>Ga0073932_1006554_pt1 | contig 11846 bp, 10 predicted proteins | sample DewCreD2012metaG_FD_76967 | JGI IMG/M metagenome (GOLD analysis project Ga0073932, IMG submission 76967) | Hot spring sediment bacterial and archeal communities from British Columbia, Canada, to study Microbial Dark Matter (Phase II) - Dewar... ... | reverse complement strand
GGCAGCGGGGACCACCGCACGAAACTTGGCGAGCCATCTTCGTCCCGCCGCTCGAGCTGGCGGGCCAAATCCGTCGCCAACGTTGCCGCGTCGGTGACGCGAGCGCGCGGGTTGCAGCGCGCCACGGCTTCGCGCACGGCGTGTTGGCGAGTCGGACTCACCGCATCCTGCCAGGTAAAGACCAGATGGGTTGCCGTGCGGACCTGCATTCGCTCCAGTTCATTGTTGTGATGCCGTCGCTGCCAGCGTTTGGTGTCCACCAGTCCGACCTGCATCAGGTGGCCGAACCGCAGTCCCTCGGGACGCACCAGCAAACCCTCGATCAAGGGCAGGGGGTCCGTGGTGCCGCTGGATTCCAGAAGCACCACGTCCCGCTCGGCCAACTCGATGTCGGCCAGGGTTTCGAACAGAGTCTCACGCGCGTCGCAGCAGATGCAGCTCCCGGTGAGCGGCCGCACGTCTTCCACGATTTCGCGCAGCGTGGCGCTGTCGAGGTCGGCATTGGCGTAGTCGTTGAGCACGACGTGCGGGCGCAGGCCGGCATCCACCAGCAACGGCAGCAGTTGCCGCAGCAGCGTGGTTTTACCCGAGCCAAGAAAACCGGTGAGCAGAACCAGGGGTGTCATGGCGGTGAGAGGATTGGCGTTTGCACGGAATACGACGGGAGCTTCCCGAACGGCTTCAGCGCGGACAGAAGCGCATGACGAGGAGCATTCATGGCTTGGCCTTTCCCGGCAGCGGCGTGCCGTCCTGCGCGGTCTGATAAACTTGGTTCGGGTCAAAGACCTTTTCCTTCTCCAGGAAGGTGAGCGCGAAGTCGGTGTCCGGCCCCAGTCGCGCCAGAGCACGAAAAAAGCACGAGCGGTAGCCGACATGACAGGACGCTCCGCCTTCCACGCGCACGCGGAGCAGCACGCAGTCCTGATCGTCGTCAATGAGGATCTGCTCGACATGCTGTACGAGGCCGCTCTGCTCACCCTTGCGCCAGAGCTTCCGCCGCGAGCGCGACCAGTAATGCGCCTGGCGTGTGGCGATGGTGAGCGCGAGCGCCTCGGCGTTCATCACCGCCACCATCAAGACTTCGCCCGTTCGGGCGTCCTGCGTCACGCAGGGGATGAGGCCGCGTTCGTCGAACTTGGGTTGCAGTTGCGCGCCTTCTTCGATGCTCAGGAGCGTACCGCGCGGGGGAAAGGTCAGCGGCGGGTGCATGATTCAAAGTGTGATGACGTGATCGGGCGGGTTGCCCGCCAGCGCGGCGTAAAGCTGCGGGAAGCAGCCGCACACCACCCCCTGGACCATGCCCTTGGCGCGCACGCTGCCGGTGCCGCACATGTCAAAGGTGCCCTCCGCCAGGTTGCGGCGCACGGCGCACTGGTCACAGGCTATCAGCAGGATGCCCTGCTGTTGGGCGACGAGAGCCAGCCGCTCGCCCACCGGATCGCCGGCGCGGAGCGAGTAGAGGTTGTCGTCGAAGAACATCATGCCGACGACCTGGGCACCGTGAATGCCCTTTTCGAGCTGCGGCAGGATCATGGTGGCCAGCTTGAAGCTGCAGGCCATGTTGGAAGTGAACACGTAGGCGACTTTCATGGGTTTTGGGGATTGAGGTAACGTTGTTGGTCTGTGTGAGACTAGGTTTGGTTGAATTGGGACCGTTCCTCACGGCCCGATAATCTGCGCCCGGGGCATCGCCGCACGGGGAAACTTGTTCCCAGGAACACTTCTCGGACAGCCCTCAACAGCAGTTGCCGGACAGCACCAGCATAGAAAGCGAACGAAGGAACACATAGCTATGACTCAACGCACGCGAGCACGGAAGTACTGCATCGAGGCGGGCGGCAGCGCCAGCGGATGAGTGGTGACCAAGGCTGATGCCGCTACGTTGGTCAGGGCCAGCCAGTTGGTCAGATTCGAGGAGTGTTCGACAAGGTAGTTCAAACCGGGGTGCGCTTGGAGCGTGAGCTGGAAGGTATTTGTCGCTGTGTGTGTCAGCGTCAGCACAGGTCGGGGCGGGGCTTCGACGGTGAAGAAGAAGTCCGTAGGGGCCGAGGCGATGGGCGTGTTACCCGCGCGCAGTGTTCCAGAAACCTGGAAGGTCAAGCGGTAACGCCCGGGCGCGGAGAAGGCCCAGTTGCAGTGGAGGTGGCTGCCGAGCGGCAGCGTCAGGGTGTCTTGGGCGCTGATGCCGTCGCGGCTGTTCATCCTCGGGATGGGCCGCCCGAAGACATCGTTGAAGAAGAGCGCAAAATGGCCTGGCCCCTCCACCGCCAGCAGCCTCAAGCTCAGACTGCCCGTGAAATCGGACGCGCTGAGGCTGGCGTTGCCGATGCCGAGCCAGAGCAAGTCCGGGTGCTGGGATTGCGGCAGCACCCAGGTGGTGCCGCCGGCTTCGCCCAGTAGATTGGTGAAGGCGGGCAGGTTCGGGATGGGGCTGGCCGCCGGCAAACCGACCGGCAAGACCACGTTGGCAGGGTCTGACTCGCCCTCCTCGAAGTCGTAGCACACCAGCCGCAACTGGCCGTTTCGATAGACCACTTCGACATGGACATGCGCGTGGACCACGGGCGGCACCAGCACCCCGCCACACAGGAGGACGGCTTGGAGGATGTGCCGGCTCAATGTTGAGCGCCGTGAATGAGGCCTGCGGCCACCCGGCAGGGAGGGGTAGCGGCGGGCGGGCGGCTGACAGGCAGGCAGGCAGGCGGCGTCACCAACGCCAACATCCGCCGACGGACGAGGTGTTTTGGGAGGCATCGGGACCAACAAGCGGTTACGGGCAGTTGCCGGGCCCGGCACCGGGCGCAACAGGCGCGCCCGGGCCGGGATCTGGGTGGAGTCAGCGCCTGACAAGCCGGAAGAACTGGTGTTCGACCGTCAGCCGCAGGGTGCCTTCATAAGTGGTGCCCGACTGAGAATACGTGGTGTCTGGCGGCTGTGGGAAAGGAATCGCGTTCCACGGACCGTTCACCGTGGAAGCGGCTTCCAAGGCCCAACCTTCGTTGACCAACGGCAGGGTGAGCGTGACCGTCCGCGCGATCTCAAGAGTCGGCGGCGGCACGACGCGGAATTTGAAGAAGAAACGCCCGGACGGCGGGAAGGGGGTGTGCCCGCCATCGGTGTTGATGTCCACGAGTTTAAACTCGGCCTGGTAATCGCCCGGTTCGGCGTTGTCCGGGACCCAGAAGACGGGCAGGAACTCGAAATTCGGTTCGTCGCCCTGGCCAATGACCTGACGGCTGCCTGGCGTTTCCAGAATCGGCGCCCCATTAGTGTCGGCAATGTTCAGGCCAGGCGATTTCGAGATCAGTTCCAGGGCAAGCACCGCACCGGTCATGAGGTTGGTCCGGGTGCTGCCGCTGCTCAGAAACATCGCCCGCTCGGCAGAGCCGACGCCGTAGGAGCTCAAGCTATGCACCGAACGAATGCGCATGTCGCTGTAATGATCCTTGGTCTTGCGACTCACGAGCTTCCCCAGCCACACACCATTGGTGCCCGGGACCAGGGTGATTCCGGGAAGCCGGGTGTACACCTCGGGAATGGCGTTGCCCGCACTGGTGTCGAGGACGGTGGGTGCATTGGTTGGACCGGTGTATGAATACGCCCCGATGGCATGGTAGTGATTGCGATGGAATTCGCCGTAAGGGTAGAAATGAGCATACAGCAAGGTCAGGCGCCCGTAATTGGGATTGGGCAGACCTCTGTAGGTGCCCGAGGCAAGGACCTCTCGCCCGTCTATGCCGACGTAGAGGTTGACCATGGTCTGAGCCCGGCTGAGGGTCGCGCCGAACCAGACGGCGGCAGCCAGGGCGATGGCAGTTGTTCGTTTCATGCTGTTTTCAGGTTTTGGTTTGTGTTTTAACAGCACGGTCGTCTTCGTGACGACCGTGCCTTCAGGTACGGGCGCCGGGCCGGGATCCGTTGACAGCGAGTCCGGTCCGGCGCCGCTCCTTCCACCGGGAAGGAAAGTATTCCGCAGGCATTCATGAGGGCTGGACAGCCGGCAGGGGTGCCCGCTCGAGCGCCGGTGCTGCAGTGCCGGTCGGGGTCGGTTCAATCGCTTCGCCGCTGCGCACCAGTCGCGCACTGTTGAAGACCACCAGCAGGGAGCCCGAGTTGTGCAGAATGGCGGCGACAATCGGGTTGATGTAGCCGAGGACAGCCAGGGTCAGCCTCCCAACGATAAAAGCTAAGCCGATGAGGAAGTTCTGGTTGATGGTGCGCCGGGTGGCGCGGGACAACTCCACCAGAAACGGCAGGCGGCGCAGGTCATTGTTCATGAGCGCAATGCTCGCGCTGTGGATGGCCACGTCGCTGCCCGCCGCGCCCATCGCGATGCCGAGATCACCGGCTGCGAGCGCCGGCGCGTCGTTCACGCCATCCCCAACCACGGCCACCTGGTAACCGCGCGCCCGTAACCGCCGCACCTGCTCGACCTTTTCATGTGGCAGGCACTCCGCATGGACCGCATCGCAGCCCACTTCCCGGGCCACCTGCGCCGCCACCGGTGTCCGATCACCGGTGACCATGACAATTTGGCAGGTGCCCAACCGCCGCAGGGCTGTCAAACTTTCCCGAGCTTCAGGGCGTACTTGATCGCGCAGGCCGATGACTCCAACCACCCGTCCTGCCCGGGCCACATGCAACTGGCTCAACGGCTCACTTTCGGATGCCGGGAGCAAGGGCGAGTTGGGACACTCGACACCCTCTGCTCGCAACCAAGACTCGCGACCGGCTCGGATTTCGACTCTCTCCACCAGCCCCGTCAGTCCCAAGCCCTGGCTCTCCCGAACCTCAGTGGCTTCAGCCAGAGGCAATCCCACGTCACGAGCACACTCTACCACGGCGCGCACCACGGGGTGATGGCTGTGTTGCCCGACCGAGGCCGTCCAACGCAGCAACTCGGCGGGTTTGATGCCCTCCACGCCAGCCAGCCGGGCGACCTGCAAGCGCCTACGGGTCAGGGTGCCGGTTTTATCAAACAGGAAGGCCTGAACGCGCGCGGCCAGTTCCAGTTCGGCGACGTTCTTGATCAGGACCCCGAGGCGCGAGGCCGCTGCCAGTCCCGCCACCATCGCGGTGGGCGTGGCCAAAATGAAGGCGCAGGGACAGGCAATCACCAGCACCGCGATGACGCGGGTCAGGTCGTGCGTCACCATCCACACCATCAGCCCCAGCACCAACACCAGCGGCGTGTAGTAGCCGACATAGCGGTCAATGAGCCGCATGATGGGGAGTTTGGTCTGCTCGGCGGCGAGGATCAGGTCCCGCACTCGCCCCAACGTGGTGTCCGCTCCCGCCCGGGTCACTTCCACCTCCAGCACCCCGGTCAGATTCTGGGCGCCGGCGAAGACGGCCTCGCCCTCTCCCTTGTCCACCGGAAGGGATTCCCCCGTGATACCGGCCTCATTGAGTGTGCTGAGACCGGCCCGGATACGGCCATCCGCAGGCAACGTATCCCCGGGCCACACACGGATCAGGTCGCCGGGACGCAAAGCAGCCGCCGGCACTTCTTCCTCGCCCATGGGCATGAGCCGCCGCGCCCGAGTCGGAGTATAACGCACCAAGGCCTCGATTGCCGCGCGCGCACCCGCAGCGGTACGGGATTCGATTAATTCCCCCGCGACCATGAAGAACGCCATCACCCCGACGGTCTGGTAATCGCCCGAAGCCAGCGCGGCGAGCAAGGCCAGGCTTACCAGTTCGTTGATGCCGTACTCACCGCGGCGTAGTGAACGGAACGAGTTGCGCAAGGGCGGCGTGCCCAGTAGCAATGCCCCAAACAGCGCGCTGGCCGCCACCACCTCGGGGCCCGGGCTCAACAGCCACTGCACGAGGTAGGAGTTGGCTACGAGCAGACTCCCCAAAGCCGCACAGGCCAGCCGCATACGCTCCGGGCCAGCAGCAGCCGGGGTTTGATCCGAGCTTTGCGATAACAACGAGGTAACCCGCATACCTTAGGGAGTTGACGGCACCGTATTATTCGCGGTCGCCGCGTTGGTGATAGCGGCCCGTTCCGCCGGACCGGCGCGTTGACGTAGTTGTTCGGCCAGCCGGACGCTGATCGTGGTACCACCCGAGATCACTCGCGCGTACATTTCGCGCTGCAGCGCCTCGAACGGCGGCAAGCCGGCGCGCTCCTCCTGACCAGCAAAACGCGCTTGGTGCCGCTCCCACACCCGCCGGGCCAGCAGGACATGCCCCACGGCCGGGTCGTCTTCGCCCAAGGCATAATGCTGGTAGGCTGTGACGAGCAACCCTTCGATCACTGCCCGCACCCGATCCTGCGTGGCACCCGCGGCGAGGCGGGTGACATGCTGGATAACAAAAGCATCAAGGTCTTGGTGCGCGGGGACTGCTGTCGGATATTCCTCCTGTAAGCGCCGGAACCAGTTTGCCGCCGCCTCACGCTGATTGTGCGCGTACATGAGAGCCACTACCTCTCGATGGAAATTCTGATGAACCCGGCCGATGTAGTCCGCCCGCGCCGGGTCGGCCGCCAACGCCTCCTCAAATGTTTCGTGCACCCTTTCCGCCAGGGCAAGGTTGGGGCCATAGTCCAGCTCGCGATCCGCGAAGTTTTCGATCAGCCGCCCGTGCCTGAAGGCGCCCAACATGGCCTGCCAGATGACCCGTCGGAGCGGTAAAGCGTCTGGCGGCGCGCACTTTTCCAGCCCCAGGTCCGCTCAGTAAATCGCATGGGCCTCCGGCAGGCGCCAGTCCAACGGGCCGTAGTGCCTGTCCACGTGAGCCATGAAGGCCGGATCCAGTTTGAACTCCTCGCGCAAGCGGCGTACCCGCGCTTGATCGGCCGCGGTGCGCGGCTCCAACAAGTCAGACCAAGACGGGGTCCGTCCGATTACGCGCACCATTTGCGCGGCCAGTTCGGCCTTGTAAAACCGGTGAGCCGGGTCCAGGTCGAGTCCCAACTTGTGTTGATAATAGGTGGCCAGCTCGGTGTAAAGCTCGGCGGCCCGCGGATTCAAGACCAAGCCGCGGTCACGCAGCAGCTCAATACCGCGCTGCACCCAGCGCCAGCGGTCTGCCGGGGCGGTGAAGCAACCGGCGATATTGTAGGCGAGATTCCACGCCAGAAACTGCCAGACCCGCGGGTTGCGGGGCTGCAACATGGCAATCCACTCGGCTAGTTGCAGTGCCTCAAAGTAGGCGCCGTGTTCTTGCTGTTCGGCCGCGCGCATCCAGAGCGCGTTCACAATGAGTCCCCGAAAGCCGCCGAGAGCCACTGTGGTGAACGCCAGAACGGGCGGCGCATTGGTTAAGGGCGACACTGCAGTCAACTGCAGGCGCTCGCGGTCCCGGTTCAGTTGACGCTGACCCGCGCCGCTCAGGGCCCATCCGGCAAGCATCAGCACAATGCCAATTACGCTGCGCATCACAGGCCGATTCCCCCAACCTGACAACTCACTGTTCATCTCGATGACAGGCTGTTCCGAAGGTCACGGCCCAAATTCCCGAGTTCAGACACGGCCAGACACCGTTCCCAGGCGGGCGACAATGCCCGGAAGCAGGGGCCCATGAGCCCTCCAAAAATTTTTCAGGACCATCCGGCAATCTGCACATGGTCTTTGCCTTTCTGTGTCATTCAAGAAGTTCAAGGTTGCGTTACCCACCCGTTAGCTATCGGGTGCCGGGGAAAGTCCTCAAGGCGTGGTGATTCATTGCTGTCCACTACCGCGGACCGACCCGGTGCGAAAACAGGAAGCGATCCGGGTGCGGCGCGACCTGAACTGGACCGGGCTGCGCCGGCAACCGGAACGTGGCGGCAAGCCGCCGAGGCACCGTGAGAAAATTCATGGCTGGTTTCACCATGGTTATGCCACCAGAGTGGAACGATTGCCATTGTCAATCCGACCGCCAGTGCCCCCACAGCACAAGGCGTGTGCGGTTGAGCAAATGGCAGTTCTGGCAAGAGCTCACACGCGGCGATGCAGAGGAACATCCCGCCAGAAAACGCCAGCGCCAATGCTTCCCAACGATGCAAGTCGGTGGCATGGGAACTCCAACTTGCTGAAAATAGCACTGCGCCCAGCGGGGCTGTGAGTGCGTAGAGGACGTTGACAATTGTGATGCGCCGGGGAGTACAAGCCGCCCGCCGCATCAGCGAGCAAAGCGCCAAAGCATCCACGGGTTTGTGGAGCAGGACTGCAAACAGTACCGGCAGCCCCGCTGCCGGGCCATGTAGGTGCCACGCCAGCACTCCCGCGGTCAGAGCCAAGCCGTCGAGCACAGAATGCAGGCTCAGACCCAGCCAGGCTGCAACCCACATGACTGGCCCGGACCGCGTCGGTCCCTCCCCGGTTTCGCTTTTGACTTCGGCGGAGCGGGTTTCCGCCTCCGGCTTGGCCGATTCCGGATGCGGCAGGTGTCCGGTGATGCGCTGTAGAACGAACAACACTAAAAACCCGGCGAGCGCCCACAGCATCGCCTGTTCGACCGAGCCCATTTCGACCGCGGCGTGGGGCAGCAAATGCAACAACGCCAGTCCCAGAAGAAAGCCCGCTACCATGCCCAGCATCACTTGGAGCCGCCCCGGAACAACCCATGAGCGGGTGACGAGCAAACCGCCGGCCAGCGAAGCCAGCACGGCCAGAGTGCAGACAATCATCAAGCCAAACGTCGGCATGTGCATTTTTTGAATGGTCTTCCGCGTCCCCTCAGGGGACGGCACCTCGGACAATATTGCAAGTAACTTGCAATAGCAAATCAAAAAAAATGGCTGATTTTGCGCTCAGGGCGCCAATGCCACCTCCCAGCACAGCCACGCCGCGGGCAGGGTCTCCGACGCCCCGATTTCAAAGACCAGCGCCACGCGTTCGCTTCCGGGGGAGCCTGGTAGCGCGCGCGGCCCGGGTACGCTCTGCCAGGACGCGTCTGCATCGAGTGCCCGGCTTTGCCAGGCACGGAACACCACGTCCGTGGCTGTGCGCGGGGTCTCGAACTCCAGGCGCAATGTTCGGCCCTGGGGGGTGACGGCCAGACGTGGTTGCGGGAGGCGATCACGATCGGGCACGTGCGGGTTCAGGCCCAGGGCGTACTCGACCGCGTTGACCACGCCGTCGCGGTCGGGGTCGGCGCCGGCGCTGATGACCGTCTCGTCGGTCACGCCGGGCCATTGCTCGCGTTGCCAGCGGGCGAAGGGTTTTTCTTCCGGAGGTGAAAGCGGCTCGACCTCGAAGCGAACGGGCGTGAGCAGGCTGAAATCGTTGGTCTCTACTCCGACGCGGCGTCCCCGCACCTCGAAGACCAGCTCGTACACACCGTTCGAGGTGAAGCCGAAGTTCCAGTGCGCGTGACTGCCGGCCGGCAAGGCAATGCGGTCGGAATCATCGAAGCCGTCGCGGCTGTTGAACCTCACCTCCAGTCCGCCCAGACCGGCCTGCCAGGCGAGGGCGTGCCCCGGTCCTTGGACGGCGCGCAAGTACAGGGCGACGCCAGCGGGGAAAACAGCGGGGGGCACGCCTTCGGAAGACAGGCCCAAGTAAAGCAAGGCTGGGTCTTGTGTTTGCGGCAAGATCCACAGCGGTTCTCCAGCGTTGCCCAGTGGCGGGATGTCGCCGGGCAATTCCATGCGAGCCGACTCGGCCACCACCAAGGCAACCTGGTTCGAGAGATAGGTCGTGGCATGATCGTCGTCGCGCACCACCAAGGCCAGCTTGTTGGTGGCGTCTTCTGGTTGATACACCACGCGCAGGTCCACGTGTTCGACAGTTAAGCGCACACGATCCCCGGCGTGAACCAGCCACAACGAGGCCAAGGCGGCTATGAGCCCGATCCTGAGGATGGTTCCCATGTGCCAAAAAACGGACGGTGGCGGCCGGGCTTTTCTTTCTTCTCAGCCTGTTCGGCCGTCAGGCTAGAACCCGGGCCCGACCGCCTCCGTAAATGAAACTAGGCCGAGCGGCACCGCCGTCCAAGCAACAATCCCGTTCCAATCAGGAGCAGGGTGGTTGTCCCCGGCTCCGGCACCACGGTGAACCGAAACGTGGCCGGGTCGCTGGTCACCGGGCCACCGCCGCCGGCCAATGTCCCGGACGCGGTGAAGGTCAGATCATAATCTCCCGGGGCCGAGAATGCCCAGTTGGCATGGCCGTGACTGCCGGCCAGCAGGGTCGCGCGGTCCGAGGCATCCAAGCCGTCCCGCGTGTTCATGAGCACCGTCGGCGTGCCAAACGCGTCTACCGTAAACAGCGCAAACTGTCCCGGGCCGGCGTAGTCGGTCAGGGACAGGCTCAATGTGTTGCCATCAAAGATGCCGGTCTCGGTTTCCTCGGCGGCCAGGCCCAAGAAGGGCAAGGCCGGATTTTCCGTGGCGGACAAGAGGTAAATCGTTTCGCCCGGAGCGCCCAGGGACGAGAAGAGCGGGTTGGCCGGCACGGTGGTTTGCGCCGCCAGGCCCACCTCGACGATCGCCTCACCGGGGCCATACTCGGTGCCGTCCGGCTCGGGCTCGTGGCTGTGGAGGTGCAGGGACAATTCACCGGCCTCGTAGGCCACACCAAGGTCCATGTGACCCGAGCGGAGGATGGTTTGGGCGTTCAACGTGCCGGCCAGGCCGAGCACGGCCGCCGCGCGCCACGCGGCGGACCAAAGAGCGGGGGGAGAAGTCGTTTTTGTGTGCACTTCGCCAGAGGTTTTGGATGGTTGATTCGTAAGGTTTTGCAAGGGTCACCCCGACCGCCTACTCCGGCGGCCGGGCAATGTTTTCGCCACGGTCAAAACGCGCCTTGACGGTCGGCGCGCGCCAGGCCGTGACGTGGGTGTCGGCAAAGAGGTAATTCGCCGAGCCGTTGAGGTGATTGGTGTCGGTGCCGCCGGTGCGGAACCGGTTGGGCTCGATGTCGGCGATCACCGTGTGCCAGCCCATGTGCCAGTTGCGCGAGTGGGTGTGGTCCTGGAAGACACTCGGGCTGAGCGATTCGGCGCCGATGAAGACCGTGATGGTGTCGGTGGGACGCGCCAGGCGGTTGAGGTTGCGGAAGGTCTCGATCACGCCGCCAAACGGGTCCAGCTTGTCCACCGAAGTGTACTCGTTGAGCACGTAACTGCTCGCATAGTGCTTGAGCCGCTCGCGGCCCAGCGGGTCGGCCGGGCAGATGCGGATGTGGTCCACGTTGCCCACGTATGGGCGCAGGGTAAAAATCCACGACCGGTTGGTGTCCGCGGTGCCATGCGTGGTTTCGGGCAGCCAACCGTTGTGGTCGTCCGCATACAGGGTCAACGACAGCCCGATCTGGCGCAGGTTCGAGGCGCACCCGACCTGGCGGGCCTTGATCTTGGCCGAGGCCAGGGCCGGCAAGAGCATTGCGGCCAGGATCGCGATGATGGCGATCACCACCAGCAGCTCGATCAACGTAAACGCGGCGCCCGCGCGAGTTCGTAAATGTTTCATGGCTGAATCACGGGCCCCGGAGCCCGCCAACTTGGGCACGCTCCAGACCGTTTTCAAGGGTTGCCGAAAAAGATTCCGAAATGCCCACCCCAAGCCAGGGCGGGCCCTTCCCGAGTCAATGCGGTCAGACCGCGGGCGGGGCCCGGCCGGGCGGGAAGGCGTGAGCGGGAAACGCGGGTAGGAAAAGCTCGGGTTCAACCGGAACGGTCGGCGGTGCGGTCGGGCGCAGAATGACCGGTGTGTCCGGCGCCGGCTCGATCAAACCGTTTTGCAACAACACCGCCGCACAGAGATGCCCCGGTCCGGGGGCGGGGCCGTGGAGCCAGTGATGCAGCTCGGGCGAAAGCGCCATCGCCTGTGCGAACAGCCAAAGCAACACCACGGCGGCGACCTGGCCGACTTGTCCGGCCGGGCCAAACCACGCTTTGACTGGACGCTC
>Ga0073932_1006550_pt1 | contig 11848 bp, 9 predicted proteins | sample DewCreD2012metaG_FD_76967 | JGI IMG/M metagenome (GOLD analysis project Ga0073932, IMG submission 76967) | Hot spring sediment bacterial and archeal communities from British Columbia, Canada, to study Microbial Dark Matter (Phase II) - Dewar... ... | reverse complement strand
CGACTCCGTTTCTCCACCCCACAGACAAGTGAAAGATATCACTGACACCGCAGACGGCACCGCAGCCAACAGTATCCAGCCTGCTCTCAGGTCCCCGCTGAAGAAGTATGCTACGACTAAAGTGACGCCGGTTAAGAGCACAAAAGACAGGGCAAAAGCGTTTCTGACCTCTTTAATGTAGGAGCGGAGTTTGAGGCTTCTGAGCTGTATGGAGGAAAGCGCAAGAGTCATCATCAGTATCAACGACATCATGGCTATGTCGCCGTTTGAAACCACAAACCCCTCTGGGAAACCTCCGACACCCAAAACCAAAACAAGAGCAGACAACATCATCAACGAACTACTGCTCAGAAGACTAACCACAACACCAGAAAGCCGACTAACGAAGCTACTAAAGGTCATTGAGTCGAAATCATACGGCAGTTTATTATCTATTTTGGTACAACCAACCAAAACCGCAAATTTAGCTTAACCAAAAATGAACAGAAGTGGAGCCTTCGGCGGGACTTCGGCCAGCGACCATTACCTTACCAAATCTGTTATTCTCCGCTGAGAAAACGCATTTGCCTCCGACGTTTTGGAAGGCAATTCGCATGCACTTATTCCTGCAAATACGTCGATGAGTCTAAAGGATGGGCACGATTAATGTACTTCCTAAATCTGTATTTAACTATTCGATAATATTGAGGAATCAAATTATTTTTACCCAGTACCTAAAAGGGCCTATTGTAACTTAATATATTTAAGCGGCAAAAATCCTTGCGAGCAAATGAACAATTTCCGCTTGCCTGTTATCCTGAAAATTATTAATTTTAATCTGTTTCCTTATTTTTAATGCGATTTTAGGTTTACTTAAGTTCATATTACTAAAAATCTGACGTTCCAAAATGCGTCCAATATGAGGTTCATCCATTCTTAGTTGCAGTAGTCCAATTTTGGAATTCACTATTTTTTTCAAAATATTTAGATTTTCGGGGCTAAGCCAATCGTAAGTGCTTAATTGATGCTTTATTTCGCCCCCTACGGCTGGGTCGACCATATTTTCTATTATCCTCTGCAATTCACTCTTTCTATCAGTTGGCAGGTCAGTTTCTTCCAGATAATCTGACAAAATTGTGTATAACCAATCTTTTTGGTAATAGTTCTCTATTTCGCCATTACCCAAAACATGGATACCATTAGTTTTCAATATGTCCGCTTTCCGCTCAGGAGAGTCACTGTCAAGATTTAGACCTAAATTCAAGTGATTGTTTAATCCATTTAGGGTCCATTTATCCTCAATCACATCTTTATCAACTACCGCTAACCAAGGAATCTCATAAGCCTCCAACAAGTCAATGTAAATATTGAGATTTGAGCTACTGCCTGTTTCAATTATACCAATGTTTTTTGCATCAAAGTCAAACCCTCTATCGATGGATTTTGCAAAGGCTTGATAGGCTATTTTATCGCTTTGTCCTTCAACGAGAAGTACTTTTTCCGAAAAAAAGAGTTCCAGATTGGACTCAGTTAATTCTTTTTTTAGCTTCACTTCATCAAGATTAACATTCGGCCTTTTGACAACGGTTTCTTTACCTATTTTGCTCACCAGTGCTATTTCGGAAATATCTCTGTCGAGCAAATATTGAGCTGAATGCGTAGTTATGATTAGCTGAACGCCTTGGGTATTACAGAATTCTCTGAGAACGCTTGCCATGTGCCTGTTTGCGTGTGGATGAAGGAACAGTTCTGGTTCTTCAACCAGTAACAATGCCTGCCCCGCCTTTACTTCACTATATAATTTGAATAACGAAATAATGATGACGCTTTGAATCCCCGACCCCTTGAAATCGAGCCCACTTTCAATACCATCGTCCAATAAAATGTCAAGTTTTCGGTAACTCTCCTTTGGGTTGCTCGGAATAAAAGAAAATTTAATTCCGTTATGGCTAATGATTGATTGACTGATTTCGTTAAGTCTATTTTGTGACCTTAAGAAAATATCATTGCAGGCTTGATTACTTTCAACCAGTTTCTGGTTTAATATTGCTTTTTGTTCCTCTTGCGCACCCTCATACAATTTTGCAAGCAATTTACCTAAAAATGAATAATCAGTAGTTTTTAAAATCTGGGTATGGTCACGTACGGATGGAATATGAACTGAAGTTATTATAGCGTTCTTGAGTGGAGCAGAAAGATACTTGTAATATTTATCCCCCAAGTATAATTTTTGCTCAACCCCTCTGCCAGACATTTCTAATTCAATACGTGCTAAACGGGTACTGTAAAGAAGACCCCTATAATCCGCAGCACGGTAACATCGCCCATCAACATTGCAAGTATAGGATATTTTTGAAACAATATCTTCAATTTCAGGGTCTGTAAAGTCACTGAAATGTAGAACGAATTTGATTGTTTGGGTTTCGTCCCCATCAAAATAGTCGTGCTTTGTTGGCTTGTAAAAGCGTTCCCCTAATACAAGGTCAATAGCCTTCAGAATATTGGATTTGCCTGAATTGTTCTTACCAACAAGTATTGTGCAAGGACCAAATTTCATATCCAATTGTTTGATGCTTCGATAATTGGATATTTCCAAGCGAGCGAGTCTCATAGTCCAGTGTATTGTTTTTTGAGCGGTTATAAGGTTTGTTACGGGTGAATAAGTTAATTAAAAACTAAGCCTTTCGTTTTCAGGATGTAAAAATGACCAGAATTAAATATGAAGCTAAAATTAAAGATAAAATTTTTAAGCGAGTGTTTATTTCTCGCTAATTGAGAAAAAACATAATATGGCAAACGATTTAGGAAAATTTATAGGATTGATCATTGGTTTACCTGGTACAATCGCTCTCTTATTAGTCGTTTTTGCTCTACCTAAATTTACGACTGATAATGCTCAAAACGTCGCAAATTTAGGCAATTACACTCAACATGTTACTGAGGCAATCATTGATTATGTTATACCATGGTGGGTTCCAGTTGTAGGTCTTGGTGTTGTGGGTGTAGTTATCGTCTGCGTGGTTGTTTTGGTATTCGGTCGTGATGCAGTCGAATGGTGAATGCACTTGGCTAACCAATTTTGAAGCAAGCTAATGTATTTTAAATATCGATGGATAAGAAAGCGCATAAGGCAAGAAAAATGCACGTTATTTGTCCAGTTTGTGGGGTAGAAGGCACGTTACAGGTACGGGGAAACTACGTTAGGTCATTATAGAGGTTACAACGGAAAACTCGAATTGTTGAAGGCACACGGTTTCTCTAAACACTTTAGCGGTACCTACAAAATATAAGGACCTGTTTATCGGTAATCAAATGGTAAACAATAAGCTTAATTCAGGCTTATTATATGGAAAAGTGGAGCCTTCGGCGGGATTTGGACCCGCGACCATTACCTTACCAAGGTAACGCCCCACCGGGCTAGGCTACGAAGGCAAATTTTTGTTCTTCCCCCAAAACAAATACGATAGTAAATAAAGAGCTTGCGGTCAAAGCCTTCATTTTAAACAGGGAAAACAGGAAAGAGCGCAGGGTGTTGGGTTGGGTACAGGAAAGCTTAATTAATTTTAGCATTCAAGTCAACTATGGCAGCCAAAAGGCAACCAAAAGGTGACTTAATGCTACATGTGCCAACAGGGTTCTCTATACTTGACGAAACCTTAGAGAGCGGCATAATCACCCCCTCATGCATCTGTATAAGCGGCAAATTCACCCCAAACCAACGAAACTTTATACTTCAATTAACAAACAATTTCCTAAAAAACGGCCTCAAAGGCCTATACATCTGTCTAGACCGCCCAGCAGCAGAAATCAAACGGCATTTCAAACAAATCAAACTAGACATAACAGCCTACGACAAAAGCTACAGCCTCTTCTTCATAGACTTCTTCTCCTACAGCCAAAAAGCCTTAATCGAAACCGCCGAGCTAAGAACCCTCGAATACAACCCTCACATGCTCCTAGAAACCATCAGCCCATTTCTTGACTGGATAAAAAACGGCTTCATAATAATCGACTCCCTTTCCACACTTACCTTAAACATGGATACAAAAGAAGCCTACGACTTCATAAGAGGAATAAAACTGCTAGGCAGAGCCTTCAACCTCATAATCATCGGCATCACCCATGCGCCAGTAGCCGACTTGGATCTCATTGTCTCAAACTCTGACGGAAACTTGCTCTTCAAAGGAGAGACCCTGATTGTTGACCGCTTTGAACATGTAAACCATCAAGAATTTCTGCTTTCAACCGACCAAGACGGCAAAGTCGCCTTAAAATCGCTAACTGCAACAGAAAACGAACAAACACTCCTATCCATATTAGCAGACTTCCAGGAACTAAAAATCACACCCACACTAAAGTTGACCACTTCAGCCGAGATAGATTGTTCAATTGACGAGGTCGCAGAAAAATTAACGCTTCTGGAAGACAAAAAAACAGTAAAAAAGACTCCATACTGCTCCACGATAAAATGCGCAACATGCAACGGCCAATCATTCGAGTTCTATTTACAGTGCCCCCAATGCGAAAGTCGTCTGCTTAACAGAGGCGAAATAATCGAGCACTTCAGTTGCGGCTACGTAGATTTCGATACAAACTTTAAACGAGACGACAAGTTGGTCTGCTTGAAATGCAACAAAGACCTAAAGCAGATAGGCGTTGACTACCGAAGGGTGGGCGTAGGGTACAGTTGTGCTAATAGACACCTGTTTTCAACTCCACGAATAGTTTTTGTGTGTTCAAAATGCAAAGAACAGTTTGACTTCGGCGAAGCTAAACTTGAAAAACAATACATCTATGAATTAACCGAGAAAGGCAAACATCAACTCTCGCATGATAGGTATGACCAGAATGTTTTAAGTGTATGAGCAGATTTACCATTCTGTTTTTTTCTTGAAAAGCCAATCAAAATACGCTTTCAACCGAATGACAGCATAGTATGGCCTGTAAATCAAAACCATTACAGGTATGAGCAACATGTGCCTTAAGTCACGTAACCTCCGCGAATGCCCCACTGCAAAAACCACAACAAACATTTCCATCACTAAATACATAATCAAACTCAAAAACAAAACATACACTAAACTAGCGCTAAACATATACGCTAAACTCACAAACCAAACAGCTCTTAGCACAAGCAAAATCACATCCATAAACAACATATCCCAAGTAGAAACCACCGACCTCAAATCAAACCCTCTCCGCCGAAGGACGTTTCGGTGCTTCCAAAGAGTCTCCGCTTCACCTCTTGTCCAACGGATCCTCTGCTTTCTCCAACTTTTCCAAGTAAACGGCGAAAGAGTCCACGCGACAGCTTTGTTGGCGTACACGATTTTTTTACCCAGTTTCCTAAGCTTTATCGTTAAATCAAAATCTTCAGTAATCGTGTCCTTATCATACTGCCCCAAGTTTTTCATTTCTCTGCCGCGAAACGCACCGAACGCACCTGAAATTATCATAATCGTCCCCATAACTGAGTTGAAGGGGCGACCCACCTCAAAAGCCAAAAAATACTCGTATTCTTGGAGGCGAACCAGCAGGTTTTTGGAGCCATTTTCGCCACTAAGGATGCCTACTTTTCCCGACGCAGCAACCACGTCAGGATCACTTAGGGGTTGCACGATTTCTTTTAGGGCGTTTTTTTCAATTAAGGTGTCTGCATCTACGGTGACAAGCACCTCTCCAGAGGCAAAAAGTATACCGTAGTTTAAGGCACCTGCTTTGCTGCCGCTTGAGTAGTCGCGGTGAACCAGTTTTATTCGACCGTCGGATGCAAAAAAATTCGCCCGTTGATACGTGTTGTCTTTGGAACCGTCATCTACAACGATGATCTCCTTGTAATCGTAGTCCGCGTTTAGTGCAGACTCTATTGATTTTGCAATCGCGTTTTCTTCGTTGTATGCGGGAATTATGACTGAAATTTTTGGGTTAAAGGCGGGAGGGGGTTTTTTGGGTTTGAGTTTGGTGTGGAGGCTATGGGTTAAGAGGAAAAGGGGTTTTCCGATTGAGCGGGTGAGGTCAACTGCGATGAATAGCCAAAAAATTAGAATAAGATCCCAGATAGTTAAGTTGCCCAGCCAACATGTGAAGCCTTCCCAGAAAGGTGTCAGAAAGGTCAACGTATGTCTGCCACAAGTGACTATTACTTTAGTTGAAAAATAAAAGCTATTCCCAGCACAACCTCAAAGCGACACATTGGGCTCAGTTATTTTCTTGTGAGATTAAATAAATATTAGGCAGGACGTTATTTTTCTTTGACCACACGTCTGCAGGGGTCTCCAAGCCAGGTCAACGGAGTAAGGCTTAGGACCTTATCGCGTAGGCGTTCGTGGGTTCGAATCCCACCCCCTGCACCATATTTTTAGAAAAATATTATTAATACCTACAACAGTTAAGGAAAATACAAGGGCACTCTGATGTATGAAAAAATCTTAGTACCAGTCGACGGCTCTGAACATTCTAAACGCGCATTGAACGAAGCCATAAAAGTCGCTAAAATGACTGGCGGAACAATAACCTTGTTGCATGTACAACCAAAAAGGGCCCCCCTAATTCCTCCAGCTAAGCCACAAGACAAAGAAGCATCACAAAGTGCTGCTCAAAGCATCTTGGCTGACGGAAAAAGAATCGTTGAAGCTGAAGGTGTTTCTGTTCAGACCTTGCTGTTGGAAGGCAACGTGGTTGATCAGATTGTTAAGACGGCTAAAGAGGGGCAGTTCGGTTTGGTTGTGGTTGGCGCTAGAGGGTTGAGTAAGTTAGAGGAGATCATGATGGGCAGCGTCAGTCATGGCGTGGCAGAGAATGCGCCCTGCCCAGTTATAGTGACTCGTTAGAAAAGCAAGTCAGTATATCCTTGAACTTTCCGAAGTTTGCTTGTCGGGGTTGAAAGCTCCGTTTATGTGAGCTCAACTTAAATTGCTAACTTGAAAGTCTCGATAACCGCTTGCATAACCAGAAAACCAACAAAAACCCCTAGCAACAACGCACCGTTTTTTCTATCTAATACACCGTCTCTTGAAACCCAATAAACTATCAACGCTGAAACCGCCATAACCAATCCTGTTGCGAGTGGTGGCAGGGGGAATGTGGGTTTGATGGGTTGGATGAGTGCTATTATGCCGATGGTTAGCATGGAGTCTGCGAGGACGTTTCCTAAGATGTTGCCTAAGCCGAGTCCGCAGTGTTTTTTGTTGCAGGCTCGAAGGGCAAAAACCAGTTCAGGCAAACAAGTCCCAACCGCCACTACGACTCCGACTACAAACAAGGGCAACCCCAAAAGCAAACTTACTTCTTGGGCGTTGTTGGTGACAAGGGTTGCGCCAGCAAATAGTATCGCTAAACTGACCAGTAGAATCGCGAATTCAAAGATGAACCGCAGTTTCGCTCTTTTGCCCTGAGTTGCTTCACCGTCTCTTTTGTTTCGAAGCAGCACCGTCACATAAACAGCAAACGCAGCTATCAAAATGACGCCGTCTAGGCGCGAGATTTCCAAATCAAAAAACAGCACCACTGGGAGTATAACCGCCAAAAAAGACATGCGTATGTTTTTTATCATCGCAGAGTCCAGCGTTAGCTTCCCAGAGTACAGGACGACGACGCCAACTATGAGGGTCAGGTCGATTACGTTTGAGCCTATGATAACACCGTAGCCAAGCGAAGATGAACCTGAAAGCGCCGCCACTACGCCTATGGTTAGTTCGGGTAAGATGGCGATGACGCCTGCTAAAACGAAGCTTGTTGTGAATTCAGACAGGCGGAAAAATCGGGCTATGTTCAGCAAGCGTTTGATGGCTTCGTCTGCACAGAGCACCACTACAGTTAAGCCTGCTGCGATAAGCAAAATTGGGATAAGAACCATGATTATTAGGCGGATGCAGTCTGATTTATTCCTTTATGTAACTTTAGGTTTGTTTGCACCTAAAAAAAGCGGCGTTTTGATACATCAACAGCGCCTGTTTTATATGTGGCTTTTGGGAAAACAACTAAATACTTGAAGACTTCAATCAATAAGCTATGACCTACGTAAAGAAAAGTAACTTCAAACGCAACATAGCGCTCCTAACAATACTCATTCTGGCAGTTATCGGCGGATTTGTAGCCTTTGCTTTCCTAAGTGTTAAACCCGTCGAAGTCGGCGTAAAGGTGGGCGACACTTTCACTTACCAATTAGAAGGCGTATCAACCTTGACCGCTGCAAACGCCACCGAAACGCCCGGCTTCTACCAGTTCAATCAAACTGAATATTACAAAGTTACAATCACGGGTATAAACGGCACTAAGGTGTCTTTGGAGGCAGTTTGGAAATTTAAAAACGGCACAGAAGTACCATACCAGCAAACCATCGACATAGCTACTGGTGATAAAACGGATGAAAACGGTTTTTGGGCCATCTACCCCGCGAAACTAGAAAAAACTGACTTGCTTCGCCCTAAAGGATATGACGGCTACACAGTCAACAACACCGACACGAAAACCTACTCCAGTGGTGTTAGATCCAGATGTTACTGGTTCATTAACAACCAGTTCTTCGACTACACAGACCCGACACAGAACACTTTAATGTATGATTATCGGCAGATATTCTTTGACAAAGAAACAGGCATGTTGACGTCTTTTACTTGGTACCAGTTTTTCAACAACCCTGAGAAACAGCAAGTTGTCACATGGAAACTAGTAGACACATCCGTTTGGCGGGTCTAAACAACCCTTTTTAGCCAACCCTTTCTTTTGGTTGAATTAAATTTCACTTTTTGTGTTGTTTAGCTTTTATCAACGCCAATTTTCCGCCCGCAAGCACCTGCTCTTTCTCCACCGCGCTCAGGTTTAAGTTGAGGTTGATTTTTGTGCCCTTAGTTTTATTGACCACAACCAACCGCTCAGGTAAGCCTTCAACCGAAAGTTCCAATTCGTCACCCATCTCTATTGTGTCATAGTCTTTTTTGTCTGCGAATGTCAAGGGGAGTATGCCGAAGTTGACGAGGTTAGCCATGTGGATGCGGGCAAAAGATTTTGCGATTATGGCTTTTACGCCGAGGTACTTGGGGGCGAGTGCTGCATGTTCGCGGCTGCTGCCTTGGCCGTAGTTTTCGCCTCCGACTATGAATCCGCCGCCTTTCTGGAGTGCTCGAGAGGCGAAGGTTTTGTCTACGTGGCAGAAGGTGTAGGTGCTGATTTGGGGGATGTTGCTGCGTAGTGACATGATTTCTGAGCCTCCGGGGATGATGTCGTCGGTTGTGATGTTGTCGCCTGTTTTCAGCAGAACTTCTCCGCATAATTTAGCTGGCAACGGCGGAAAGTCTGGCAGCGGCTTAATGTTTGGTCCCATAACCACTTTGGCTGTTGCGCAGCCGCTGGGTTGCAGAAACATGGCGTCGCTTAAGAGGAACTTTTCAGGCATTTTGATTTCAGGGAATTTTCCGAGTTTGCGGGGATCCGTGATTTTACCTGTTAGGGCCGCGGCCACTGCGGTTTCAGGGCTGACAAGGTAAACTTTCGCGTCCTGTGTTCCGCTACGACCTTTAAAGTTGCGGTTAAAAGTGCGCAGAGAAACGGCTTCTGTGGGCGGGGCTTGACCGATGCCGATGCAGGGTCCGCATGCATTTTCGAGGATTCTTGCGCCTGATTGGATGAAGGGTTCAAGTTCGCCTGCCGCGGCGAGGTTTTCCATGACTTGACGGGAGCCTGCGGAGACTGTTAAGCTGGTGTTTTCGTGAACCTTCTTGCCCCGAAGTAGGGCGGAGACGATTTTGAGGTCGCGCAGCGAGGAGTTGGTGCAGCTACCGATGCAGACTTGGTCAACTGGGATGCCTTCGACTTCGCTGACTTTTTTAACGTTGTCAGGGCTATGTGGCAGGGCAATCAGCGGCTCAAGTTTGGAAAGGTCAATTTCGATTTTCTCATCGTATTTTGCGCCTTCATCTGCTTTGAGTTCAACCCACATTTCCTCTCGTCCTTGCGCGGCAAGGAACGCTCGGGTGACTTCGTCAGAGGGAAAAATCGAGGTAGTGGCTCCTGTTTCGGCTCCCATGTTGGTGATGGTGCCGCGTTCGGGGACGCTGAGGGTTTCTACGCCTGGACCGTAGTATTCGAGGATTTTGTTTACTCCACCTTTGACGGTTAGGATTTTGAGGACTTGGAGGATAACGTCTTTGGCTGATACGAAGGGTTGAAGTTTACCTGTGAGTTTTACGCCGACGATTTTAGGCATTTCCAAATAGAAGGGTTCTCCCGCCATTGCGGCGGCGACGTCTAAGCCACCTGCGCCGATGGCTATCATGCCTGCCCCGCCCGCAGTAGGGGTGTGGCTGTCGCTACCCAAAAGCGTATAGCCAGGTCTGGCGAAGCGCTCCAAGAAGAGCTGGTGGCAAATGCCGTTACCGGGTCGGCTAAAGATTATGCCGTATTTGGATGCGACGCCTTGGAGGTAGCGGTGGTCGTCAGCGTTGCGGAAGTCGTTTTGGAGCATGTTGTGGTCGACGAAGCTGACGCTGAGAAAAGTTTTGACTTTGGGGACGCCCATGGCTTCGAACTCTAGGTATGCCATGGTGCCTGTAGAGTCCTGAGTGAGAGTGTGGTCGATTTTTATGGCGATTTCTTCGCCTGCTACCATTTTGCCTTCAACTAGGTGTTTGGCTATGATTTTTTCAGCTAAGGTTTTCGGCATAATCTTTCCCTACAGTAATCTTGGTTTAATGAGCGTGTATTATTGTTATTATTCCTTTTTGCGCTGAGAAATTAAGCTTATCTTAGATTTCTGCAGAATCCCCCGCATTTCGCAGCCAACGCCATCCATCTTGGAACCACTCGACAGTCCATCTAGATGAAAGCGTCCTCAAACCCCTCAAAATAATCTTAAATACCCAAAGAAAACTGGGCAACAGGTCTTGGTCATGCGAGTGTTACAGCCCAAAAAGCAACCGCGCCCCACTGCCGTTTGCAGTGTCCCATAAACCGCCATACATATAGAGAGAAAACAGAAATAGGATAAAAGCAACATAAAGACAGGAAGGCGTCGTGTTGTCGTTTAAAATTAAAATGCAGGAAGCAGCAAAAAGCAAAAAATCCCCCCTCATCTTAGCGTTGGATTTCCCCTTTCAACCAGCCGAAAACCGCAACAACATACTCATTAAAGCGCAGAAAATCCTCGAAGTCGTCCACCCCTACATCGCAGCCGTAAAAATCAACCATCACCTCACGTTACCGTTGGGTATCTTTGACGGCGTCGCGGATCTCGTAGAGCAGATACGTGGGCAGGGTTTGCTAGCGATTATGGATGCCAAAGTCAACGACATAGGCAACACCAACCAAACCATAGCTGAATACTACTATGCAGCAGGATTCGACGCCATCATCGCGAATCCGTTTGTGGGTTGGGAAGAAGGCTTAAAACCACTTTTTGACGTTTCCAAACGCCTCAATCGAGGAGTCATCTTGCTTACCTACATGAGCCATAAAGGTGCCTCTGAAGGATACGGACAAACCATCGTGGACATCTACACGGGTGTTCAGACGCCGCAGTATGTCGCGTTTGCCAACAAAGCTTTAGAGTGGGGTGCAGACGGCGTGGTTGTAGGCGCAACAGTGCCTGACAAAATAGCAGAAGTCAAAGGCATCTTAGGCAACAAAGTTGACGTCTACTCGCCTGGCGTAGGGGCACAGGGCGGCGCTGCAGCAACAGCGATGCGTGCGGGCGCCAACTACTTGATTGTCGGCAGAGAAATAACGATGTCAAGTAACCCTGCGGAAGCGGCACAGACGATTCTGTATTCGACAAAAAATTTGTGACCCATTCATCTTCCACGTTTGTTTTCCCAAAGTTCCTTCTTTAACAAGTCACGAACAGCACTACGGATGACACTGCTCCTGCTCGGGT
>Ga0073932_1006547_pt1 | contig 11851 bp, 9 predicted proteins | sample DewCreD2012metaG_FD_76967 | JGI IMG/M metagenome (GOLD analysis project Ga0073932, IMG submission 76967) | Hot spring sediment bacterial and archeal communities from British Columbia, Canada, to study Microbial Dark Matter (Phase II) - Dewar... ... | reverse complement strand
GTGGACCAGGGAGTAGAGGTCGCTGAGCTGGTGGTGGCGCGTGCGGAAGGTGACGGCGAGGTGGACGAGGTAGATGACGAGCCCTTCCATTTCCAGTTCGATGACCAGGCGTTTGAAGCCCTTGTCGAGGTAATGGAAGCGGTTGGTGGCGAGCGAATCGCGCGTGAGGAAGGCGTTGCTCTGCTTGTTCAGGACCGGGATGAGGTGGGCGACGCTGCTGGCGCCGTACTTGCAGCGGCAGGCGTGGTAGTGGCCGAGGGCTTCGGCCAAGGCTTCGGCCTGATTCTGACGGCCGGAGCGGAAGGAACCTTCGTCCACTTCCAGCAGTCCGACGACATCGGGATCGAGGCCGTCGATGAAGCGGGTGAGGGTTTCGAGCGTGGCCGAGGTGTGGCGCAGGTATCCGCTCCAGGGGAACCAGAGCGGGCGGCCGCCCGTGCCGTAGCGGATGTTGTAAACCAGAAGGCGCATATTCGAGCGCGGCGCGAATCCGCGTGCCGCGGCTGCGGTTTGGGCGGAGTATAGGAGGCGGCGGCCGGCGGCGACAATGTTTTTTCGGCCGCCTTACATCCACAAGCCGCCATCGACGTGCAGCACCTCGCCGGTGATGAAGCCGGCGGCGTCGGAGAGCAGAAACGCGGCGGCGGCGGCGACTTCGGCGGGGGCGCCCAGGCGGCCGAGGGGGATGCCGAGCCGCTCGCGGTTGGCGGGGGGGATGGCGGCGGTGAGGTCGGTTTCGATCAGGCCCGGCGAAATGGCGTTGACGCGCACGTTGAAGCGGGCGGCTTCCAGAGCCAGGCTGCGGGTGAGGCTGACCAGGCCGGCCTTGCTGGCGGCGTAGTCGGCGCCCATCCAGCGGCCCGGTCCATGGGCGGCGAGCGAGGCGATGTTGAGGATGGCGCCCGAGCGCTGCGCGCGCAGCGTCAGATAGGCCTCGCGGGAGGCGAGCAGGGCGGATTCCAGATTGAGGGCGAAGGTGCGGCGCCAGCCTTCCAGCGTCAGCGCCCGGAAGGGGCGGGGCTGGCCGCCGCCGGCGTTGTTGACCAGCGCGTCGAGGCCGCCCGCCTGTTCCAGGAAGCGGCGCACCAGGGCCGGGGCGGCGGCGGGGTCCGCCAGATCGGCCGCCAGGGGGATTGCGCGCGGGCCGATCTCGGCCGCCGCCGCGCGGACGGCCTGCAAGTCGCGGCCGTGCACGCCCACGGTGGCGCCGCTGCGGTGCAGGAGCGCGGCGATGGCGCGGCCGATGCCGCGGGTGGAGCCGGTGACCAGAATCCGGCGGCCGGCAAAGGAGCAGGAGGCGCTCATGCGCTTCAAACCGAAAGAATCCGGCGGCTTTCGTCCAGAAAGATGCCCTGCAGGTTCATGCGCAGCGCTTCGGGGTTCGTGGCCGCCTGCAGGCCTTCCTCTTCGGTGATGACGCCGCTCTTGATGAGTTGGTAAACCGACTGGTTGAAGTTCTGCATCCCATCGTCGCCGCCGGTGGAGATGGCGACGCCGAGCAACTCAAGCTGGTTCTTTTCGATGATCTTGCGGACCGTGGGGGTGTTGAACATGATTTCGACGGCGGGGCACAAGCGGCCTTCGAGGTCGTGGAGCAGGCGCTGGCAGACGACGGCGTAGAGGTTGGCGGCGAAGGCCATGCGGATTTGCTGCTGCTCGTCGGTGGGGAAGACGTCGAGGATGCGGGGCACCGTCAGGTCCGCGGTGCCGGCGTGGAGGGTGGTGAGGACCAGGTGGCCGGTTTCCGCGGCGAGCAGGGCGGTGCGGATGCTGTTGCGGTCGCGCATTTCGCCGATGAGGATGACGTCGGGGTCCTGGCGCATGAGGTGTTTGAGCGCGTTGGCGAAGCTGAGGGTATCGAGGCCGATTTCGCGCTGGGTGATCACGGACTGGTCGTCCTCGAAAACGAACTCGACGGGGTCCTCGACGGTGATGATGCGGCGGCGCTGGGTGCGGTTGATCTGGCCGATGATGGCGGCCAGGGTGGTGGATTTGCCGCTGCCGGTCGTGCCGGAGAGGATGACGATGCCGCGTTCGGCCTCGGCCAGGCGGTTCAACTGGGGGGGTAGGCGCAGGTCTTCGAGGGTGGGGATGTCTTTTTTCACGTGGCGCAGGGCCATGGTGGGGACTCCCTGGGCGAGATAGACGTTGACGCGGAAGCGGCCCACGCCGTCCTCATAGTGCGAGAAGTCCGCTTCGTGTTCGGTTTGGAAGCGGGCGGCCTGGTGGGGCGGCAGCAGGTCCGCGACGATGCGTTCCATGGCGGCGGGCGTGAGCTTTTCGAAGCCGCTTTCCACGAGCCGGCTCTGGATGCGATAGAAGGGTTCCTGCATGGGTTTCAAGTGCACGTCGGATGCGCCCAGGCGCACCGCTTTCTCGAGCAATTCTTTGAGCACGGACATGATTCACCTCGTTTTCAGCAACATTCGCAACCCCGCCGCCAGAAAGATGATATTGGAAAGCCAGGCGCCAAGCCAAGGCGAGATCATCTGGCGGCGCGCCAGAAAGAGTCCCACCTGGCTGAAGGCATAGTAGGCGAAGAAGCAGCCGACGGCCAGAAAGATGCCGGCGAGGGGGTTGTGGCGGCGGCCGCCGGCGCCCACGGGCACGGCGAAGAGCGTAACCACCAGACAGGCCCAGGGGATGGCCAGACGGGCGTGGATGTCGTAGATTTTTTGCAGCCTCAGGTCCGGCGTCAGGGCGGTATGCCGCTGCAGATAGCGCCGCATCTGCCGCGCGTTCAGCAATTCCCAGGGGGTGATCTCCTCCAGAAAATCCCGGGGCCGCTCGTCGAGTTCTTCCACCTCGCATAGCGCCCGTTGCGGCGCGGCGAGGGGCTGGCCGACGACCGGATTATCCTCAGGGTCATAGAAGTTGACCCGCAGGTTGCGGAACCACCAGCGTCCGTCGAGCCACTCGGCCCGGTCGGCCACGAGTTCCTTGACGCGCGAGCCGTTGGGCCGTTCCTGGGTGATCTTGACGTCGTAAAACACGCGCGGCCGGTTCCAATCGAACACGCCGATCGACCAGACGCGGCGCGCGGCGTCGTTGTAGTACAGCGTGTTGACCTGCATCTGGCGCCGCAGGTTGCGAAAGCCGTTTTTGGCGTAGGTTTTGGCCCAGCGATAGGCCGGCGGGGCCACGACTTCCTTGACGGCGGCCGTCGCGAAGCTGAAGGCCAGGCCCACGCCGACGAACGGCAGCAGGATGCGCAGGAAGCTCTGGCCGCCGGCGCGCAGGGCGGTGATTTCGTTGTGGCGGGTCAGGTTCCAGAGGGCGTAGAGCGTGCCGAGCAGCAGGGAGGCGGGGGCGATGACCTCGAAGCTTGGAGACAGGATGGCCAGATAGTAGAGCGCGATCATGTGCCAGGGCGCCTGGGCGTCCAGGATTTTGGCCAGCCGGTCGAACAGGTCGAAGAGCACGAACAGCAGGGAAAACGCGCACAGGCAGTACGCGACGGGGACCAGATGGTGGCGCAGCAGATAGCGGTCGATCAATCTCATCGCGCGTTGCCGAGGCCGGCGTTCATCCCTCCAACGGCGTACACTGTAGTGAGCTTCCCCGGCTGCCACAAGCGCGGAAGGCGGACCAAGGTCATAGCAGTTCGGCCGCCACGGCGTCGGCCAGGTCGCGTCCGCGGGCCGTGAGTTGCCAGCGGGCGCCGCGTTGGACGGCGATTCCGTGGCGTTGCCAGCGTTCGAGCGAGGCCAGCCAGCGTTGGCGTTGGCAGCTCGGCACGGCGAAGCGGCGGCAGAAGCGTTCCAGAGGGACTCCCTCGGCGAGGCGAAAGGCGAACGCCAGCCGTTCGGCGGCGTCCTGGGCTGGGGTCAGGGTTTCGCGGGCGGCGGGCGGTTCACGGCCGGCGCGCAGGGCCGCAATGTAGCGCGCCAGGCTGGGCCGGTTGAGGCGGCGGCACCGGCCCTCGCGCGAGGCGGCGGCCGGCCCGAAGCCGAGGTAGTCGCCGCCGCGCCAGAAAGCCAGGTTGTGGCGGCACTCGGCGCCCGGGCGGGCGTAGTTGGAAATCTCGTAGCGCCGCCAGCCGGCCCGGCTCAGGACCGCTTCCGCGCGCTCCAGAGCCGCGGTCTGTTCGTCCGCCGTGGGCAGCCGCACCCGTTTCCGGCGCACCCACTCGCGCAGGGGGGTGCGGGGCTCAAGGGTCAGGGCGTAAACCGAGACGTGGTCCGGGGCCAGGGCCAGGCACTGTTCGAGCGTGCGTTCCCAGGCCGGCGCGGAGAGACCGGGCAGACCGGCGATCAAGTCGATGCCGAGGCGCGGGATGCCGGCGGCGCGCAGCAGGCGAACGGAGCGGGCGATATCGCGGACCGTGTGCCGCCGGCCCAGGGCGCGCAGGACGGCGTCGTCGAAGCACTGAGCGCCGAGACTCACGCGGGTCACGCCGGCGGCCGCGGCGCGTTCCGCGCGCGGCGGGGTAAAGCTGCCGGGGTTGGCCTCGAGGGTCCATTCGCGCAGGCGGCGCAGATCGCAGCGCGCGGCGAGCAGGGCGCAGAGGCGGGCGAGCTGATCCGCCGGCAGCACGGCGGGCGTGCCGCCGCCGCAATAGATGGTTTCCGGCCGCGGCCTGGCGCCGCGGGCCAGGCGCAAGTCCAGCTCGCGCGCCAGGGCGTCGAGAAAGGCCTCGGCGGCGGGGCGGCGCCAGCGTTCGGAGTAAAAGGCGCAGTAGGCGCACTTGCCGTCGCAGAACGGCACATGCACGTAGAGATGCCGCTGGGCGTCGTTCACGGTGCGCAGCCGCAGGCGATGACCGCGGCCAGACTCGCCGCGCTGACGAGGGTGCTGACCACGACGCTGGCGGCGGAAAGTTCGCTGTCGCCGCCGAGCTGTTGGACCAGGACGTAGGAGGCGGCCGCCGTGGGGGCGGCCAGCAGGATCAGGCCGATGGCCGTGGGTTGGGGCGCAAGGCCGAACCACTTGGCGCAGAGCCAGCCCAACGCAGGGGCCGCGGCGGTTTTCAGCAGCGCGCTGACGATGGCGGGTTTCAAACGCGGCCGGACGCTTTGGGCCGCCAGCGTGCCGCCGATGCACAGGAGGGCCAGCGGCAGCGCGAGATTGCCGAGCAAGCCCAGGGTGCGCGCGGCAAAGGGAGGCACGACGAGCGGGAGGTGGCGCGCGGCCGCGTTCCAGGCGAGTCCGGCCAGGCACGCCAACAGCAGGGGGTTGCCGGCCAGTTGGCGCGCCACCAGGCGCAGCGCGGCGGGGCCGAGGCGGTGTTGCGACAGCAGCAGGAGCGGAATGCAGAGCAGATTGTACACCGCAATGATCGGGCCCAGCGCCAGGGCGGTAGCCGCTTTGGCCGCCTCGGCGGCACGGGGATCCGCGGCAAAAGCGAAGACGATGACGGGCAGAGCGACGAAGGCCAGATTCCCGCGGATCGCCGCTTGGGCGAGGGTGCCGAGCGCTCCGCCGCGCAGTCCGATCAGGCGCCCGGCCAGCAGGGAAAGAGGCACGAGCGCCACGGTGACCGTGAGCACCAGGCGGACGACATCCCAGGCCGCGCGGTCGAGGGCGGGGGCCTGAGCGATTTCCATGAACAACAGGACGGGCAGGGCGATCCAGTAACACAGGTCGGACATGGATTTCTGCGCCGCGGCGGAGACCAGACCCTGCCGGCGCAGAAGGAAGCCGAGGAGCACGATCAGAAAAACGGGCGCGAGCGTGTTCCAAATGTGCACGGCGGCAGCATAGTGCAAGGCGCGCGGCCGCGTCCAGCGTCTGACGCCGGAGACGAGGGGACCGTGACGCGGCCCGTCAGAAGTGCCGGACACAGGAGACGAAGAACTGATGTTTCCGAACATCCGTGGACAGACCGGCCTGTCCGGGCACCAGGCTGCCCATGACATCGTTGCCCCAGGTGTAGAGGTAGGCCGCGTCGAAGATGATTCGGCCGGGATCCTTGCCTAGGGAGATGCCGGAACCGAGACTGGCGCCCCAGTACTCGTCCGGATCGCCCAGGGCGGGCCGTTGTTCCCAGGACAGACCCGCGCGCAGCGGGATTTCGGTCCAGGACAGGACCCAGAGCCACTCCAGGCCCGTGCGCACGGACCAACAGTCCCGGATGCGGCCGGCGTCGTAGGCCGAGCCGTCGAGGGGGTTGATTTTGCCGCGGCCGGCGACGCGGTACCAGAAGTCGGACCACTGGGTTTGGCTGATGTCGAAGGTGGTGTAGAAGCGGTTATGCCAGCGCCACAGACTGCCGAGCGCCCAGTAGAGGGGGAAGTGGAACTCGATGTCGGCGGTTTCCTCGGCGGCGGTGCGCGCCACGTTCAGGACGCGCGAGCCGGAGCGGTCGTAGGTCGTGAGGGTGTTGGCGACGCGCCGGGTTTGCCGGCCTTGCGCGGTCCAGGGCAGATCGACGGTGGCGCCGAGCACGAGCAGTTTCGAGACGGTGTGCAGCGCGCCGAGAGTGGCGTTGATGCCGTTCAGGCCGTCGTATTCGTTCTCCTCTTCGTACAAACCCTCAGCGCACAAGGCGGTCGAGCGCTGCGTTTGGGAGACGGAGGTGAGGGCGGGATAGACGCCGGTCGTCGGCTTGACGGGGATGTCGAACCCCGGCAGACCCCCTGCCGGCGGAATATGCACCACGCCTTCGTAGCGGTAGGTGCCGGTGGTGATGCGTTCCGTTTGCAGGCTGGCGGAACTGGACGAATCCCCGCGGTAGCGGGCCGCGGTCCGCGACCGGATGCGCCCCTGGCCGAGCGTATCGTCCTGGTAGAAGTTCAGCGCCGCGCCCAGGGAGAGTTTTGGGGATATCTGGGCCGCCAGGGCCGGGCTGAGCGCGTCGATCAAGCCTTCCTGCTCGAACTCCAGGCTGGTGAGGACCTGCGACGACAACCATTGGCGCAGGTGGGTGGTGGCGCGCGTGGTGAGGTAGCTGGTGATTTCCAGATCGGTGACCCCGTCGTTGTAGGGCTGGACGGTCGTGGCTTGAAAGGTCTCCGAGGCCGACTCGCTCAACGCGCGGCGGGAGGCGGAAGTCAAATCCGCGGTGAACTTCTGGGTGAAGTCGTAGGCTTCCTGGTAGTTCAGAGACGCCACCCAGTTGCGGCGGGCGGCGCGGAACGGCCAAACCAGGCTGACGTAGTTCAAGCCGAAGCTGTCGAAGTCGTCTTCCCCGACGCGGAAGTTGGCGTCCGCAGAGCGGTGCGGATTGCGTTCCACGCCGTAGCGCAGGACCGCCGAGGCCTCGGGGCGTTCCAGGTGGAGCAGGCCGGCGGGGTTCCAGGAGGCCGCGGTGGCGTCGTCGGCGACGGCGGTAAAGGCGCCGGCAAAGCCAAGCGCGCGGGCGCCGGAGCCGCTGGGCAGCGGGGCCGAGAAAATGGTCGGCGGCCCCAGGGCGGGGGCTTGCGGAGCGGCTGGAGCGACGAGGTCGCCGGCCGGTCCGACGTGGCTGAGGTCCACTTCGATCGGCCCCAGCGGGCCGCGGATGGTGACCTTTTCCGCCGCGGCGGAAGCCGCCAGCAGACCGGCCGCGGCCAGCGGACGAACCAAGCTGCGCCGGCGCCGGTCCGTTGTGCTGCGCGTCAGCATAGCCCTCCCTGGCGTTCAGTCGCCGCCGTGCCGCCGTTTCTTCCTTGCCAGCCCGCCGCTTCAAAAAGGCCGTTGGGGCGCGGGGGGCAGGGAGACGGTGACCCGCCGGCCGTTGTTCAAGGGGTCGGCATCGCTCTGCCCTTCGATCTGCGCGCGGTAGTTGATGGACACCGCCCCGAGCTGTTCGAGCCGGGCGCGGCTGATCCGCACCTGGTGGGCCACCGTCTGGCCGGGCTGAACGTTGAAAAAGCTGAGGCGGTTCTGAATGCCCTCGCACTCCACCGTCATGGAAACCTGGTAGATCGGCTCCGTGCCGCGGTTCTGGGCGGAGAGGAAGGCGGTCAGGTCGTCGCTTTCCCGGGCCGGGTAATGCACGACCAGGTCGCCCGCGGCGATATCGTAGCGGCCGGGGGTGTTGCGTTCGGCCACGCGCTTCAAGTTGGGAATGCCGTGGCCGTAGCGTTCGTCGCGGCCCGGATCGCCGGCATCGTCCGCGTAGCGCGTCAGCAACGCCAGCGCCGCGTCGGGGGTCAGGCCCGGTTCCCGGGACAGCAACACGGCCAGGGCGCCGCTGACCATGGGGGCGGCGGCCGAGGTGCCGCCGAAGAAGCCGATCGCGCCGTTGGTGGCGGCGGTGGACAGGGCGATGCCGGGCGCGGCCAAGTCCACTTCGGGGCCGCGGTTGGAGAAGTAGGCGTGGCGGCGCGCGGCGTCCACGGCCGCCACGGCGACGACGTCTTCGTAGCGGGCGGGGTAGAGGACGCCTTCCACCGCGTCGTTGCCCGTGGAGGCGACGATGACGGCGCCGGCTTGCCGCGCGTAGGCGATGGCCTCGCGCACGAGAAAACTGTCGCCCTGGGTGCCGAGGGAGATGTTGATGATCTGCGCTCCGCCGCGGACCGCCGCGACGATGCCGGCCGCCAGGGAAAACGCGTCGCCGCCGCCCTCATCGTCCACGACGCGAACGCTGAGGAGGCGGCTGGCGGGAGCCGCGCCGGCCACGCCCGCGCCCTGGCCGACGAGCAGGCCGGCGACGGCGGAGCCGTGGACGCCGCCGCCGGCGCCGGACACGGCCACGCCGGGGGCGGCGAGGGTTTCGATCTCGGCGTTTTGCAGCACGGGGTGGCGGTCATCGACGCCGCTGTCGAGCACGGCCAGGGTCACGCCGCGGCCGCGGCCGGGGCTGGCGGGGTCGATTCCCAGCCAGACCAGAGACTGGTCGCCGAAGGGGCGGTAGCCGCTCTCCGGCGCCAGGGGGTTGCGGCCCCAGGGCTGAGGCTCGCGAACGGCGTAATTCTCGGCGTGGCGCGTGGGCGTGGGTCCGTCGCGCAGCAAGGCCTCGAAAGCGGCGCGGTCGCGGACGCGAATCCGGATGGCGTGCAGGAAGTCCATTTCGGCCAGCACTTCGCCGCCGCGCGCGCGGAGCAGGCGGACGAATTCCGCCTGATCGCGCGCGTCGAAGAAGGTCAGGACGAACTCTCCGGGAATGACATCGGGATTTTCGACGGGGGGAGGGGGCGTGGGAGGGCGGGTCCAGAACGTATCCACGCTCTGGGTTTCGATCGCGGGCGGCCGGTAGCGATAGTCGGCTGCCAAAGCGCGCGCCGGGAGGCCGGCGGCCGGGCGCGGCAGCGCGGCGGTTCGCGGGGCGGTTCGCGGGGGCGGTGCGGCGCGGCGCAGGTTGGCGAGCGCCAGCAGGGCGGCGATGCCGGCCGCGGCCAGGGCGATGAGCAAGGCGCGTTTCATGGCGCACCGACAGTAAGCCACAGCCCGGCCCCGGTCACAAGTTGGAAAGCGGGCTTGCGGCGCGGACGCCGGGCCTCGGTCCACGGTCTTTTCCTTTGGCGTCTTTTTCGCCGGTCGAGAGGGAGCCCGACCCTCCAAAGTGCCGGAAACGGTGTTCGTGACCATGGAGGGACGCCCTCCGTGGCGTCCGAGTGCGAAAAACAGGCCAAAAGAAAAGACCGTGGCCTCGGTCGCGCGGCCGGCATTCGCCGCTTGACCTGCCTGGGCCGCGCCTCTATAGAACCGGCTGAGATGCAGCCCAGCCCACAAGAATATGCGGAGTTGGCGGAACGCTACGACGTGGTGCCGGTCTATGGCGAACTGCTGGCCGACACGGAGACGCCGGTTTCGGTGCTTCAACGCTTTGCCGACCGGCGGAACGCCTTTCTGCTGGAGAGCATGGAAGGCGGCGAGACCTGGGGCCGTTATTCCTTCGTGGGCGTCGATCCCGAGCTGCTGCTGGAGGCGGACCATGGCGGCGACGGCGCGGGGGGCCTGGCGGGCCTGCGCGACGTGTACCGCGGCCTGCGGGTGGCCGAGATTCCCGGTTTGCCGCGCTTTTTCGGCGGCGCGGTGGGCTATCTGGGGTTCGAGGCCGCGCGCGAGTTCGAGCGCCTGCCCCTGGCCGCGCCGGCGGAGCCTTTCGGACGGCCGCGGAGCCGGTTTCTGAAGGCCGACCGGATGATCGTGTTCGACAACCTGCGGCACACGGTCAAGATCGTGGTCTGCACACGGCCGCGGCTGGCCGCTTCCGCGCAGCGGGCCTATGCCGACGCCGCGCAGCAGGTGCAGGCGATCGCCGCGGAACTGGCCCGGCCCGCGCCTCCGCCGCCGGCCGCGGCGTATCCGGCGCCGGACTTCGCCGCCAACATACCTCCGGAGCGATTCACCGCCATGGTGCGGCGGGCCAAGGAGTACATTTACGCGGGCGACGTCATTCAGGTCGTGTTGAGCCAGCGCTTCGCCGCGCCTTCGCAGATTCCGCCGTTGCAGCTCTATCGCGCCTTGCGCTGGCTGAATCCCTCGCCCTACACGTTTTTCCTGAAGCTGGGCGAACAGACCCTGGTGGGATCCTCGCCGGAGGTGATGGTGCGGCTGACGGGCAACCGCGTCGAATTGCGGCCGATCGCCGGCACGCGGCCGCGGGGGGAGTCGGAGCAGGCCGACCGGCGGCTGGCCGACGAGCTGCTGGGCGACGAGAAGGAGAAGGCCGAGCATGTGATGCTGGTGGATTTGGGACGCAACGACATCGGGCGCGTGGCGGAGGCCGGCAGCGTCCAGGTGACGGAGTACATGGTGGTCGAGCGCTACAGCCATGTGATGCACCTGGTGTCGCACGTGCAGGGGGTGCTGCGCCGGGAGTTCGACGCCTACGACGTGATCCGCGCCACCTTTCCGGCCGGCACGCTGAGCGGGGCGCCGAAGATTCGCGCGCTGCAGATCATCGCGGAACTGGAGCCGGAAGCCCGCGGCGCGTACGGCGGCGCGGTGGGCTACGTGAGCTACAACGGCAACATGGATTTGGCGATCACCATCCGCACCCTGGAAGCGCTGCCCGGCATCGTGGCCGTGCAGGCCGGCGCGGGGATCGTGTTCGACTCCGATCCCGAGCGGGAATACGCGGAAACCTGCCACAAGGCGCGGGCGCTGCGCCGGGCCGTGGAACTGGCCGCCGGCGGATTGGCATTGGACGCATAGGGGAGCGCCATGATTCTGCTGATCGACAACTACGATTCCTTCACCTACAACCTCGTGCAGGCGATGGCCAGCCAGGGGGCGGAGATCGAGGTGGTGCGCAACGACGCCGTGACCGTCGAGGAACTGCTGGCGCGCGCGCCGGCCGGGATCGTGATTTCCCCGGGCCCCTGCACCCCCCGCGAGGCCGGCATTTCGGTGGAAACGGTGCGGCGGCTTTCCGGCCGGCTGCCGATCCTGGGCGTTTGCCTGGGCCATCAGGCCATCGCCCACGCCTTCGGGGCGGTGGTGGCCAACGCGGGGCGCATCATGCACGGCAAAACCTCGCAGGTGACGCACGACGGCTCGCGGCTGTATCGCGGGCTGAAGAATCCGTTCCCCGCGGGGCGCTATCACTCGCTGGCCGTGCGGCGCGAAACGCTGCCGCCGGACTTGCTGGTGGACGCCACCAGCGAAGACGGCGAAGTGATGGGCATGCGCCACCGCGAGCATCCGACCTACGGCGTGCAATTCCATCCCGAATCGGTGCTGACGCCGAGCGGCAAGCGCCTGTTGCGGAATTTTCAGGAGATTGTGGACGAGTGGCGGCCGGCGGCGGCGCGTTAAGGAGGCGGCGATGAAAGAGTTCCTGCAGCAGATCATGGCCGGACGCAACCTCACCCAGGCCGAAAGCGGGGCAGCGTTCGACCGCATCATGGCCGGCGAGGCGACGCCGGCGCAAATCGGCGGGTTTCTGGTGGCGCTGCGGATGAAGGGCGAGAGCGCGGACGAAATCGCGGGCGGGGCGGTTTCGCTGCGGCGGCACGCGGTGCGCATCGACACGGGC
>Ga0073932_1006545_pt1 | contig 11858 bp, 9 predicted proteins | sample DewCreD2012metaG_FD_76967 | JGI IMG/M metagenome (GOLD analysis project Ga0073932, IMG submission 76967) | Hot spring sediment bacterial and archeal communities from British Columbia, Canada, to study Microbial Dark Matter (Phase II) - Dewar... ... | reverse complement strand
TATCCGCACCAGTTCAGCGGCGGTATGCGGCAGCGGGTCATGATCGCCATCGGCGTGGCCTGCGAGCCCAAGATGGTCATCGCCGACGAGCCGACCACGGCGCTCGACTGTACGACCCAGGCCCAGCTCCTGGAGCTGATGCTGGCCACGATCGACCGCTGCCGGGGCGCGCTGGTGCTCGTGACCCACAACCTGGGCGTCGTCGCTCGGTATGCGCAGCGGCTTTACATCATGTACGCGGGCAAGATCGTGGAAGAAGGGCGTTGCCGTGACATCTTCTATCACCCGACCCACCCCTACACCATGGGCCTGCTGAACAGTGTCCCGCGCCTGGACGAGGGTAAGGGCAAACGCCTTGTGCCCATCTGGGGCACACCGCCCAATCTTATCGATCTCCCACCACGCTGCGCCTTCTACCCGCGGTGCCCGGAGCGCACGGAGCGTTGCCGGACGGAGCCGTGGCCAGAGCTCAAACCGGTGGGGGGAGAAGAGGGCCACTTGGTCCGCTGCTACATGCGCGAAGGAGGGAGCGGGGCATGAGCGAGACCCGCATGGCCGAGAATCCGCCCTCCACCAACGATGTCATCCTCCAGGTGGAGAAGTTGCAGATGTACTTCCCCATCACCCGCGGCCTGCTCAAGCGCAAGGTGGGCGAGGTGAAAGCGGTGGATGGGGTGACCTTCTCCATCCGCAGGGGAGAGACCCTGGGGTTGGTGGGGGAGAGCGGCTGCGGCAAGACGACGGTGGGACGGTGCATCTCCCGTATCTATAGGCCGACCGGAGGTCGCATCTGGTTCGATCATCGGGAGATATCTACTCTGCCGGAGAAAGAGTTCCGTCCTCTGCGGCGCAACATCGCCGTCATCTTCCAAGACCCCTACGGCTCGCTCGACCCACGGCAGACAGCGGGGAGCATCGTGGGCGAGCCGCTCCAGATACACAAGATGGTGGCGAGCAAGGCGGAATATCAGGAGCGGGTGGCCGCTCTGTTCGCCAAGGTCGGTCTCGATCCCGGACTGATGTCGCGCTATCCGCACGAGTTCAGTGGCGGCCAGCGGCAGCGCATCGGTATCGCCCGGGCTTTGGCTGGTGACCCCAGCCTCATCATCTGCGACGAACCCGTCTCGGCTCTGGACGTGTCCATCCAGGCGCAGATCATCAACCTGCTGATGGACCTCAAAGAGGGCTCCTCCGGCCTCACCTACATCTTCATCGCCCACGACCTGTCGGTGGTCAAGCACATCAGTGACCGTATCGCGGTGATGTACCTGGGTCGTATAGTGGAGATAACCACTCCCGCCGAGCTTTACTCTCGTCCCATCCACCCTTATACCCGAGCGCTGCTCTCGGCGGTGTGTGTACCCGACCCCGACATCGAAGCCGGGCGGGAACGCATCGTGCTCGAGGGTGAGGTGCCCAGTCCGGTCAACCCACCGTCGGGCTGTACTTTTCATGCCCGGTGCCCGGAGGCGACCGCTGCCTGCCGCACCACCGTGCCGGAGCTCAAGCTGGTGGCGGAAGACCACGAGGTGGCCTGCCTCGGGGCGCAGGGTGGGTAGAGAGAGTCGCGGCGTGGTCGGGCGCATCGGCCAAGGGGAGCGCGAAAGGAGAGCGACCACATGGCGAAGAGGCAATACGCACATCTGGTGAAACCGGTGCTTATCCAGGACGGGCCCCCCGGACTCTACCCGAGCCCGAGGGTGTTCATGGAGGGCAAAGACCTGGAAGGCTTCAACGCCAACTTCTCCTACGGTTTCTTCACGGGCCCCGCTTCTTTCCACCCGGTTGAAGGAGCCGTGGTGCACCCCTACGACGAAGTCCTTGTCTTCGCCGGCATCGACACCAGCGACATTTTGAGATTGGGAGGCGAATGCTCCATCGAGCTGGGGGAAGAGCGTGAGCTCTACACCATCACCGAGCCGACCGTGGTGGTGGTACCCAAGGGTCTGCCGCACGGCCCGGCCAAGGTGCTGCGTGCCGATCTGCCCATCGCGCACTATCACATCGGCCTGGACGCCGAATACCGGGCGGAGTCGGTCCCGGTGGCGGCGTCTAACAGCCGGGGGGACAAGTATCGGCATTTGGTCAAGAGACTGGTGACCACCATCCATCCTGCGGAAGAGGGCTCGGGGATGGGCTACGAGTCGGTCGTGGATGAGCGAGGCGTGATGCGCCCGGCCGAGCGGGGCGTGGGGCCCGGCAACGGTGACCAGATCGTGTGGCTGTTCGGACCCGACCTGGAAAACATCAATCTCAACTTCACTTGGGGCCACTACAGCCGGTGCGGCAAGTGGCACCGTGGTGGGGAGATCCATACTCACCCCGAAGAAGAGATCTTGGTGTTCGTCGGCTTCAACCCCGACGACCTCACGGACCTGGGCTGCGAGATCGAGCTGGGGATGGGTCCCAGCGCTGAGCGGCACGTCTTCAACAAGTCGACGGTGGCCATCTGTCCCAAGGGCTTCCCCCACCTGCCGGTCATCACCCGCTGGTGTGACAAGCCTTACGGATTCTTCGTGGCCTGCCTGAGCGGGGAGCACGCCTCGCCCTGGGTCGAGGTCGAAGAGGAATAGGCAAGGGGGACCCCGTGCATCGCCGAGGCCTGCATAGCGCAGAGGGAGGGACAGCATCGCAGTGAAGTATCGCCGGGCAGCTATCCTCGACTGGGAGGTGTCGGTGCTTGCGGTAGGAGTGCCGCCGGCGGCCACCGACCGGAGCTTCGTCGGGCTTCTGCGGGAGGCGGTCGACGCTGGGGTCAACCTGGTAGACCTCGGCTGGTTTCCAGGCATGGCCGAACACGGGCCCTGGACCGACCTGGTGCGGGAAGCGCTGGCTGACGGTTACCGGGAACGGGTGCGTGTGGCGGTGAACGTGCCGCCGACACTGGCGGTGTCACGCGCGGAGTGTTCGGCGTTCCTGGGCCAGCTGGCTGCTGCACTCGACCTAGGCCGCTTCGACCTGTGCATAGTGGGTGGAGTGGACCGAGTGGTCTGGGGTCGCCTGAGGGAGGCCGGCTTCTCCTCTTGGGCGGGGTCGCTGGTGGAGGAAGGGCTCGCGAGCGCTCTCGGTTTCTACCTGTGCGATGACCTGCAAGTCCTCAGACAGGTGCTGGCCGCTTTCGACGGCTGGGCGGTGTGCAAGACGCGTTACGGCTTCTTCGACCACTTGCGCAGTCGTCCCGGGTCGACCGGGGTGCGCTTCGCGGCGGAGCAAGGACTGCTGGTAGTGGTGGCCGAGCCGACGCGGGGGGCTCTGGCCTGGCTTGAAGGGGCCAAGACCGCCGCTGTGGTACCGCAGGCCTTGCTTGAAGCACTGGGCGTGGACGCTGGTAGGGGAGACCTGGGCGCCTGGGCCTTGCGGTGGGCCTGGGATGACCCCGCCGTGTCGACCGTGGTGGTGGACTTGTTGCCCGGCTCGGATTGGAAGGGCTACCTAGGGCTGGCCGACACGACAACGCCGCGCAGCCTCAGCATCAAGGAGCTGACGAGCCTCAACCACCTGCGCGACTATCTCACGTCCGCCCGCCCGGCCGCTTGTCCGGCCTGTCACACCTGTATGCCTTGCCCGGAGGGCATCGATATTCCCCGGGTGCTCGACCTGGCGAACGACGTGGCGGTCTACGGCGCGGTGGAGAACTCGCGAGCCTCCTACCTGATGGAAGGCCACCGGGCAACGGAGTGCACCGCTTGCGGCGAGTGCGAGGCGGATTGCCCGCGGGGGATACCTATCATCGAGCGCTTGACTCAGGCCGCCGGGTTGCTTGACGGTACGCGGTGAATGAGAAGGAGGATGGTGTGAGCAGACTCGAAGACTCACCGCTTCGCAAGTACTTCCGAGTCGGCGAGGAGATCAAGATCCCCTCTCACCCACACGAGCACGAGGTGCCGAGCCCGGCCATCTTCCTCACAGGCCGGGACGTACCCGCGGCGCCCGGGTTTCGCTTGGCGACCTTCGCCATCACCGCCCCGTTCGAGATGGTGCATGAGACCCACACTCATGATTTCGACCAATACCTCGCCTTTTTCGGCGGCGACATGCGGAATATGCTGGATCTGGGGGGTGAGGTCGAGTTCGCCATGGGCGAGGAGGGAGAGGACCTGGCGACCTTCGTCTTCACAGTGCCCTTCACGGTCTACATCCCGGCCGGCATGCGACATTGCCCGCTCCGCTACACCCGGGTCGACGACCCGGCTAGACCCATCATCCACCAGGACCTCGTCTTCACGGGCGAGTACATCCGAAAGCCGGCCTCATGAGCGAGGCGTCACGGCATACCACAGGAAGTGAGGCGACGTCGGAAGGGGGTGCGTATCACAGGGTCATGTAGGGGGAAAGCTCCGGATTCTGCTGTGTGCGAAGCAAGCGAGAGAACGAAACGTAGGGCAAAGCAACGACTGTCCGGGAACGGGGGTACCAGAGTGATGAGAAGAACCACAAGAACGGCGATATGGAGTGTCGGGCTCCTCGCCCTGGTCTTGATGGTGGCCATGCTGCTCGTGGCCTGTGGCGAGGAGACGACCACCACCACCGCGGCGCCGGGGAGCACCACCACGGCGGGGCCGACCAGCACTACCACGCCTGCTTCAAGCGAGACGACGGCGCCCTCCGGCCAGCCGGTGACGGGCGGCGTCTTGCGGCTGATCCACAACGCCACCCCACAGGTCGTGGGCTTCTGGCCCAAGATGGGTCCGGTCGACGAGGGTGGCGTATTCCCGGGCGTGGAGAGGATCATGCGCTTCGCGCCTGGCCGTAAGCTGGAGCCTGACCTGGCCGAGAGCGTGGTGGAGGACCCGGATGCTCTCACCATCACGGTCAAGCTGCACCAGGGCATCAAGTTCCATGACGGCAGCGAGCTGACCGCCGAAGTGGCCAAGTGGAACTACGACATAGGTGCGGCCGGCGGCAAACTCCAGTTCGCCGACGCCATCAAAGAGTTCGAGATCGTCGACAACTACACCTACGTCCTGCATCTGAACTACTGGCACAACCAGCTGCTCCAGTCGCTGGGCTGGGTGCCCATGTACTCCAAGGAAGCCTTCGAGAAGAACGGCGGCGAGGAGTGGGCGCTCAACAACCTGGTGGGCACCGGTCCCTTCATGCTCAAGGACTTCAAGCGTGACCAGTCGCTCACCTGGGTCAAGAACCCCAACTACTGGCGCGAAGGCCAGCCCTATCTGGACGGCATCGAAGTCACCATCATCCCCGACGCCACCACGGCCTCGGCCATGATGGAAGCCGGTCAGGCCGACATCTGGCAGTCGGCCGACGCCCAGGCTCGCGACGAGATGATCAAGAAGGGCTTCAAGGTGCAGACCGGTTGGGCCGGCTTCCAGTTCCACCTCATGCCCAACACCGCAGATCCGAATTCGCCGTTCGCCAAACAGGAAGTACGTGAGGCGGTCGAGTACGCGCTCGACAAACCCGCTATCTGCCAGGCTATCGGTTACGGCTTCTACTTCCCGCTGTATGCCGTGGCACCGGAAGGCGAGTGGGGTGGCGACGCTATCGTCGTCAAGCGGGAGTACAACCCCGAGAAGGCCAAGCAGCTCCTGGCTCAGGCCGGCTATCCCAACGGGTTGCCCATCGACATCCTGGCCGTGGCGGAAGCTGGTGGCCGTAACACCGGTGCCGAGGCTATCAAGGGCTACCTGGACGCCGCTGGGTTCGTCACCAACATCGACATCGCCGACCCGGGACGCTTCTACGGCTCGGTCTTCGGTATGGGTTGGAAGGACCTGGCCTTCATGTTCAGCGGCAACGACTACAACTACCTGATGTCGTGCAACGCTTGGTGGGGCCCGCAGCCCAAGACCAACCTGGCCAGCTTCGCCCGGCCTGAGGAGTTCAAAGCCCTCTTCGAGCCGGCCAACATGGCTCGGACCGAGGAAGAGCAGAAGGCGGCTACCGCCAAGATCGTCGCCTACATGAATGAGCATGCGCTCATGATCCCGGTGTTCCATTATCCGGCGGGCATCGTGGTCGCCGACTACGTGCACACCGAGTACCCGATGGAGGGTGGCTTCGTTCACTGGTCCTGGAACACCACCTGGATGGACGCTCACTAGTGAGCGAGCGGTCTCGGTAGCGAGCGCACAGCAGAAGAACAAGGAGGCGGTCCGCCCTCAGGCAGTGGCCTGAGGGCGGACCGCCCCACAATAGGACAGTCTCGTAGGGAAGGACAGCGCAGCATGGGATCTCGTTATGAGCACGTGTTCGCCCCCTTGCGAATCAGGGGAGTCGACTTCAAGAACCGCTTGGAGCTGGCCCCGCCCTCGCCCAACTTGGCTGACCGGGAAGGCAAGGTGACGACGGAGTTCGTCGACTTCTTCCGTACCTTCGCCCGCGGTGGGGTGGCGGTCATCCACGTAGGTAACTCCGTGGTCGACAAGCGAGAAGCCTGCGACGAAGAGCGCCAGCTCGATCTAGGCAGCGACGACTGCATCCTTCCCCTTACCCGTTTCGCGGAGATGTGCCATGGCTTCGGCGCCTTGGCTTCCCTTGAGATCAACCACAACGGCAAGGACTCCCATTTCGACAAGACGGGGCACCCCGCTTACAGTTGCTCCTCTTTCATCTCCACCATGGAGAGGTATCGCGCCCAGTTGGCTGGGCGGGAGCCCATCCCCACCATCGAGATGGACCACGCCAAGATCAAGGAGACGGTCGAGAAATACGCCCTGGCCGCTTACCGCTGCAAGCGGGCCGGCTTCAAGATGAGCATGATCCACGGTGGCCACGGCAACCTCATCTCGCAGTTCGCGAGCCGACTGTACAACAAGCGGACCGACGAGTACGGCGGGTTACTCGAGAACCGGGCCCGCTTCGCCATCGAGGTGCTCGATCGAGTCCGGGCTCTGTGCGGGGACGACTTCGTCATCGAGTACCGCATCTCCGCCGACGAGATCCACCCCGAAGGCATGCACTTCGAGGAGACGCTCCAGTTCATCGAGCTCATCAAAGACAAGGTCGACATCTTGCACGTCTCCGCCGGGCTGCATGGCGAGTTCCAGTACATGCGTAACTGGTGGCAGAACTACCTCATGGACCGCGAATACAACGTCCACTATGCCGCCGCCATCAAGAAGACCTTCCCGGAGCTGGTGGTCTGTACGGTGGGCTCCATAATGAACATCGCGCGAGCCGAGGAGATCATCGCCTCGGGCAAGGCCGACATGGTGGCCATGTGCCGGCCACTGCTGGCTGACCCCGAGATGCCGCGTAAGTTCGCGCTGGGGAAAGAAGACGACCATCGGCCGTGCCTACGTTGCCAATACTGCGGCTTCCGACTGATAGTACCCGCCGTCATCAATTGCGCGGTGAACCCGTACCTGGGCAGCGAGACCGAGTTCCCCGAAGGGAAGGTCCCCAAAGCAGAGACCAAGAAGCGAGTGGCGGTGGTGGGCGGCGGGCCGGCCGGTCTGCAGGCGTTGCTCACGCTGTGCGAACGCGGGCATGACGTCACGCTCTACGAGAAGAGCGACCGCCTGGGGGGCCATCTGGTACCCGGCTCGGCTCTCCCCTTCAAACGGGACGTGCGGGATTACCTGGATTACCTCGTGCGTCAGGCCCACAAAGCACCCGCCCGTATCCTCCTGAACACCGAGGCTACCGCCGGGTTGCTGGAGACCGAGAAGTACGACGCGCTCATCATCGCGGTGGGCTCGGAGCCGGTGTTTCCGGAGGTGCCAGGTATCGACAAGCCGCACGTGCATTGGGCGCCCGAGGCCGACACCGGCCAGGTAGCCGTGGGGGAGAAGACGGTCATAGTGGGTGCCGGTTCAGTGGGCATCGAGACCGCCATCGGGCTGCGGCAGAGGGGCAAGGAGGTGACCGTCGTGGAGATGGCGCCTGACCTGAGCCACCTGACACGCTCTTCGGGAGCTGTGGCCGGCGAGCTTCTGCGTCTGGTGGAGGAGTTGGCCATCCCGGTACACCTGAATCGGCGCCTGGAGGAGGTCACCGACTCTACGGTCATCTGCAGCGACCCCGCCAGCGGCGAGAAGGTGGAGTACCCAGCGGACACCGTTCTTCTGGCGGTGGGGCTGAAATCGCGCCACAAGATGGCCGATGCTCTTCGTCGAGCGGCGCCCGAGACAGAGGTTCACGTGGTCGGTGACGCCCGCGAGGTGGGAAGCATCGCGACCGCCGTGATGTCGGCCTTCCGGGCCGCTGCGTATATCTAGCGCGGACCGTAGGTCACGTCGCGGGCCGAGTCGCCGGTCGGGCCGCCGGTCGAATCGTCGGCCAGAGAGGTTGCCCCCCAAGAGTCACCGATGCGATTCGCGACGCCTGCTGCATCTCAGCGCAAGCCTAGTCGCTGGGGATCGAGCGGCACGATGCCCTGCTCTGGCTTGAAGGTGAGCGATTCCAGCTCTTCCGCTACCTGGGCGACACGGGTCTTCTGTGCCCGGCTGAGCGGTAGGTCCGAGGAAGGCTCCTGGCCGGCGAAGACAGGCAGCACGCGGTAGCGCGTGGGGTAGCGGCTGGCGTCGCGTTGCACGTAGACGGGTAGGTAGCTCACGCCCGAAACCTGGGCACGAAAGCCGGTCTTCTCCAGGTGCAAGTAGACCACCAGACCGCTGTCGGAGTAGCGCCAGGGCTGGTTGGAGAGGAAGTTGCCCAACGAGTAGATGACGTAGCCACCGGACGACCCGGCAACCGGCGTGTCCACGCGGACGATGGGCTGAACTACGTGGGGGTGGTGGCCGATGATGACGTCCACGCCCCGCGAGAGCAACCCCTCGCACTCCTGGGCGCCCTGTCCGAGGGCCACCTGGGTAGCGCTTGGCCATCTCTGGTACTCCTCGCCCCAGTGCACGAGCGCAACGACGATATCGGCGCCCCACAGCCGAGCCAGTGCGGCGTCGGCGGCCACCTGGTCGGGGTCGAGCCGGTTGACGGCGTAGGCGGCGTGGGGGGCAGGTGGGCGGTGACCATTGAGGGCTTCCGTGTAGGCGAGGAACGCCACCCGGATGCCGCGGGTATCCACGATGAGGGGCGTCTGCCGTTCGGCGAGGGTGCGGTTGGTGCCGGTATGAGCCAGTCCGAGCTGGTCTAAGCGCTCTAGAGTGGCGGTCAGGCCCGGCCAGCCGCGGTCCAAGCAGTGGTTGTTGGCAGTGGAGCACATGTCGACGCCAGCCAGGCGCAGGGCAAGGGCCAACTCCAAGGGGGCGTTGAACAGGGGATAGCCGGTGAACCGGGCGGCGGGTCCGGCGAGTGGGGTCTCCAGGTTGGCGACCGCATAGTCGGCGGCAGCTAGGTAGGGGGCGACGTGTTGGAAGATGGGCGCAAAGTCATACCGACCGGACCGGGGGTCGCGGGCGGAATCGAGCAGACGTTGGTGCGGGATGACGTCGCCCACGACGGCCACTACGGCGGTGGTGTGAGGCGCTGGGTCATCGGAAGGGAGAGGATTCTGGGCGATGGCCACTTGTGGCCGGAGAGCGAAGGCCAGGAGGAAGATGCCGATCGTGAATGCAGCGAGCAATTTGGCGAAAGCTCTTGCCACGCCTCGTGCTGGCATGCCGCTGGCGTACCTCCCTCTCACTAGAAGTCCTCGGCACCGTCCTCACTGTATCACCGGGCCTTGACGGGTTCGCTGGCCTGTGAGACAAAGAGCCTTTAGAACAAGAGGCCGAAGCCGGCGGGCCCGGCGAGTAGCTTTTCGATAAGGAGATGGTATGGCCGCCACGGCGGACGAACCGGTCGAGACGCGTCAAGACTTCATCCGCGAGATAGTCCAGCAGGACCTGGCCTCCGGTCGCGTGAAGAGTGTGGTCACTCGTTTCCCCCCCGAGCCTAACGGTTACCTCCACATCGGCCACGCCAAGTCCATCTGCCTCAATTTCGGCATCGCCCGTGAGTTCGGTGGCCGCTGCAATCTGCGCATGGACGACACTAACCCCACCAAGGAGGACGTGGAGTACGTCGATTCCATCGTGGAAGATGTCATGTGGCTCATCGAGGGTTGGGCCGACCACTGCCTGGCCTTCAAGCCCCAGGGTGCGGTCCCCAAGCGGCAAGTCATCGACGGACGGGACGATTTCTTCATCGCTCCGGTGATGATGAACACGGCTCAGCGGCAGTCCTTAGAGCCTTTTTACGCTTCTGACTACTTTGAAGCCCTTTACGAGTTCGCCCTGCAGCTCATCCGCAAAGGTAAGGCCTATGTCTGCGACCACACCGCGGAAGAGGTGGACGCGATGCGGGGGGCGCCTGACCGACCAGGGCAGGCGAGCCTCTATCGCGACCGCCCGGTCGAGGTGAACCTGGACCTCTTCCAGCGTATGCGGGCGGGAGAGTTCCCGGACGGCGCCCGCACGCTGCGGGCCAAGATAGACATGTCGTCTCCCAATGTGTGGTTACGCGACCCGGTTCTTTACCGCATCCGCCACGCCTCCCACCACCATACAGGGGACGCGTGGTGTATTTACCCCATGTACGACTTCGCCCATGGACTCAGCGACTACATCGAAGGGGTCACCCACAGCATCTGCACCCTGGAGTTCGAGGTCCATCGCCCACTCTACGAGTGGATCCTCGAAGCTCTCGACCTGCCGCGGGTACACCCCATCCAACGGGAGTTCGCCCGGCTCAATATGACCCATACCATCATGAGCAAGCGCAAGCTGCTCCGACTTGTTCAAGAAGGACACGTGCGCGGCTGGGATGACCCCCGCATGCCCACCATCGCCGGGATGCGCCGCCGCGGGTATCCGGCGGAGGCCGTCCGGGCCTTCTGTGACCGTATCGGGGTGGCCAAGCGCGAGAACATGGTGGAGCTCGGCCTCTTGGAACACTTCGTGCGGGACGAGCTCAACCGACGGGCGCCGCGGGCCATGGCTGTGCTCCGCCCACTTCGTCTGGTCATCGAGAACTACCCGGAAGACCAGGTCGAGGAGTTCGAGGTGCCGAACAACCCGGAGGACCCGACGGCAGGCGCCCGGCGGGTGCCTTTCTCTCGTGTCCTTTATATCGAGCAGGACGACTTCCGCGAAGTGCCGCCCCCCAAGTACCACCGGCTAAGCCCCGGGGCCGAGGTGCGTCTGCGGGCCGCCTATCTCATCACTTGCACCGGAGTGGTCAAAGACCCGGCGACTGGGGAAGTGGTCGAGGTACGCGCCGTTCATGACCCCGCCTCGCGCGGCGGGGACGCGCCGGACGGTCGCAAGGTGAAAGGCACCATCCATTGGGTATCGGCGGCTCATGCGGTGGAGGCTGAGGTCCGTTTGTAGGACTCCCTGTTCTCGGTGAAAGACCTGGAGGTGGTGTCGGAGGGCGGCGATTTCGCGAGCAATCTCAACCGTGCTTCGCTTGAGGTGCTGGCGGCTTGCCAGCTGGAGCCGTCACTGGCCGCAGCTCCCATCGGGGCGCGTTTCCAGTTCGAGCGCCTCGGCTACTTCTGCGTCGACCCTGACTCGCGCCCAGGGGCGCTGGTCTTCAACCGTACGGTGACGCTTAGAGACACCTGGGCCAAGATTGAGAAGAAGCTGGGCTAGCGGCTCGCCGCGTGGCTCTTTGGCGCTATGCTGCCATCCGGTACGATGCTAAACTCTCACCCGCGTTGCCCGATGGTGTAACGGCAGCACGACTGACTCTGGATCAGTTAGTCGAGGTTCGAATCCTCGTCGGGCAGCCACTTGTCTTCGATGTGTGATCCCCCAGGCAGGGGGGAGCAGGAGTGGCCAGATTGGGGGATCCCGCAAGCCAGGGCCCCGCGCAACGTGAATCGAGTGGCGCCGTATGGCGAGGGTCCAGGTCGCTCCGCGGTATAACCGGTTTCCGCGTCCTGGCTCTGGTGACCTTCTTTGTTGCCGGGGTCTGGGCCTGGGTAGGGCTGTTGTCCTCCGGCGCCTCGG
>Ga0073932_1006544_pt1 | contig 11861 bp, 9 predicted proteins | sample DewCreD2012metaG_FD_76967 | JGI IMG/M metagenome (GOLD analysis project Ga0073932, IMG submission 76967) | Hot spring sediment bacterial and archeal communities from British Columbia, Canada, to study Microbial Dark Matter (Phase II) - Dewar... ... | reverse complement strand
TCTTGGTTCCTTGCGGGGTTTCGAGGGCGGACACGGGCTTGTTCGCGACATTCTTGACCAAGAACCAAGAACCAAGAACCACGAACTACTTCTTCGCCCCCCACATCCGCGGCGCCTTTTCCTGCAGGTTGGCGGCGTGGATGACGAAGCCCGGGTCCAGGATCGTGGCTGGCACGGCCTTGCCCGCCCGCGCGTCCAGGATGGCCTGCACACAAGCCTGGACCTCAAAGAACACATCTTGGACACCGGTCGCGTCAAGGTAGCCGTCCACCAGCATCTGATAAGCGGTGGCGTCGCCGTCGAACCCGCCCAGAATCACGTGGCCGGGCGCGCCGCGCTTGTGCCACTTGCCCGCGTTGCGCAGGGCCGAGGCGATGCTGGGCAGGTGCAGGTCCGACGGGGAGAAAATGAGGCTGATGTCGGGATGCTTCTGGAGCGCGTTGACCACGCCGGCGTAGGCCTTCTCGTTGTTCCACTCGGTGGGCACGCGGGCGACCACTTCGATGAGGTCGGTCGCATCCTTGACCGCCGCCTCGAAGCCGTCGCGCCGGCCGATGGCATTGATGTCGCCCAGGTCGCCGATGAGATGGAGCGCCTTGTGTTTGCCGCCGGTCCTGCGGGCCTCGGCCACCAGGAACGCGACCGTTTCGCGGGCCAGGGTGAGGTTGTCCGCCACAACCGCGGTCGAGCGCGCGTCGCTCTCGGCCGCCGGCCGATTGAACATGACAATCGGAATGCCGGCGGCGTTGGCGGCGCGGATGACCGGGATGCAGGCCCGGGCGTCCTTCGGCACCATGATGATGCCGTCCACCTTGCGGGTGATGAAGTTGCGGACCTGCTCGATCTGACGGTTGGCGTCGCCGTCGGCCACGGCCTGGAGCATCTGGATATTGCGCCCGGCCAGCTCGGTCTGGAAGGCGCGCAGGGCGGCGACCCAGAACTCGGTTTGCAGGGTCTCGAACGAGATACCGATGGTTCGCACTGGCGCAGGTACGCCGGAGGCCGCGTCAGGGGCGGGCGACTGCGGCTTGCCGCAGCCGGTGGGCAGGAGGGTCAGCCCGGTCCAGAGCACACAGGCCAGGGCGCAGCGTTGCCAGAGAGGAGGTTGGTTCGTGGTCGTTCTCATGGTGGAAGGCAGGTGCGGTTGGTGGTTAGCCCAACAACGCCCGGCGCAGAATGCGTTGCGCGGCCATGGCGTCGCCGCTCTGGAAGACGGCTTCCAATTCGTCCGAGGGCAGGCGCTCGGCCGCGGCGGAGAGCGCCTCCAGCCAGGCGATGGATTCGCGCGCCACGGCGATTTTGTCCTTCTCACGGTAGGCGAACACATCCAGCGAAAACCAGCCGTCGTAGCCGGTGCGGTCCAGCCACCAGAAAAACTCGAGCCACTCCAGCGTGTGGACCGAGCCGGGGATCATGTCGTCGTCCCACAGGCGGTAGTTGTCGTTGAGGTGCAGGTGGAAGAGGCGGTTGCCGAACCGCTTCATGAGCGCCACGCATTCGGCCAGGGTCTCGTAGCCCATGTTGGCGTGGCCGGTATCGAGGTTGATGCCGACGTTGGGGCGGTTGACCTCGTTGATCAGCAGCAGCGTCTTGGCGGTGTTGCCGACCAGGATGTGCGTGCGCGGTTCCTTGGGCTTGAACTCGACGGAAATCTTCACCTGCGGGTTGTGGCCGGCGCACTCGATGAGGCCCTCGATGATCCAGTCGTAGGCCTTGAGGTAATCCATCTGGAAGATGTAGTCCCAGCCATCGTGGCCGAACCAAGGGCTGACGTGGTTGCAGCCGGTACTGGCGGCCAGGTCCATGGCCACCTTGACCCGCTCGATGGCCTCGCGCCGGATGCCCGGATCGGTCGAGGCAAACGTGCCCCAGCCCCATTTCGGATGGGCCCAGATTTCCGGGATGACCCCGGCCAGTTGAAAGCCCGCGTCGGCGATCTGTTTGACGCGGGCGTGCATGTTCTCGTCGTTGATGTGCCAGCCGCCGATGACCTCGATGCCGGTGATGCCCGGCACCTGGCGGGCGTCTTCGAGCATCTGGTCAAAGTCGCGCTTGGGCGTGTAGCCCTGCAGCACGTAGCGGTCGGCACAGGAACCGAACAGAACGGCAATGGCGGCGTATTTGCGTTTCATGGTGAAGTGTGGGCGTTGGGATTCTCGGGAAACGGGTTGCGGAGTTTGTTCGCGCCAAGGGCCTGGTTAACCCGGGCCAGGCTCCGGCGAAGCTTTGGGCCGGCGCGGAGCAGATAGTTCACGTAGAGGCTTTCGAGCACAGCCAACTGAGCCAGGCGTTTTGAGCCGATCTCGCCGTTGACATGCTCCTGGAACACGGCCGTCAACAGCGTCACGTTCGCCAGCCGCGCCAGCGTCGAACGCGGAAAATTGGTCAGCGCCAGCACGGTGATGCCCCGCGCGCGCGCCTGACGCACCACCGTCAGCACGGGCTTGCCCTCGCCGGTGTAGGAAATCGCCACCAACACGTCGCCGCGGGCCAGTTGGTTGTTGACCAGGATCAATTGCAGGTCCGGGTCTTCGGCGGTGAAGCACGGCACGCCCAGGCGCAGGAACTGGTGATACGCCTCGCGCGCCACCACGGCGGCGTTGCCCAGCCCGATGAAGGCCAGGCGCGGCGCGACTGCCAGCGCCTCAACGGCGGCCTGATACGCCCGCCAGTCCAGCGCCTCGAGCGTGTCGTGCAGGGCCTGGACCGAATTGGCGAACACCTTGCGCGCGACTGTCTCTGCCGGGTCTTCGGGGGCCACGTCGCTGTAAGTCGGCAGCGGCTCGAAGGCGGCGAAATCCCGTTTCAGCTCTGGAAACCCTGGGTAACCCAGCCGCTGTGCCAGGCGCACAACGGTGGCCTCGCTGCAACCGGCCCGTCGGCCAAACTCCACCACGCCCAGCTCAGCCACCTCGTCTGGATGGGTAAGCAAAAAATCCGCCGCGCGGCGCTCCGCCCGCTTGAGGGCCGGGCGAATGGCCTTGAGCTTGATCAAGCAGCGATGCGGGATGCGTTCGAGCGCGACCGCGAGCCGGGCGCCATCACGGTTGTCCGGTTTCCGGGCTGGCTTTGAAGATCGCGCGCGCATACCTCAAAGTAACGGGTTCAGTGGCCGCAGCGCCGCCGCCACCTGCTGATACACGCCCCATCGCTCCCGGTAGTGCACGGTCCGGTCCGGCGTCGGCTCGAACACGCGGTCTGGCGTGACCGCGCGAGCGACGGCCTCCTCCAGCGAGGCATAGACACCTACCGCCGTGCCAGCCAGCAAGGCCGCGCCCAGCGCCGCTGCCTCCGCGCAACGCAGCGTGCGCACGGGGCGACCCAACACATCGGCCTTCAGTTGCACCCAGGCGGTGGATTTGGCGCCGCCGCCAACGGCAACCAGTTCGTCCACGCGCACGCCGGCGGCCTGCCAGGCGTCGAGGTTGGCGCGCAACTCGAAGCACAGCCCCTCCAGCAAGCCCTTGAACACTTCGTGCCGCGAGGTGGCCAGCGTCAATCCGAGCACAGCCCCGCGCGCAGTCAGATCACACGACGGTGTGCCTCGCCCGGTAAAGTGCGGCAGCACCAGCACCGGCGAGGGCGCCGCGGGCAGACGTTCGTCCATGACTGCGTAGGCCTCGAGGCCGCGCGCCGCGGCTTCGCTGACTTCCGCCGCGCCGAATTGATCCCGCCACCAGCGCAGGGCCACGCCGCCGCTGTGGTTCAGGCCGAAGGTGAAGAACCGGCCGGGCACCACGTGCCGGTAGCAGGGATAGTAACCATCGAAAAACGCGCGGCTGAGCACCGGTTTGTCCAAAGCCGTGGACAACACCTCGGCCGTGCCCGTGGACACCACGGCCCGGCCCTCGCGCACCGCGCCAGCTCCCAGCGCGGCGCACGTCTGGTCATGCCCGCCGCTGACCAGCGCCAAGCCGCGCGGCAGGCCCAGTTCCTCAGCCAACGCCGGTCGCAGCGTCCCCACCACCTGGCCCGAAGGCACCGTCGCCGACCACGACTCCGGCGACAATCCGAGCCGCTGGTGGATATCCTTGCACCAATGGCCGCCGGCCAGATCGAAGGCCATCGTGCGCGAGGCCATCGTGTGGTCCAACACCGCTTCCCCGCCGAGCTTGCCCAGCAGGAAATCCGCGTAGGTGACAATCTTCCAGGCGCGCTCGAAGGCCGCCGGCGCCAGCTCGCGCAACAGCAGCACCTTGGTCAGCGAGTTCAGCGGGTGCGGCCTCATGCCGGTGCGCTGGAACAACTCAAACTCACCGAACAGCTCGGCGCATTGCCGGGCCTGCGGCGCCGAGCGGTAGTCCATGCCGAGCAGGGCCGGATGCAGCGCGCGAAATTCGCGGTCCACCGGAATGATGGCGTCACCTTGGACCGAGATGCTCAGGGCGCGTACGTTCCGGACGGTGCCAGTAGCTGCCACCTCACGCAAGGCCTCCTTGGCCAGCGTCCAAACCTGTTCAGCGTCCTGCTCCGCCTTGGCCGGCGCATCGCAAACCATCCCATATTCGCGGAAGGCTCGGGCCAGCACTCGCCCGTCGGGGGCGAAGACGACCGCCTTGCAGCCGGTGGTGCCGATGTCCAAGCCGATCAGAGACATGGTTCTTGGTTTTTGGTTCTTGGTTCGTGGTTCTTGGTTTCTGGTTCTTGGACGCCGAAGTTGGAGAGCTGAACGGCAGAGGCGAAACAGACTTCGTCCTGCTCGCGGCGGAGGCGTGTCAACAGCGTGTCGGGCACGGCTTCCACGTCGTCGTAGCGGATGGGTTGACCGCAACGCACGTCGCGTCGCAGCACGCAGCCCTGCGCCAGGCCCAGCGGCAGGAGGTTTTCGGTGCGCGCGGCGGCCACGGTGTCAATCGAGCCGCGGTAACAGGTTTCGCCGATGGCATCGAGCGTTTGGCCGGCGCGCAGGTCGCGTTTGGCGATGGCGATGCATTCGGCTACCGGGCGCGGCAGTGGATGGCCACTGGATTCGCCGTAGATCACTGCCTGGGCGCAGGTGAGCGGCACTTCGATGCTGCACAGGTGATAGGGCCGGAACAGCAGGTAGTAGGGACCGTGGCCCATGTCGCGCTGGATCAGCCCGTGGCGCAATCGCGGCTGGTCGGTGGTGAAGACCACGAACACGCCCGGATGCACGCCGATGGCAAAATCCACCGCGCCCTTGCGCCGGAGCACGCCCCCATCGGCCTGCGGGCAAAAGACCCGATGCAGCGTGTCGCGCGTGGCCGAGGCGCCGTGCATCCCGCGCACGTCCGGCAGCAAGCCGGTGGCGTTGGCCACGCTGCACATCTCGACGGCGGTTTTCGAGCCGTCCACAAACTCGCAGAGCATCCGCGGGCTCATGTCGCGGGTCTTGGCCTTGGCGGCCAGCGCATGGGGCGTGGCGGTGATGTCCAAGGGATTGTTCTTGCCCTTGCCCGCGCACACCACCTCGAAGCCCAGCGCCGTGGCGAAGCGGTAAAGCTCGATGATGGCGGCCGGCTCATCGCCCGCGGCCAGCGTGTAAATGACGCCCGCCTCCTGCGCCTTGCGGCGCAACAGCGGGCCGATGGTGACGTCGCACTCGACGTTCATCATCACGATGTGCTGCCGGGCTTCAATGGCCGCCAGCGCAATGGCCGCGCCCACGGCGGGCACGCCCGTAGCGTCCACGACCACCTGCACCTCCGGCAGTGCTGTGACCAAGCGCCAATCCGTGGCCGCCACGGTCCGCCCCGCGGCGATGGCCCGCCGGGCCGCGTCCGGGTCGTTGGCGCGGACCACCCGCTCGGGCGGCAGCCCCGCCATGCGGCACGCCAGCTCGACCCGCTCGAAGCTCACGTCCACCACCACCGGCACGCGGACGCCTTTCATCAACCGGACCTGGCAGAGGATTTCCTGGCCCATCTGGCCGGCGCCGACCAGGCCGATGGTGACCAGCTCGCCGCGGGCTTCGCGTTCCAAGAGGCGTTCGTTGATGGCGTTCATCGCAAAGAAACTGGCCGCTTCAATTCGGCTCGACCATGACCTTGAGCGCTTCGCCGGAGGCGGCGATGGCAAACGCTTCGGCGATTCGCGACAGCGGCCGCGTGTGCGTGACGAAGTGCTCGGCCCGGACGACCTTGCGCCGGAGCACCTCGAGCGCCTGTTCGTGAAAGCGCGGATGGTAGGAAAACGCGCCCAGCACCACCTGCTCGCCGTAATGAATGAGGTTGGCGTTCAGGCGCACCATCGGGTCGGCCTTGGGCAGGCCGCCGAACAGGACGATGCGGCCGCCGCGCCGCGCCATTTCCACCGCCTGCGTCTGCGTGCTGGCCACCGGGTTGGCGCAAATGACCACGTCGGCGCCCAGCCCGCCGGTCAACCGCTTCACCTCGGCGACCACATCCTGCCGGGACGGATCGAGAGTCGAGTCAGGGCTGAACTTCTCCGCGCCGGAACGGCGGAGCGCATTCGGTTCCGCTACGATGACGGCGGCGCCGCGGGCTTTTGCAATGACGACGTGCAGGCAGCCGACGGGGCCGGCGCCCAGCACCACCACCGTTTCCCCGAGGGACGTGCCGCATTTTTCGTGGGACGCCAGCACCGAGGACAACGTTTCCGCCAGCGCGCCCTCGTGCCAGCTCACTCCATCGGGCATCGGATGCACAACGCCGTTGCGCAGCAGCCCGTCATCCAGCACCACCCGTTCGGCAAAGCCGCCGTCCAGCCCCGGCGTAATGCCCAGAAGCTTCAGCTCTGGGCAAAGGTTCAACAGGCCGTGCCGGCAATACCAACACACCCCGCAATGAATGTCCGGCGCCACCGCGAGCCGGTCGCCCACCTTGAAGCGTGTCACCCGCGGCCCGGCCTCGACCACCACGCCCGCCAGCTCGTGGCCCTGGATCAGATGCGGCGTCCCCGACGGCGGCCCTTCCCGCCAGCGGCGCAAATCAGAGCCGCAGACGCCGCAGGCGCGCATCTCGAGCACCAGACCATCGGCCGGGCAGGCTGGCGACGGCACGTCTCGGAGTTCGATGGTTTGCGGGGCGATGAGATGCGCGGCCTTCATGAGGGTTTGGAAACCTGGTCCTTGGCCGGATCGAGCAGGCGCTCACCCACCGCCCCGCCGGGGTGAATCACGGCGAACTGCCCGCGGGTGTAGCCGGTCAAGTGCATCAACGCGATGCAGACCGCGTCGAACACCGCGATCACCGCCAGCGTGCTGGCCGTGGCCAGCATGTTGAACGGGTCCGGCTCGCGCTCCACCTTCACCCGCAGGAGCAGGTCCGCGGCGCGAGCCAAGGGCGAATCCGGCTTCTCCGTCACGGCGATCAGGAATGCCTGCTTGGTTTTGCACGCCGGCACGAGGTTCAACAACTCGCGGGTGACGCCGCCCTTGGAAATGGCGATGACCACGTCGCCGGGCTGAACCAAGCCCAGGCCGCCATGCACGGCGTCGCTCGGATTCAAAAACGCCGCCGGCCGTTCAATGCAGCACAGCGAATGGGCGATCTTCTTCGCCGCCGCGGCCGACGTGCCGCAGCCGGTGGTGAGAATCCGGCCCCGACAATCCGCCAGGGCGGCGACGCAGCGCCGAAATGCCTCCGGGTCCACAATCCTTGGGAGCGCGGCCACAGCCGCCGCCTCGGACCTCCAAGTTTCAGCGGCGATCATCCAAGCGTCGGATGTGGCAGTGTTTTTCATTCCAGCACGAGCACAGTGAAACGCTGCAACCGAATCATGGCCCAAATGCTGAACCGTGGCAACACGGTTTTCACATATGCGCTTACGGAAATGAAAAAGACTTGCCGCGGGAGCGTCGAAACAGCTGTCGGTCGCCAGACCTTGGAAGCCACCAAGCCCGGCGTGTGCACTCCGCCGGCACTTCAATCGCTCATGGCCGGCAGGCTGTTGAAAAACAGGCGACTTCGACTGCGAGACCCTGCCGATGATTCAAATTGATCCAGCGACGTGTCAGTCGGGGTGGCCCCGAGTGGCCCCGACGTGGATTGGTCGTCTCCAGGCCGTCCTTGCGGACAAAGCTTTTGAGGCTAGCCTGCGATTCCATCGCCGTGCTGATGGTGGCGGACGCCGAATCCCCTGACCAGCGGCTCAGATACGCAGCGGGTGGTCGGCAAGCAGGTGCTGAAGTTGACGACGGCCGCGTGTTCCACGCCTGCCCATCAGAAGCCCACGCCGGGCCTTGGAATTCGCTACCACCTTCTCGAGAGCCGGCTGCACACGAACCGCATGATGCCCATCAAACCGGGTTAGCCCTAATGCCTTTCGGGATTGGGTGGGGTGACGAAAGTTCTGGACCCTTGTTGATAATCAGCTACATACACTGGGGATGCGAAAACATCCTCAGTCTCGTCGGGCGCGGGCGCGCGCGGTGCAAGCACAGGCCGTCCCCCGCAGCGGCTTCTTGGGCGCGTGGCAAGAACTCTTGGGCGGCGCGTCCACGCCCGCGTTGGGCCCGCGGCGCGGGCGGCGGCCAGCGCGTCGGTCCAGAGGTTCAGCGCGCCGGCGCGGTCCAACGAGTATTCCCGCGGTGTTCCGCCCGGTTCATCGAGCAATTGCCAGACGTGCGGCTGCGTGGGGAAAAGCTGGCAGCGCGAGCGCAAATCCTGGTTCTGTTCGCGGGCCAGCGTGGCCGCACAGAGGCCAAGAGCGGCCAAGGCGGTGCGGGCGGCGGCGTCCACTGCGGGTTGGGAACGCTGGCCGGGCTGGAGCGGAAAGGAAAGGCGGCGCAGCGCGGTGAGGGAAAGGACGATGGTTTGCACGGCGCGGCTGATGAGGACGCCGCCCGGAAGCGGCTGCATCGTTTTAGGGTCCTTCCATGACGGAGTTACGTTGCCGTGGTTGGCCGTCGAAGGGCGTCCTTCGTCTTGGTCTTTCCCCGGGTCGTAAAGGACGTCTTTCCCTTTGCTGTCGCGTCCGTAGAAAATGGCTTTACCGTCTTTGGTATCCGCTTCGTTTTCGAACGGTGTCATGGAGCCGTCCGGCGCTCGAAATACCGGTCCCGCCTCCTTGAGAATCTGCGCCGGGTCAATCCGGCTGCTGGTTTTGACGCCGATTTGCGCATCGTGACCGACGATCTCCGAGACCAGCGCGCGGGCGAACTTGGCCCCAAGGCCGCCGCTGGGGCCGGTGGAGTCCCACAGCCCGAAGACGAGTGCCGTCGGGCAGTAGCGGAACAGGGGCGTGGCGTTGCGCGCGTCCACGTGATTGAGTTCGCGCCCGACGGACAATCTGCGAAACGGCACGTTCTCGCGTGGATGCCGGGCGTCGCGCAGCAACGCGTCGGCAATGCGGTGCGGGGCCTCGAGGCTGGTGACGCGGAGGGTCTTGCGCAGGTTGTGGCCGGCGAAGTCCACCGTGATGACGGGCAGTATGAGTTCGCCGCGCTCCCAGGCTTGAAGGAGCGCCAATTCCATGCGGTTGGCCTGGGATTGGACGGAGTCCAGCAGCACGCGCTCGAAGTCGAGAATGACTTCCGAGCCGTCGGGCGAACGGCGAGGCGGCTTGGGGCCTTCGGTGGCGTACTTCCCGCCTTCGTAGGTTGGCGGGAAGACCTTGGTGCCGGGGCCGCCGGCGGGCTGCGGAGCGGGCGACGGCGGCTTGACGCCCGCAGCCGGAGGGGGCTAACTGCCCGGCGCCAACGCCGTGAGGAAAATTTGCCTGTGGCTCGAAAAGTCGTCATTCAAGCGGTCCTGTTGTGCCTGGGGGCGGTGACGTCCGCAGGGGCGGAGGCGTTGTGGCACGCCGGGCCGCTTTGGGAGCAGTTCAACGCGACCTTGAGCGGCGGCGAGCGCACAGAGGCTTTCGGGCCATTCTTTCAGCGCGAGGACGGGGCCGAGTCGGGCTACTGGGCCGTGCCGCCGTTGTGTTCCGCCCAGCACGATACCGGGGCGGACCGCGCGGCGTTCGATTTGCTCTACCCGCTGCTGACTTTTGATCGGGCCGGGACGGAGTATCGGTGGCAGTTCCTGCAGGTTCTCAGTTTCAGTGGCGGAGAAAACCAAGCAGGGGCGGCCGCCCGGCGGTTCACGCTGTTTCCCTTCTATTTCCAGCAGCGGTCCACGGCGCCGGACCAGAATTACACGGCGCTCTGGCCGGTGTGGGGGCGTTTGCAGGACCGGCTGTTTCGCAGCGAAATCGAGTTCGCGCTCTGGCCGCTCTACGTCAAGACGGTGAAGCGGGCCGGGGCGGCGGCGCCGTCCGACGGGCTGCCGTCGCTGCTGCCGGGGCAGGAGGCCGGCGCGCCGGCGGGGGCGGTGACCACGTGGAATTACCTTTGTCCGCTGGTTCATGTGCGGCGGGGTGACGGGTTGGCCGGCTGGCAGGTCTGGCCGTTTGCGGGCGCGGAGCACCAGACCGTGCTGACCCGCACCAACGGCTTTGGCGACGTGGAAACGGTGGGCGGCCATGAGAAACGGTTTGTCCTGTGGCCGCTGTTCTTCGAGCAGACGCTGAACACGGGAACGGACTCGCCCGAGCACACGGTGGCATGGCTGCCGTTTTACACGCGGTTGCGCTCGCCGGGGCGGGATTCGACCAGCTACCTGTGGCCGCTGGGGCTGACGATCACCGACGACCGCGCCCGCCAGTACCGCGAGGTGGACGCGCCCTGGCCGCTGGTAGTGTTTGCCCGGGGCGCCGGCAAGACGACCAGCCGGGTCTGGCCGTTTTACAGCCACGCGGCGAGCACGAACCGGGAAAGCGGCTTTTACCTGTGGCCGCTTTACAAGTACAACCGCCTGCACGCCCCACCGCTGGAGGTCCAGCGTTCGCGTGTGTTGTTGTTTGCGGTATCGGAGACCGTCGAGCGACATTTGGACCGTGGCGTGGAGCGACGGCGGCTGGACGTGTGGCCGTTGGTGTCACATCAGCGGGATTTGGAGGGCAACACGCGGCTGCAGGTGTTGGCGCCGCTGGAGCCGCTGCTGCCCGGCAACCCGGCGATTGAGCGCAGCTACTCGCCGCTCTGGTCGCTGTGGCGCGCGGAGCACAATGCCCGAACGGGCCGGAGCAGCCGGTCCTTGCTTTGGAATCTCTACCGGGGGGAGAGCGGGCCGGAAGGGCGGGGGTGGTCGTTGCTGTTTGGGTTGGTCCGGTACGAATCGGATTCGCAAGGCCGGCGGCTTCGATTATTCTATTTGCCGGCCGGGCGGCGTGACGTGCCACGGGGTGCGGCCGGCGCCGGGCAGCCTTGAGGCTGCGGGAGCCTTGAGCGGGGTGTTGGCGGGGTATGTTTCGAAACATTGGCGAAATGGTGCTGCTGCTGGGGCGCACCGTGGCAGCGCTGCCGTGGACCTGGCGGCAGCGGCGCAAGGTATTTGAGCAGTGCTACGAGGTGGGCAACGCCAGCCTGCTGATGGTCTGCGTGCTGTCGTTTTTCATCGGCGCGGTGATTGCCCTGCAGAGCGGCCCGGTGCTGGTCGAGCGCGGCATCGGCACGTTCCTGGGCGGCATCGTGGGCATTACGATTGCCAAGGAGCTGGCGCCGGTGATGATGGCGATTTTGATTGCGGGGCGGAACGGCTCGGCCATGGCGGCGGAATTAGGCTCAATGCAGGTGTCCCAGGAGATTGACGCCCTGCGGACGATGAACATCAATCCGGTCCATTTCCTGGTGCTGCCGCGCATGGTGGCGCTGGCGACCGCGCTGCCCTTGCTGGTGCTGATTTCGATCATGGTGGGCTGGTTCGGCGGGGCCGTTGTGGCCGCCTACAACGCGCGGATCGGCATCGGTTTCGAGGCGTTCTTCGAGAACCTGCGGGACATCGTAAAGCTGAGCGACGTGACGCACGGCGTGTTCAAGAGTTTCATGTTTGCGGTGATCGTGGGGACGGTGTGTTGTCACCAGGGCCTGAGCACCCGGGGCGGACCGCGCGGGG
>Ga0073932_1006543_pt1 | contig 11863 bp, 3 predicted proteins | sample DewCreD2012metaG_FD_76967 | JGI IMG/M metagenome (GOLD analysis project Ga0073932, IMG submission 76967) | Hot spring sediment bacterial and archeal communities from British Columbia, Canada, to study Microbial Dark Matter (Phase II) - Dewar... ... | reverse complement strand
CATGTTCGTGCCGCGCAGCACGCTCGGCACGCTGGAATGGACGGTCAGGTTGGTCACCGGTTGCTGGAACCAGGCCCCCACCGAGGCGACCGGCACCCCGATGGCGTTGACATGGTTGGTGAAGGGGTCCATCGAAACCCAGACAAAATTGATGGGGCCGCCGCTTGGCTGAAGTTCCAGGTAATAGGCGACCCGGGTGAAACCGGAGACGCTGGCGCGGTTGTCGGTGTCGTAAGCCAGACCACTCGAGTAGTTGGCGTTGTTGGTGATATTTAACGAATAAACCAAGATGTATTCGGACGCCTCAGGGACGTTGCCGAAAACGCCCCGCACCGCCGGGGACATAAAGTTGGCGGTGCTGTTGGGCGCCACGGGCATTTGATTGGTGGTGCGATCACGCACCCCATTGACAGTGACGGTGTAGAAGGCCGCCGGCGTTTGCGGGGTGGTGGTCAGCGTCACGCTCATTTTGCTGATGGGTTCCACGGTGGCGCTTAAAACCGAGAGCCCGCCATCCAGGGCGTAGAAAGCCACATTGGTTGAATCCTCGGCGATGGGTTTGCTGAAAGTCAGCACCACGCTGTTGTTATTCGGGCACGCCGCTCCAGCCAAAACCGGCGGCGCGGAGTTATCGTTCAACAACACATAAACCTGCAAGGTTTTCACCAGGTAATTGTTTCCGTTGTTCATGAAGGTCCAATCGGGGTTTGCGCTGCCGGTGTTGTTGCCGATGCCCAAGTCGCAGGCGGCCCCGGCGTTCCAACGATTGAAGGCAAACAGCACCTGGCTGGCGGCGGGATTATGCACCTGCATGGAGCCATAGGTGCCGGTGGTCATTTGATCGCCCCAGTCATAGACTGTCCCGCTGGCGTTGGGCACGTCCGCGATATTCGTGGTGGTGTAATTGCTGGGCCAAAACTCCAGCCAGCCGCTCAGATTCGTCCCCACCACGATGTTGCTGGCGCTGGACCAGACATTCAGGTTGGTGACCGGCTGCTGAAAAAACGCCCCACTGGGGATGGTGGGCACGCCGATATGATTGACATTGGTCGTAAAGGCGTCCATCGAAACCCAAACATAATTCAAGGGGCCGTTGCTGGTCTGCAACTCTAAGTAGTAGGCCACGCGGGAAAAGCCGGTGATATTGCTTTTGAGGTTGATGTTGTAGTTCACACCCCCCGTGAAGTTCGGATTGCTGGGGATATCGAGCGAATAGACCAATGAGTAGTTTTCGGCCTCGGGCACGTTATTCAGCACCCCGCGTCCCGCCGCGCCATAGGTGAAAAAGATGGTCGCCGAGTCGGGAGCAATCGTTGCCTGCGCCGGGGTGCGATCTGAAATGTTGTTCACCGTGAGGGTGTAAAACACGCCGGACGCCAAGGGAGAGGTCGTGAGCGTTACCTTGCGTTTGTCGGCGCTAAGCGCGGCCCCCAAAATCTGAGCGCCGCCGTCCAGGGCAAAATTCGCCGGCGTGGCGGCGTCGTCCGCCACCGGCTTGCTAAAGGTGACCACCACATTGGTCATCCCCGCCGGCGCCGCCGCCCGGGAAATGGCCGGGGGGTTGGTGCTGCCTTCGGGAGTGAAATGGGCGGTGATGTTCTGGAACCAGTTGGTCGCCATTTTCATGTAGCCGGTCAAATTCGGGTGCAGGTTGTCGGGCATATCCGCCAGGGGCACCGCGCTCCGCAGATCATTGAAATAGACTTCCCTTCCCAGCCCCCGCTGGCGCGCGCAAATGCCCGCCACAAAAGGATTGAACGTGGCTTCTATCTGGCTGTTGTAAGGTTCGCCGCGTTCAAGCAGATTGGCGACGATGATCTTGGCATAAGGCCGCGCGACGGCCATCTTAGCAAGTAACGCCTCCAAGCGGTTGGTGGCGTTGGGGGTGTCGTAACCCAGGCCATAATCGTTGGTGCCGATGAGCACCAGGATGACATCCGGGTCCTCAATCGCCTCGAACACGCTCAAAATGATCGAGTCAATCTGGTCAATGCGCCAACCGCTGTGGCCTTCGTGCTCGATCTCCGGCAGAGTGTTGGTGGGATTGGTGGTCTGTGTTCCGACCATGTCCACATTGTAACCGGCGTTGGTCAGGAGGTGATAAAGCGTCGCGCGATACCCCCCCTGCGCGCCCGAACCTTGGGTGATGGAATCGCCCACCGGCAGCACCCGGATCGGCGGCGCGGCGTCGGCAATGGCTAGAAATAACACAACGACGGGCACAAAAAGCGCCGGCGCGGCTTTCAGGGACTTTTTCATAGAGATCAGTTAACCACGTTCCGGCGACATGGTACCCGCCCATCGCCTCGCCGGCAAGGTAATCTAAGGGCTGTCGTTTACAAGCGTGTCCGTTCCCCCGAGCCCCCCCTGGCTGGAGCCGGAGGGCATAAACCGGCGCTGACCAAGCGTGAACAGGCGGGGAACCTGCCACCAGCGTTAAGGAAACGACTGGCACAAATTTTCCGCCCGCTTCCCGACGGAGCGGTGGAAAGGCCCGCTGAGTGATCGGCAACGTTGTCCGGTTATTTCCCCAGCAGGTCCGCCGCCGCGGCGGCCACGGCGCCGGCGGTGAGGCCCTCATGCTCGTACAGGTGCTTGGCCAGATATGCCGAGCGCCCGAAGTGGCCTTTAATGCCCAGGGATTTCATCCGGTGCGCGATGCCGGCGGCAGACAAGGCATGGGAAACCTGGGCGCCCATGCCGCCAATGATCTGGTGGTCTTCGATGGTCACCACCCGCCCCTGGCAGCGCCGCACGGCGGCGCCAATGGTTTCCAAGTCCACGCGGTTGATGAACGGATTGTTGATCACCGTGGCCTGCACGCCCTGTGCGGCCAGTTTTTTACCCGCCTCGATGGCCTCGTTCAGCAACACGCCGCAGCCGATTAAAACCACCTCGTTGCCCTCGCGGAGCACCTGGGCCTTGCCCCAGGCATATTGGGCGTTGTCCACCCACTGCAGCGGATAGCTTTCGCGTCCCACAAAGAAAAGGTAGGATTCGCCGTCCCGACCGGCCTCCCGGTCGGCAGCCAGCGTCTTGATCGCCTGATACATCAGCGACTCCGCCTCGTTAAAGCAGGAAGGGGCGATGACCACCGTGTGCGGAATGGCGCAAGTCGCGGCGAAATAGGTGGTGGCCTGGTGCGAAGCGCCATCGGCGGCGTCTTGCAAACCAACGTGCGAGAAGATGGCGATGACGGGCGCCTGGGACAGCGCGGCCATGGTGAGCGGCAGGTTGCCCTTGGTGATGCCGAATTGGCCGAAAGTATCCACCATGGGAATGAACCCGTGCTTGGACAAGCCGGCCGCCACGCTGACCATGTTGGCCTCGGCAATGCCCACCTCGATCCAGCGGTCAGGGAAGCTTTTCTGAAACAGGCTGATGCCGGTGGACCCCTGAACATCCGACGAAACGGAAAAGACCGGCAGCCCTTCCTGCGCGGCGCGGACCGCCGCCTTGGCGAGCCCGGATTGCACCTTGTCCTTCTTCGCGGCCGGCGCGGACGCCGGCGCGGCGGCCGCCTGGGCTTTTTTGGCCGCCTCCTTTTGTTCCCATTCCGTCCGCAAGGCCCGCGCCCACGCCAAAAACTCGGCGGGCGGCTGGCCGCCATAAATCTCGCTGACGAATTCCACAATTTTCTCGCCATTGCCCAGGGGGAACCCGTGGCCGCCGGCGGAGTTTTCCATGGTGGATTTGACGCCGTAGCCTTTGATGGTTTTGACCCAGACGCAAACCGGCGTCCCCGCCTGGGCGCGCGCTTCCGCGACCGCTTTTTCCACGGCCAGATAGACTTCCTGCAAATCGTGGCCATTGGGCACGGAAATCACTTGCCAACCCAAAGCCGCCATGGCCTGGAAGGAAGGTTGCATCGAAAAAGCGTCCTTCGAAATGCGCCCGGATAACTTGGTGTCGTTGTCCGAAATGACCAGCACGAAGGGGTTCAATCGGCCTTTGGCGGCGAGGCCGGGAATGGCGGCGTAGGCCTCCTTGGCCTCGCCTTCCATCGAAGCGCCGTCCGACGCCAGGCAGATGGTGACGCGGTCGCGTTCCGCCAATTTGTCCGCCAGCGCCAGCCCTTGGGCCTGGCCAATCGAGGAACTAAGCGGGCCATTGCTGAGCAGAACCCCTTCGGGATTCACGTGCGACTCACCATGACCGGTGAGTTTGCTCTTGAGGCTGCGAAAACCTTTCAGGTCTTCAAAAGTCATCCCGTCAAAGCCATAGTTGGCGCGCAGGGCATAGACGCCATTTTCGGCGTGGCCGGCGTCGTTCACATAATTGAAGGCCTCGAACCAGGGGCGGCCCTGGGTGGCGAACATCAATCCATGCACGGCGGAATTGATCTCGGCAAACGCCGCCGGGCCGCCCCAGTGGCAGGCGGCGCCGCCGTTGACGGCGTGCAGGTTCATCAGCGCCACCAAGGCGCGGGTGGCCCGGGGGTCACCCAGCACCACGTCCTGGCCGGCGGCGTTTTTCACCGTCACGGCGTATTTCGGGCCCTGCGCCGGCGTTCCGGCCAGCCGGGACTTCAAATTGAGCGGTTTCAAGGGCGGCGCTTGCACCGCCTGCACCACGGTTGTGTCGGCTCCCATAATTCGTCTGTCTTATAATTGTTCCCCAAACCAAGCGGGAAACTTTATCGGCCCTTGGCCAAATGTGAAGGAATAATTTCTTGCCAAAAGAAGGCGCGCCCCGCAATTTGACGGCGCGGAGACGGACATTCATGCGTTTGATATACAACCTGTTGTTCGCCTTTTTCTTTCTGCTGGCCTCGCCGTATTACTTTTTGAAAATGTGGCGGCGCGGGAACTGGCGGCGGGGATTTGGCGAACGCTTTGGCCGGTATGGCAAGCAGGTGCGGCACGCGGTCACGAATCGCCAGGTGCTGTGGCTGCATGCCGTCAGCGTCGGCGAAGTCAACCTCTGTTTGCAACTTCTCAAAGCCCTGGAAGACCGGCTCCCCAATGTTAAACTGGTCGTCTCCACCACCACTTCCACGGGGATGGGCGAACTGGAAAAACGACTGCCGTCGCGCATCCTGAAGGTTTATTACCCGGTGGACTTGCCTTGGTGCGTGCGGCGAGCGCTGGCCGCGCTGCGCCCGGAGGCCGTCGTCCTGGTGGAAGCCGAAATCTGGCCCAATTTCCTCTGGAAAGCCCAGGCCCTCGGCATCCCGCTGTTTCTGGCCAACGCCCGGCTTTCCGAGCGCTCGTATCGCGGTTACAAGCTGGTTTCCTTTCTCTTCGGGCCTTTGTTCCGGGCTTTTGCCGGCATTGGCTGCCAGAATGAGGCGGATGCGCGGCGTTTGCGCGAATTGGGCGCTTGTCCCGCGGCCGTGCGGGTGGTGGGGAATATGAAGTATGACGCCGCCCGGCTGGACGACCATCGCCAGCTCGACGTGCCGTCCATGTTTCGGCAATTGGGTGTCCCGGCGGATGCCAAGATCATTGTGGCCGGCAGCACCCACGACGGCGAAGAGGGGTTGCTGGCCCAAACCTTCAAGCGGCTTCGGGAAAACTGCCCCAACCTTTTCCTGGTCGTGGCGCCGCGGCACTTCGAGCGCGCGCGCGCCGCCGGCCAGGATATTGCCGCGCAAGGCGTCAAGGCGGTTTTTCGCACGGAATTAACCTCCCAAGCCCAATACCAGCCGGGCGAAGTGGATTGCCTGGTGGTTAATACCACCGGCGAGTTGCGTTTTTTTTACGCCCAGGCGGATGTGGTGTTCGTGGGCAAGAGCCTCACGGCCGAGGGCGGCCAGAATCCCCTCGAACCGGCCGCTCTCGGCAAGGCCATCGTCTTCGGGCCGAACATGCAGAACTTCGCGGCGATTTCCCGTCTGCTGGTGGATCGGGGGGGAGCCGTGATGGTGCGGGATGCAGAGGAATTGAGGACGGCGCTGGGTGGCCTGCTGGCGGATGAACAGCGACGTTGGCAAACTGGCCGCCAGGCGCGGGCCGTGGTCGAGGAAAACCTCGGGGCGGTCGAGCGCACCGCCGCCATGATTGCCGAAACGCTGGCCCGGCGCGGGATTTTCGTGAGCCAGCCGACCTGACCCGCGCGGCATCGCGCCGGGGAAAAAATCGGCTGGCGCCCCCGGCCAAGGGCGCCTCAAATCATGGTGCCATGCGGGATGACCGCGTTCTTCGGGATGATGACGATGCCGTCGCGAATAAAATAGAGGGGATGATCGGCGTTTTGCGGTTTGCCCTGGGGAGTGATGACCACGTTGTCGCCAATGCGGGCGTTTTTATCAATGATGCAGTTCTCGATGCGGGTGTTTTTTCCGACGCCGATCGGCGGATGGCCTTGCGCTTCATGCTGGGCGATGGATTCCGCCGACTCGTAGAAGTCGCACCCCATCAGCACGGTGCGGTGCAAGTAACTGCCGGAGCCTATGAGGCTGCGCAGCCCGATGACCGAATAGGCGATCGCCGCGCGGTTGATGATGCAGCCGTCGGCAATCACCGCATGATCAATCGAGGCGCCGTTGATTTTCGACGCCGGCAGGTAGCGCGGCCGGCTGAAAACCGGCGATCCCATGTCGAAGAAATTAAAGCGCGGCAGCTCGTTGGTGCAGTCCAGGTTGGCTTCAAAGAAATTGCGGATGGTCCCAATGTCCTCCCAGTAACCCTGATACACATACGAGTAAACTTTGTATTTCTCGATGGCGACCGGGATCAGGTGTTTGCCAAAATCCGTGTGCGGGCTGTCCAGCAAATCCAGCAGCACTTTGCGGTTAAAGATGTAAATGCCCATCGAGGCCAGGAACAATTCCTCATCGCTTTGGATGTTCAGGCGGCCGTAGGCCTCCCGGTCCAGCTTCAGCGAGTCCTGGATGGCGGGGTCCTTGGGCTTTTCCACAAACCGGGTGATGCGCGAATCGTTGTCTATCTGCATTATGCCCAGTCCGGGGACCTCGGAGCGCCGGGTCGGAATCGTCGCCACCGTGACCTCCGCCTCCTTGTCAAAATGGATTTTTAACGCCTTCCGAAAGTCCATCCGGTAGAGCTGATCGCCGCTCAGGATCAGCATGTAATCCCACTGGTTGTTCAGGAAATGAATCAGGTTCTTGCGCACCGCGTCCGCGGTGCCCTGATACCACGAAGTGTTGGTCAGCGTTTGCTCCGCCGCCAGGATTTCCACAAAACCGCCCGTGAAATGGTCGAATTTGTAACTTTGCGACACATGGCGGTGCAGCGAGGCGGTGTTGAATTGCGTCAGCAAATACATCCGCTTCAAGCCCGAGTTGATGCAGTTGGAAATCGGAATGTCCACCAGCCGGTATTTGCCGGCCAGCGGCACCGCCGGCTTGGAACGGTCCTTGGTCAAGGGAAACAACCGGGTGCCCTGTCCACCGCCCAAGATGACGGAGAGCACGCTGTTGGGATTGATGGACATGAGTTGATTGGTTTGCGGCATAATTCGTTGCTCTTCTTTGACTTGTTTCCAGCGCCAAGCCGTTTTAGGGGTTTTTCCCGATGGCATCAAGCCGAATCCGCATGACGGCGAAAAAAGGGCGGCCTGGCCGGCCTGCCAAAATCCATGAATCTAAACTTGAAAATTCACATTGCTGATGATAACAATATCACAATGCATTGAGGCGCAATTAGATACATGTATTTCGTGGAACCGAAAAACCGGCGCTTCTTGACGCTGACAAAATCACGAGCGGAATTAAACTTGCTCGTGTAAATTTAATGTGAAAAATGCGCGCCGAACCTGAATGAGAACCAAGGATATGCGGAAAGTGATGGCCGGCGTGATGCTGGCCGCCGGATGGTTATTGGCAGACCTGCAAGGCGCCGAGCGGGTAATCATTAGCGAATTTATGGCCCGCAATGATGCGGGCATCTCCGATGAGGATGGAGAACGCAGTGATTGGATCGAAATTTTCAATACCGACAACCAGACGGTCAATCTGGGCGGCTGGTTCCTGACCGACAACGCGAGCCGTCTCAACAAGTGGTCGTTTCCCGCGACCAATTTGCCGCCCGGCCGAACCCTCCTGGTTTGGGCTTCGGACAAAAACCGCCGCGTGGCGGGCGCGCCGCTGCACACCAATTTCAAACTCGATGCGAACCCCGGCGAATACTTGGCGCTGGTGCGGCCCGACCTCAGCATCGCCTCCCAATACACGCCGGCTTACCCGCCCCAGGCGCCGGACGTTTCCTTCGGACTTCCCACCGTGTTGGCCACTAACGCGCTGCTGGCCCCCGGCGCTCCGGCTCGCTACAAGGTTCCCGCCGACTGGTTAAGCGACCTTAATTGGCAGGAACCGGCTTTTAACGACTCCACTTGGAGCAATGCCAACACCGGCCTTGGTTTTACCGCGCAGACCTCCCCCGATTGGCTCTTGCTGGCGGATTCGCTCGCGGATTTCTCGGGTCTGCAAGGCAGCAACGGCTGGTTTTACGGCTACTACAATAAATCCGCCGACGCCGTCCCCGGTTATGTGGCGGCTGATTTTATTCCCTTTCCCACCGCCGGTGTCGGCTGGAGTTCCAGCAATTATTGGACCGGCACCAACTGGGACTATTACGGCGCCAATCCGCCCTACACCACCATCAACAACCTGCAATGCCACCCCAACGGCACCAACAATGCCGCGGAGCACTGGGTCATTCGGCGCTGGCAATCGCCGGTCAGCGGCCTGCTGCGGGTGGACTGGTGGGTGGCCAAACAAAACCTGACCTGCGGCAACGGCGTAACCGGAACCATTTTCCACAATGGCACGAACAAAGCTTTCGTGGTGGTGGCCGCCAATAACGGGGTCGGCGCCACCAATACTCTTTACCTGACCAATGTGGCGGTGGGGGATACGGTGGAATTGGCGATTTCCCCGGTGGGGACGGATGGCAGCGGCGCCGACAGTTGCGACGGCTCCTACAGCCGCTTGTGGATTTATGAGGCTTCGTGGCTGACCAATTTCATCGGCGCCGATGTGGCGGCCCAAATGCGGTCCAACAACGCCAGCCTCTATCTTCGCGCCCCCTTCACGGTGGCGAACCCCGGCGCGGTAAGCCGTCTGCTGCTGCGCGCTCGTTACGATGACGGTTTTGTGGCTTACTTAAACGGCCAGGAAGTGGCGCGGCGCAATGCGCCCATGGCCCTGCCCGGAGGCGTGGTCGCCGGCAGCACCAATGATTGGGACGGCGTGCAGGGAAACAACGGCTGGTTCTACGGCATCTACAACCAATCAGCCGACGTGAACGGCGTCTTCGATTACGTCACCGATTTTAGCCTCACCGCTTCCGATTGGTCTTTCGATGGCACGGCCTGGACTTTGGGCGAAGGCGATCCGCCTTACACCATGATCGGCTACGCCAACTGCCAGCCCAACGGCACCAACAATTTTTCCAATCTCTGGCCCATTCGCCGCTGGGTCAGCGAAATCAGCGGGGTGGTGACCGCCCGGGTGCATTTTGCCAAAGCCGTCGCCAACGGCGGGGGCGCCACCCTGCGCGTTTATTTCAATGGCAACCCGCTGATGACCCGGACCATCGCCGGCAATGACATTGTCGGTTTCGTCACCAACCTGGTCGTCGCCGGGGTGGACCCCGGGGACACTTTCGATTTCGCGGTGGACCCCCTGGGAAGCGATGGCCAGACCAGTGACGTGGGGGACCTCTGCTTTTTCGACGTGGTGCTCGCCACCGGTCCGTCGGGCGATCCCACTTGGAATTCCACCGCCACCGCCGCCGCCACCTTGCTGGAGGCCCACCGGGGCGACCTGATTGACATCACCGAGTTCCGGCATTTCCTGAACGCCGAAACCAATTGGCTGGCGGTCCACGGCCTGAATGTGCATTCCAACGACGCCGATTTCCTGTTGCTCCCCGAAGTGTTGGGCGTGACCGCCCAGGTGGACACCAACCAGGGGGTATATTTTGCTTCCCCAACGCCGAACGCCATCAATGGCGCCGGCGCCACCAACCTGGGGCCGGTGATTGTGGACATGAATTTTTCCCCGTCGTCCCCGCTCAGCAATCAAGCCATCACCGTCACGGCTCGCCTGGCGCCCACCTTCAATCCAGCGGCCGGTTTGACCCTTGCTTATCGCGTCATGTTTTCCAATGAAGTGACCGTCTCCATGTTTGATGATGGCGCTCATGGCGATGGAGCGGCTGGCGACGGGGTCTGGGGTGGCGCCATTCCCGCCGGCATAGCCCAGCCCGGCCAGATGATTCGCTGGTATCTGCAGTCCACCGACACCCTCGGCATCACCATGCGTTCGCCGGCCTTTGCCGATCCCTTCAATTCACCCCAGTATTTCGGCACCGTCGTCGCGGACCCCGCGATCGTCACCAAAATGCCCGTGTTCCACTGGTTCGTCGAAAACCCAAGCGGGGCCAATGCCAAAACCGGCGCCCGCTGCTCGGTTTATTTCAAAGGCCAGTTTTTGGACAATATCCTCGCCAACCTGCACGGCCAAAGCTCTTCTGGTTTCCCCAAGAAAAGCTACAACTTTGACGCCAATCCCGGCCATAAGCTGGTCTGGGACCCCAACGCGCCGCCGGTGAGCGATTGGGCCATTCTGACCACTTGGGCGGATCGCGCTTTCTTCCGCAACCTGCTGACCGCCGACCAGTATGCCTGGTCCGAAGTTCCCGCGCATGCCAGCTTTGCGGTGCGGGTCCATCAAAACGGCAGCTATTTTTACCTGGGCAATTTCATTGACGGCGCGGATGAGGAGTTATTGGAACGTTTGGGGATGGACCCCAACGGCGCGCTTTACAAAATGTATAACCACGGCTACCCCACCAATGTCACCCAGAACGAAAAGAAAACCCGCAAGCAGGAGGGTTACTATGACCTGCTGGTGCTGGAAAACGCCGTCACCCAAGGTGATGTCAACGCCCGCATAGACTATGTCTATGACCATTATAATTTGCCCGGCGTCGTCAACTTCCTGGCCGCCAAGGCAATTCCCAACGACCACGATTGCTGCCATAAAAACTATTACGTCTATCGCGACAGCGACGGCACCGGCGAATGGACGGCCCTGCCGTGGGACATGGACCTGACCTGGGGACACGTTTTCAACGGCTCCGCCGGCGGCTATTTTAACGACCCCATTTCCACCAATACTTATAACTCCTTTTATGGACAGAGTGCCTCTTTCTTTGCCGTGCTTTGGAACGATCCAACTTTGAAATCCATGTGGACCCGCCGCGGCCGCACGCTCATGGACAAAATCCTGCAACCGCCCGGCACCCCCGCCAGCAATGATTTCCTGCGGGCCCAAATGGACGCCTATGAGGAATTGGTGCGGATTGAAGCCGCCCTGGACCTGGCCAAATGGGGCAGCGCCACCTGGACCCCGCCGGTCAGCCCGCCGCGCGATCTCACCAACGAAACCGCCCGCATCAAGGACATCTATCTTCCCGGCCGCCGGGCCTTTCTTTTTGTGGACCGCGTCAACGCCGGCGAAATCCCCGCATCCCAGCCCGCGAATGTGGTCCTGCAACTTGGCGCGGTGGATTACAACCCCATCTCCGCCAACCAAAAAGAGGAATTTATTGAAATCATCAACACCAACAGCTTCGCGGTGGACATCACCGGCTGGCGGCTGTCCGGCGCGGTTAATTTCCGTTTCGCCGGCGGCACCGTCGTTCCCGCCGGAGCGCGGGTTTTCGTATCGCCCGATGTCAAGGCCTTCCGGGCCCGCGCCATCAGCCCGAAAGCCGGCGAACGCCGTTTCGTGGTTGGCCCGTACGAGGGGCAGTTGTCGGCGCGGGGTGAGACCATTGTGCTGAGCGACGACGGAGGGCGGCTGGTGGCGACCAACGCCTACCCCGGCAATCCGTCGCCGGCGCAGCAGTATTTGCGGATCACCGAGATTATGTATAACCCCGCGCCGGTT
>Ga0073932_1006541_pt1 | contig 11868 bp, 6 predicted proteins | sample DewCreD2012metaG_FD_76967 | JGI IMG/M metagenome (GOLD analysis project Ga0073932, IMG submission 76967) | Hot spring sediment bacterial and archeal communities from British Columbia, Canada, to study Microbial Dark Matter (Phase II) - Dewar... ... | reverse complement strand
GCCGCAGAAGTTCCTGACCCAGTGCGCTGCGGATGCGGGTCCGGATCGAGGCGCGAGCGAGGAGCATATCCGGAGGAGATCTGTGACGAGCGAGCAACGAAGAGCCGGGTCCGCAGCCGCAAGCAATGAGTCTGGAACTTCTGCGGAGCGGTACTCAGTACCGGCAGAAAAAGGAGCTACGAGGATGGCACGCCAACGGTGGGCAGGCTTCATTCAGCGGGCGGCATGGCCTCTCCTGACCGCGGCCGTCCTGTTGTTGCCGGCCGCCTGCGGCAGCGGACCGGCTGCACCGCAAGGCCAGTCCTCGGCGTCGCTGCCCAGGGCCGAACTGCCAGCGGGCCTCTTTGTCGATCGGTTGCCCGACGGCGCTCTGGGCGTGGTTGCCGCCAAAGCTCAGGCTGAACCGGGAAAGCCGATCGTGGTCCGTGGGCGCATCGGCGGGAGCGCGCCGTTCGCCAAAGGCCGGGCGAGCATGTCCGTCTACGACCTCGCCCTGCCGACCTGCAACGAGCATCCGGCGGATTCCTGCCCGACGCCCTGGGACTATTGCTGCGAGACCAAGGAAGCGCGCATCGCCAACGCCGCCTCGATCCAAGTGCTGGGACCCGACGGCCAAGTGCTTGCCGCGAATCTGGAAGGCGCGCACGGCCTCGCCCCCCTCGACCACGTTGTGGTCCGGGGCGTGGTCGCTTCGAACCCTCCGAACGGCTCGCTGATCGTCAACGCGCTGGCGATCCACGTGGAAAAACGGGCCGGCCGGTAAGCCGAAGAGTTCGTTCTTTTCTCCAACGCCCGGTCCGAAGCGATGGCCTGGATTGCATTCCAATCCTTGTGGGCCGGAACCCTTGCTAACCGGTCGACCGAAGACGATCACGCCGACGATTACGAGCACGATTCGAGGGGGCCGACCTGAAAACGAAGCGCCCCGGCTTCTCAGCCGGGGCGCTTGGGCCTGCCGGTACAGCAATGTATCCCTTATTTGCTGGACGCGACGCTTTCCTTCTCGACCTTGATGTTGGGCAGGATCACGATGTCGACGCGGCGGTTCTTGGCGCGGTCGGCCGCGGTCTTCTCGGGCCAGACCACTGGCTGCGAGTAGGCGTAGCCGGCCGTGTACATCCGGTTGGCGGGCAGGCCGCAGCTCTTGGTCAGGTAATCGAAGACGGCCTTGGAGCGGGCCTGCGAGAGTTCCATGTTGTCGGCGAACTTCTCCTTGTTGTGGACGATCGGCGTGCTGTCGGTGTGGCCTTCGACACGGACGAAGTTGTCCTTGTAATCGCTCTTGAGCAGCTTGGCGACTTCCTGCAGTTTGGGATGCGCGCCGGACTTCAGGTCGGCCTTGCCGGCGTCGAAGAGCACCGAATTGGCCACGCGGATGGTGATCGAGTTGATCTTGTCGCCCCGAACGATCTCGACCTCGCCGCCCTTGGACGCGCCCAGTTTCTTTTCCATCTCGGCGATCTGCATCTGCAGGGCGTCCATCTTCTGGTTCGCGGCCATCTGGGCCTGCGAACTGCGCGTGGCCATCTCCTGCAGCGTCATCGCCTGTTTCTGGTTCTGGGCCAGCGCGAGCTGCTGCTGTTCCAAGAGCGCCTTTTCGCGGGCGGCCGCGGCGGCCTGTTCTTCCTGGTAACGGCGGATCTGCGCATCCTTCTCGGCCTGCGCACGCTCGGCCCGTGACGGCCCGCCGCAACCGGCCGTCAGGAACGCCACGCTCCCCGCCAGCACCATCGCACCGACTCGTTTCCATCCAGTCATGTCCGAACCTCCCCCTGAGTCCGGCCGCGTCATGGCTCGTGGCGCCCGCCGGGAACCCGAGAATCTGTCGGGGCGTTCACCATGAACGCCCTCCGTTTCGCATGCGGACCGACGCTTTCGCATCGGCAATCAGGGAGGGTATCGGCCAACGCGACGGGGGACTTGAAGACTTCCTTTTTTTTCCGGGGAGCGGCGGCTGGAGTACCGCGCCGCAGAAGTTCCTGACCCAGTACGCTGCGGATGCGGGTCCGGATCGAGGCGCGAGCGAGGAGCCTATCCGGAGGAGATCGGTGACGAGCGAGCAACGAAGAGCCGGGCATGCAGGCGCGGCGCCATGGGGCTGGAACTTCTGCGGCGCGGTATAAAGAGGATTCGTCAGGACCGCGGCGCGGCCGTGGACTTGCGCACGACCAGCGTCTCGGGCAGCACGATCCGCTGCGGTTCGACGCTCTCCTCCTGCAGGCATCGGACCAGCAGGTCGGCGCCGGCCTGACCCATCTCTTTGGCCGGGAAGTCAATGACGGTCAACGGCGGGATGAAATGCGCGGTATAGGGCAGGTTGTTGAAACCGACGACGCTGACATCCCTGGGAACGACCAGGCCGCGCTCCCAGCAGGCCCGCTGGAAACGCATGGCTTCGTCATCCGAGTAGGCCACGACCGCGGTAGGCACCTCGCCGCCGCTCCTGATTTCATCGGCCAGTCGCGCGGGCCATTCCCAGACCACGCGGATCTGCGACTCGAAACCGGCCTGGCGCATGGCCTCCTTGTAGCCCTCTTCCCGCTGCACACGGCTGTAGTGGTTGTACCGCTCTTCGCCCTTGTCCTGCCCCTGCAGGAAGACGATGCGGCGGTGTCCCAGATCGAGCAGGTGTCGCGTGGCCAACCGCCCGCCCATGCGGTCGTCGGCGAGGATGTGCGAGTAGGGCAGGTCGGTCTCGACGTTGATCATCACGGTGGGAAGGTTGGCGTCGGTGAGAGCCTTGCGAAGCGCCGGAGTGACGATGTCCGTGACGATGCAGCCGTCCATGCGTCCGTCGAGCAGGGTGGCGCCCTGCTCGGTGGTGGTGACGAAGGTCAACTGGTAGCGCGACTGCCAGAACTGCTTGGCCAGTGCCATGGCCAGATCCATGTAGACGCGGCCGAGATGCGGGATCGGGCGCGGCGTCATCCATCCGATCAAGTGCGTGCGCCGGTCGGCGAGCGCCTTGGCACGCCAGTTGGGCCGGTAGCCTAGACGGCGTGCGGCCGCACGGATCTTGCGACGCGTGGCGGGCAGCAGCGGACAATCCTCTTCGGAACGGTTCAGGGCAAGGCTGGCCGCGGCCTTGGAGACGCCGCATTGATCAGCCACGTCCTTCAGGGTGGTCGGTCGTTGGTTTTTTTTACTGGCCATGCACGTCTCCTAACCGAAAAGGATAAAACGGTTTATGAACGAGCAACCTTTATACACCGAATCTCGCTTGCATTGCAAGCCCGGGCATGCGCCCGGCCCCCTGCCTCATCCCGTTGTCGCCAGCCAATAGCGGGAGAAGATATCAACTGATGTCCCTTACAGTTTTCCCCATGAGCAACCCCACCCAGATCGAACTGGCCGAACCGCTGAGGCTAGAAGTAAGTTAGGCTAGCAGTTAGAAGTAAGAAGTAAGTGACACTCTTTTTTTTCGAAGCACATAACGGCTTGCAGGTCTTGCTGTTATGGGAGCGGCTTGGCGCGAGGGAGGTAGCGAAGCTCAAGCACCACCAAGCCCTACATGATCGATAAGTACCGCGCCGCAGAAGTTCCAGACCCATTATTTGCGTCTGTGGGCCCGGCTCTTCGTTGCTCGCTCGTCACCGATCTCCTCCGGATAGGCTCCTCGCTCGCGCCTCGATCCGGGCCCGCATCCGCGGCGCACGGGGTCAGGAACTTCTGCGGCACGGTATTTAGTTCTCGTCGAGATTCCGGTCGAAGCGGATCTGCAGGCCCACGCGGCCGAAGTCGAGTTCGATGGGCGCATGCCAGCTTCATCGGGCGGAGGAGATGCTCGCGCTTCTTCTCGACTGCACAGGGTCGATGGGTATACATGGCTGGAGGGGACACATGGAAACGGGAATCGACCGGAACAGCCCGACACCGATCTTCGAGCAGGTTCGCGAGCAGCTTCGCGAGCGGATCGTCCAGGGTCATTACGGGCCCCAGCAGCCGCTGCCGGACGAGCGCTCGCTGGCGCGTGATCTGCACCTGAGCCGGATGACGGTGCGCAAGGCGATCATGGGGTTGACCCGCGAAGGGCTGCTGGTCCGCGTGCGCGGCAAGGGGACTTTCGTGCGTGGCGCCGCACAGGGCCGTCCCCGCCCCGTCCTGCTTCCGCACCTCGGCATCGTCGCCAAGTTCAATGCGAGCAACATCCGCAACAGTCTCTTCTGTCATCGCATCCTTGCCGGCATCCAGCAGGCCAGCGAGCAGGCGGGCCTGTCCCTGGCCTTCCGCGAAGTGACCGAGCCGACCCAGGCCTTCATCGAAAGTCTGAAGGCCGATCGCGCGTTGAAGGGCCTGGTGCTGTTCGAGATGACCGACCTTCCGCTGCTGGCGAAACTGGCGCGCATCGGGATTCCCGCCGTGCTGCTCGACAGCGTGCAGCCCGACGAACGCCTGCCGGTGCTGGACGAAGTCAATCACGAGTGTCGTCCCGCGCTGCAGGAAGCCGTCTCGTCGCTGATTCGCCTGGGGCACAAGGACATCGTGTTGATGATGCACGACGGCGCGACGAAGTTGAACCTGCAGCGCCGGGAAGCCTACGAGAACGCCCTGCGCGCCCACCGACTGCCGGTCAGGCCGGAACGCGTCTTCGCCTTTTCGGCCAGCGGCGAGACGGCGTATGCGATCACCCGCTCGCAGCTGCAGAACCCGCCATCCCCGACGGCGGTGGTTTGCGCCGGCGGCGACGAGCTGGTGCTGGGCGTGCTGGCCGGCGCCCAGGCCGAAGGCAAGAGCGTGCCGCGGGACCTCAGCGTCGTCGGCTATGGCGACACGCTGGTCTTCAGCGTCCCGCCGCTTTCCACCGTGCGCGTCCCGTGGGAGCAGATGGGTGCCACGGCGATCCAGGTCCTGCAGGAGCGGTTTCAGAATCCTCGCGCGCCGCTCAAGCGTGTCTTTCTGCCCTGCGAGTTCATTTCGCGCGGCAGTTGCGATACGCCGCGACGGGTGAGCATGGTGCCGGGACGATAGGAGCGCCCCATGCTGGACCTCGTCGTCATGCGGTCTGGAAAAGCGATTCAAGGTTATAGACACCCTGTGCGTCCAGTACGTGTTGAACCTCGGCAGTGGCGAAGTAGAATCCGGTCGGTTTTTCTGCACGAGGTGCGGGCCGTCTGCGGTCGATGACCTGCGGTCACGGTAAAGCTGCGTAGACAGGGTCTCATGTCTCCATTTGTCCTGATCACTTCCGAAGGGCGCTTCCCGATTCCGGACGGCGAGAGTCGTGTCGGCAGCGATTCGTCGTGTGCGGTCTGCGTGCATGGGGAAGGCGTTTTGCCGGTGCATGCCTATCTGAAGGTGGATGGCGACAAGGTGATGATCCGGCCGTTCAGCGAGAAGGCGGCGATCCTGGTCGAGAGCGCTCCGGTGACCGGACCCCAGCAGGTTCGGGAGGGCCAGCGTCTTTCGATGGGACCGGTTCGGATGCAGTTGGTGTCCAGCCAGCGCCGTTGGCATTTCCCGTGGCGCTTTTTCGCGTATGCGCTGGGCGGGGTGGCGGCGTTTCTGCTGATCCTGGTCCTGTTGCGTTTTCTCTGGTTCAACGAGGGCTGGTGGAAGGCGCAGATTCTGGCTGCGGTCGAACAGGCCGTCGGGCGCGAGAATGCGGCGATCGGCGAGCTGGAATTGTTCGCGCTGGATGGCCGGATGGTGGTCCGGAACCTGACGATCGCCAACCGGGAACCGTTTTCCGAGGACTCCTCCCTTCTGGAGATACCGGAGCTGGAGATGTCGGTCGATCTGTGGCCGTTTCTGCGAAGCCGCTTCAGGGAAGTGCGGCGAGGACGTTTGGCGCTCAGCAGACCGTTGTTGCGGGTCGAGCGGCTCGAACGCGACGGTCGCGCGCTGAGCAACGTGGAGGATGTGCTGGCCCATCTGGGGCGTCGGATTTCGGAAGGCCTCCGTTCCTTGGCGGCGCTGGAAGCCGAGGTCACGGCGAGCGAAGGCCGGGTGGAATTCAAGGATCGTCTGGCCGGGGCCGAGAGCGCGCTTGCGGACATCGCGCTGCACATCGCGCAGGACGGTTTCACGAAGAGGCTGCGCGTCGAGATGCGGGCGAGACCCGAGACGGGGGTGCCGCCGGCGGGTCCCGGCGCGCCGCATTTCGGGCTGACCGGCGAGGTGCGGCTCTTCGATGCGATGGGCTGCATCGACCCCGAAACGATCGGCGACGGACGCTTCACCATCTCGCTCCAGTCGTTCGACCTGGCGCGTCTCTGCCAGCACCTGCGTTGGGCGTGGCGGGTGCGCGGCGGCGAGCAGAAGATCGTCCCCGGGAAACCGGTCACGGGCGAGTTGATGGTCTCCTTCACGAATCTCAAGCGCTGCGAAGTGACGGGTTCGGTGGAAAGCGAGAGCCTGGTCTCGCTGCTGGAACCCGATCGCCCGCCGCTGGGCAACATACCCACGGTCGTCTCGGTCGATCGGCTTTCGTATGACCTCGAAAAGGGCTGGCCCATCGACATGGAGATCCATCTTCGCGCGGATCGGACGCTGGCGGCCGCGCGCAGCCATGCCGAGGCCAGGGCGCTGGTCCTGCGGGCAAGCCTGCGTCACAATGCCGCGGGCGAGGAGAATTTCGACATCGATCTGCGCTCGAACCTGCAGGATCTCTGCGCGACCGACGTCGGCGAGCGGTTGCAGCTCAAGGGACGCCTGGAGGGTGGGCTCAAGGCCAGCGTGTCGTTCGATCGCGAAGCGCCATCCGAGACGGTTGATGAGGGGCATGGTCCGCAGACGCGCATTCGGGCCACGATCGAACTGGACCGCAGTGCGCGCGTGTTGGTGCCGTCACCCCTTCCGGCCGCTCCACCCGTCTGGCAGCCGTTGCGCCTCACGGCCAGCCTGGATGCCACGGCCGGATCGACGCCCAAAGGGGACCTCACGGACGTGAAGGGGCGGCTCAAAGCCGTCTCCGACGCTTTTTCGATCGAAAGCACCGAAGACACCGAATTGACGTCCCTCGATCGGCTCGAACAGTTCAGCCTGAAGACGTTTCTTCAGGTCCATCTGCGGGGGCGCGAGTTCTGGAGCCAGTATGGCCCGGTTCTCGACCTCTTCGGGTTCGACCGGCCAGTCGAGGAGGAGATGAGTCTGGCGTTCATGGCACTCTCGACGATCGTTCCTTCGGGACCCCGGGCGGGCGTACGCCAGGTCAAGGTGGGGCTGGACGGCAAGATTGCGCGGCAGTGGGCTTCCGATCCCGCGCCGGTGCCCGTGTATTTCATCCTGGATTACTATCCGCAGACCTACGCCGGTTCGCTGCAGCGCTTGCCGGGCAACGATGCGCCGGCCGATCCGTACCTGGTCCTGAGAGTCCAGACGGGCACCGAACAGCAGCAGCCGTATGCGCGGTTGAACGTCGAGGTGGCGCGCGAGACCATGCGGGAGATCGTTCGCATCCCGTCCCTGACGATCCGCTCCGACATGGATGCCTTCGAGGGGCGGTTCGGGCCCTATTTGAAATGGGCCAGCGATTATCTGGGAACCGACCTTCTGGACCGCTATCGCCTTTCGGGCGAACTGGGTGCGGATGGCGACCTGACGATCATCCGTCCGCTGAAACGGTTCGCCGTCGGGCAGCAGCCGTTCGAGGCGCAGTTCCGGATCAAGGCCAGCGGCCGGAACCTGGCGCCGTCGGGTTATGTCTTCACGCCGCCGGTCGCGCCGGAGGAGAAACCGCGGCGGTGGATCTGGCTCGAGCCCGCTCCGGAATTCTCCGTCGAAGGCCAGTACCTCTTCCGTCCCGCGCCCAGCAAGGAAGAGCCCGAGGTGCGGCGGTTCGGCACGTTGAACGTCAGGGTGCAGGGCCAGGTGGGCAGCTTCAGTCTTGCGGCGACGGACCTCGATCTCTACCTTCTGGACCGGTTGGCCACCCGGGCCCGCGTGCCGGGAAAGTCGTGGCCCGACGCCGCGGAAGCGCTTCAGATCGCCGGCACCGTCAAGCCGGCGGCCTTCGATTTCCTGCGCCGGCTGGAACTGCCCGGACTGAAGCCGTGGCTCGTCGATCCGCTGGTGAGCGGCTCGCTCGAACTCAATGCGTCCTTCAACCGTCGCGAAGACAAGGCGCATCTGACCAAGCTGGTCTTCCAGCAGGATGCCGGGGTGGCCAATGCCTTCTGGTTGAAGGAACTCGATCTGGTCGCACGCCTGCGCGGCGTGCGGAAGCTGTCTCACGAGATCTTCGGACGGACCCAGGGCACGCCGTTGGAAGCGGTGCGGCTCTTCGATCACATGAGCGAAGGCCTGGTGATCCGAAAGCTGGTGTTCGATGCGCCTTCGTTCTCGAAATGGCTGGCTTCGCATCCGGAGGACGGACGGGAGAATTCGTTCGCCGACTTCGTTCCTGCCGCCCTGACGCAGATGCTGCGCGAACGCGTGTTGGAGCCGCAAGGTCCCTGGGTGCTGACGTCCATCGGCCTCGAGGGCATCGCGCAACAGGAACAGGCGTGGCGCGTGTACGGGCACTTTCTGACCGACTTCACGTTCTCCCTGCCGGCCCATTTTTCCTTGACGCGCGGCGCTCCGGCGCCCTCCCTGAAATGCAAGGGTCCCTGGACGTTGCCGGAGAAGGACACGGCCCGACTGACCCTCTCGCCCGACGGGAACTATCTCTATCTGGCCATGCGGGCCGACCTGGACGCGACCGACCTGACTTGGCGCCATCTCTACCCGGCCTGGGTCTACCAGAAGGATGCCGGTCAGCCGTTGCAGTTCCAGGTCGACGGGTTCTTCCCCCTTTCGTCCCGGGGCGGATCGCAGCTTTACTCGTTCAAGACCCTGGCGCTCGAAGGAGGTCCGCTCGACTTGCGGCTGGAGGAAGGTCAGGCCAGGACCTCCACGACCCGCGAGGGCGGCCGGGTCATCGAGAACCTGAGTCTGAAGGCCGCCACGGTCAAGGGAGGGCCGGTCTTCGCGGATCTCCGTCTGGAGGGCCTCTCCTACAGCCATGCGGACGATCAGGCGATCGGACGTCTGACCGCACGCCGCATCGACGTGCCCGCCCTGGCACGCGCCTTGCCCCGTTACCCTGGCTGGTCGTACGAGGGGCTGCTCAACGAGTTGGTCCTCGACGTGCGCGGTTCGCTCGCTTCCCTCCTCGCGGGAACACCCGATGCGCGCCAGGACCGCGTGCGGGTCGACCTGAGCTGCGACCGGCTCCGGATCACGGCCGACACCGAGCGCGGCGAATTTTCCAGGATGGAACTGAATGGCCAACTGGGCCTTTTGCCCACGCGCATCGACGGGCGGGATCTGAAGGTCACGCTGCTGCATGTCCGGCCGGGCGTCGGCAACACGCCGGCCGCGCTCAGCAAGCATACCGTGCGAATCCCGGAACTGCTGGTGGCGACCGTGCAGCCCGAACAGGGTCTGCAGCAGGCCTTCGCGAAAGTGCCGTACCCGTTGCAGCTCAACCTGCCGCTGCAGTTCGAGACCGCCGTCGATTTCGACCGCCTGGTCGAAGCCTGGCAGACCGTGCGCCGGGTCCACTACCAGGGGGAGTTGCCCAAGGAGGAGGCCGCGCCTGCCAACCCGTTCGAGGCGCTTCGTGCGCTCCGTGCGGACGGCTCGCTGCAGACCCCCTCCCTGAAAGTCGGATCCTGGACCCTGGACGGGTTGAGCGTTCCCCGGTACAGCCTGCGGGACCTGAAACTCACCGTCCCGCTCTGCGCGGTCAAGTGCGCCGAAGGCGACCTGGTCCTGACGACCGCCTTCTACGACCTGAACCATCCCCAGGTGGCCCACAGCCAGAAATTCGAGCTGACGAAGGCCAGTCTCAAGGCGCTGCTGGGGTTGGCGGCCGACGACTATCGGGCGAGCGGCCACCTTACGGTCGAGGGCGAATTGCGGGGCATCGGCGTCTCTCCCGGCCCGAGCTGGGAGGGGGCGGCCGACGTGCATCTGCGCGAAGCCACCATCGACCCGCCGGCCGCCTTCGCCCGCGTGACCGTGCCGCCGGCCGGCGCGCCGTTCGCCGAGCGGCTTCCCGTTCTCGCACGCGCCGTCTGGATGCGAATCGCCGGGCAGCCGCACCTTGCGGCCGGTGAGATCCGCCGCGACCTGCCCGAGACGGATGCGGCGCCGTGGAACGCCCTGTGGACCGCCGCAGCGGTGATGCTGGGCGGTTACGGCTGCACCGCGGACCGGTGGGCTTTCGAGCCCGCGCGGCTGCAGTTCACGATCGGTCAGGGGATCCTGGACTTGCGCCCCTCGCGCTTGGTCGGGCGGGATGCCTCGCTGGGGCTGGAACTCTCCGCCGCGGGGCGCGTGCGCCTGAGCGACGGTTCGATCGACGGTGCGTTGAGCCTCCATCCGCTGCAATTGCCGGTCGAGGCACGACGAACGCTTCGCCTGAACGAATGGCCCCGAGCCGAACAGGAGCAGTTCATGGAGGGCATGGCCCGGGGCGAATGGGCCTTGCGCATCTCCGGTTCCTGGAAAGAGGCCCGTTACGCTTTTCCGTTGAACGAGCTGGCGCAGCGCGTGCGAAGGGCCCTGCCGCCGCCACCGGCTCCTGCGCAATCGCCTGCCGGCAAGGAAGCGGTCAAACCGCGGCCGTTGCCCGAGGAGGACCCGGCGCTGACGCCCGAACGGGCATTGCTGGCCATCTTCGACCGGTTGGCGAAGCAACCGTGAGACGGCGAGGGAGTGGGGGATTGCGGATTCAGCTTCTGTTCATCGCCTGCTGGATGGCCGGGGCCGCAGCGGCCGAAGAAACGGCCATGCCCACCGCCAACACGGTGGCCCTGCGGGTCAATGGGCAACCCATCGGCTTGCGCGAGGTCGAGGCGGCTTTCGACGACACGTGGCGCCTGATCGGGGAACGGCTGGCACGAGGCAGTTTGAAGGAAGCGGAAGTGGAGCAGGCCGTCCGCGACGGCTGGCGCGAGGCGCTGCAGACGGTCGTGCGCGACGCCATCCTGGATCTGCTTGGCGAAGCGCATCGGGAGCGGATCATCCGTTATTTCGTGGCGCGCTTCGATCCCGCCACCCCGCCTTCGCGCGTGATGGACAGTTTCCGACGCCTCGAAGGCGACGAAGTGCGCCGGTTGCGGACCGAGATGATCCGCGCGGCAGGAGGCGAGGAGGAACTCCGCGCGGCGCTCAAGCGCAAAGGACAGACGATGCGCGAGTGGGAGTTGGGCCTGCGCCGCGAACTCTTCCGCCGCGAAGTGGTTTACATGAATGTCGGCTACGTGGTCGATTCGCCCAAGGCGGCGCGCGAGTATTTCGAAACGCATCCGGACGAATTCCGCAAACCCGATGCCTGGCGACTACGCCGCATCCGCATCCCCAAGGACCGGTTCAAGACGCCCGACGCCGCGGCACAGGCGGTCCGGCTGATTCACGAGCGCCTGGAAGAAGGGCAGGACTTCGCGACCCTGGCCGCCACGCTGGGCTACGATCCTCCCTTCGACCAGGCCGGCGGTCTGCTGATGCAGGGCGGACAGCCGGATCGGCCGAGCGGGACCTTTCCCGAGGAGGAACGCATCGCGGAGCGACTGCAGGACGGCGCCATCTCCGAGCCCGTGGATGCCGGTACCGCCTACCTGATCGTGAAGCGGGAAGGATATCGACCCAGGCAGGAACCGACGTTCGAGGAGGTCGCCGATCAGGCCTCGGCGCTCGCCTACGCGGCCAAGGTGAAACAGAAGAAGGAGGAGTTCTTCGCCAGGCAGAAGCACGACGCGTTCATCGAGATCCTCGTCCCGGACCCGCCGGCCCGCTACCTGAAGGCAGGCGGCGCCGATGGATCGCGCTGAGTACCGCTCCGCAGAAAAGATTGACCCATCAGGCGGCGCTTTCCAGTGCTTCGCGCTCAGCCTTGGCCAAGACCTTGTCGAACGAACGGCGCGTCCACTTGAACGGCTT
>Ga0073932_1006538_pt1 | contig 11870 bp, 10 predicted proteins | sample DewCreD2012metaG_FD_76967 | JGI IMG/M metagenome (GOLD analysis project Ga0073932, IMG submission 76967) | Hot spring sediment bacterial and archeal communities from British Columbia, Canada, to study Microbial Dark Matter (Phase II) - Dewar... ... | reverse complement strand
TCCATATCAGTTTTGATAATAAATCTGAGGAAGAAATTGCCACCTTTATCCAACAAAGTGGAATTGCCAATGATCAGGAAGCCGCTATTTTAGCCCGATATGCCTGGTTTCAAAATATTCAGCGAGAAATTGAGGAATATCTTTGGCAAGCAGAATCAAATTATAAAGAAGAAGAACAAAAAAAGCCAATAATAATTAAGCCTGTTTCTCCTCAAGCTCAAGTCGAAATAAAAATACCATTAGATGAAAATTACTTGGGAGTAAAAAAAAGTGATCGTTTTTGTTATAATTATGATAAATGGACCTTCTCATATTTTCCTTATTGTGATTACCCTCAACATTTTTATAGTATTTTTTTTAAAATTGGTGACGAACTTTATCAAGTGGTAAATTTAAACAGTTTAAATGCTTTAGCCCAGCGTTGTAAAATTATAGAGGAAATCTACCCACGGGGTCAAAGAGAGCTTTATACAGAATATAAAAACGAGGATGGAAAAATTAAAAAAATTAAAGGCTTACCTCAAGTCTTTGTTGGTAAAATAAACCAATGAATTTATTATTAAAATTTCATTAATAAACCCATGCTTTAAAATTTTTTGAGGAGAAGAATATAATCGGGGTTTGTAAATCTTGTCAAAATCCTTTTCTTATTAAACCACAAAATTTCCCACTTTTCCTTCAATATAAATAAATTTGTATTTTTTCCCTTCTAAGTATTTTTTAATTTTTTTATCTTTTAAAGCTTCTTCTTCAATAAAACTTTTAACTTTTGACTTTGAATTTTTAACTTTTATCGTCCCCCTCAACTTACCATTAACTTGAATTGGAATAATCACCTCCTCATCCTCAACCGCTTTAGCTTTTGGCCAAGAAGATAAATGAATAGATTGCTTTTCCCCAAGAACCTCCCGCCAGATTTCCTCAGTTAAAAACGGGGCAAAAGGAGCTAAAATCTGTAAAAACTTTTTCGCATCAAAAATGCTTAACGTTGAACGTTTAATGTTTAATGTTTTTTCCCAAGCATTCACAAACTCCATCATCGCCGCCACGGCTGTATTTAATTTTATCCTTTCAATATCCTCAGTTACTTTCTTAATTGTTTTATTTAATTTAACCACTAAGTTCCTATCTTCTTCAACTTTTGACTTTTGACTTTTAACTTTTGACTTTTTATATAATTCCCACACTCTTTTTAAAAACCGATAAACTCCAGCAATCGCTTGATGCGACCAAGGGCCAGTTGCCTCATAAGGCATCATAAAGCATAAATAAACCCGCACGGTATCTGCTCCATACTCTCTCACCTGTTCATCCGGATTAATTACGTTACCTTTTGATTTACTCATTTTGGCTCCATCAGGCCCCAAAACTATCCCATGCTGGACGCGCTTTAGGGCAAATTCTTCATAATTGACTAATCCTAAATCATGAAAAAATTTGGTGAAAAAACGAGCGTATAAAGTATGGCCTAAAGTGTGTTCCGCTCCGCCAAAATAAACATCAACCGGGGTTAATTTTTCAACCATCTTTTTATCAAAAGGGCCTTTATTATAATGTGGTGAAACATAGCGATACCAATACCATGACGAGTCAAAAAAAGTATCCAGAGTTTCCGCATCCCTTTGGGCCCGACCATTACATTTGGGGCAATCAACCGCTAACCACTTTTTATTGGTGGCTAAAGGCGGCTTGCCTTTGGGCGTAAAATCTACCTCATAAGGTAAAACCACCGGCAAATCTTTTTCCTCAACAGGCACTATCCCACATTTTGGGCAATGGATAATTGGAATTGGCGTCCCCCAATAACGCTGCCGGGAGATTGACCAGTCACGCAAATGATAAACCACTGCCTCCTCGCCCACCTTCATTTTCTTTAATTTTTGAAGAATTTTTTTGATTGCCTCAAAAGAAGTTAAACCATCAAATTCTTGCGAGTTAATCAAAATTCCATAGTCGGTAAAAAGCTTATCCTCTTTTAAATCATTGTTTTTTGAGGAAGGGACAATCACTTTCTTCATTGGTAGATTAAAACGGCGGGCAAAATCAAAATCACGCTGATCATGAGCCGGTACTCCCATAATTTTACCGGTGCCGTAACTGCCTAAAACATAATCAGCCACATACAAAGGAATTTTTTCACCGGTTAATGGATTTATTCCGTGCAAACCGGTAAAAACACCGGTTTTTTCTTTATTTTCTTTTCTTTCCTGTTCGCTTTTTTTCATCACCTCATTCAAGTATTTCTCCACTTCTTCCTTTTTTTCCTCCTTTACATGAAGCCTCAAATCAATTTTTTCAGGTGAGATCACCAAAAAAGTGGCGCCAAAAATCGTATCCAAGCGGGTGGTAAAAACCCAAAAATCGACCCCGTTATCAAGCTTAAAATTAACATTTACTCCTTTGCTTTCACCAATCCAATTATTTTGCCCCACTTTAACTGACAAAGGCCAGTCAACCTGAGGTTTTTCCGGCCAAAGCAATCTTGAGGCATATTGGGTAATTTTGATAAACCATTGTGGCACTTCTTTTTGCAAAACCAAGGAGTCGCAGCGCCAACAACGACCATCAACTACATTTTCATTGGCCAATACTGTCTGGCAAGAAGGACACCAATTGGACAAAGCCTTACCGCGATAAATCAATCCCTTCTCCCACATCTTCAAAAAAATCCATTGGTTAAAGTGATAATATTCTGGCAAACAGGTAATGACTAAGTTATCCCAATTATTAATCATTGAGCCCATCTGGTGAAATTGCTTTTTCATCGTGTTGACATTTTTCATCGTCCAATCCTGCGGATGAACACCTTTTTTGATGGCGGCATTTTCTGCCGGTAAACCAAAAGCATCAAAGCCTAAAGGAAAAAAAACATTAAGGCCCTGCATCCTTTTGTAGCGGGCTAAAACATCAGGAGTAACAAAAGCGAACCAATGACCAATGTGTAAGTCACCTGAAGTATAAGGCAGCTCCACCAAAACATAAAATTTTTTCTTTTTCTCATCCCATTTAAATTGGTATAGTTTTTTCTCGCCCCATTTTTTTTTCCACTTTTCCTCGAAATTTTTTGGCTGATATTTTGCCATATTCTAATATTTTACTTCAATTAATCTTTTTTTCAATACAATAAAGGGCTGTTTTTTATAAGGGAAGTCACTAAAAAACATCACCTAACAAGCCTAAAATCAAAACCTAAAGCCTGTAGTTTTTTAACTATTTGATCAGGTGGTCCTTGTCTTAATTCAATTATTTTGTTTAAGGGATATTTACCCCATGGCCGGGGAAAAGTAAAAATTATTTGAAAATCATCATTTCCTATTTTTACCTCATATTTTTCATCCCTTTCGGTAAGATAATAATTTAAGTTTAATTGATGTAATAAACTTTCTGTCAAAGGGACAGCTAAAGGAAGAGGTTTTTCCTCTATCATTAAATAACCCAACCCGTTTCCTGGAAGAAAAGAGAAACCATAAAAAAGGGGGGCAAAAAATAAACCTAAATTTTTCCACCAATCAAATCGGATTAATCCACTTGTGCTGTGATCTTTATAAATTCTTAAATAATAACCGCCTAATGATATTTCCTCTATTCTTCCTTGTTCTCCTAAATATAATCGTAAAGAATGTTTGCCATCAAGAGAATAAGGCCCGCAATAATAACCGTTATATTTAGAATAATCATCCGCCTCAACCATAGCTGATTTAGAATTTTTATTAAGGGATATTATAGCAGATTTTATTGAAAAATCAATCTAAAGACTAAAAGGAAAAATCCCCTTTTTAGCATTTAATGGTCGCGCTTGTTTTCATTGGAAAGATAAACGTTAAGAAAATCATTCAATGACTTAGGTTGTTAAATTGGGTGTTGATATTTTTTCCGAAATAAAACCTAATGAGTTATCGGCCTCACTATACTTAAATTCCTCTTTAATTTTCTGTACGCGATATTCAAATACCTTATACCTTTCTTCTAATGATCGCTTCATTACTCCATCATCTCTTCCTTTTTGCAAATCATCAACTGTTTCCTCCAAATTAGCCAAAACATCAACGGCTTTTATCACCTTTAAATAATCTCTATTAGCTTCCCACCAATCTTTTTCTTCATCAGCCAATCCTTGTCCATCCCAAACTCTTTCAAAATCCTGTTTTTTTTGCTCAAAATAAGATAAATTGAGATCTTTCGGAATCAAAAATTCTGCTGCATGGCTTATGTTATAAGCATCATTTTGAGAAAAACCTTCTCTTTCCAATCCTTGTTGAAGATAATTTTTAGTTAGTTTTAACCCATTCTTCCTACTAATTTCAATTACATCATGTAAGGCTGACATCATTATTAAAACCTCGTAATTTAAATTAACATTTTTTTCCCTCAATTGGTGATAAAATCGATCGGCTAAAACCATTGTTCGAAGAAGATGGCGAAGATATAAGCCTTTATTTACTTTTCTTGTGTAGTCATTACCTTCTGCATCCTGATATAACAAGCGAATAAATAATAAATTGTCTTCAAGAAATTGAAAAAGTTTTTCATCGGCTTCAAAAAATTGCCTTGGATCTCCAAAGCCAAAAACAAAAACTTCAGCTAATTTGGGATCTCTATCTTTTAAAATAATTTCTACCACTGGTCCTATTTTCGCTACTTTCCTATAACTATCATTCCTTGTTTTAATCTGATCATCAAAATTTTCTCCTAATAAAAGTTTTTGATTTAACATCTGCCATAATACAGTTGCTTCAAATCTTTGCCGCGTTTCTAAATCCTCATTAGAAAATTTTGATGAAAGTTCAATCATTCGTGAAAGCGCTTCAGGATCAATATTACTTAAATCTAATTTTCCTCTTTTCCAGCTCTCAATCAATTGTTTTCCTATCATTTGCCAATATTTTTTATTTCTTTCAAAATATCTTTCAATCCACCTTGGATTATTATATCTTAAAAAAGGTAGTCCCAATAGCAATAAACCTAAACAACCATTCGGTTGCTGAATTGCTTTTATTAATGAATTCCAATCTAAGTTTTCTCTTTCCATTATTATGGGGTATTTTATCAAATTTTATTGAAAAATCAATCTAAAGGGAAAGGGTGTCTTTTAGAAAAAAGTCTTTAGAAACCTAACGATTTTTCCTTTTATCTCCTCATCAACTAAAACCCCGATCACCCCCAACTGCCAATGGCCGTAAAAAACCATTGTTCCCAAAGGAGAAAATAAAATTGAGGGGAGAGCTAATAAATCTTCCTCGCCCTCAACAAAAATTTTCTGTTTTTGCTTTTTTGTTAAAAATATTTGAATGGCATCTTTAACTGTCAGAACGGCTTTTTTACTTATTGTTCCTGGTTGATTGACAATTTTATTTAGCCAATTATTTTCCAGCGATTCTTCAATTGCTTCATCTACCTTTTCTCTTCTTGTTTTCAAATCAAAAATCATTAAATCAGGCACGAGGCTATTTTTTATTAAATGATAAGAAATAATATCACCCACTGCAATAATTTGTACCGGCTTTATCAACCTGATGAACTTTATCACTTCACTAATCTCTCTAAAAACTTTTCCTAAAGGTTTTCTTAACTCCTCTTTTAAATTTTCCGGAAGAACCAATCTTTCACCATCTTTCAAGCAACTAGCAACTTGCAACCAATAACTTCTTCCTTCTCTATCAATCTCCCCTTTTCTTATCCTTTCTGATGAAATGATTTTGCCATCATCAGATAAAGCATCGGAAACAACAATAATCTCCAGTTCCTTTAATCCATTTTTCACCCTTAATTGATTAATCTTTAAGGCGTTTTGATAACTTAAACGGGAAACAACAATTGCATCAGCTTGTTTTAATTTATCCGCCCCGCCTAAATAATCATTAATGGGGATAATTTTAAAAAATTTTTTTTGTAGACTATCGTCTACAATTTGTCGAGTATTTTGTAGATTATAGTCTACAAAATTTTGGTGAATAAATTTTTCTAAATTCTTTTTTCTTAACTTATAGTCCTCAATCGTCTGCCATAAGAATTTTTTTTGATAAAGCTTTTTGGTTGATAAACCAATTGAAACAGACTGTCCTAAAGAAAAAGCTTTTTCAAGAAGCGCTTTATGGCCTAAATGCAGGTGGTCAAAAGTACCCCCAACAATCACTTGTTTATATTTCATAAATATTTATGCGGTTAAAATCTCAGTTAAGAAAAAAAGGAAGTAAAATAAAAGTAAAATTATCCCTTCATGGCGGGAAATATCATTTTTTGAGCGGGAAAAATAAAAAAATAAAGCTAAACCAAAAAGGGTAAATAATAAAATTTTCAAAAAGCCATTGGCCACCAATACTTCTCCCCCATTAATGATGGTTAAACCACCAAAAATTAAAGTATTGGCTGCCGCTGAACCAACATAATCGCCAAAAGCCACCTCTTTTTTTCCCAAAATAACTGATCGCACCGCCAAAGAAAGCTCAGGCAAATTGGTGCCAACTGATAAGAAAAGAAGGCTTAATAAAAAGGAGGAAATTTTAAAAACAGAAGAAAAATAAATGGTTTGATCAACAATAAATTTACTGGATAAAAAAATAGTCACAATCCCAAATAAAAGCTTTAATACCTCAAAACTGACTGACCCTTTGTGGTTTAACAACTGATCTTTCAATCTCTCCAAAAGCCCTTTTCTTTTTTCAATTGAATAAAAAAGATAGCCGTAAATGAAAATCAAAAACAAGCCTTCATATAAGCTAACTTGCCGGTCAACCACTAAAAAAACTGGTGCGGCCGTTACCAGAAGGGAGAAAAACAATTTTTTTTTATCCAGCTGATGGGCTAATTTTATCCCATCCCCTAAAACCGCCAAAAGCGGGATGACAAAAATAAAAAGGACTAAAGAAGCGCCCAATAAATTACCGACAAAAATCTCCGGCTTTTTATCAATAATGGCACTTATCCCAACGGTTGTTTCGGGCAAAGAAGTTAAAATCCCCAAAACAAAAAAAGAAACAGCAAAGGACGACAAATTCAAACGGTGGGCAAGACGATCAACTACCGAAACCACTAATCCTGCCCCATACCAGATGACAAAAAAAGAAACGAAATATAAAAAAAGCTGAAGAATGAGCATATAAATTTATTTTAGCATAAAGAAAAAAATAATTAATTGATTAAAGACTGTCTTTAAAAAGACAAAGTTTGACATGGCAAAGTGTTTGAGATTCCGAAACAAGTTCGGAATGACAATTGGTAGTTTACTGTCATCTTAAATTTATTTCATGTCATCCTGAACTCGTTTCAGGATCTCTTTTTCAGATGCTTAAACCAAGTTCAGCATGACATTTTGGTATATTAAGGTGCTGAAACGAGCCTGCCCTCTGAATCGGAGGGTTTGGCATGACATTTAAGTATAATTATTGAGATGCTGAAATAAATTCAGCATGACAATGGGTATTTGAGATTCTTAAAACAACCCTTTCCTCCGAGTCGGAGGATTAGGATCTCCGCCTCTGTTATCCCGAATTCATTTCGGGATCTCTCAATGAGATTCCGAAACACGCCTACCCTCTGAATTGGATTGTCAGGATTTCAATCATTAATAATACTCTCAAAATTTTTGCTATAATATCCATCAAAATGGAAAGAAAAATTACCCTTTTTGCTGATTCTGACAATCCAGTTTTACTTGTAATCAACGATGGAACTGCCGCCACTTTTTTAAAAGGTAATCCCAATCCCTTTCGCCAAGCACAGCTTCCTACTTCAAATAAACCAGTTAATGTAATTGCTGAAAAACTTACTCAAAACCCAGCACTTTGGTTTATTAGACAAAATCCTGGGGTGACTATTAATTCCGGAGGAAAAACAATTGAAGATAATGGTTTATTTGGAATAAGATGTGCCGTGGATTTAGAAAATAAACAAACCAATCCACCCGAGCTGGATGAACTGGTAGAAACCGCCAAAAAGCTCGGGTGGAATATTTCCCCTTTTGTTATTGCCCTTTTGGGTATGGTGGAGCCCCACAGGCAAAGCCCGCGACTTTCTGATTCAGGGTAAAATAAAAATGAATGATTTTTATCGGCCGAATCTTCTTTGCCCACCGCCAAAATCACCACGCGGCTTAGGCGGCCGGGCTTCAGAAACAATCAATTTTCTTCCTTTAAAATCCTGATTATTGAAAGTATCGATTGCTTTTTGTGCTTCCTCCTCACTTTCCATCTCAACAAAACCAAAGCCTTTTGAACGGCCGGTATCACGATAACGGATGACAGTGGCTGAAACGACATTACCGGCTTGAGAAAAATGATTTTTCAAATCCTCATCAGTAGCTTCATAGACTAAATTGCCAACGTAAAGTTTTTTATTCATGAAGTCTTTTTTTTCACCCCCTTTTGTCAGTTGGTTTTAACGCAGACGAAGATGATTGCCGCAGATTATAAATCCCGCAAATCAACTCCCAATCCGCAAAATGATAACCTAATAATTAATTATAAATTAAAGAAAATTTAATGTCAAATAAAAAAATAATCTCTTTGCCGGAGGTGTGAAACTATTACACCTAACAGATGTAAATTAAATTATATATATACTCTGGTTACCCTGGCGGAAATTGAAGTTAAAATTTCATGAGGGATTGTTCCTAATTTTTCCGATACCTCGTATAAATTAATTTCATTTTTCCCTTGCTTGCCTATCAATATTACTTCATCACCTACTTTTACCCCTTCAATTAAAGTGATATCAATTAAACTTTGATCCATGCATACCCGCCCCACAATTGAAACAAATTTACCTTTAACTAAAACTTTTCCCCAATTAGGAGAGCGAGAAAAACCATCGCCGTAACCGGTAGCTAAAGAGGCAATTATCGACTCCCTTCTTGTATAAAACGTCCAACCATAACTTATTGGTGTATGAATTGGTACTTTTTTTATATGAGTAATAAAAGTTTTAAGGGTTAAGATTGGCTTTAATTTTATAGGCGAAATTATTTTTGGATTAGGCGAAATGCCATAAATTAAAGTACCTGTTCTCACCAAATTGAAATGACTTTTGGGAAACCATAAGGTTGCACCAGAATTAGCCGCATGAATTAAAGGAATTTTTATTTGATTTTTCTTCAACTGCTCAATAACATTTAAAAATTTATTTAATTGCCAATCAGTTGCTTCTCTTTCTATCTCATCAGCATTGGCAAAATGGGTAAAAATTCCTTCAATTTCCACTTGCGGTAGCTTTTTGATTGCCTTAACGACTGATAAAACCTCATTTGGTTTAAAACCAATCCGGTTTAAACCAGTATCCACTTTGATGTGAACTTTTATTTTTCTTTTCAACTTTATCGCCTCCTTTGATATCTTTTTAACCGAGATAAAGTTAGTAATGGTTGGCCGATAATCATATTGAAAAACAGATGGAGTCTCCTGAGGTAAAATAGGACCTAAATTTAAAACCGGCAATCTAACTCCTACCTCCCTTATTTTCATCACCTCATAAATACAAGAAACTCCCAGCCAATCAACATTTGCTTTTTCACATTCTTGAGATATCCTTTTTAATCCATGCCCATAAGCATCAGCTTTAACTACCGCCATTAATAAAACTTGGGGTTTTAATAACTTCCTTATTTGCTTCAAATTATAATGAAAAGCGGCCAGATCAATTTGGGCTACCGTGGCGCGTGGATAAAACATAGACTATAATTATAGCATTAAAATTCTTAATTATTTCAAAAAAATTTGATTTACAATTTTTGTTATGTAATAATTAATATAAATGAAAAGTTTCAATAAAAATCAGTCCCGCTTTAAATTTTTTATCTTGGCCGCTTTCCTCTTTTTCTTAATTATTTTAAATTTTTTAATATTGATAAAAAACAATCAAAAAAAAATCTTAACCTCCCGCGCCCAAAATCAACCTACCTGCAATCCTGATAATGTTTCAATGACCGTTGAGCCTAATCCAGCCGCTATTAATAGCACGATAACCTTTAAAGTTTCAGGAAGCGAAGGTGACACTTTTATTGATGATAGCTGGATGCCTGAAGGAGGAGTGGATTGTGTCGGTTATTTTTGGGGTAAAAAAAAATGTCAAGCATTAAAAACTGGTGAATATGTTTGGCAGCATAAATGGAAAAAATGTGTCGGTTCTTTTGATAATTGTTCTGACTTTTGCACTAAAACTAAATCCTTCACCATCGTCAATGAAATTCCTCCCACCCCCACCCCAACCCAACCTCAAGCGCCAACCTCAACCCCAACACCAACTTTAAACCCGACCCAAACCCCAAGCCCTACTCCCTCATCGGTTAATATGCGAATTAATCTTAGGCTTAAATTTCAAGGAATTACCAAAAAACCAACTGATAATTTAAATCGTCTAACCGTTAAAATCACTTTTAAAAATGAAGCTAAATCAATTAATGAAGAGGTTAGGAAAGATTTTCGCGCCAACGACCAATTAATCTGGCTTTCTGATTCAATTGAAGTCAACTTACCGGCAGATAACCGTTATGTTATCTTGATTAAAGGACCAAAACATTTACAAAAGAAAATCTGCCATACTCAACCTGAAGAAGAATCAATTGGTAAATATCTTTGCCGCAATTCGTATATTGAATTAAAATCCGGTGATAATAATTTAGATTTCTCCAAAATTACCCTTTTTGCCGGTGATTTACCCGATCAAGATAATATCTTAAACTCTTATGATTTATCATTGGTAAGAAATAATTTAGGAAAAAATGATAATGAAAGTTTAAATAAAGCAGATATAAATTTAGACGGGGTGGTTGATACCCAAGATTTTTCCTTATTATTATCATCAATGGCGACAAAGCCTGATGAATTTTAAAATTATGAAAAAATTAACCTTTTATTTGTTGCTATTTTTTGCTCTTGTTTTCACCTCCTTTTTTCTTATTATGCAACTTAAAACCAATCAACAAAAAATAAAGGAGAAAAATAAAATTAGTCCGACTTTAACTTTAAAAGAAGGTGGAAAAATGTGGCTGGCGCTGGAAGAAAAATCGGTTATTTTAAATAAGCCCACCTCAATCCTTGTTCATAGTGATTCAAATAATGAAGCTGTTACCGGCTTTGATATCGTCTTAAAATATGATAAAAATTTTTGGCAGTTTATAAAATTAAATTCTTCAGTTGAAAACTATCAGATTTTCCAAAGAATAAATGGAGATGAGATAAGAATTACCGGCATTAAAAAGCCAGAAAGCAAAGTGTTGACAATTTTTAAAGATACACCCTTAATTAAAATAAATTTTTTGCCTTTAAAAAAAGGGCCAGCCACTTTTAATATTGTCTTTTCACCAAAATTAACTAATGAATCTAATTTAATTAATGAAGAAAGTCAAGATATATTACAAAAAGTGACCAATCTTCAAGTTAATATTGAATAATTTTAGTTTTAACAATTATCTTGTTACTTGATAAGTCCTTACCTTTTCCAAAAGACTGCGGGCGTAGGGGTTTTTTTGAAAATGCTCTCTCACTGGGCCAATAAGCCTATCCAAAAGCTTAATGGCTGTATTTTTAATATCTTGTGGATGCAGTTCTTTTTTTGCATAAAGTTCTTCTAAATTGGCATAAGTATGAAGAATAACCGGACCTCCATATTTTAACGGCCTTTCAACTAAAATATAATCCAAGCCTAAACGCTCCAGTGACTGAAAAAGAATATATTTATAATACTCCAAAATTGGGTTATCCTCAACCTGCCCTTCTGGGCAATAGGCTTTGTTAATTTTTCTTTTGATATCATCTAATCTATCGGTCATAAAAATGGCTGAATCAGGTAAGGACTTTGACATCTTAAGTTCAATCGTTTTTTGCAATTTTGAATTTTTATCATTAGAATTTGTTTGGGATTTGGGATTTAGAATTTGG
>Ga0073932_1006534_pt1 | contig 11875 bp, 10 predicted proteins | sample DewCreD2012metaG_FD_76967 | JGI IMG/M metagenome (GOLD analysis project Ga0073932, IMG submission 76967) | Hot spring sediment bacterial and archeal communities from British Columbia, Canada, to study Microbial Dark Matter (Phase II) - Dewar... ... | reverse complement strand
TCAAGCTGAATCGTGTTCAGTTTGGATGACCGAAGGGAGTCTGGCTTTTTTCTATATCCCCCACTCCCCGTCAAGCCCGGTTTTTACCGAGAAAAAATCCTTAACGGCGTTGCCCAACGGGGAGCAAGATCGCGTTGCGAAGGCCCAGTCGCCTACGCCCATCGGAAAACCGAACGTTCGCGTTCGGCGCGCGGCGAAGTCAGCCCCAATGGGGCGAAATATGGTAGCCCAGGGCAACGCCCTGCGGGTTTGGGCATATACGACAACCCAGGAAAATCGAGGCCAAGCAGGCGAAAGCCCTGAAAGGGTGACAGAACCTTTTCCCGGGCGGCGTTGCAACATCCCCTTTGCCCCGGCAACGCGACGGCGAACAACGCGCTGTACGTTGGGCGAATGAAACTCGGCATATTCCACGGATCGGCCGCGACCTTTTCCATACATCTCGCGGTGTGAAAGGGCTACCTTGTAGGAGACAATCGCTCATCTCGGCGCGCGAGGAAAATAAACGTCGCCGCGCATCGCAACCGTGACCGAATGTCTTGCGTGTTGGAATGTGTTGGGCCGCCCTTTCAGGGCTTGGTTGGGTGTGGCGGATTGAATGTTGGTTCTAGGCGGTGGCTTGGTCCCCAGGCCGTTGGCCTGGGCTACGGTCGGCTGCCCCTTCGGGGCGTTAAAAGCCCGTTGAAAGGTGGCCCGGGCCGGCGGCAGTTGAACCAGGGCTTGCTTCATCCTTCGTAATGCACATCGGCCTCGTCGAACACGCGGGATCGTTGCACCAAGCATTGTCTGGTTGATCGTCGCAAATCGTATTGACGCAAGTTTGCTGACTCTTCGGGGCAAACCCGTCGATTGGTTCGGCGAAGCCCAACGAGACCATCTGAGGTGCTCCCCTTCTCTGCCAACGCATGGCCCGCAGCGCGGTTGCCTGCGGTGTCGGCAGCGCGGCGATTTCATTGGACGCCATCGTTGCAATGCCCTTCATTCGGAGAATAGACTGAAGAGTTCCTCAATTGCGCAATCGGCCGGTAACGCAACAAATCGCCCAAGTGCGTGCGGTCCGCGTTTGAGCCGATTGCCGTCTTTTGCGGTTTTCAGAGTTTTCCACCCGATGAGTTGCGTACTTTCCCGCCTTGCACTTCTTCTATGTTTGGAGGATTCCCGCATGTCTCGCTTTGGAAATGGTCGGTTTGTTGCCGTCGGATTGTTCTCTGTTTTGCGCGGCCGTTGCCGCGGGCTGGTGATTGCAGTCGCGGGCTTCTTTGCAGCGGCAACGTGGCTGTTGGCGGCCAATGGGGTGCAGGCCGGCGAGGAGAATCGGGGCAAGGCCCCATCCGACACTGCCGCAACGGCATCAACGGCGGCTTTCGCAGCCGCATCTACGGCCGACTTGGCCGACTCGCTCGATGCCTTCCGCGACCCGAAAGACGGCTGGCTCATGTGCAGCGATGTGGCGCTCGATCCGAAAAACCCGAAAACGTTCACCTACGAAAAGGGCCGGGGAATTCTGCTGAGCCTGGGGCAAGGCCGAGACTTGATGACCAAGCAGAACTACCGCGATTGCCGCGTGGAACTCGAGTTCGTCATTTCCAAGGGATCGAATGCGGGCGTCAAGTTGAACGGCTGCTACGAGATTCAGATTCTCGATTCGTTCGGCAAGACGAAGCTCACCGGCAGCGATTGCGGCGGGATCTACCCGCGTGCCGAGTTCAAGCCGCGCTATCGTACGATCGACGACGGCGTGCCGCCCCGAGTAAACGCCTGTCGCGAGCCTGGCCAGTGGCAAAGCCTGGTGATCGTCTTCCGCGCCCCGCGTTTCGATGCCGCCGGCAAGAAGACGGCCAACGCCCGCTTCGAACTGGTGAAGCTCAACGGGCAGGTGGTTCAAGAAAATCAAGAGGTGGCCTATCCGACCGGCCACGCCTGGCACAATGCCGAAAAGCCCGAAGGCCCCGTGCTCTTTCAGGGCGACCACGGGCCGGTAGCGATCAAGAACTTGCGCATCGTCCCGCTGACCGAGTGACAGCGGCTTTGCCCGCGCCGGCCTCGGCGGCGTTTTGTTCAGCGCGATTGACTATCGTTCAGCGCGTTCGACCATCATTCAGCTTGATGGCCCGTCATCCAGCGGAATTGAGCCGATCCGCGATCATTCAGCAGATTCGCGGCATCTGCTCGCCGCTGAGCAGGTCGAGGATGCGGCCCGGTCCGTACGGGCCGAGCAATTCGACCACGCCCGGGTGTTCGGCCGAAACCGTGCCGATCAGTCGGGCGTCGGCGCCGGCCGGGTGCGATTTCATCGCGGCGAGAACGGCCGGGGCCGAGCGGGGGGCAACCACGGCCATCAGTCGGCCTTCGTTGGCGGCGTAGAGCGGGTCGAGCCCCAGCAATTCGCAGGCCGCACGAACCGCCGCGCAAACGGGAATCTCCGTTTCGTGAAGCACCATGCCGACGGCGGCGTCTTGGGCAATCTCGTTGGCGGCGGCCGCCAGCCCGCCGCGCGTCAGATCGCGCAGACAATGGATGTCTTGCGGATCAACGGCGGCGGCGAGCATCGCCTCGACCAGGCCGTTCAACGGGGCGCAATCGCTTTGCAGCTCGGTTTCGAATTCCAATCCTTGGCGAACGCTCATGATCGCCAGCCCGTGCCGGCCCAAGTCGCCGCTGATGATCACCTGATCGCCGGCGGCAACGCGGCTGGGGTGGATGGCCACGCCCGGCGGCACTCGGCCCACGCCCGAGGTTGTGATGAACAGCCCGTCGCCTTTGCCGCGATCGACCACCTTCGTGTCGCCGGTGACGATCCGCACTCCCGCCGTTGCGGCCGCGCGGGCCATCGACTCGACCACCCGTTGCAACTGATCGAACGGGAATCCTTCTTCAATGATGAACGCGGCACTGAGCGCCAGCGGCTTGGCGCCGGCCATCGCCAAATCGTTCACCGTGCCGAAGACGGCCAAGCAACCGATATCGCCGCCGGGAAAGAACAGCGGGCTGACGACGAACGAATCGGTGGTGAAGGCCAGCGGCCCGGCTCCCGGCTCGATCACCGCGCTGTCGTGGGCGGCCTCGAGGAGTGGGGTTCGAAGAGGATCGGCCGCGGCTCTTCCGATGGGCGGGCCTTCGGGCTGTTGGTCGGCGCTTCGGGCAAACGCGGCGCGGAACAGCCCTTCGATCAGCTCGCGCATCAATCGCCCGCCGCCGCCGTGGGCCAACTGCACGGTGGAGTACTGGGAAAACGGAACGGGGCACTGCATCGAGAAATCCATGGCGGCAGAAGTCGATGATGGCAAGGGAGGCACAACAAGCGATTGGGAACAAAACCAAAAATCCGTCGCGAGGCAACCGGCGGCCTACGACGACCGGCGATAACGGTAGTATGCCGCGCACGCCCCTTCGGCGGACACCATCGGGGCGCCCAGCGGGTGTTGCGGCGTGCAGCGGTCGGCGAAGGCGGGGCATTGATGGGGACGGATCAACCCCTGCAACACCTCGCCGGCGCGGCACTCCGACGATTCGACCGCCGTGATCCCGCTCAGGTCGAACCGCCGCTCGGCGTCGAACTGGGCGAACTGGGGCCGAAGGCCCAGGCCGCTGTCGGGAATGACGCCGATTCCCCGCCAAGGGCGCGAAACCGTTTGGAACACCTCGGCCATGGCGCGGAGGGCCGCCGGGTTCCCCTCAGGACGGACGGATCGCGTGTATTGAATCTCGACCTCGTGACGGCCCGATTCGAGCTGCCGCACGCACATCAAGATGCCTTGCAAGAGGTCGAGCGGCTCGAAGCCGGTAACGACAATCGGCACGCGCTGCTCGGCGGCGATCGGCAGATATTCCGATATTCCGGTGATCGTGCAAACGTGACCGGCAGCCAAAAACCCTTGCACTCGGCATTGGGGAGAAGCCAAGACGGCGCGAATCGCCGGCGGCACCAGCACGTGGGCCGCCAGCAGCGAGAAGTTCTTCAACCCCAATCGAGCGGCTTGGAGCACGGCCATGGCGTTGGTCGGAGCGGTCGTTTCGAAGCCCACGCCGAAGAACACCACCTCTCGGTCGGGATGCCGCCGGGCCAGTTCCACGGCATCCATCGGCGAATAGACCACCCGAACATCGCCGCCGGCCGACTTCACCGCGAACAGATCGCCGCGCGAGCCGGGCACGCGCAGCATGTCGCCGAACGAGCAGAAGATCACCTCGGGCCGGGCGGCCAGGGCCAACGCCCGATCGAGCACTTCCACCGGAGTAACGCACACCGGGCAGCCGGGACCGTGAATCAATGTTAAGCTCTCCGGCAACATCCGATCCAAGGCGAACCGCAAGATCGAATGCGTTTGCCCGCCGCAAACCTCCATGATGCACCAAGGGCGCGTCGCCGCCGCGCGAATCGCCTCGGCGGCACGGCGAACCTGATCGGCGTCTCGATATTCGGAAAGGTATTTCACGGGATTCGTTTGCCCGATGGAGAGTCGTTCTTGCGGTTCGGCGGAATCTCCGGCCCGCGCTGTTGAACTCGGCTCAGCCGATCGGCCGGGGCAGAAGGCCGTTGCCGCATCAGCCGTCGGGCGTCGCAGCGATCGGCGGACCGGAATGCGGAGCGGAAGCGGCCGGCGGGGAGTCATCCGATTCCCTCTCGGCTGCGGCTTCGATCTCTTCCACCAAGGTTCGCATCTGCTCGGCCTCGTCGGCGTCGATCACACTCAGCGCGAAGCCGACATGCACCAGCACAAACTGCCCGACTTCCGCCTCGGGCGTGTAGGCCAAGCAGATCTCTTTGCGCACGCCGCCGAAATCGACTTTGCCCATCGGCATTTCGTCGCGCGTGAAACGCTCCACCAATTGTCCGGGAATGCCCAAGCACATGATCAAAGCCTATTCTTTCGATGCTGCGCGGCGCGACGTCCAGCGAACCATCTGTTTCAACCGATTGTCAGACTATGTCTCATCTTGATAGACGACACGCCCATGTTCTCGTGCCCAGTTTTCAGAGAAACCAACGTGAGAGATCTTATTGCGGCTACGGTCGAGTTGGCGCTCTGTCTCTTCGAGGACAACCTCGGGAGCAAGTTCGTAGATCACTTTGCACTTCGTCTGATTGTCTTCGTAAAAGACAGCGAAATACACTTTTGCATTCCGAGTGATGCGTGCCAGCGATTCCGATCTCTTGTCGGCTGGTTCTTTGAACATTCGATCCAGTTGTCCTGTTCCGCCCTCCTTGCACGTCAGGTACTCGTATTTTTCATTCGGGTTTCCGGCCGCGTGAGCATCAGCGTCTCGCTTAAAATGGATGAGTTCATGGCCAAGGATGTCCGCAATGATCATTTCTTTGACCAAACCGGGCTGCAAAAGATTGCTGATTCCAAGCGATCGTGCGAGTTCAGCCGCTTTGAGCACGAGTGCGATGATCTTGCGGTAAACCTCACGCGCCATATCGAAACAGGCTCCTTGCTTCTTCGAGTTCTATCTTGTGCAGACGGTGATTTGCCGCACGGACGAACTCTTCGTTTCTTTCGATCGCGATAAAATGCCGTCGTAAACGCCTACACACAACAGGGCACGTTCCAACTCCGGCAAACGGATCGAGAACGAGGTCGCCGACAGCCGAACTCGCCTTGATTAACCGCTCCATTAGAGCTTCCGGCTTCTGTATCGTGTTGAGGGCATTTCGACTAACAAGCTCTTTGGACTTGTAGGTCAACTGCTTGATGTCTCCCCAAACGTCGCCTGGGTTCTTTCCGTTATCGTTGAACTTCGTCTTTCCATACCTGCCGTTGCTTACCGAGGGAACGCGTTCGCAACGAAGCCGGTGCTCCAACTCAACAAGCTGTGCCACACGAATGGCGTCGAGATCAAACGTCTTCGGCCTGTTGCCTTTGATGAAATAACAGATAATGTCGTAGTTGTTGGTGTAGTTGAGCCTGCCCTGAGCCAGTCGGCTCGGCTGATACCATACGATCTTTGAGCGAAGAGTAAGGAATGGGCGGTAGTCGATGAAGTCAATGCAATCCGGCTTGCCGAAAAGATAGAGGGCTCCGCCCTCTTTTAGCTTCGCTGCAAAAATGGTGATCAGCCTGAGATTGAACTCCTGGATATTCGTGATGCGATCCCAACAGTGGGTCGTGATGCCGTACGGGCCATCGCACACGACGAGATCCACACTCTCGTCGTCGATCTTCGGTAAGAGATCAAAAGCATCTGCGTGATATATCTTGTCTTGTTCGATCATATTCCTCTTCGGCAACTAAACGCTGTCTGCGGCCGAAAAGCCGGTCGCTGCAAGAACCCACTTTCGGAGGGCATTGTTCCAAGTTCAACCCGAACGCTGTGCTCCATCGTACTATAGATTGGACCAAAGGATTCGAAAAGCGGCTGCGAGACGAGCTGAACGGCCAAAGGCTGGCTGCGAGCGGGCCAAACCGTTTTCGATTTCCCCTGGTATCGTTCGGGCTGACGCGGGAGCCTACTCAATCATCGCATCGTTCAGTGCGGCCAGGTACAACTGCCCCAGTGCCACGCCGCCGTCGCCCGGCGGGAATTGCCGCGGCAACACGCAGCGGAATCCCCGATCTAATAATCGCAGATAGAGCCGTTGGGTCAACCGGGCGTTTTGAAAACATCCGCCGGTCAACGCCACGGCCGCTTCGGGCGCAATCGCTCGAACCGCCTCGGCCGCGGTTACGGCGGCCTCGACCAAGCCGTTATGAAATCGAGCGGCGATAATGCTTGCCGGCGTCTTCGCCGCCAAATCAGCGAGTACCTGCTCGACCAACGGCTCCCAATCGAGCCAAAGCGGCGGTTCCGCGCCGGGCGCGGCCGAGCCGCCGGCCGGCGCGCGGGTCGGGCTGCCGTCGGCCTGCCGCAGCGGCAGCGGGTAGGCGGCGGTTTCGTCGGGATCGGCGATGAACTCGAACGCCATAGCCGCCTGCCCCTCGAAACTCGTTCGCGGATGCAGTCCGCAGAGGGCGGCCAGCGCGTCGAACAGCCGTCCGATGCCGCTCGTCCGCGGAGCGCCCACGCCGCGTTCGATCGCACGACGCACGGTCTTCCATTCTTCCGCCGACAGCCAGCGACGAATCTGCCGTCGGCCCTGTTCGTCGTCGCAGCGACGCGATTCGAACAGCAGTCCCAGGGCCGAGCGAAACGGTTCGCGGGCCGCTCGATCTCCGCCCGGCAACGGGAACGGGCGCAGGTGAGCGAATCGCCGATAGTGCGGGCCGCGGCAAAGCAGGGCCTCGCCGCCCCACGCGGCGCCGTCGTCGCCATAGCCGGCGCCGTCCCAACAGAAGGCCAGCAGGGGGCCGGCGATCGCATGCTCGGCCATGCACGCCGCCGCATGCGCGTGGTGATGCTGTACCCGCAGCAACGCGGCGCCGCGGCGCTTCGCCCATTGTTCGGCGAAGCGCGTCGAGGCGTAGTCGGGATGCCGATCGCACACCACGCCGGCCGGCTCGACGCGATAGAAGCTCAACAGATCGTCAACCGCGCGTTGAAAGACATCGAGGGCGGCCGCGTTGTCCAAGTCGCCGATATGCGCGCTGAGAACCGCCTGCCGGCCGACAATCAGGCCGACCGTATTCTTCAAATGCCCTCCGACGGCCAGCCACGGACGCGGCTCGATTCCCTCGGGCAAGGGCAGGGGAACCGGCAGCGGAGCAAAGCCTCGGGCGCGGCGAAGGACCATCGGCCCGGCCGGCCCCAGCCGCGCCACCGAGTCGTCCACCGGGCGGACGATCGGGCGGTTGTGGGCCGCCAGCACGTCGGCGATCGCCCGCAGCCGCGTGCGTCCTTCTTCCAACGTAATCGCCATCGGCTCCTCGGCCAGATTGCCGCTGGTGCAAACCAGGGGCCGGCCCGCCGCCCGCGCCACCAATTCGTGAAGCGGTGTGTAGGGCAGCATCACACCCAAGTACGGGTTTCCCGGGGCGACGGCCGCGGCAATCGACGGCCCGGCGGCATCGTCGCGCCGCCGCAACAAGACGATTGGGGCCGCCGGACTGGTCAACAGTTGGGCTTCTTCCGCCGAAACAAAGCAATAATGCTCGGCCTCGTCCAGACTTCGCAGCAACACGGCAAACGGTTTGTCCGACCGGCGCTTCCGCCGCCGTAGCTCGGCCACGGCCGACTCATCGGTGGCATCGACGAGCAACTGGAACCCGCCAAGCCCCAGCATCGCGACGATCTTCCCGCGGCGCAGCAACTCGCCCAAGCGGGCCGGAATGTCGGGCGAGCCGCCCGGGGCGACTGCCTCCGCTGCATCGGCCGCGGCTGTTGCGCCACAGCGGTTTGAAGGGCTGCCGGGCGCCGGGCGCGCCGGATCGGGCAAGTCGAAGAACAACTGTGGGCCGCACCGCGGGCAGGCGATGGGCTGTGCGTGATAGCGGCGGTCGGCTGGGTTCTCGTACTCGGCGCGACACTCGGCGCACATGGCAAACGCCTGCATCGAGGTTTGCGGGCGATCGTACGGAACACCGCAGACGATCGACCACCGCGGCCCGCATTGCGTGCAATTGGTGAATGGATAGCGGTAGCGTCGCTGTCGGGGATCGAGGATTTCGGCCCGGCAATCGCCGCACATCGCCAAATCGGCCGGCAGCGACGGCAGCGGCAGCTCTGCCCCATCGCTGGCAATCATCCGAAAGCCGGATTCTGTTTCGGGCGAAAGCAGCTCGAAATCGATCGTATCGATCCGAGCGGCCGGCGGGGCGGCGCATTGAAGTTCCTTGACGAACAGATCGAGGCCGGCGGTAGGCCCTTGCACCTCGATCGTTACCTGCCTCGACTCGTTGCGCACCCAGCCGCTCAGCCCGTGCCGATGGGCCAGATTCCACACGAACGGGCGAAAGCCGACCCCTTGAACCACCCCGCGCACACGCACGCGCCGGCGCTCAATGACCGTCGGCGCGACCGGCGAGGCCGCGCCGGGCAATGCCGCGCCGGTGAGCCGTGCTGCGTCGGAGGGTTGTCGTTCGTGCGTCGTCAAGGGGTTGGTTCTCTGGCCGTTCTGCGATGCCGTTAGCGCCATTGGCGGCCGATCATTGCGCACAGCGCATTGATCGAATTGAACGCATTGAGCGCAACGAATCCGCCGCAACAGCGGCGTGTGCCGTTGGGTTACGAAGTTGCCGCGGTTTCGTCGGCTGCCGCACTGGGCGGTTCCGCTTTGTGGACCAACGGAGCGTATTCTGTGGGAGCCGCTGAGATCCCGGTTGCCCGCATCGCCCGGGCGATCACCTCGCGATAGACCGCCAGTCGCCGCCCAGCATCGTCGAGCGCGCCGCCAAACGAGCGCTTTTCGTCGAGGTAGATCATCGGTACGGCCAGCTCGACGATGGTCAGCCTCAAAGCGGCCGCTTGCACCCACAACTCCAGCGGCATGGCGTAGCCGGTTTCCGTCAGGCGCAGTTGGGCCAAGGCCGCGGTGCGATAGGCCTTGAAGCCGCAGAAGGCGTCGGTCAGATTCAGGCCCAACGATTCGTTCAACTCGGCCGTGATGACGGCATTGATCCGCTGCCGATCGGGCGGCGGCATGGTGTCGCCTTCGAACCGCCGCAGGTAGCGGCTGCCGGAAACGATGTCGGCCCCGGTTTCGCCGATCGTTTCCACGAACTTCGGAATCAACTGCGGCTGATGCTGGCCGTCGCAATCGATTGTTACTAGCACGTCGTAGCCCAACTCGATCGCCGTCGCGAAGGCCGATCGCAACGCGGCTCCGTATCCCAGGTTGCGCGGATGGCGAACGACTTGGATCCCGTCGCAACCGGCCAGTTTTTCCGCCGTGCCGTCGGTCGATCCGTCATCGACAACGAGCACGGCCGGGCTATAGGTCCGCGCGCCCGCCACCACGGCGAGAACATGGTCCGCCTCGTTATAAACCGGCAGGGATGTCAGAAATCGCATCGCCATCGTTCCTCATTGTACCAACCGAACCGGCTGACGGACCAGCGGCCCGCCGATACCCCATGCCCGCGGCAGGCGATCGGATTCGCGTGCGGCTAATGCTCGGCGGCGAGGGCGAAGGGCGGCGGCTGCAAACTCAATACTGGCGCCGCGACGACTCCGGCTGGCGATTCGATCCCGAACGAACGCTGGCCGCGATGGGACCGTCGGAAGAGCCTCGTGCCGTTGCTCGGCCCCAACCGCGTGCTCCGCGTGCCCGCCGTTGACGCCGTTGCCGGCCGATTGCCGTGTCACAGCGACACGCTGCCGGCGCATCAACGGCGGCCGTCGTCGGTTGTTTCGCCCTCGAAGAAGCGCCGGCCCGCGGCCATTTGCAGCCGATCACGCGCCGCGCTGTATGGTCTGAGGCGGATCATCTCCACCGAGCTTTCGAAAGTTCCCTGGCCGGGCACGCTGAGCCGCACATGCAGGGTGCCGTAGGGGCGAAGCGAACGTTCGAACTCGGGATGGACCGCTTGGAAGGGAAGCCGCACGACGGCCGCTTCCTGCCGGAAATCGTCGGCCCGTATCCGTTGCTGCCACGAACCAATTCGTGCGATTCGTTCGGCCCGATGCGGCGTTCCCACATCTTCGCCCCAGAGTTCCGCGTGCAGCGTGCCGTCCGCGGGCCGGGCACGGCCCTCGCGATCGTAGGCTGTGATGCTCAGGCGGATTCCATCGAACTCGACGTCCGAGTCCCATTGCGCGGCAACGGCCTCGACGGCGATCCAGGCAACCGGCTCGTTGCGGAGATCATTGCGGGGCACCTCGCCCGCGCGGCTCGGCCGGCGCGCGGCGGAATCGTCGGGAGCATCATCGGGCGCACTTGCGCGAGCGGGCCGACGTCGCTGCGGTGGCAGTTCCGATACAGCCTGAAGGACGATCGATCGGGCTTCATCCGCAGAAAGCACTTGCCCGGCGATCTCCACCTGCGCGATCCGATCCCAGGCAATGGCGCGCGTGATCGTCATGCCCGGCCGGCTTCGCGACAATCGCAGCGATTGGCCGTCGCTCGCCGGCGACGGGGTGCCCCGATGCACAGCACCATCGACGCCCGTCACGATGATCTGACCGGCCGCCGTTTCGACAGCCGGCGCGTCGTCGCCGACAGCCGCTGCGGCCGGCAGTGCGAAAACCACGATCGCCGCCACAAGCCAACCCTTCACTTTTTGACCCTCTTCCGCTTGCCCGCTGCTTGTCTTGCTGCGCTTCGTTCGACTGCTTTTCCGTTTGCCGCAATTTTCTGCGGATACAAACACGTCCTTCGGGCACCGGCACGCGAGCACACGTGCCGACACACACGACAGGCAGTGGCAAAGAACATGCCGCCGCATCGACGGACGGCGCGACTGCCGCGGGGCGCGATTCCCGAACGTTGAAGCCCGCAACAGGTTCGGCGCAGCGAACCGGAATGAATGCGGCAGCGCCGGCCTCACATGGGGCGCGGGGCGGCATGGATCGTGTTGCCGAAAGGCAACGCCATCGTGGCACCCCCGCAACGCCGACGGCATTAGGCAGCGACCGTTGCCGGCGGCGGGTGTTCGAGGGCGATCAAGCCGTTTCGGAAAAGAGGAACACGACCTAGCGCGACGTATGGTTGATTAACGGTTGATCAAGGTGACATACGGATAACGATTGGTGCGGAGAGAGGTCGGGCAACCGCACCCTCAAAGCCGCACGAACCATGAACCGAGCCGAGAACGAACAAAACGAACAAAGAGCTGCTCGGCCGCGCCCTCTCGGTGGTCGAATGTTTGAAGAATGATCCGCGAGGATGGACTATGAAAAGAAGAATACCGAAGCCGTTGCGCGTGTTGCTTGCCGTTCTCACTGTTTCCGCGACGACAGGTTTCGCGGCGCGGGCCGGTTGGGCCGATTCGTCGGTCGCCGGCGGTTCGGCGCCGAAAGCGCCCACGACCGCGGCAGAGAGCCCGCGGAACTTCCCCTG
>Ga0073932_1006530_pt1 | contig 11882 bp, 9 predicted proteins | sample DewCreD2012metaG_FD_76967 | JGI IMG/M metagenome (GOLD analysis project Ga0073932, IMG submission 76967) | Hot spring sediment bacterial and archeal communities from British Columbia, Canada, to study Microbial Dark Matter (Phase II) - Dewar... ... | reverse complement strand
GTGCTGATCACCGGCGCCGGCGGCTCCATCGGCTCGGAGATGTGCCGGCAGATCTGCCGGTTCGAGCCGGCCCGGCTGGTGCTGGTCGAACAGGCCGAAAACCCGGTCTTCGAGATCGAGCGCGAACTGCGGCAGCGGTTCCCGCACTTGAACCTTGTTTCCTACATCGCCGACATCGCCGACGCCAAGCGCGTCCGCAACGTGTTTGGCCGGGAAAAACCGGTGGTGGTTTTCCACGCCGCGGCGCACAAGCACGTCCCCCTGATGGAGATGCACCCGGGCGAGGCGGTGAAGAACAACATCCTGGGCACGCGGACGGTGGCGGACGCGGCCGTCGAGGCGGGCGTGGACAAGTTCGTGATGATCTCGACCGACAAGGCGGTTAACCCCACCAGCGTGATGGGCTGCTCCAAGCGGGTGGCCGAGATGTACATCCAGGAACTGAACCACCGCAGCCGGACACACTTCGTGACTGTGCGGTTCGGCAACGTGCTGGGCAGCAGCGGCAGCGTGATCCCCATCTTCCGCGACCAGATCGACAAGGGCGGGCCGGTGACGGTGACACACCCGGACATGTGCCGGTACTTCATGACCATCCCCGAGGCCAGCCAGCTGGTGCTCCAGGCCGGGGCGCTGGGCCAGGGCGGCGAGATCTACGTGCTCCACATGGGCGAGCAGGTCAAGATCGTGGACCTGGCGCGGCAGATGATCACGCTGTCGGGGCTGCGCCCGGGCGAGGACATCGAGATCAAGTTCACGGGGGTCCGGCCGGGCGAGAAGCTCTACGAGGAACTCACGATCGAGGGCGAGGACTTCGGCAAAACCAGCCACGAGAAGATCTACGTCTGGAAGCACCGCCGGGAGGACTGGGACTCCATCTGCCGGTCGATCGGGGAGATCATCCAGATGGCCGACAGCGCCACGGCGGAGGAGATTCGCGCGAAGCTGGCGACGATCGTGCCGGAGTACGACCCGCACAAGTGGCAGCAGTACGCCGGCATGGCCGCGTGCAACAAGGCGGTCAAGAAGCTCGACCAGCCGGTGGCGACGGTGTGACGGCAGGACGAGGGGAAGAGGCTGGTGAGTGTTCCTAACGGCAGCGGCGCTGGTGTGCGGACCGCACCCTGTGGCCGAGCCGCCGGAGATGTCCTTCCTGCCAAAGGTCTCAGACCGCCTCGATCCGAACCGTCCACTCGATGGTCCGGCCGGCCTCCGTCGAATCGCTCAGCGGAAACAGCAGCCGGCCCGTTACGCCCGAGGTGCTGGCGGTGCTGCGGTAGGGCGTGAGGAACCACGCACCGGGCAGCGGCTGGCCCTGACTGTCGGCGATGGTCAGCCGCCAGGTCCGGCCGTCGAGGCTGGCCAGCACCTGCGCCCCGTCAAAGCGCAGACGTGCCTGTGCCAGGCCGTTCCACAGCAGGCAAGGCACCACGGCAAAGAGCATCTGCCCCGCCACATCCAGGCGCACCTGCCAGCGCAACTGCAGTGCCGTCGGTTCGAGGATGATTGTCTTGGCCCAATCGGCGTCCGGACCCTTGCAGCGAAGGACCAGGCTCGACTGCGAACTCTGGCACTCGAGCGTGCGGCCCTGCATGACAAACGCCGGCGGGTGCGCCACGTTGCAGTTCTCTCGCGTGTTGTCACATACAAGCGGACCTTCCCACACGCCCATGGCCGGCGCTTCCGCCTGGACACGTGGGTCCGCCCAGAAAGGTGGTGCCACCGCCCGTTCGTGCAGGTCGTCGCCCAGACGCAGATGCACCAGGCTGCCCAGAGGCGTGTAGCCGCGATAGTCCGTCTGGAGGTTCACCAGTACGAAGCCGGCCCGGCTGCGCAGGCGCACCAGTCCCGCTTGCCCGTCGGCGTGGCAACCGCGTTCGCGCGCGGTGTTGAAGAACGTGCGGCGCGCCTCGCCGGCCGCGGAGATCAGCGGCATCGCGCCCGTCCACCACGCCAGCGCGTCCAGCAGGATCGCCATCGCAAGGTTGTTGTAGACCGTCACCATGCCATACGTTTCGAAGCCCACCCGTATCGCAGGCGGGCAGAGGTTCGGCGTGACGGCGAAGATCGTGCTCTGCGTCCCTTCCGGGCCCTCGATGGGCAGGCGGTAGTGGTCCATCCACGCGAGATACCGGCGAACCGTGGCGTCCTCGGCTTCCAGGCCGGCCGCGGCCAGCAAGGCCACGCCGGCCGCCTGCGAGAAGACGTGGTAGCGGCTCCGGCCGTACTGTGCGATCATGCCGTCGTTGGCCAGCAGGTGACCGAGCCAGGCGTAGCCGCGGCTGACGATCGCATCGGCGCAGCGGAGAGGCTCGGCGGCCTCGGCCGGGCGAGTCGCCGGATCAAGCCGGCACATGGCTCCGGCAAGCAGGTACATGCAGAACATGTGGTAGGCAATCGGCATCGAGGGGCCGGCCAGGTCGTCGTTGATCAGCCCGCTGTCGCTCTGCTGGGTGGAGACGATCTCGAGACGCTGCTTGCAGAGGGACCAGTCGGCCTGTTGCGCGTGCAACTGCCGGAGCATCTGCACCCCGGCCTGCATTGCGGCGCAATTGGCATTGATCGGCGTTTCCAGGCGGTCCTTCCAGGCACATAGAGTCTGGACAAAACTGTTCGCCTGATCCGGCGAGATAGGCGCATCGGGCTGGCTGGCCAAGGCCTTCAGGTCGGTCCCGGCCAGCAGGCCGAAGTATTGCAGGAACAGGGCGGTGAAGGCGGGTGTGTTCTCGTCGGCCAGCAGCTCGCCGATTCGTCTACAATACCCTGGGACGAGGCTGGCGGCCTGCGCATGGCCCCGCCGTGCGGACCCCGCCGCAATGAGAAGCGCTGTAGCCGGGCTGTAGGACTCGGCCAGGATGCTCACGTCATGCTGGTGAGACTCGAATGGGTCGAAGATGCGGCCGGACGAAGTATCGGTCCAATACTGCAGGTTCTGCAGGTGGGCGGTCAACCACTCCGACAGCCGATGTTCGGTCGGTACTCGCATAATAGAAGATGCATTACTCTTTGCACGACACCCGGATGCATCCAGCGAAATCGATTACGTACTGATATATCTTATATGGTGTTACACTTGGAGTATCGGGCGAATGGGCGACAAAACACCAATTGAACGATTTTACGATTATGGGGCCGAGACGTACGTCCGGCGGAAGGCACACGTCGTCTCGGCGCGCCTGTCGCGACGGATGATCCTCGAGACGGTGCTCAACCTGCCGCTGGGCCCCGGGCCGTGGCAGATCCTCGATGCCGGGGGCGGGGGTGGGTTGCTGGCGGCAGAACTGGCCGTGGCCGGCCATCACGTCTGTATCGCGGACATCTCGGGCGACATGCTGAACCAGGCCCTGCAACATGTGACGGCATCCGGAGTTAAGGAACGGGTGGAACTGGTCAAGGCGGATGTGTGCGACCTGGGAACGCTGGGCGAGCGGCAATTCGACCTGGTGCTGGCCGTGGGGGATGTCTTGAGTTATTGTGCGACCCCCGAAGCGGCACTGCGGGAGTTTCGCCGCCTGACGCGACCTGGCGCCATGCTGCTGGTGGAGGTGGAGTCACGGTTCGGCGGGATCCACGGCTGGCGGCGCGGGCGGCAGTTGGATGAGATTTATAGGACCTTCCAGGCGGGGCAAGCCGCGCCCCCAGGTTGGCCCAGTGTCACTATCCGACTCTTCGAGCCCAGCGAGTTTCGCCTGCTGTTGCAGAAGGCCGATTGGCGCATCTGTTCCCAGTGGCCCGGGTCGATCTGCTGGGCGCTGCTCGGCAGCCGGGCGCTGCAGGAGTTCGGCCGGACCCACGAGGGATTCGAGCGTCTCCTTGAGATGGAGCGCACGTTGCGCAAGATTCCGGAGTTGCAGGCGGCTGGCGGGGATCTGCAGTTTCTTGCAGCAAGGTAGTGATTGTTGAGTACGGAGCAACGACAGCGGCGGGCCGGCCAAATGCCGCAGGCACGGCTACGCCGACAGGCACAGGCAGTGCGAGAGGACGACCATGGCCAGGACGCCGGCAAGAGTACCCCAGATGGATGCCCGGGCGATCGCGGAGCGCGGCAAGGAGGTGCTGATCGTTCGCAGCCGGGAAGACGAGCCGTACCCGGGGCTGTGGACCTTTCCCGGCGGCCCGGTGGAGGCGGGCGGTTCGCCGGAGGTGGCGCTTCGCCGGCACATGCTCGAGCGGTTGGGGGTGCGGGTGGAACTGCTGATCGGCCAGCCGCCGTTCATCCACGACGTGCAAGGTACGCCGGTGACCTTTCGCTACTACATGTGTGTAATTCTCGAGCGGGAACCCGGCACGGATTACTGGCCCGAGGTGCAGTGGGTCCACAAGGTCCGCCTGAGCGAGTATGACCTCGAGCCGCAGGCCAGGCAGGTGGCCGACTGGCTGGCGGGGGGTGCGTGACGCTTTGTGCGGCCCGGGCCGGACCCCTGCCAGCGCTCCTACAATGGCCGAATCGACCTCGAAAGGACAGTGGAACTTGCGGACGCCGCGGGTCCTGATCCCTTCGATCCCGCCAGACCTGTCACGCACTCCTGGCGGCGGGAAGCAAAAAGTATTGCCACGCCTCTTCTCATTGGGTAGAGTAAGCCCAATTGCAGTTTTCGGACATTGCAGTGACACCTCAGTTGTATCACCGCCCGCGACCACGGTTGCATTGGGAGGCGAGGGCCTGATTTCCGCCTGCGTGCATCGGCCGCCAGGACACGCCCATCGCTCGTATTGCTTCGCCGGCCGGCAGTGCGCTTGCGCGCCTCGACCGTCTGGCGGGGAGGGGATTGGTGAAGCCGATCTGCACCCTTTGTGTTTTGGTGGCGTGCCTGGCCGCAGGACACGCTGCGCCCGCGGCGGACTGGTCACGCATTGGGGCGGATGCGGGGCTGTCCAAGTACTCTGCGGATAACATCCCTGCGGGTGACAGGTTGCGGCTTCAGTATGTCAAAAGGTTCTACGGCAGATTTGCCGTGAACACGGGCAACTTCTTCTATGCCTCCTCCGTCGTAACCCGCGGCGGCAAGGCGATCGTGATGGCCGACGACCGTCCCAGCCCGCCTGCCTCCACCCAGGTCTCATTCCTGATGTTGGACTGGGCGACCGGCCAGACGACCGGCTATTGGACCACTCCCTGGGTGCTGGCCGAGAACGACCGTGAGGTGGACAGCCACCACTACACCAATCCGCTCATCTGGCACGACGACGGCCGGGTCTACATGCGGCGCGGCGGCGATCAGAACAACACACAGGTCTTTCTGCCCAATACGGGCCAATGGATCCCAGTCTACAACCGCAACGCGCAGGGCACGATCCTGCCCAACGGGATTGATGCCACCGCCCTGATGCAGGCCTACAAGGATTTCCTGATCTGTCGCTATGGGCACACCTTTTACACGCAGGAGTATTACGCGGGGTGCATTTCCGAGGAGTGTTTTGCCGCGCCGAATCACCAGGTGGGGCAGTCCATACTTGGCAGGTGCAGGACGCAGGTCGGCCCTTCGGTGCCCAACGTCGCCGGCGCGGACGGTTTGTACGGGTCGACGGGCCGCTATGGTGATATCCCCAAGTGCGCCAATGACGTCTGCGTGATGGCGGCCCTCGCCTACACCAAGCAGGAGGTTTGGCCGAACGGCATCAAACTGTGGCTCGAGGCGACGGACCTTGTCGAAGGGCGGACCTTGTGGACGAAGGTCTGGACCTCGGATACGGGCGGCCAGCAGGGCCTTTCGACCAGCATTTCGGACTACTGGCGGTTCATCGCCGCCGACTCGGGCCACTACGTTTTCTTCACCCGTATGCCGACTCAACCGGTCACCGTGCGGGCGGTGGATCTTCGCACGGGCCAGGAGACATGGTCCAAGGCGCTGACGGATCCCTTGGAGCGGCCCTTGCTGGCATACCACGGCGGTTTCGTATACGTGATCGGCCGGTCGTCGCAGTGCAAGCTCGATGTACACACGGGAGACTTGATCTGGCAGACCAGCCACGCCTGGCCGAACGACCAGGGATATGTCCTTGGCAATCACAGCTACGGGTCGTCCGTCCCGATGAGCCAGGATCCGTTGTTCCGGCCGGCGGTGCTAACGGACGAGACGGTCTGGTTTGTCGATGGGGATCGGCTCGCATCATGGGGCGCGCCCTCGGCTGCCACGCTTGTGGGGTTGAGCACGGCGGACGGGCGGGTCGTCCAGCAGATTGATCTGCGGCAATTCTATGGCGCTACGGGAGTCGAGAGACTGCTCGTGGTCAACGATCTGGTGGTGGCGGACGGACTGCTCGGGGTCCTGGTGGGCGTGAAGAGCGCCGCCAGTGCGCATCCCAACAGCAACGGCATGGACTACCAGGACCTGTACGTGTTCCGGCCCGTCCGACCGGGCGATGTTACCGGCGACGGCAAGGTCAACATCCTGGACCTGCGGAAGCTGGCGCTCGCCTGGGGCAGCCATTCCGGCGATGCCAACTACGAGCCCTGCTGCGATCTGAATGAGGATGGTGGCATCAACATCCTCGACCTGCAGATCATGGCCAGGAATTGGGACACGTAGCTACTCTTCCCACCCCGGTGCCGGTGCAGTTCCGCACTGTGAAACAGAAACATCCGCCTTCCTCGGCCCGCCATCTGTCTCATCTGTCTACACATCCATAACTGGTGATGGCCACCGTTGTTCCGTCAAGTGCCCTTTGTCAATTTGTATCGACTGCCACGGAGCGCGTTGCTTTTTGGAAACATTGGCACCGCCCTAAGGCACTACTCGTAGAAGTATTAGCCGATTTCTCAGGCAGACCCATAACGTGCGACTGATTCAAGGCTTGTAGGCGTATTTGGCCTTGTAATTCCCACCACCGTCGTGGTCGCCGCAGTCTGGCATGCAAGATGCTATCTCGGGTGATACAGGCTCTACACGCAGACCCGGTGTCGAGTCTGGCAGGTATTTCAGGTCACTGCAGATCGAACCAGATTTGGCCAGTGCGGGCGATGCGTGCCAAGGCAAGTCTGTCAGCGCGGGCTGATGTCCGCGCGGCTACGGGCGTCATCACGATTCGCATCGGCAAAAGGAGGGTTGGCATGAGAACGTATTGGCTGGTCGGCGTGCTTGCCGTTCTGGCGACTGTGCCGCTGGCAAGCGCGGCGATCACAGGCGTTACAGCGTCTGCCGGTCCGGGCGGGGCCGTCACTCTGAATGACGCGCAGTGGGACGCCGAAACGTACACGTTAAGTCTTTCTGAGACGGTGCATGCAGCGCCGGCGTCGGTGCTGGGCGAGTTCCTTACGGACGTGCCCGGCGATCCGACGGTATGGCTCTGCAAAACCGTCGAGAACGATACATCGTTCGCCTGGGCGGCGTACCACATCGATGTGGTGATGTCTCAGCCGTTCACCATCGACGATGTGGCGACAATGCCAACCTGGACGTGGAGCGACTCGCCGGTGTACCAGCGCCCGGATGGCAAATGGCAGGGCTCGGTGGACTTCATGGCCGGGACCTTCGTTGCCATCGGCGACTGGGGCCAGTTCGACATCAAAATGTCCTTCGATGGGCCGGTGTCGTTCACCGTGGACCAGGTTCCCATCGCTCCGGAGCCTGCGAGCCTGGCCCTGCTGATGCTGGGCGGCCTGCTCCTTCGGCGCAAGGCACGGTAGCAGCCGAACACCGGCCGGTATCCGCGGATGAATCGTCCGCTGGTGCTCTGCCGGCACATTGTGGATGATCTTTGAAGCGGCATGGCATGTGGCCATGCCGCTGTCGTTGTTCTTACTGCTTCAGCGCCTTGCTGGCGATGTCCCGACGGCAGTACTTCTTGTCGAACTGGATCTTGTCGGCTGCGAAATATGCCCGTTGCTGTGCATCGGCAATGTCCTTTCCCAGCGCCGTTACGCCCAGGACTCGCCCGCCGGCCGTCAGCACCCGCTTGCCGTCCAACTTCGTGCCGGCGTGGAAAACCCACGTGTCCGGAAGCGATCCTGCATCCGCCAGGCCGGTGATCTCCTTGCCCGTCTCATACTTGTCCGGGTAGCCGCCGCTGGCCAGCACCACGCACACGGCCGGCCGCTTGTCCCACTTCAGTGTGACCTGGTCCAGTTTGCTCTCGGCGGTCGCCATCATCACCTCGAACAGGTCGCTCTTGAGCCGCACGAGAATCGCCTGCGCCTCGGGGTCCCCGAACCGGCAGTTGAACTCGATCACCTTGGGCCCGCCGGCCGTCACCATCAGCCCGACGTATAGCACCCCTTTGTACGGCGTGCCCGCCCGGTTCATCGCGTGCACCACCGGCACGAGGATCTGCGACTCCACTGTCTGCATGAGCCGTTCGTCGACAATCGGCGTGGGGCTGTAGGCGCCCATGCCGCCGGTGTTCGGCCCGGTGTCGCCGTCGCCGATCGGCTTGTGATCCTGCGCCGCCTCCATCGGGTAGATACTCTGCCCGTCCATGAATGCCAGGATCGAGGCTTCCTGCCCGTACAACCGCTCCTCGACGACGATCGCACTGCCGGCGTCGCCGAAGATCCGGTCGACCATGATCTTCTCGGCCGCCCGGATCGCCCCGGCCGGATCGTTGCAGACGATCACGCCCTTGCCCTTGGCCAGCCCGGTCGCTTTGACCACCAGCGGTACGTCTCGCGCGGCGATGTACTGCCGGGCCGCCTGGTATTCGCTGAACGTGCGGCTCTCGGCCGTGGGGATCGCGTACTGCTGCATCAGTTCCTTGGCGAAGGCCTTGTCGCCTTCGAGCTGTGCCGCGGCCGCCGTCGGACCGAAGACCTTCAGCCCCGCCTTCTCGAATACATCGACCAGCCCCATTACCAGGGGGTCTTCGGTGCCCACGACGGTCAGGTCGATCTTCCTGTCCCGGGCGAACTTGAGCAGGCCGTCGATGTCGGTGTCCTTGATCGGCACATTCGTTGCGACCTGCTCGGTACCGGCGTTGCCCGGCGCGACGTATAGATCATCCACGTGCGGCGAGTCCGCCAGTTTCCAGGCCAGTGCGTGTTCCCTGCCGCCGCTGCCAATGACCAGAACCTTCATCGTCTGCCCTTTTCCGATCCATGAATAGCCGCAATCGCTTGCGTCAGCCGTCTCGCCGGCGCCTGGTAAGAGAGCGGGATTGTACCCCTCCGCGTCCGCCTGTCCAGTTTGGCCGTTGACGTCCGCCGTCCGCTTCAGTAAGGTACTGGACGAACAGACATTGCGTACCAGCGGCAGATGTGGAGCCAGGCGGCTCCTCCAGTGTGTTGCGTGTCGCCCTCCGCTCGAGGGCGTGGGGTTTAGACAAACAAATGCGATCCTACACACATGCATTCTTGGGGCTGATTCCGGGTGCCATCCTCATCGTCGTCCTGGCTGGCTGCGGGAAGGATGAATCGGCTCCTCCGGTGCACGCCAGAAACCTTGGCACGGAGCCGGGCGAGGTGCTTGTCCCCTACGAGCCGACCGTCTCCCGCATGAGCCGGTTCGTCAACGAACCCAACCAGTACCCCATGCCCGCCATGCCGACAGCCGTCACCGCCGAGGCGCCCGTGACCGCCGAGGCTGCGGAAGTCCCGGAGGACGAGTACGTTACAGCCGCTCGCGAACTCGTCGATGCCCTGGCCAAGGCCGATTACGAGTCGGTCGTGGCCCGCTTTGACGAGACCCTCAAGGCCCAGTTGCCCCCCGCCCAGCTCCAGGCGACCTGGGAGGCAGTCAACAACCAGGCGGGCGCGTTCCAGGAGGTCGCCGGCGTCCGCCGCGAGCAGGTGCAGGGCTCCGAGGTCGCTGTCGTCACCGGCAAGTTCGAACGCGGCAGCGTCGACATCCGCGTCGTCTTCAATGCCGACAAGGCCGTAGCCGGTCTCTTCCTGGTGCCCGCCAGGGCTCCTTCTCAGAATCTGGCGTCGACGCCGCCCTCTCCCGAGGCCGAAGAACTCGCCAGGCAGTTCGCCGACAGCCTGGCCAAGGGTGACTTCGCCGCCGCGGCCGCTGCCGTCCCCAGTGCCGGCACCGCCGACGAGATTCGCGACATGTGGAACCGCGTCGCGGCCGACTCCGGCGCGTTCAAGGGCATCGCTGATGTCACGCAGGAAGCCAGCACCATGCCCATGGGCGGGCAAGGCACCAAGGTGACCGTCAGCTGCCAATTCGACAACGGCTATATTGACGTAGCGGTCCTGTTCGATGACAGCGGCAAGCCAGGCGGCTACACGGTTGGAACGGGTGCCCCGCCGGGAACGCCGGTCGAGACAATCACCGCTCCCGCCGACACCTCGGGCTCTTCGGGCGGCATGGACATGCTGCCGCCGACGGCCCCGGCCCCGGTCGGGATCGGCCAGTAATCGCGTCTGATTCGCGGCACGTCCGTACGACTGGAAGAGATGTGGCACATCGGTGCCCTGCGCCGACTCGGCACGTTCTTCAGGCAGGCAATGCAAAGTGGCAGCCAATCCTCTACGCATTCATAGCGTCGCAGAGGCGTACCTTCTCTTGATGGTCACGCCCTGCCAGGCCTGCGGCAAGGGCCCGCTCGAAGCGGCGGGCCACGAACCGGTTGACCTCGCCGGCTCGCCGGGGCGGCGTCTGACCGCCCGCTGCCGTCAGTGCGGTGCGGAGAAGGTATTCACCTTCGATATGAGCCAGGTGCACGAGGCAAAAGCCGCCGGTGCCGGCCAGTCTGGGCTGCCTCTCATCAATCCCGGCAAGGAGCCTTCTCGTGCCATCGACCCGGCCCAGTGGCTGATGCTCTTCGAGGCAATCGTCCGCGCGGCCGATCAGCAGACCGACCCCGCCGAGTCGCGCCGGCTGGGCTACGAAGCCGCCCAGTGCCTCGAGGAAGCCCTGAAGTTCTACCCCGCCGATTCGTCGGAATGGCCTGACGAATCCGCCTTTTTCTCCGAAGCGACGCTCGACCGCTTCCGCCGGCACAAGCACCTGTTCGCCCGCACGCGCCTGGTCGATCTGCGCAGGAAACTGCCCACGCTGACGGAAATGGAGCGCCGCCTGTCGGGGCAACCTGCGAAAGACTCGGGCCGGGCAGCCGACCAATCCCGCAAACGCCGTTGGTGGCCTTTCTGGCGGTAGAATGCCGTCACCCGGCCGGCCGGCTGGTCGTGGCGCCGCGCATTTTCTTCATGACCAGGTAGCGCTGCCAGGCGCCGGCCGACGACGAGATGTTCAGCTCGTTGCGGTAGGCCTCCAGGGCCTGGTCGTAGAGACCCTTCGTTTCGTAGATCCGACCGATGTGGTAGTGGACGTTGGGGTAGTAGGGGGCCTGCTCGGCCAGTTTCCGCAGGCGGGACAGGGCGTCGTCGAGATTGGCGCTGCGGTACTCGACGAGCGCGCGGTTGTAGACAAGGCGGTGCTCGTCGGGGTGCCTGCCGATGGCGTCGTCGAACACCTGCCGGGCGTCATCGTACTTCTCCTGCATCGACAGGCATATGCCTAGCCGGAGGTTCAGCTCGGTCTCGCCGTCCATGAGGCTCCGCCAACCGGATGCCGTCTTGGCCCGGGCGGGCTGAGTGGCTCCGGCGGCATGTTCCGCGAGCCTGCGACGGCACAGGTCCGCCGCGGCCTGCCAGTTCCCGGCGGCCATGAGGTTCGTGACCTCGTCCAGCACCCGCTGGGACGGGTCCGGCGTGAAGATGAAGAGCATCGACAGGGCGAAAATGACCATGCCGGCGCCGCACGCCAGCAGGGCCGCCATGCCGGTCCACTGCCGCCGGCGGCGTGGTTGGGCGGGGTCGGGGCCTTGTTGACCGGACTTCATGAAGAACACGTTACAGTTTCCTGCCGCAGCACTTCTTGTACTTGAGTCCCGAGCCGCAGGGGCAGGGGCCGTTGCGATCGGGCCGACCTGCCATGGCTGCCGGCGGCGGCGCCATCGGTTGCGCGGCGAGGTTGACCAGGACCTCTGACTGCCGCGTG
>Ga0073932_1006528_pt1 | contig 11887 bp, 9 predicted proteins | sample DewCreD2012metaG_FD_76967 | JGI IMG/M metagenome (GOLD analysis project Ga0073932, IMG submission 76967) | Hot spring sediment bacterial and archeal communities from British Columbia, Canada, to study Microbial Dark Matter (Phase II) - Dewar... ... | reverse complement strand
CCCTCAGTTCCCCCTCCACGGGCAGCCTGGCGAGGTCAAGACGCATCCCAAGCCCGCTCCCAAAACACATCAGGGCGGCGTGCACGCCCAGGCCGCCGCGGTAGATCCCGTGGCATGAGGCCAGGACCGCCTCGGCCACGGCCAGCTCGAGAGCTTCGTAGAGAGGAAGCACCTCGGCAGGGTTGAGCCGGGGCACATTCAAGCCCACGTAACCCAGGAAATCGTAGTATTCGGAGGCTCCAAGCTCGTTGCGGGTGACTCCGATGACATAAAGCAGATCGCCGGCCATCTTGGGCTCCAGGGTGAGACACCTCGAGATGTCGGGCACCACGCTCGTGGCCGTGAACTGCATGGTGGGAAGCCCCGAGACCTTGTGACGCTCTCCGAACCGCCCCGGCAGCCGTCCGTCGACATACATGCTGTCCTTGCCCGAGAGCAGTGGAATTCCGAATGCCAGGCAGATATCGCGCAGAGCCCAGTTGGCCCGGACCAGCTGGGCCGCCTTGGTACGCCCGTCCGGATTTTCGATCGGGTCGAACTGGATGGACGGCCAGCAGAAGTTGTCCACGCCGCCGATCTCGTCGAGCTTCCCGCCCACCGCGAGGATGCGTCGAACCGCTTCATCGATGGACGCCGCCACCATGGGGTAGGTGTCGATGATCGAAAAGGTGGGATGGAGGGCCTGCGCCACGGCCAGCCCGCGACTTTGGCCCAGGACCGGTCTCAACACGGCGGCATCCGCCGGAACATCCCGGCCGCGCCCGACAAAAGGCTTGATGACGCTGCCCCCCTGGACCTCATGGTCATACTGGCGCTGAATCCATTCCCGGGAGCAGATGTTGGGCCTTCGGAGCATTTCCCTCAGAAGACTTCCGTAATCCGAAGGCTCCCCCAGCACCGGCTCGCAGAGACCGCGATGCTCGGGAGGCGTCCAGTGAGCATCGAATTCCCACTGGGGAAACTCCTCGGCAAAAAAGCTGAGATCGAGGTATGCCGCCGTCTTCCCCCTGTAACGCAAGTCCAGTTTGCCGGATGGTTCGTAGTTGCCGATGACCGTGCTTTCCACTTCATGCCGGGCCGAGAGGGCCATGAACCGATCGATCTTGTTCGGAGCAACGGCAACGGTCATTCGCTCCTGGGATTCCGAAACCCAAATCTCCCAGACATCGAGCCCCTCGTACTTGAGGGGCACCCGGTCGAGGTCCACCCGAGCCCCGCCTGCGAAGCGCGCCGACTCGCCCACGGACGAGGAGAGGCCCCCGCCCCCGTTGTCGGTGATGAAATGGATCAGGCCCTCGTCCCGGGCCTCCAGCAGGAAATCGTGCATCTTCTTCTGGGTGTACGGATCTCCGATCTGGACGTGGCCCGCCGGAGTGTGCTCGCTGTAACTTTCGCTCGATGCGGTGACACCGTGGATTCCGTCCTTGCCGACCCTGCCGCCGCACATGACAATCAGGTCCCCGGGCTCCGGACGTTTCTCGGCCGTCGGCTCACCGGCGATCTCCCTGGGCATGATCCCGAGGGACGCCACGAAGACCAGGCACTTCCCAAGGTAAGCGGGATGGTGGAAAAGGTTTCCGAACGGAGTGGGGACGCCGTGCTTGTTGCCTCCGTCCTTGACCCCTTCGACCACCCCATCCAGGAGACGCCGGGGGTGCAGGTGAGGCCTCAAGGGCCCCGGGTAGTCGCGGGGTCCCACGCAATAGCCGTAAAGGCCCGCGACCAGTCGCGCTCCCTTTCCAGTGCCCATGATGTCCCGATAGATCCCCACGATTCCCGTGAGGGCTCCGCCGTAAGCCTCCATGTTGGACGGACTGTTGTGGGTCTCGCCGGTGATCACGTAGTCGTGCCGGTCGTCAAACCGGGCCACGCCGGCATTGTCCCAGAGGACCGAGACCACCCAGTCCTTCTTCTCCTGGATCGCCAGAGTCGGCGCTTCGATGCACGTCTTGAAGAGGTTGTCCACCACCAGCTCCTGCCCCGTCGACAAGTCACGGTAGTGGAACTTTCCCCGGAACGTGTTGTGATTGCAGTGATCGCTCCTGGCCTGGGAAATGGCCTCGAGCTCCACATCGGTCGGCAGGGAGAGGCCCACCTCGCGACGGGCCTCCAGAACGCCGTCACGAAGGAAATAGCTCCGAATGACGGGAACATCCTGGGGATTCAGCGCCAGGCTCCGCTCCCGGCTGAGGGCCATGAGCGCCTCGTCCGATGGAATGGGAAGCTCGGCCACTTCCGGCACGTGCTCCAGGATGACCCGGGGCAGAACTATCCCGATCCCGACCCGTGGATCCCACTCGCCGCGGGAATAGACCTTCCAGTGCTGGATGATGTCATTGGCCAGAAGCTCCCCGGCTACGGTCTCCACCTGCCAGCGCTCCAGGGGGGCATCCGCCAGGAGATAGAGTCTCGAGGTGTAGGCAGCCTCCTCCCTCGACAACGGTCTTCCCAGGAAGTCTCCGATGGCCTCGATGGCGACACTGCCCGCCGTGTCCCGGACGCCCGGCCGAAATCCAACCCAGACGGCCCAGTCAAACTCACCCGCCAGCGGTTTGTAACTCGACTCCTGGGTGACGGGATTGGTAAAAATCTCCCGGCGTACAGCCTCAAGTTGCACGGCATCCAGCGAGGTGTCCAGGGTGAGAATGTGGATCACGCGCACATGCCCCACCCGCCATCCGAAATAATCACGCATCTTCCCGCAGAGCCCCGCACCTTCAGCGTCAAACAAATGGGGCTTCAAGGCGATTTCCAGCCGCTCCGCCATGATCGTGTCTTCTGTTTCTAGGCAATCAGCAGCTTCACTGCTATTGCCATGAGGATGATCCCTCCAATGATTTCCATGCGCTGCCCGAACTTCCTCGAGAGGCGATTGCCGAGCTTCATGGCCGCCCAGGTCATGAAGCACGCCGTGATGCCGATGCAGACCGCCGCAAGCAGGAGACTCTGCCCGAGAACCCCGATGCTGAACCCCACCCCCAGGGCATCCATGCTCGTGGCCAGGGAGAGCACCACCAGGCTCATCCCCCGGGTCGGGTCCCTGCACTCCTGGTCGGGCGAGATTTCCTCGGGGCGGAAGCTCTCGTACGTCATGCGGGCGCCGATGAAAAAGAGGAGCCCGAAAGCCAGCCAGGGCCCCCACTGGCGCACCAGGCCGAAGGCGTTCACCCCGATGAACCAGCCCAGAAGCGGCATGAGAAACTGGAACAAGCCAAAATGAAAGGACAGACGGAAAACCTGGCGGGGTTGACAGAACCTCGTCCCGACGCCCATGCCCACGGCAAAGGCATCGCATCCCAGGGCGACGGCGATCAGCGCCGTTTCAACAAGCTGCACGATTCACCTCGATCGCGCAACGCTCAAGTGTAGTAACAGCTGTAAATGCTCGCCGTGGCGTCATATTTGGCGGACATGTCGGCCAGAAGCCTTTCGGTATCGCGCTCAACGTTGAGAAACTTCACCCCCATGCCCCGAGGTGAAAGGGCGTCGTTGGGCCCATACATGTTGGTCCAGACCACCTCTCCCTGGAGCTCGATGGTGTTTTTGAAACCGGGAAACTGAAGCACGACCTTGACCTTGCTGTTCAATGGCAGAGGCTCCTGACATTCGATCAGCACACCCCGTTCACTGAAATGCATGGATGTTCCCCATCCGCTCTGCGCCTCGGAGGTGTAGGTGACCTGGCAGGGCGCCAGCTTTTCAGCGCCCTTTTCCTTACCCGGGGACTGGTTCTCTCGTTCTGTCATGACCGGTTCTCAACGAAGGTCCGCATTGAATTTTTTCAACACTTTCGCCACCAGCGCACCGTGCAGCTCGTTGACCTCCTCGTCCGTCAAATTGCGGTCGGTTGCCCGATAGGTCAAGCGGTATCCAAGACTCTTCTTCCCGGACCCGAGCTGGGGATTCCTGTAAATGTCAAAGATCTCGACCCGCTCCAGAAAAGCGGGCTGCTGCCGCCACACGAAATCTTTGGGCTCCTGGGCAGGCAGGCTCTCGTCCACCACCAGGGCCATATCCCGGACAACGGAAGGATATCGCGGCAGGGGTTTGAAAAGGGGCTGGGGCTTTCTCAATTCGAAGATTCGGTCGAAATCCAGCTCGAAGAGAAGCACCTGCTGCTTGAGGTCAAAAGCCTCCTGAACGGCACCGTGAAGCGTCCCGAGGGCCCCGACCCGGCAGTCCCCCACATAAACGGAGGCCGACGCCCTGGCATCCAGGAAGGTTGGAATCTCCCGGGCGGCGAAAGTGACCTCATCCAGGTGAAAGAGCTCCAGGATCGCCTCGACCATCCCCTTCACATCCGAATAGTCCACCGGACTCGATTCCCCATAGAGTATGTCCGGACGCCGCAGTCCGGACATGAGTCCAACCAGCTGGTGCGGTTCGTCCGGGAGGACCTCGGAGGCTCGAGGAAGGAATACCTTGCTCAATTCAAAGATCCGCATGTTCTCGTTGCGATGGTCCAGGTTGTGACGGGCCGTCTGAAGGATGCCGGGAACGAGGCTCGTCCGCATGACACCCTGCTCCTCGCTGAGGGGATTCATTACGGGAATCGGGGAAAGGCGGGGATCACCATCGGGAAGCCGCATCCTGGAAAGAGCCGCCGCGGAAATGAAGGCGTAATTGATGACTTCGTCGAAGCCGGCCGCGCGCAAGGCTTCCCGGGTCGCATTTCTGGCCTGCATGTAGGGGCTCACCGGCTCCGCATGTACGGCCGCCATGGGGAAAGTGACGGGAATCTGGTCGTAGCCCGCGATTCGCGCCACCTCCTCGGCCAGGTCCACCTCGCGGGTCACGTCAGGGCGAAAGGTGGGTGGGATCACCCTGAGGCTCTCGCCGCCGTCCATCTCTTCCACCTGCATCCGCAGGGATCGCAGGGCCCCGGCCATCTGAGCTCCCGTGAGAGATGTCCCGAGGAAACGGTTGGTTCTCGGGACGCGCAGCGTGAGCACCGGAGGACGAAAAGGATTCGGGTAAACGTCGATCCGGCCCCGCGCGATCCTCCCGCCCCCCGTCCGAGCCATCAACTCCGCGGCACGATCCAGGGCTAGAATCACACCCTCCGGATCGACGCCCCGCTCGAAACGGTAGCTGGATTCGGACCTCAGCCCGACTTTCTTGGTCGTCCGCCGGATGCAGATCGGATCGAAACAGGCGCTTTCGATGAGCACATCGGTTGTGTCGGGGTAGATTTCGGAGTTGAGTCCCCCCATGATCCCGGCAAGAGCCACCGGCCCCTCTCCGTCGCAGATCATCAGGGAGTCATCGAAAAGGGCCCGCTCCACTCCGTCCAGGGTCGTCAGCCGCTCGCCGGGGTGAGCCCTACGCACAACGATCCGGCGCTCCCTCAGCCGATTCCAGTCGAAGGCGTGGAGAGGCTGTCCCAGCTCCAGCAGAACGTAGTTGGTCACATCCACGATGTTGTTGATGGCCCTCAGCCCCGAATCCTCCAGGCGCCTGCGCAGCCAGTCGGGGGAAGGAGATACGGTCACACCCTCGACGATGCGGGCCGAATAACGCGGGCACCCGACGGGATCATCCACCTGAACCGACGTGAGCTCGTCGATGGGTCTCCCCGACTCCATGAGGTTCTCGGGCGGAAGCATGAGCCGCGACCCGCAAATGGCGGCCACTTCGCGGGCAATGCCGAGGACCGAGAGACAATCCCCCCGGTTGGGCGTGACGCTGACTTCCAGCACGATCCCCTCGATTTGAAGGGCCTCCCGGAGAGGGACACCGACGCGTGTCTCTTCCGGCAGAATCCAGATGCCGCCGTCATGCTCACCCAGGTTCAGCTCCATCCGCGAGCAGATCATCCCCTGGGACGCGATGCCCCGGATGGTCGTCTCACGGATCACCAGCCCACCCGGAAAAACGGCGCCCTCCAGGGCCAGGGGAACGACGGCCCCTTCCCGCACATTGGGCGCCCCGCAGACGATCTGATAGCTCGTTTTCCCATCCGAGACCGTGCAAAGACTCAAGCGATCGGCATTGGGATGAGGACCGACTTTTTCCACGCGGGCGGTCACCACATGGCTCAGGTGCTCATGCCGGTCGTGGATGGCCTCGACCTCCAGGCCGGCCATGGTCAACCGGTCGGCCAGTTCTGTAACCGGAAACGGAATGTCAACGTAGCTCCGAAGCCACTCAAGGCTGATATTCATGTCCTGTCCTTAATCCGTACCCCACGGACCGGGTGCATGAACCGCCAAATCCGATGCAACTCCCGTGACCGCCGGACCGGGAGGCTTCCGGGGCCTGCTGGATGGTTTCGGGAAATGACGATGCAGCATTGCGAGGTGGGGATCAGAACTGTCTGAGAAACCGGAGGTCGTTCTCGAAAAACAGCCGAAGGTCGTCGATGCCGTATTTGAGCATGGCGATCCGCTCGATGCCCATGCCAAAAGCAAAACCGGTCACGGTCTCCGGGTCGTAGCCGACCATTTTGAACACTTCAGGATCCACCATGCCCGACCCGAGGATCTCCAGCCATCCCGTCTGTGAACAGACCCTGCAACCTGTTCCCCGACACATGACGCACTGAATGTCCACTTCCGCACTGGGCTCGGTGAACGGGAAAAAGCTCGGCCGGAATCTGAGCCCCACATGGGGGCCGAACATCTGATGAACGAAGACGGTGAGAATCCCCTTGAGATCGCCGAAGGAGATGTTCTCGCCCACCATGAGCCCCTCAACCTGATGAAACATGGGGGTGTGCGTGACATCCGAATCACACCGGTAGGTGCGGCCGGGGGCGATGATGCGGATGGGGGGGCGGCGTTTTTCCATGACCCGGACCTGGATGGGCGAGGTGTGGGTTCTCAGGACCACGTCTTCGGAAATGTAGAACGTGTCCTGCATGTCCCGGGCAGGGTGGTCCCTGGGAATGTTGAGGGCCTCGAAATTGTAATAATCGAGCTCGATCTCGGGCCCTTCCACGGCCTCGAAGCCCAGACCGCTGAAAATCCTGCCGATCTCGAAGGCCGTCTGGGTGATGGGATGCAGATGCCCCTTGAGGGGCCTTCTGCCGGGAATCGTGACATCGAAGGACTCGGTGCGGCTCCGGAGCTTCTCGCGGGCCAGGTCCATGGCCCCACTCAAAAGGATCTCCAACTCCGCCTTGGCCTCATTGAGCACCTTGCCGACCCGGCGCCGCTCCTCCTCGGGAAGGGCGACGAGCTTCTTGAAGAGCGCCGCAAACTCCCCCTTCCGCCCTAAATACCGCACCCGGACCTGCTCCAGCGCCTTGACATCGTCTTGAGCGCCGGAAACCAGCCGTGAAGCCGCCTCCAGAAGCGATCGGATCTCGTTCTCCATAGGGTTCAGCAGCCGCCTAAGCCGCCTGCCTGGCGACTTCCACGAGTTTGGCGAAAGCAGAAGGGTCCGTCATGGCGAGATTCGCCAAGGCTTTCCGATCCAGCTCGACCTGCGCCACCTTCAAACCGCTGATGAACCTGGAATAGCTGAGGCCATGCTCACGCGCCGCCGCATTGATGCGCTGGATCCAAAGGCTGCGGAAGTCCCTCTTGCGAACCTTGCGGTCCCTGTAGGCGAACTTCAGGGCACGATCGACGGTCTCCGATGCCGAGCGGAGGAGCCTCGACCTTCCACCCCGAAAACCCTTGGCCTGGCTGAGTATCTTCTTGCGGCGCTCGCGCGATTTGACAGCTTTCTTGACTCTTGGCATTGATCGGAACTCCTACAGATAAGGCAGCATGCGCCTCAACGCGCTCACATTGATAGGATCCACCACCGTGCTCTGGCGCAGGCGCCGGGTCCGCTTGGACGGCTTCTTGGTCAGGATGTGGCTCTTGTTGGCCCTGGCCCGCACGAACTTGCCGCTTCCGGTTTTCTTGAAGCGCTTGGCCGCGGCTCGATTGGTTTTCAACTTCGGCATTCCATCCTCCGTCGCCGGGCCCGGTTCGAGAACCTCAAAACCCGACACATTCCCAAAATTTCACACACCGAGGCGCAACACTCCGTCTTCCGTCTGGCTGATCCGGAAAAGTCGCACCACCACTACCGCCGGGACCATTCCATGAACACGAATTTGAAAGTTTATTTGGCTCCGCGGCGAGTGTCAAGCTCTTTTACTTGGAGTGACGGATCAGGACTTGGGGGCCACCACCATGACCAGATTGCGCCCCTCCATCTTGGGCGCCTGCTCCACCACCACCTCGTCCTTGAGCTCCGCCTGAATGCGTTCAAGAACTTTCATCCCCTGGTCGGCATAGGCGATCTCCCGCCCCCTGAACAGGATGGTGATCTTAGCCTTGTCCTTCTGCCCCAGAAAGCGCCTGATGTGCTTGATCTTCACCAGGAGGTCATGCTCGTCTGTCTTGGGACGTATCTTGACCTCCTTCACCTGGATGACCGTCTGCTTCTTCTTGGCTTCCTGGCTTCGCTTGCTCTGCTGATACTTGAACTTGCCGTAGTCCATGATCTTGCAGACCGGCGGCGTGGCATTGGGAGCGACCTCCACCAGATCGAGCTCGTCCTGCGTCGCCAGCTCCAGGGCCTTCTTCAGCGGCAGCACACCCAGCTGTTGACCCTCACGCCCGATGAGTCGAACTTCCGGCGCCCGAATTTTATCATTGACGTTGACCTGCTTCTCCAGATTCTCGCCTCCTTTCCTGAATGAATGTCCCCCCTCAGGCAATGCCCAGCCCCACGCGCCCCTTGCTCGCATCGAGGCATTCCTGCTCCACCATGGCAACGAAGCTCTCGGGGCTCATCAACTCCAGCTGCGACCCATCCCGCCGCCTTGGGCTGATGCCCCCAGCCTGAACTTCACGGTCTCCAATGACCAGCATGTAAGGAATCTTCTGCGTCTGGGCCTCCCGGATCTTGTACCCCAATTTTTCATTTCTGTCATCGAGCTCGACGCGGAGGCCCGCATTCCTCAGGCTTTCGAAAACCGCGCGGGCGAACTCGTGCTGGGCGTCAGTGACGGTGACCAGGATCGCCTGGACCGGTGCAAGCCACGTCGGGAATGCCCCCGCGTAATGCTCGATGAGGACACCCATGAAGCGCTCGATGGCCCCCAGGATCACCCGGTGCACCATGACCGGTCGATGGCGGTTGCCGTCATCCCCCACGTAGGTGAGATCGAAGCGGTCCGGAAGGGTGAAATCGCACTGAATGGTCGCGCACTGCCATCTCCGATCCAGGGCGTCGCGCAGCTTGACGTCGATCTTGGGTCCGTAAAACGCGCCCTCCCCTTCGCAGATCGAGTACGGGATCCCCTTGGCCTGAAGGGCGCTGACCAGGGCGCTGGTCGCCCTCTCCCAGTCGGCATCGGTGCCAATGGCTTTCTCCGGCCGCGTGCTGATCTCCATGTCATAGGAGAAGTCGAAAATGCCCATCACGTCGATGACAAAATCGATGATGGACTGGATCTCTCCGTGCAGTTGGTCGGGGGTACAAAGAATGTGCGCATCATCCTGGGTGAACTGCCTCACCCGCAGGAGTCCATGGAGCACCCCGGACTTCTCGTGGCGGTGTACGGTCCCCAGTTCGAAATAACGCAGTGGCAGGTCCCGGTAGCTCCGCACCCTGGACTTGTAAATGAGCATGTGGGACAGGCAGTTCATGGGCTTGATCCCGTAAGACTGCTCATCGATCTCGGTGAAATACATGTTCTCGCGATAATGATCAAAATGCCCCGAGCGCTTCCAGAGCTCCGTTTTCAGTAAAGTCGGGCCCTGAACCAGGTGATAGCCGCGGCGCAGGTGCTCCTTCTTCTCGAAAACCTCGAGAATATGGCGGATCAGAGCTCCCTTGGGATGATAAATGACCATCCCCGCGCCCACCTCGTCGCTGAAGCTGAACAAATCCAGCTCCCTGGCCAACCGGCGATGATCGCGCCGCTGAGCCTCCTCGAGAAACTTGAGGTACTTCTTCAGCGAATCCTTGTCTGGAAAAGCCGTTCCATAGATCCGCTGCAGCATGGTGTTGCGCTCATCCCCCCTCCAGTAAGCCCCCGCCACGCTCGTCAGCTTGTAAGCCTCGAGGCATCCGGTGTCCGGGATATGCGGACCGCGGCACAGGTCCACGAAGCCGCCCTGCTCATAGATGGACACCGTGGAATCCTCGAACGATTCGATGAGCTCGATCTTGTATTTCTCGCCCGAGGCATTGAAGAATTGAACCGCCTCCTCCCGGGAGAGCACCCTTCGATGAAAAGGCAGCTTCTCGGCGATGATCTGGGCCATCTTGGCCTCGATCCTCTCGAGGTCCTCCTGGGTGAACGGCCGCTCCACCTCGAAATCATAATAGAAACCGGTTTCAATGGCCGGTCCTATGGCCACCTTGGCTTCGGGGAAAAGACTCTTCACCGCCTGGGCCATGATGTGTGACGCACTGTGTCTCAGGATGTCCAACCCCTCGGGCGAGCTCGCATTCACGGGACGGACCTCGGCATCCTCCTCCAGTGTCCGGCTGAGATCCACGAGATGACCGTTCAGGTAAGCGGCGACGGTTCCATTCATTCCCTTCCCCCAGCTCCGGAGGGCCTCTCCAACGGAGATGCCCTTGGGAAAGGTCCGGCGATGGCCGTCTTCAAAAGTGACTTGAATCGTTTCCGATTGCATCTGAAATTCCTGTGCTGGCTTCATGCAACGTAAAGGATCTGACCGGGGCTCCCAACAAAAAAAGGCACCGCGCCTCGTTCCGAGGGAGGATGCCTATTCTTCGGGAGTCAACCGAATGGTCCGATTGGTTTGAGGGCTGCGCTGGAGCGCGATCTATCGAGCATCGACAAAGCGAACAGGCGCCTAATTCAGATCAATCCTTCCACCGTGGGTTGAACGCGGCCGCTTCAGTTCATCACTTCTGGTAGGCACGGGCGGTTTCGAACCGCCGACTTCTACCGCGTCAAGGTAGCGCTCTCCCACTGAGCTACGTGCCTACACGTTGGGAGCATCTTTATCGATGTCCCCATGGCGTGTCAAGAGAAATGACAAGCCCATTCAACGGCGACGCCACTCATGATTCCGGCGCTGTCCATCGAGCAGGGAAAACCCCGTGGCCAAATACTGGACCCCGCTCACGATGGAAAAGGCCGCAGCGAGCACGAAAAGCGCCAAATAGAACCATCCAGGCAGGGGCAGGAGCTCAGAAGCCAGCATAGCCATCACCGTCACCAGCTGGATCAGAGTCGTGGCCTTGCTGACGATGGAGGGCTTCATCTCGACGTGGACTTCATGGAACTTGAGGGTCGCTATACCCATCACGATCATGATGTCGCGGCTCACGGTTATGATGACCAGCCAGTTGGGAACCTTGGAGAGCCAGGCCAGCAGGATGAAGCTGCTGACCAGCAGGAGCTTGTCGGCAAGGGGGTCCAGATACGCGCCGAGCCTGCTCTTCTGGTTCAACAGGCGGGCCAGGAGGCCGTCGAGGCCGTCCGTGAGACCGGCTATGAAGAACACCACCAGGGCTTGGTTCAGCTTGTGGTCGAGGAGAAACCAGATCAGCAGGGGGGTCAGAAAGATCCTGGCAAGCGTCAGAAAGTTGGGAATCGTCATCTTCCGATGCCCCTACCGCGGCCCCCCCGAAGTGCCAAGATCCAGCGCCATGGACCGCCCGTCCTCGGAAAATTCCTCGATCCGAATCGCCGGAGTATCCGGCGAAACCTCCCTCCCGTCCAGAGCCTCCCTCAGGGTGCGTCCCTCCACCCCTTCGATCCGGACCGTGATCCTGTCCGCTCCCATTTCGAAACTGGTCGTCCTGGCATCCTTGAAAAGCGCTTCGATTTCCTTTCGGACAATCTCCCAGGCACTCTGGGGGTGCGAAGCTTTTATGATCAAGGTCCATGATTCCAGACCTTTTGCCGCGCCGGCGGCATCGTCTTCCCGCCCCCCTTCCCTGGCGGACAGGGCTCGAT
>Ga0073932_1006524_pt1 | contig 11892 bp, 10 predicted proteins | sample DewCreD2012metaG_FD_76967 | JGI IMG/M metagenome (GOLD analysis project Ga0073932, IMG submission 76967) | Hot spring sediment bacterial and archeal communities from British Columbia, Canada, to study Microbial Dark Matter (Phase II) - Dewar... ... | reverse complement strand
CGCGGTCGGCGGCTATGCGGGCGCGCTGTACGTGATGCAGCGCGATCGCCAGCACACGACCGCGATGCGCGCCGAGTTGCAGCAGCAGATCGCGCAGATCAAGGAAGCCGCCGCGCGCTTCGGCGAGTCGCGGCTCGCCGAGCGCGCGGCGATCGAAGCCGAGGCGCGCGTGCTCGACGAGCGTCGGCGCGGCGCCGAAGGCGTGGCCGCCACCGTGCGAATCGCGCCGTGCCGGCCGCGCGCCGCCGGCGGCGACGCGCCGGTCGAGTTGCCGGCGTGCACTGAAGCCGAAGCGACGCGTGTGGCCGTCTGCACGCCGGTTCCGATCGACGCCGCGGTGGTCGAGGTCACGCCGCAGGCGCGCTACGAAGGCGACGACGCCGATTTCAACGAGCGGCGCGTCGCGCGCGGCGGCCGCAGCGGGCTCGCGCGCTTCGCCGAACAGCCCTTCGAGCGCGCCGAGTCGGCCTCGACGCGGCAGGTCTGCCTGGACGTGTGGTCGTGGGACAGCCAGCGCGCGCTCGACGCGCGGCTGCTCGTCAAATACCTGCCGGCCGATCGCACCGACGCGGCACGCGCGACACCGGTGCAGGCGGCCGTCGCACGCTGAGCTCCGCTATCGCGGCTCGATTCCGAACAGGCGCCGGATCCCGTCGCCCAGGCGGCGCAATGCCGCGACGAAAGCGCCTTCGCGGCGCGGCAGTTCGGCGCCGGCGTCGATCGCGCGCGCGGCGATCGCCTGCCGCATGAAGTCGCCGACCACGTGCAGCGCGTTGTGCGCGCCCTGCCCCCAGTGGTCGCTGCGCAAGGTCACGCGGGGGTCGTTGAAACCGACCCACGCGCCGGCGACGAGCTGCGGATGCATCAGCACGAACCAGCCGTCGGTGTTGTTCTGCGTCGTGCCGGTCTTGCCCGCGACATCGGCGGCGATGCCGTGCACGTCGCGGATCCCGCGCGCGGTGCCGCGGTCGACCGCGGCGCGCAGCATCTCCGTGAGCTCGGCTGCGATCGCGGGTTCGAGCACGCGTTCGCCGGCCGGCGGCGCGAAGTCGGCGAGCACCCGGCCCTCGCGGTCGGTGATTCGCGCGACGAGCCGCGGCGCGCGGTACTCGCCCTGCGCGGCGATCGTCGCGTACGCGCTCGCCATCTCGAGCAGGCTGACGGGGCTGGTGCCGAGCGCGAGCGACGGCACCGCATCGAGCGGGCTTTCGCGCACCCCCATGCGCCGGGCGAACTGCGCGACGCGACTCGCGCCGACCTCCTCGACGAGCTGCGCGGTCACCGTGTTGCGCGACTGCGCGAGCGCGTCCTCCAGCGTCAGCATGCGGCCGGTCGCGCCGCCCGCGTCGCCGGGACGCCAGACGCCGCCGCCGGCCACGCGGATCGCGACCGGCCGGTCCTGGAACTCGCGCGCCGGGTCCACGCCCGCTTCGAGCGCTGCGCCGTAGACGAACGGTTTGAACGTCGATCCGGGCTGGCGGCGCGCCTGCTGCACGTGGTCGTAGCGGTCGAGCGCGAAGTCGCGCGCGCCGACCCACGCGCGAACCGCGCCGTCGCGCGGGTCGAGCGCGACGAAGCCCGCTTCGAGCCGCGTCTTGCGCGCGCGAAGCGCGGCGATGAACGCGCCGTCCGCGCGGAGCTGCGCGAGCGCTTCGTCCTTCGACAACCCGTCGTCGACGAGCCGCGCGTACTCGGGCGATTCGCGGATGAAGGCGTCGACGAGCTCGCCGCGCGCGCTCCAGAAATGGCGGAACGGCTCGACGCGCGTGCGCAGCCGCCGGTAGTGCGCCGACTGCGTCGACAGCAGTTTCGCGTCGGGCAGCGCCCACTCGACGTCGGCGACCGCCTGCAGCGCGTCGAGCTGGCGCGCGACCGCCTGCAGCGCGAGCCGCTGCAGCGCCGGGTCGAGCGTCGAATGAACGACGAGGCCGTCGGCGTACAGGTCGTAGCCGAGCGCCTCGCCCCAGCCGAGCAGGAAGCGCCGAACCGCCTCCGCGAAGTGCGGCGCCGGACCGAGATCGAGATCCTGCCGCTCGAAGTCGATCTTCAGCGGCTGCCGGCGCAGCCGCTCATAGGCCTTCGCTTCGAGCATGCCGCGCTTGACCATCTGCGCGAGGACCAGGTTGCGCCGCTCGCGCGCCCGCTCCGGATTGAGCACCGGGTTGTACGCGCGCGTGCCCTTGAGCATGCCGACGAGCGTGGCGCCTTCGAGCAGCGTCAGCTCGGCGGCCGGCTTGTCGAAGTAGGTGCGCGCGGCCATCTCGAGGCCGTTGGCGTTGTAATGGAACGAGACCGTGTTCAGGTACGCCTCGAGGATCTCGCGTTTGCCGTAGGCGCGCTCGATCCTGATCGCGGTGATCATCTCCTTGAGCTTGCGCGTGACCGTGGGCGCGCGACCGATCTGCTCCGGGAAGAAGTTGCGCGCGAGCTGTTGCGTGATGGTCGAGCCGCCCTGGCGGTCTCCGCCGAGCGTGTGGAAGACGGACGCGAACGTGCGCCGCCAGTCGATGCCGCGATGCTCCCAGAAGCGATGATCCTCGGTCGCGACGAGCGCCTGCACGACGTGCTTCGGCACGCGGTCGAGCGCGATCCACTCGCGGTGGCCGCGTCGGAAGGTCGCCAGCACCGAGCCGTCCGCCGCCAGCAGCACGCTCGGCCGGTCGTTGCGCGCCTGCATCACGCGGTCGACCGCCGGCGTGAACGGAACGAGCGCGAGTGCGTACAGCGCGAGCAGCACGGGCGCGGCGAGCGCGATGGCGCGCAGCGGCCGCTGCAGCGCCGCGCTCAGATGCGTCGCGATCCCTCGCTTCACGCGCTCATCCCCGCTCGGCGAGCCGCGCGAACACGCGCTTCATCGCGTTGACCTTGGCCAGATAGGCGGCCACGTCGTGGTCGCCGCAGCGCAGGCCGGGCGCGAGCTTCAGTCCGCGCCGCGCGTGCAGGTCGCCGGCGCCCGCGCCGCACAGATGCACGAGCGCGGCGAGGTCCTGCTTCTGCTCGCGCGTGGCGGCGAGCCGATGCCGCGCGACGATCGCCGAGACGTTGCGATCGAGCAGCGCGGCGGTCATCTCGATCGCGTGGCTCGGCAGCACGCGCATGTAAAGCGCGTTGAACCAGCACGAGCGCCAGTCGTGCCAGGGTCCGTCTTCGACGACCGCGCCGTCGTGGATGCAGTAGCGCTTCGCCTGCTCGAACGTGCCGTCGGTGATCTGGTACATGCCGACCGCGCTCGAAGCGGGGCGATAAACGTCGAAAGGCTCGGTGGCGAACCGCCAGCGCCAGTAGGTGCGTGCGACCGGATTGCCGGCGCCCTCGGTTTGCGCCAGCGCGGCGAGCAACTCCGGCGTCATCACCGCGGTGGCGTGCGCGCGGAACAGCGGCGCATAGGTCCGCCAGGTCTGCTCGGGGGTCTTCGACAGCACGCCGGCGACCGGGAAGAACAGCTCCGTCGGCTTGCGCATGACCTGAACGACCGCGTTCACCGCGTACCACAGCACGAGCGCGACGATCGCGGCGCCGATCACGAGGATCGCGAGCGGCGTCGAACGCAGCGCGCGCCCGACGCGGCGACGCGTGCGGGCGCGCGGAACGAGCGACGCGATCCGGCGCGCAAGGCGCGCGGCAACCGAAGTGCGGCGGCGCCTTCGACGCGGTGCGCCTCGGACGGTGGGACTCGCGGACATGCGCGAAACGGCGGGCAATGGGGCCTGCAGCAGGGTTCGAAGACCGTTCGACCGTCGGCGAACCCGCCCCGTTGCTTCTCCGGCAACTCGGGCGGGCGGTGTCAGTCGGGCAGAAACAGCGCCGGATCCACCGCCGCCGTGTTCAGGTAAACAGAGAAGTGCAGGTGCGCGCCGGTCACGCGGCCGGTCGCGCCGACCTTGCCGATCGGCTGCCCCGCGGGCACGCGCTCGTCGACGCGCGCATCGATCGCCGACAGGTGCGCGTACAAGGTGAGCAACCCCTGCCCGTGGTCGACGATGACCGTCCTGCCCGAAAAGAAGTAATCGCCGGCATCGATGACGCGCCCGCGTCCTGCGGCGGCGACCGGCGTGCCCGCGGCCGCAGCGAAGTCCATGCCGTTGTGCGGACTGCGCGGCTGGCCGTTGAAGAAGCGGCGCAGCCCGAAACTGCTCGACCGCACCCCTTGCACGGGAGGCTGCAGTGCCAGCGTCTCCGGCGGCGCATCGCTGAACGTGCGCAGCACCTTGGCCAGGTGCGCGCGTTCGCGTTCGTGACGCGCCAGATCCTTCTTCGACAGGTCGACCTTGCCGGGCGGTACCTTCAGGTGCTGCTCGGCATAGGCCTTGGGAACGATCTCGATTTCGACGCTCTCGGCGGTCCCGTCGGCGCGCTCGGCATCGACTTTCACGATCGAGCCCGGCGTCGCGGACAACGCGATACCCGCATGGGCGACCCACGCGTCGCCCTCGCGCATGACCAGCACGCGGTCCTCGCCCAGGCGCACGCGCGGCGCCCGGTGCGCGCCGTCAAACGGAATGCGCGCGACGCCGCCGGGCACGGCGGAGACGCGGCGCACGTTGGCCCGCGCAGGCCAAGCCCAAAGTGGCAAGGCCAGTACGGAAATCGAACTCAAAAGCCGGCGGCGTGCGATAGAGGGCATCGGAGGAAATACAACGCTCGTGAGGCGTTAGTTTGCCTCACGACACGCCCCCGGCCGCGGCGGGCGCTCGCGCTCCCGCGCGGCCCCCTCGATCAACGCGCGCCGGCTGCGCGGCTCAATGCGCCGTGCCGCGCCACCAGCGGCTGTAGTCCTTGTCGACCAGCAGGACCCAGAGCGCCAGCGCCGCGACGATCAGGCCGACGATCACGCTGTTCAGCGTGGCCGTGCGCAGGGCGGCGAAACCCATCGCCCACGGCGCGGCGATCGCGCACAGGCCGATGAGGAATTCGACCCATTCCTCCCAGCTCCGCGGCGCGAAGATCGCCGCCAGCCCCAGCACGACCATCGCCGCGCCGAGCACGACGGCGCTCGCCATCGCCATGGTTTCGGCTTCGAAGCCCAGGATCCACGGCGAAAGCACCAGCCAGGCACCAAGGACGGTGCTGACCGCGTCTTGCCAATGCTTGAGTTTCGTCATGGTCTATCCCTCCAGTTGGGGTGGAGCGAATGCCACCGACACCGCCTTAGATCGCCGCCCCGGCGCCGCTGTTCCCGCCCGCCGCGGGGGCACAATCCGCTTTCCGGACCGACGACGGAGGAACCGATGCGCCGCGCGCTGTCGCTGCTGTCGTGCGTGCTGCTCGCGGCGTGCGCGACGCCGCCCGCCGCGCCGCCGCCCGCGGCGCTGTTCCAGGATCGGCTGTTCGGTCCGCCGAGTGAGCGGGTCGGCGCCGACGAAGTGTTCGCGCTGAGCGACGCGATGCGGGACTTCATCGCGGCCGAGATCGCCGGGCAGGCGCACCGGAAGAATGCGCAGGCGGCGCTGATCGAAGCGCTGTACACGAAGGGCCGGCTGAAGCTCGAGTACGACGCTTCGGTCACGCGCAATGCCGCGGAGGCGTTCGATGCGCGCGCCGGCAATTGTCTGTCGCTGGTGATCATGACCGCTGCGTTCGCCAAAGCGCTGGGCCTGCCGGTGCGTTACCACAGCGCGTACCTCGAAGAGGTCTGGACGCGAAGCGGGAACCTGATGCTGCGCAGCGGACACATCAACGTGACGCTCGGGCATCGCTTCGTCGACCTGCGGACCAGCCCGATGCTCGCGCCGACGACGATCGACTTCGTGCCCGCCGACGAACTGCGCGGCCTTCCGACGCGCGAGATCGCCGAGGAAACCGTCGTCGCGATGTACATGAACAACCGAGCGGCCGAGGCGCTCGCGCAGCACCGGATCGACGACGCCTATGCGTGGGCCCGCGCCGCGATCCGGCACGACCCGGCCTTGCCGATGGCGTACAACACGCTCGGCGTGGTGTACCTGCGGCATGGCGACCTGCCGCTCGCCGCGCAGGCGTTCGGCCATGCGCTCGAACGCGAGCCGCGAAACACGCGCGCGCTGTTCAACCTGGCCGAGACGCTCGACCGGCAGGGCCGGCGCGCGGAAGCCGGCGAGCTGCGGCGCCGGCTTGCGCAGCTCGAACCCGAGCCGCCCTTTCACGACTTCGACCTCGGCCTCGCGGCGATGAGACGCGGCGACTTCGAGACCGCGCGAGCGCTCTTCGCCAGGGAGGTCGCTCGCGCCGCATACAACGCGGAGTTCCACTACTGGCTCGCGCTGGCGCACTTCCGTCTCGGCGAGGTCGAAGCCGCGCGCAAGCACCTGGGCCTCGCCGCCGAGTTCGGCACGACGCTCGCGGACCGCGAGCGCTACTCGGCCAAGCTGTCGTGGCTGCGCGCCCACGGCGGTCGCTGAGCGGGCGCGGATCGAAGCGTCACTTCGCCGTCGGCATCACGAACTCGGCGCCCTTGGCGATCGAGCCGGGCCAGCGCTGCAGCACGGCCTTGTAGCGGGTGTAAAAGCGCACGCCTTCCATGCCGTAGGCGTGCGCGTCGCCGAACAGGCTCTTCTTCCAGCCGCCGAACGAATAGAACGCCATCGGCACCGGGATCGGCACGTTGACGCCGACCATGCCGACCTGGATGCGGCGGACGAACTCGCGCGCGGTGTTGCCGTCCGCCGTGAACAGCGCGACGCCGTTGCCGTACTCGTGCGCGTTCACGAGATCGACGGCCGACGCGAAGTCCGGCACGCGAACGACGCACAGCACCGGGCCGAAGATCTCCTCCTTGTAGATGCGCATCGACGGCTGCACGTGGTCGAACAGGCAGCCGCCGAGGAAAAACCCCTTCTCTCGGCCCGGCACCTTGAGGTTCCGTCCGTCGACGACGAGCCGCGCGCCCTCTTCGACACCGAGGTCGACGTAGCTCTTGACCTTCGCGAGGTGCTGCGCGGTGACGAGCGGGCCCATCTCGGCGTCCTTGTCCAGCCCGTCGCCGACCCTCAGCGCCTTCACGCGCGGCGCGAGCCGCTCGACCAGTTCGTCGGCGACCCGGCCGACGGCGACCGCGACCGAGATCGCCATGCAGCGCTCGCCGGCGGAGCCGTAAGCGGACCCGATCAGCGCGTCGACCGCTTGGCCGAGATCCGCATCGGGCATCACGACCATGTGGTTCTTGGCGCCCCCGAGCGCCTGTACGCGCTTGCCGTGGCGGCCGCCCTCGTCGTGGATGTACCGGGCGATCGGTGTGGAGCCGACGAAGCTCACCGCCGCGACATCCGGGTGGGCGAGCAGCCCGTCGACGGCAACCTTGTCGCCCTGCACGACGTTGAACACGCCGTCCGGCAGCCCGGCCTGCTTCAGCAGCTCGGCCATCAGCAGCGATGGCGATGGATCGCGCTCGGACGGCTTGAGCACGAATGTGTTGCCCGCGGCGATCGCGATCGGGAACATCCACATCGGCACCATGCACGGGAAATTGAACGGCGTGATGCCCGCGCATACGCCGACCGGCTGGCGCAGCGAGAACTGGTCGATCCCGGTCGACACCTGCTCCGAGTACTCGCCCTTGAGCAGGTGCGGCATGCCGCACGCGAACTCGACGACTTCGATGCCGCGCACGACTTCGCCCCGGGCGTCGTCGAACACCTTGCCGTGCTCGAGCGTGATCAACCGTGCCAGCTCGTCGTGGTGCTTCTCGAGCAGCTCCTTGAACTTGAACATCACGCGCGCGCGCCGCACGGCCGGCGTATCGGCCCAGGCGGGGAAAGCCTTCTTCGCGGCCTGCACGGCGGCGTCGACCGTCGCGGCGTCGGCGAGCCGCACCAGCCCCGTGACTTCGCCGGTGGCGGGGTTGAAGACTTCGCTCGTGCGTGCCGCCGTCCCGGCGACGCGGCCGCCGGCGATCCAGTGGGTGATGTCGTTCAGCGTCTGTTCGGTCCTGCCCATGGCGTCCTCGCTCTTCCGAGCGCGCATTGTGCTCCAACTCGCAGCGCGGACGCCGCCGCGCGTATCCTTGGCGGCGTATGTACGCGCGCTACTTCGGGCTCAAACAACCGCCGTTTTCGATCGCACCGGACCCGCGCTACCTCTTCATGAGCGAGCGGCACCGCGAGGCGCTCGCGCATCTGCTGTACGGCGTTCGCGGCGGGGGCGGCTTCGTGCTGCTCACCGGCGAAGTCGGCACCGGCAAGACCACCGTCTGCCGCTGTTTCCTCGAACAGGTTCCGAAGCGCTGCAACGTCGCGCTGATCTTCAATCCCAAGCTGACCGTCGACGAGCTGCTGCGCACGGTATGCGCGGAGTTCCGCATCCCGTATCAGCACGTCGGGCCCGGCGTGCCGACCGTCAAGGACTACGTTGACGCGCTCAACGAGTTTCTGCTGCGCACGCACGCCGTCGGGCAGAACAACGTGCTGATCATCGACGAGGCGCAGAACCTGTCGGCCGACGTGCTCGAACAGCTTCGCCTGCTGACCAACCTCGAAACCAGCGAGCGCAAACTGCTGCAGATCGTGCTGATCGGCCAGCCCGAGCTGCGCGCGATGCTCGCGCGGCCGGAGCTGCGCCAGCTCGCGCAGCGCGTGATCGCGCGCTACCACCTCGGCGCGCTGTCGGCCGCGGAGACCGAGCAGTACGTGCGGCACCGGCTCGCCGTGGCCGGCCTCACGCAGGCGCTGCCGTTCGACGCGGGCGCGCTGCGCCGGCTCGTCCATTACTCGCGCGGCGTGCCCCGGCGCATCAACCTGCTCGCCGACCGCGCGCTGCTCGGCGCGTACGCCAAGGGCAAGCCGGTCGTCGACCGCCGCATCGTCGAGGCGGCGGCGCGCGAGGTGCTCGACGCGCCCGATCTGGCCGCGGCGCGGCGCAGGCACTACGAGCGCGCGGCGCTGGTGGGCGGCGGTGTCGCCGCCGGCGCGCTGCTGGTCGGCGCGATCGCGCTCGTCGTCGATCCGAACGCGCGCGGCACGACGACTGCCGATCCGTCGCCGACCATCGCCGCGGCGACCGACGCGCCAGCCGCAGCGATCGATGCATCGTCGCCCGCCGCCCCGGCGCCCGCGGCGAATGCCGCCCCGGCCGAACTCCCCGCGTTCGACCTAGCGACCGGGTTTGCGTCGCTCATCGGCAACGAACGGCAGGCATGGCGAGAACTCGCGCGGACCTGGCGCATCGACGCCGGCGACGGCGATCCATGCGCCAAGGCCCTCGAGCAACAGGTCCACTGTTACCGCGGCAGCGCGGCCACGCTCGCGCTGATCCGTCAGCTCGATCGCCCTGGCGTGCTCACGCTGCGCGACGGCGGAAACCGCGCCGCGCACGCGCTGCTCATCGGGCTTTCGGAGAAGAACGCGACGCTGAGCATCGACGGCGCGGCGCACACGGTGCCCCTGATGGTGCTCGCCGACTACTGGCGGGGCGAGTACGCGACGTTTTGGCGCGCGCCGCCCGGCTACACGGGCGCGATCAGCGGCCTTCGCTCCGGCCGCGCCGCGCGCTGGCTCGCGCTGCAACTGGCGACCGCGCGCGGCGATGCGCGGCCGGTCGGCGACCGTCTCGACGATGCGACGCTGAGAGCTTGGATCCACGCCTTTCAGCTCGCACAGGGTCTGCCGTCCGACGGCGTGGCCGGGCCGATCACGCTGATGCAGTTGAATCGCGCGATCGGCATCGACGAGCCGCGCTTTTCGAGCGGAAAGTAGCCATGTCGCTGATCCTCGACGCGCTGCGCAAGGCCGATGCGGAACGCGAACGCGGCGCCGTTCCCGGACTGCACGCGCAGCCGGTTCCGCCGCTGTCGGTCGAGCCGCGGGCGCCCGCGGAGTCGCGGCCGGTGCTGTGGATCGTGATCGGCGCGACCGTCGGGTTGGCTTCGGCGTTCGGCGTCTATTTCGTCGGGCGCGAACCCGCGCCCGTCGCGCCGCGGGCCGTCGCCGAGCCGCCCGCAGCGGCCGTGGCGGCGCCACCCGCAGCCGTCGCTGAACCGGCGGTGCCGCAAGCGGCGGCGCCGGCACCCGCCGCCACACCGGCGCCGTGGCCCGCCAAGGAAGCGCGCGGCGCCGCGAAGCCTGCACCGCCCGCCAGCGAACGCTCGGAATCGAAGGCGCAAGCCGCCGGAGGTCCGCCTCCGATCGCGCGGGAGCAACTTCCGGCCGATCTGCGCGCCGAGCTGCCGCCGCTTGCGGTCGGCGGCTCGATGTATTCGACGACGCCGGCCAACCGAACGCTGATCATCGACGGCCGGCTCTACCGTGAGAGCGATCAGGTCGCGCCCGGTCTGACGCTCGAGCAGATCGGGCTCAAGTCGGCCGTGCTCAGCTACAAGGGCCACCGCTTCGAGATCCGCTTTTGAACGCGGTGCCACGACGCCGATCTGACCACGACTTCAGGAGGTGCGGAAATGAATGCGGCGGAGATGCGCTCGGGAACGGTGCTTCGCTTCGAAGGCGACTTCTATCGGGTGATCGACTCGTCGTTTCATGCCGGCGGCGGCCAGTTGGGCGGTGTCGTCCACGCCAAACTGCTCAACCTGCGAACGCGCGGTGCGATCGAACGCCGCTTCCGTCCGGACGAGCGTCTCGATCCCGTCGACGTCGAGCGCGCGCGCTGGCAGTTCATCTACGCCGACGGCGACGACTACTACTTCATGAACCCCGACACGTTCGAGCAGGTGCCGATTGCGGCGAGCATGCTCGGACCGGCGAAAGCGTTCGTGCACCCCGACCTCGAAGTCACCGTCGAAAGCTTCGAAGGCAAGCCGCTGCATATCGTGTTGCCGGACGCGGTCGAACTGCACGTGGCCGAAACCGCCGAGCCGATGCACCAGCGCGACACGAGCGCGATGAAGACGGCGAAGCTCGAGAACGGCGTCGAAGTGCTCGTCCCGTTGTTCATCAAGACGGGCGACCTGGTGCGAATCGACACCGCGACCGGCAGGTATCTGGAGCGGGCGAAAGCGCGAGGCGGCTGAGCCGCGGCGCGGCTCGCGCTGCCGGGCGCGCGGGCCGAAGGGCGACCTACTTCGCGGCGAAGCAGTAAAACAGGCCGTCGCCACCGGTGCTGCGCAGCGCCTCCTGGCTGCAGCCGCCACGCGTCGGATGCGCCGAGTTCCAGGACACCGCCCACGCATGATCGACCGGGCCGGCGCGGTCGTGGTGCCCCGTCATGGCCGCGCCTTCGGCGCCGCTGCGGGTCCAGTTGCCGCAGGTCATGTCGCCGAACGGCGGCGCCGGCGGGAACGCGGTCCCGTCGGGTCGCGAGCCGGTCAGGATGTCGTGCCTGTTCGGCTTGTCGGTGCGGCCGTTGACCGGATTTCCTTTTTCGTCGAGCGCCGTTTCCTTGGTCAGGTTGTTGCGCGGCGAGTGCAGCTCCTCGACATTGCGCGCGACCAGCACGCCCTTGGCGTTGTGCCAAGGACCCGTGCCGATTCGATCGCGTGCGTGCACCGCTTTCGGATCGCCGAGGCCGCCCGTCGCCTGGGTGCTCAGGTACGCGCGCCACGTGCGGTCGCCCGCCCCGGCCGCCTTGGCGAGCGACTGGCAGTGCGCATCAGCCCCCTCGAGGCCGCCCAGGTCGGCGCCCTTTCCCGGGCCCTCGCTGGTGATGAAAAACGTCATCGGACTGGCGCCGCCGTTTTGCGAAACGGGCGGCGCGGCGCAACCGATCAACGCGCCGGCAGCGAGCAACGAAGGCCACTTGACCACGGAATGCATAGCGATCCCTCCTCACGTGAAGGTCGTCGGCGCGGCGCCGGACCGGCGGCAGCGTCGTCGGGGCCAACACGTGCGGGGAGGGCTTTGTTCCGTGCGCGGCGAGTCCCAGGCCACCGCTCACACATCGGCGGGAGCCGTGGCCGCCCGGTCTCACTCGATCCGGGCGAGCACGCCGCGGAGCGTCTCGACGATCCTTTCGATCTGGTCGCGCTCGATG
>Ga0073932_1006522_pt1 | contig 11895 bp, 9 predicted proteins | sample DewCreD2012metaG_FD_76967 | JGI IMG/M metagenome (GOLD analysis project Ga0073932, IMG submission 76967) | Hot spring sediment bacterial and archeal communities from British Columbia, Canada, to study Microbial Dark Matter (Phase II) - Dewar... ... | reverse complement strand
CCAACATCACCGGCCGCCAGGGTGTCTCCGGGCTGAGCCTGCCCCTTCACCCATTGAGCGGCCTGCCTGTAAAGCAGTTCCAGTTGAATATAAGCCATATCCGGCGCGGGTCGTGCCGGGCCGTGATCAGGTCGCCACCGCCATTCCAACAACATAGATACAATTGCCAGCCCCGTTAAAAAAACTCCCACCCCAGGGGCAACCCACCACCGTTTACTCAGAGATGAAATTACCCCGGCGCCCCCAAGGGAGATTAAAAAAATCCATGCCGGAAGAGGAGGGGTCAGATACCAGCGAAAAATAAGAGGATTGGGCAAGGCGAAGGCAAAAAAGTACAACCAAGGGTACAGCAAATAGGGAAGAAAACGAGGCTCCTTACGGAAAACCGCCCTCGCTCCAACCAGCGCAAGAAAAGGGTACAACAACAATCCTACCATCACACTCACCGGATAACCCAGAAGGTGGTAATCCATAAAAGGAGTTGCGTAATGCTGCAATAACCGGATGAATGCGGCGCCCGGTTCTAAACGGTAAGCCAGTATCTTTGCCTGCACTGATTGTGGAACTGGATTTCCAAAATAGGCCATCGAAAACAAAAGCCATATAGTTACCGGTAAACCAGCTGACACAATGGCTCGGGGTGGAATCTTTTCTTTTCCCCGTAGTGACTGAATGATCCAAAACAAGCCTAATGGTGCGAGGAGTAGCATGGCGTCTACCCGCGTTAGAAATGCCAGCGCGCCGAGGTAACCGGCAAGGGCATATCTCCGTTCCAGGAAAGCCCATACCCCCCCTGTAAGCAAACACACCACCAGGCTTGTTTCCATACCCCCAATGGCGAAAGTAACCGAAAAAGGAGCAATCGCCCAGACGATTCCCACCGCCAGACCTACCGCAGAAGAACCGGCCTTTTTCCCCAGGTTCCACAACAACAGGCAGGTGATTCCATCCGCAACAGCGTTAATGGCCAAAGCCAGGTCAGGAAAGTCCGCATCCCGCCCACCGACCAGCATTCCCATCCCAGCCAACAGAAGAGTATAAAGGGGGGTAGTCGTGCCGAGTACTCTCTCTCCGGGGTTATATACAAAACCATACCCGCTTAGCAAATTGCGGGCATATCGAAACGTAATGTAGGCATCATCAATCGTGCGTGGCCCCGGAATCACCCTGGCAAGAAGGGCCAATGCCACCAACAAAATGGCAATTGCCATTTGAGACTTTTTCATAACAAAATTATAGCCCGGCTCTTCCGGCCGGGCTTTACGGTTCCCTATCAAACGGTTACGATCAACGCGAAACTGCTCTTTATCCTATCGTTTTATGATACACCCGATGATTCTTCCACGGCACTCCCCCGGCGGTAATCATGTCTTTTCGAATCTGAACCGCGGTTTCCGCCATCTGGGTCAGTTCCCCTTCTGTAAAACGTGAATCCTGTAAAACCCGGGCCATCTCGTCATAAAGCAAGGTATTCCCCCCTCTACCATGGAATTCCGGTAAAACACCCACCCCGTTGAGAGAAATGAACCGCGTTCGTTTTAACTCCAGGAAAATATCTACCAGTCCCCAGGGAGTGATCCGTCCACCCTGCCGCTGCAAGGCCGCCGATACATCCGGAAAGCCAAACATGAAGCCAACCACATCATCATTATAGGTAATAATTTTTATCAGCTCAGGAACGGCCACCACCAGCAGGTTATCCAGTACAAACTTGATATCATTCTGGGTCAATGGATAGTATTCCCAGTTATTCACAAAAGTTTTGTTATAGGCTTCGCCGATTTTTGGCGCCCAGGCTTTCAACTCTTTCTTCGATTTAAAATTGACCACCTTGAATTTTCCCCGTTCACGGACGCGCCGGGCAACTTCGCGGATTTTATCCGGGATGGTGAAGTTTTCTCGCGTGAGGTGGCACGATACAAAATCCACCTCTTTCTCAAATCCCATCGCTTCCATCAAACGTGGGTAATAATCGAAATTATAGTTCATCATGGTCATCATCTGACGATGCTCGAACCCCTCCACTAAAATGCCATATCCATCAAAGGGGCTAAGGCCTTTGGGGCCAACAATTTCGGTTAATCCGCGTTCTTTACACCACTCCTCAGCCCGGGCAAACAGAGCTTTAGCCACCTCGAGATCGTTGATCACATCAAACAAATAAAATTGCGCCTTCTTTGTGCCATGGTACTGGTTAAAGGGACGATTTTCCAGGATTGCCAGCCGCCCAACCACTTCTTTACCCCTTAGGGCTAAAAAAAAGTCTCCATCCGAGTGCTCAAAGAAGGGATGTTTTTGTCGATCCAACATCAGTTTAATGTCGCTGTAGAACGGCGGCACCCATTGCGGCGTTCCCCGATATAGATCGTAATGGAACTGGACAAACCGATGAACCTGAGTCGACGAAGTGGTGTCAACTTTCTCGATAGTGACCATAAGTTCCTCCGCACAAAAAGAATGATCATTGAGTATACACCTGAAGGCTTCATTCGATACGCAAACCGTTCACTCTCAACCCTCAATTTTTACTGTGCTATCATCCAAGTAGAGGAGCCTAGGCAGTCATTTGACCACGAGAACAAAACAATTTATACTCAATTTGTCGCATTAGAGAGGAGTATCCATGCCCAACCGCTTGATCCATGAATCCTCACCCTATCTTCTCCACCATGCCGAAAACCCCGTGGAGTGGATGCCTTGGGGAGCAGAAGCGTTTGAGAAAGCAAAAACGGAAGATAAACCCATTTTTTTATCCATTGGCTATTCTTCCTGTCACTGGTGCCACGTGATGGCGCAAGAGTCCTTCGAAGACCCTGAAGTAGCCAGAATCATGAATGCGTATTTCGTCAATATCAAAGTAGATCGCGAAGAGAAACCAGAGGTGGATAGCATCTACATGAACGCCGTCGTTTCTATGACCGGGCAGGGCGGATGGCCCTTGAGTGTTTTCTTGACTCCCGAAGGAGAACCTTTTTTCGGTGGCACATATTTTCCGCCACAAAGGCGGTACGGCATGCCTTCCTTCAGTGAGGTATTAATGGCGGCCGCCAGGGCCTGGGAAAACAACCGTCAGGAAATTCGCAATACAGCCCACCAGCTTACCGACCATATTTCTGCCTACGCTGCATGGGGGCACTCCCCCAACGTTGAACTTCGCTCCGAAGTGCTTGGCCAGGCTACCCGGGCATTCCTATCTACTTACGACTGGCAATTCGGAGGCTGGGGACCGGCGCCTCGTTTCCCGCAACCGATGTCCATCGAATTTCTATTGTTACAGGGTACCCGCGGTAATTCAGAAGCCCAACGAGCCGGACTGCACCATTTACGGGCCATGAACCGCGGCGGCATCATGGACATAGTCGGAGGCGGCTTTGCACGTTACAGCACCGATGATTACTGGCTTATCCCACATTTTGAAAAAATGCTCTACGACAACGCCCAACTGGCGCTTGCGTACCTCCACGGCGGTTTGTTGGAGAGGGATGAACTTCTGGTTACAACCGCAACCAGGACGCTCGAGTTTATTCTTCGAGAGTTAACCCACCCGGATGGGGGTTTCTTTAGTAGCCTGGATGCAGATTCGGAAGGCATGGAAGGGAAATTTTATCTGTGGTCTTTAGCAGAACTGAAACAGGCCATAGATTCTGCGGATGATTTTGAGTGGTTCAGCCAGGTTTACAACCTCCAGGCTGCGGGTAATTTTGATGGTCACATCGTTCTCCAGCAAAAAACGGGGCTCGGTGAACTGGCAGAACAATTCGGGAGTCCCCTTCATGAAGTACAACAACGGTTGGAGGCAATCCATCAGCGGTTGTTTGAGGTTCGTTCCCGCCGGAGTAGACCATCTACCGACGATAAGGTGTTATTGGCATGGAATGGTCTGACACTTCGCACTCTGGCAGAGGCTGCGCGATACCTGCAAAGGAAGGACTTCTTAACAGCTGCCCAGAAAAACGCGGATTTCCTCCTTCATCAACTGAGAGGGAACGGAACACTCTACCGCTCCTGGCGAAATGGCAGGGTCACTCAGCGCGCTTTCCTTGAAGATTACGCCTCGCTCATTCTGGGGTTGCTTTCTCTCTACCAGGCAGATTTCGACCTCCGCTGGTATCAGGCCGCCCACGCTCTTACAGAAGAGATGATTGAGCAATTCCAGGATCCGGCAGGTGGTTTCTTCGATGTTTCTCCCCATGAGGAAGCCATCCTTTACCGCCCTAAAGACTTTCAGGATCAGGCCACCCCCTGTGGGAATTCCCTCGCCACTCTGGCGCTGCTCCATATGGCCGAATATACCGGTGAGGGACGGTATCGTTCTCTCGCAGAATCCAACCTGGCAACTTTTCAGGAAATGATGATCCGGCACCCCACCGCATTTGGGTACTGGCTTCAAGCGCTGGATTTTTCCCTCGGCCCGGTGAATCAACTTGCACTCATCTTCCCCGAAGAAATTTCGGAAGATCACCCCTTTATTAAGGTGTTATGGAATCGGTTTCGGCCTCGCCTGGTAACGGCTGTCCTCTCGCCACCTCCCGCCTCCGACCTTCACCCTCCTTTAGTACAACATAAACCTCTCCTGAATGACCGTGCTACAGCCTACGTTTGTGAAGGTTTTACCTGCAAACAACCCGTAAACAGTCCGGAGGAATTGAACCATCAGTTGATCAGTTCAACGACCACCGCGGGGTAAACGAAGCAACGCGACGCCTTGCCAGTGCGGGGGTCTCGTTGTATAATTCCCACCGACCAACGCGCCTGTAGTGAAGTGGATATCACGTCACCCTCCGGAGGTGGAAGCCCGAGTTCGAGTCTCGGCAGGCGCGCTCTACGGCGGCTGAGAAGCCGCCTTTTTTATCCAATCTATATATCGCCTGGCTTTTTTCTAATCTTCCTTTTATACGATACTGCTATCTTTATCTCAGAAAGTCCATTGGAATGAAAAGGCCCTACCCTGTTAAATATGATCTTCAGGGATTTGGGATAACGCGCAATACGATGACAAGTTGAAAGGAGACACGACATGATGGGAGGATTTTACTTCGGTGGGTACGGACTGTATCTGTTGTTCAGCCTGCCGGCGCTGATTCTCGGTTTCTGGGCACAGATTAAAGTCCAGTCTGCATTTAACAAATACTCACGCATCCGAACCTTTACCGGGCTAACTGGAGCCGAGGTTGCGAGAAGAATTTTAGACAGTCATGGGCTGACAAACGTGAGAGTAGAACAGACCTCAGGGTTCCTCAGCGACCATTACGATCCGGTCTCTCGCACCCTCCGCCTGAGCCCAAACGTTTATCGCAGTAACAGCCTTGCTGCGGCGGGTATTGCCGCCCATGAGGCCGGACATGCCCTGCAACATGCCGAAAATTATTTTCCCCTGCAGATTCGCTCCGCCATCGTTCCAACGGTTCAGATCGGAAGCTGGCTTGGTCCGATTATTTTCATGATGGGGTTGATATTCATGGGCAACACTGTGGCATGGATCGGTTTGATCCTCTTTGCGGCTACGGCGGTCTTTGCTCTCATCACCCTGCCGGTTGAATTCGACGCAAGTAATCGGGCAAAGGCGATCCTGGCGACAAGCGGCATGGTATACAATACCGAAATGCAGGGTATTCACAGTGTGCTTGACGCCGCCGCCCTCACTTACGTCGCCGCCGCCATCCAGGCGGTTTCCACAGTGCTTTATTACCTGTTCCTCCTCTCTGGGCGGCAACGAGATTAACCCCCAGACGATTCCTGCGAAAAAACTGCCGGTAAAGGTTCACCGGCAGTTTTTCTTTACCCTCGAAATTGAATCAACCCCCAGCGGCCATTTGTTTTCCATGCGGGGTCCCGGGCTGACAACAACAATGCCTGGCCAGGTTGTAAACCAACTATCACTTCCGATTTCGCCACACGCAGCGCTAAAACGGGGGCTGGAAAATAATCTACAACTTCCCGAAAAGAAGTATCTTCTGGCCAGTGGCAGTCTCCTGTCAGGCGGCGATAATTGGCATCTCCTTTACTGATCACCAGCCAGGATTTCGAAAAGAGGGATTCCAGGTGGGCGGGCATATCCCAGCAAGGTAACGGGGCTGACCAGAAAAAATCGCTCATGACTTGAAGTCGGTTCCCTGCGAGGTAATCCTCCAATCTTCTTCCAAAGTCAGATACCTCACGCTCCGCTTCTCCACATAACTTCAATACCGTTTGAACCACATCTCCTTCGATAGCATCTGAAACGAACATCGGATGAGCTTTCACGTGAAAGACCACCCGCCCTGCCAGCTGACGAGTCAAAAGCACATCTGCAAGAGCCAAGTCATGGATCAACTCAAAGCCAGCGTTATCGATCAGAAAATGAATTTCTTTTCTTGCGCCATCTCCAGAACACACCCATTGCACCGCCTGCTCCAGATCATTTGCCAGCAGGTATTCATCCGCCTGATGCAGCCGGTTTGGAAACGCCTCCGGTGAATTCTCGCTGGCAGGCCAGATGCTCAAATCTGCCCGGTTTGCCCATAAATTCGCATCCATCGTCTCGTACAAAGCATCCTCAACCCTGGTTGAGGCCTCTCTCCATTGCCCTAATCGCTGAACAAGTTCCTTAACCCCCAACCGGGATGCGTTATACCCAAGCTGTTTTTGCAACCCATAAGGGTCTACCAGGTAGGTATCGCCGGGTTGAAAATACCGCGTGGCTTCAAGAACCCTCCGGTAAAAAATCATCTCACAGGCCAGGAAACTCAACTCACGCCATGACTTTCCCAACCATGGAGCCAGATGAATTGCCCAATAATCCAGGTCTGGCGCGTCAGGATCATTGAAAAGCCGTATCCGCCCCTCCGGCATTTCCTCGATCAGGGCCGCGATCCGCCGGTTGATCCAATCTGAGAAGTCATTTTCTTCAATGACCCGCCGGGCAATTTCAGGCAGGCGCACCAGCAAAGTATGCTCAGCAAATGAGCCGGGTTCAGAACAGGAAAAGGGAGGGGGGGTATCTCGTCTCTGGAACATGAGGTTGATTATACCCCGCTCTTCAACCTGTGATAATTTGCACGAAAAAGCCTTTTATGATAGATTTAATACAAATAAATCCGTGAGGGGATAAACCATGCCTGAAAAATCGATCCCAGATATTGTGGTGAGTCGACTTCCGCGTTACTTGCAGGCTCTGGAGCACTTAGCAAAAGATGGAATCCAGACCACATCCTCTCAGGAATTGGGAGAATTCATTGGCATCTCAGCCGCCCAGATACGTAAAGATCTTTCTCAGTATGGGGAGTTTGGCAAACAAGGGAAAGGATATAACGTTCATTACCTCATCGACAAACTCAGAGAAATTCTTAAAGTTAACCGAATCTGGGAGATGGTCCTCGTTGGTGCAGGAAATTTAGGACACGCCATTGCTAACTATCAGGGCTTCGCCGAGCATGGCTTTCGGATTGTATTAATTTTCGATTCCGATCCACAGAAAATCGGTCAAAAGGCTGGCAGTTTGATTGTGCAAGACGCAAATCAGATGGTCGATCTCATACGTCACCGTGGGATTAAAATCGGCATGATCACTGTACCGGCAAGCGAAGCCCAGGCGGTGGCCGATTCTCTGGTTACAGCCGGAATTCGAGCCATTCTCAATTACGCCCCTATTACGCTTTCAGTCCCCCAAGGCGTTCACGTTCAATATGTAGACCCAATCATCTATTTACAACGGATGACGTATTACCTGGAATAAATCAAACCTGTAAAAGGCTTCGAGATAGAGCGTCGCGCATCCCCAGTGCCCGCGCCGCCCCCTCCGCAGTGCATGTCGTGGGATTATCGACCAGATAAGCTGGTATTCCCAGGGCTTTAGTCAGGTATTTATCGATTTCTCGCAACAAGGCCCCTCCACCACACAGAGCCACCCCTCGATCAATTATGTCAGCAATCAATTCGGGCGGGGTTTTTTCCAACACCCGGCGAGCACAACCCACAACCTCCTGCAGGGGTTCCTGCAGGGCATCAACAATATCATTGGTTGTCAGAGACACGGGTTTAGGCAAACCGGTAACCTGATCCTGCCCTTGCACTTCCATCGAACTCTGATCGTCCTGCGGAATGGCCGCTCCAAGGCGAATTTTCAGCTGTTCAGCGGTTGGTTGACCAATGATGATCCCATATTTTTTACGAACATAACCAATAATGGCTTCATCCATGCGAATCCCGCCACTGCGTAAGGTTTCAGCCCGAACCACATCATTCATCGCCAGTACTGCCGCCTGAATGGTACCCCCTCCCAGGGAGAGAATCATGTTCCCTGAAGGCGTACTTATGGGAAGGTCAATCCCAATCGCAGCCGCCAGAGGTTGGGGGATCAGGTATACTTCACGCCCGGCACTAAGCCCGGCCTCATGCACTGCGCGGCATTCCACACTGGTCACCCCGTAAGGCACAGTGAGCATCAGTCGCGGCGGAAAGAGTTGCATTGGCCCGGCGGTTTTTCGCACCAGAAATTTTAAGAGCTTCTCGGTAATTTCATACTCAGCGATTACCCCGTGCTGGAGCGGTCGAACGACCTCGATGGTATCCGAAACCCGGCCGATCATATCGCGGGCAGCCCTTCCCCATTCCACCATTTTCTGCTCAAAGACGACGATCGCCACCACCGTTGGCTCGTTGAGAAGAATTTGGTCTCCCTCAACAATTACGGTGTTCGTCGTTCCCAGGTCAATGCCCAGCTCTCGGGTAAATAACGCCATGGATACATTTTCCTCAGGTTGATGACATAGAGCATGAGGGAAGAAATCCCTCTTAAGAAAGCGAGTTAATCGCCTACCCTCGGCGGTAACGCCTCACCGCACTGATCCGCAGGTTAGAACGGCGTAAAGCTGCCTGAACCTGTAAATAGAGATCGGGATTCTTATCGGCCCCTTCTTTAAGAAGCTGCTCCGCTCTCCGACGCGCCTCTTCGGCGCGTTGGATGTTGATCTCTTCTACATTTTCAGCGGCATCAGCTAGGACGGTTACCTGATCAGGCTGCACTTCAGCAATTCCTCCCGCAACGGTGAAGAAGAGCTCCTCTCCCTGCCTTTTCACGTGGATGACACCATATTTCAAAGTAGTTAACACCGGTGAATGATGGGGTAAAATCCCCATTTCACCGGCAGCCCCCGGTAAAACCACCATATCCACATCGTCCTGATAGACGATCCGATCCTGTGAAACAATTTCACACCGAATGGTCATCGTTCCATCCCATTATTGCGCCAGTTCTCTCGCCCGTGCCACGGCATCATCAATTGTTCCTACCATGTAAAATGCCTGCTCGGGCAAATCATCATGCTTTCCATCTAAAATCTCGCGGAATCCACGCACCGTCTCCCGCAAGGGTACGTACACTCCGGGCCGGCCGGTGAACTGTTCCGCCACGAACATGGGCTGCGAGAAGAAACGTTCAATTTTTCTCGCCCTCGATACCACCAGCTTATCATCCTCGCTTAATTCGTCAAAACCAAGAATGGCGATGATATCCTGAAGGTCTTTATACCTCTGTAACACCTGCTGCACTTCACGGGCGGTTCGATAATGTTCTTCTCCTACAATATTCGGATCGAGAATCCGCGAAGTGGATACCAGCGGATCAACCGCTGGGAAAATACCTTTCTCGACAATCGCCCGGTCAAGGGCAATCGTTGCATCCAGATGCGTAAAAGTCGCCACCGGCGCCGGATCTGAATAATCGTCCGCCGGAACGTAGACCGCCTGCATAGAAGTAATGGAACCCTGTCTGGTGGAAGTGATGCGTTCCTGAAGCTCACCCATTTCGGTAGCCAGAGTAGGCTGATACCCTACCGCTGAGGGCATGCGGCCCAACAAAGCCGATACCTCCGAACCGGACATCGTGAAGCGGAAGATGTTGTCGATAAACAACAATACATCGCGCCCCTGGTCTCGGAAGTACTCTGCCATGGCCAGGCCAGTCAGAGCCACTCGCAACCGAACTCCGCTTGGCTCATTCATCTGCCCAAATACCATGACGGTGTCTTTCATCACGCCAGATTCCAGCATCTCACGGTATAACTGCGTACCTTCACGAGTCCGTTCACCAACCCCGGCGAAAACCGAATTTCCTTTATGCACCGTGGCAATGGAGCGAATCAACTCCATGATGATGACGGTCTTCCCGGTGCCTGCACCACCAAAAATGCCGGTCTTTCCACCCTTGGTAAACGGTGCAATCAGGTCGATGACCTTCAATCCTGTTTCAAAAACTTCAACCCGCACCGACTGATCTTCAAAACTGGGGGCAGGGCGGTGAATGGGATACATCAAAAAACTTTCTACCGGGCCTTTATTATCGATGGGACGCCCCAGAACATTAAAAATCCGTCCCAGCGTCACTGGCCCAACCGGTACGCGGATTGGCCCACCTGTCCGCCGGACAGAGAGCCCGCGCTGTAGTCCATCCGTTGAGTCCATGGCCACAGTGCGTACCCAGTTGTTTCCAAGGTATTTTTCCACCTCCAGAACCACCGGAGGCTGGTCGGTTGATGTGACAATTTCCAGTGCTTCATAAATCTCTGGCATCTCGTCAGCCGGGAACTCCACATCGACCACGCTTCCCTGAATCTGGACTATTCGACCCACATTGTTGAAAACTCGTTCCATCATCCGACTCCCCGTTCATCATTCTGTAAGGCATTCGCTCCACCAGCGATATCCAACATTTCATTCGTAATAATCGACTGGCGTAATTTGTTGTATTCCAGTTGCAGCGATTGAACCAGCTCATTGGCGCTTTCAGTGGCGTTCCGCATGGCCACCATCCGGGCTGCATGCTCACTCGCCTGCGCAGAAAGAATGGCCTTGTAAATTTGGATGGCCGTAAAGTGAGGCACCACATTTTCCAGAACCTCATTCTGATCTGGTTCGTAGGTGAATATCGAGCTGGTTCGATGGGTAGCGCTCAGATCGCCCGGCTTCGCATGATCCTTGTCGACCACGGTGAGGGGTAATAACTTTTGCGTCACCGGCTCCTGTCTGATCATATTTCGGAAGTGGGTATAAGTAATGAATACCTGATCGTAAACATCCTTAAGGTAATCATCCACCACCAGCTGACCAATTGCCGCCACATCGTTGAAGCTCGGTGGGGATGGTAAATCGACAAAGGCAGCTACCACATTCTTTTTCTTTCTGACCAGAAGCTCCCGGCCTTTCCTTCCAACGGTTACATAATCTACCGGAACGCCTGCTCGATCGAACTCAGAAAGCGTGTGCCGGGTGATGTTCATATTATAGGCCCCGGCCAATCCGCGGTCACTGCTCACCATAATGACCAGAATACGATCCACCCTGTCTCTCTGTCTGAGCAACGGGTGCAGCACGTCTCGGCCTGGCTGGCGTGCCAAATGAATTAACACCTTCCAGGCTTTTTCAGCATAGGGCATGGTAGCATTGTTGGCCTGAATGGCCTTTCGAACCCGGCTTGCGCTGACGGTTTCCAGTGCGCGGGTGACCTGAGCCAGGTTTTTTACACTGCGAATGCGCAGCCGCATTTCACGAGTCGATGGCATGGCCAGTATCCCCCGTCATCATCTGACCCAGGTTGAGGTGAATGCCTGCAGAGCCTCTTTCAGGCGGGCTTCTGTTTCCTCGGTGATACGTTTTTCTTGAGCAATTGACCGTGCAATTTCAGGGTATCCTGCCTCAATATGCCGTACCAGCGCCTGTTTCCAGTTTCGCATTTGATCCAATGGAATTTCATCCGCATATCCATTGGTTCCGGCGTATAAAATAATCACCTGGTGTTCCAGCGGGATCGGCTCATACTGAGGTTGCTTGAGAATTTCCTGAAGATGTTGCCCGCGATTCAACTGGTTCTGGGTGGCTTTATCCAACCCTGAACCGAATTGTGCAAACGCCGCGAGCGAT
>Ga0073932_1006521_pt1 | contig 11895 bp, 9 predicted proteins | sample DewCreD2012metaG_FD_76967 | JGI IMG/M metagenome (GOLD analysis project Ga0073932, IMG submission 76967) | Hot spring sediment bacterial and archeal communities from British Columbia, Canada, to study Microbial Dark Matter (Phase II) - Dewar... ... | reverse complement strand
GGCCGGTCACGCGCTCCACCTCGTCCGCCGTGAAGTCCCGGCTGGCCGCGAAGCCCCAGGCGTCGCCCACCAGCACGCGCACGCCGAAGCCGAGCGACTCGACCGTGCTCAGCCCGTCCACGACGCCGTTCTTGACCGAGAGGCTCTGCTCCACGGAGTGGACCAGGCGGACGTCGGCGTAACGCGCGCCCAGGAAGCGGGCGGTGTTGAGCGCGCGGGCCAGGCGGGGGTCCATGCAGACGATTATAGCGCCCGAAAAAGAGGCCGCCCGCGCCGCGCCGGGACCGCCCAGGCGCGCCGTTGTTATAATTGCGTTCGACGTTGGTCAGCCGTCGGCCGCCCAAGGAGCCGCCATGTTCAAGAAAGTCCTCATCGCCAACCGGGGCGAGATCGCGGTGCGTATCATCCGCGCCTGCAAAGAGCTGGGCATCCCGACCGTGGCCGTGTTCTCGGACGTGGACCGCGGCGCCATGCACGTCCGCTGGGCGCACGAGGCCTACCGCCTCGGCCCGGCGCCGTCGCGCGACAGCTATCTGCGCATCGACCGGATCATCGAGATTGCGCGCCAGGCCGGGGCCGACGCCGTCCACCCGGGCTACGGCTTCCTGGCCGAGCGCGAGGAGTTCGCCGAGGCCTGCGCCGAGGCCGGCCTGACCTTCATCGGCCCCAAGCCGTCCGCCATCGCCGCCATGGGCGACAAGGCCGTAGCCCGCGCCACCGTCTCCAAGGCCGGCGTGTCCGTCATCCCCGGCACCGAGGGCGAAGGCGACCTGCGCGACGAAGAGTTGCTGGCTATCGCGCCGCAGATCGGCTTCCCGCTGCTCATCAAGGCCACGGCCGGCGGCGGCGGCAAGGGCATGCGCGAGGTCCAGAGCCTGGACGAGATGCCGGCCAAGCTGGCCGCCGCCCGGCGCGAGGCCGAAGCCGCCTTCGGCGACGGCAACGTCTACCTCGAGAAGCTCATCACCGGCGCGCGCCACATCGAAATCCAGATCCTGGCCGACCACCACGGCAACGTCATCCACCTGGGCGAGCGCGAGTGCTCGCTCCAGCGCCGCCACCAGAAAATCCTGGAAGAGGCGCCGTCGCCCTTCATCGCCGATGACAACGATCTGCGACAGCGCATGGGGGCCATGGCCTGCCGCGCCGCTGCGGCCGTGGATTACCACAACGCCGGGACCATCGAATGCCTGGTGGACAAGGATAAAAACTTCTATTTCATGGAGATGAACACGCGCCTCCAGGTGGAGCATCCCGTCACCGAACTGGTCACCGGCGTCGACATCGTCAAGGAGCAGTTGCGCATCGCGCGCGGGCGCAAACTGCGCTACGCCCAGGACGACATCGAGCTCAAGGGCTGGGCCATCGAATGCCGCATCAACGCCGAGGACCCCTACAACAACTTCCTGCCGTCCACCGGCCGCATCGAGGCCACCGTCCTGCCCACCGGGCCGGGCATCCGCGTGGACACCGGCGTCTACGCCGGCTTCGAGATCACGCCGCACTACGACTCGCTGATCGCCAAACTCATCTGCCACGGCGAGACGCGCGGCGAAGCCATCCTGCGCATGCGGCGCGCGCTGGAGGAATACCGCATCATCGGCGTCCGGACCACCCTGCCCTTCCACCAGCGCATCCTGGACTCGCACCGCTTTCTGGCCGGCAACTTCGACACGCGCTTCATCGAGGACCGCTTCAGCCTGGAGGAGATGGAGGAGGGCAAGGAGACCTTCCCGCACATCGCCGCCATCATGGCCACCATCGCCGCCCACCGGCAGAGCCAGCACGCCGCCCAGATCGTCCAGCGCGGCCAGCGCGACTCCAGCAACTGGAAGTGGGTGGGCCGCTACGAGCGAATGCACCGTTGAGCATTTCGTGGACGCCCGGCCCGTCCAGCTCCGCCCCCTGCGCCCGCTCGGCCTGATCGTCGCCCTGCATCTCGCCCTGGGCCTGGCCTTCGGCCTGGCGACGCCGCTCTTCGAGGCCCCGGACGAAGCCAACCATTTCTTGTTCATCCGCCACCTGCAGATCTACCGGACCCTGCCGGTGCAGACGCTGGATCAGGACGGCCCGCGCGCACACCATCCGCCGCTTTATTTCTTGTTGGGCGCCCTGGCCACGGCCTGGGTGCCGCAATCCGGCGGCGCCGCACACATCGACCTGTCGGAGAGCGGCGGCTTCTGGTTCCGCTACGGCGACGTCGGCCTGGAGCGCAAGTCCAAGTACCTGCATTCGGCCGCCGAACGGCCGCCGTATCACGACACCGCCCTGGCCGTGCACCTCGTCCGCCTGCTGTCCACCGCCTTCTCGACGCTGGCCGTGATCGGCGCCTACGCTCTGGCGCTCGAGACCCGGCCCGGCGACCGGGCGCTCGCCGGGCTGGCCGCCGCCCTGCTGGCCTTCAACCCGATGGTGTTGTTCATGAGCGGCGTGGTGCAGAACAGCACCGCGGCCCTGGCCTCGGCCGCCGGCGTGCTCTACGCGCTGGCGCGCGGCCTGCGCACCCGCTTCACGCCGGCGCGCTGGGCGGGATTGGGCGGCCTGTTCTCGGCCGCCGCGCTCCTGCAGACCAGCAGCCTGGCGCTGGCCGCGCCGGTCGCCGCCGCGCTGGCCTGGGACGCCTGGCGTGCGCGCAGCTGGCGCCGCTTGCTGGCCGGCGGGCTGGCCTTCTCCCTGCCTGTCCTGGCGCTGACCGGCTGGTGGTTCTGGCGCAACCAGGCGCTGTACGACGATTGGACCGCCACCACCATCGTCGGCGCACTGTGGTCGGACCAACCCGTGATGCCGGCCGAGCAGACCCTGCACCTGTTGCTCACCGGCCTGGTGGGCCGGTTCGGCTTCGGCCTGATCATCGAGTACGCCGACCCGGTTTACCGCGCCTGCTGGCTGCTGGCCGGCCTGTCCCTAGTCGGCCTGGCTGTGGCGGCCGGGCGCTCTCGGCCAGACCGGGCGCCGGCCGTTGACGCACGGCCCGAGGCCGCCATCTGGGGCATCCACGTCATCACGGTGCTGGCCGTGACCGCCGCGCTGGCCTATTACATCATCGGCTTTATCCGCGGCGGCCATGGGCGTTACCTGTTCACGGCTTACCCCTCCCTGGCGGTCTTGCTGGCCGCCGGCGTCCTGGCCTGGTTTCCGGTCCGCTGGCGACCGTGGGCGGCCCGCGGGCTGGGCGCGGCCAGCCTGGCATTGTCGGCCTACGGGTTGTTTGGATTGGTCATCCCGACCTATGCCCCGCCGCGGCCTCCGACGCCGGCGGAACTTCAGGCCATGCTCCCGGTGGACGCCGACATCGGCGGCACAGCGCGGGTGAGGGCTTATCAACTCAGCGCCCGGACCGTGCGGCCCGGCGCGACGCTGGAGGTCCGCATCGTCTGGGAACCGCTCTCCCAGACCGACACGCCCTACACGGTCTTCGTCCACCTGCTCGACCCGGCGCTCGGCTCTCTGGCCCAGGTCGACATCTACCCAGGCGCCGGCAATTGGGCCACGACCGTCTGGGACGTGGGCCGGCCGTTTGTGGATGTCTACCGCCTGACCGTGCCCGCCGATGCGCCGGCCTCGGAGGGCGCGCGTCTGGTCCTCGGCCTGTACAATGCGGAGACCATGCAACGCTTACCGGTCACCGGCCGGGATGCGGGCGCCCCAGACGAAGCCTGGGTCCAGTTCGGGGCGGTCACCGTCGCGCCATGAATACCCGCCTCTGGCATCCGTTGCCGCGCGCGTTGTGGCTCGTCGCCGCGGCTTACGCGGCCCTGGCGCTGGCTTACAACTTCGTCCAGCCGCCGTTTGAGCCCTCGGACGAGCAGTATCAGTTTGGCTACGTGCGCTATCTGGTGGACCACCTGGCCCTCCCGGTGGCCCGGCGCGGCGAGCTCTCCGGCTACCACCACCCACCCCTGTACTTTGCGCTGGTCGCGATGGTCAACTGGCCCTTCCCCGCCCCGGACCTGGCCGGGTACGACACACGCCTCAACCCCCACGCCCGCTACCGGCACTGGGAACCCGGCGTGGACAACAAGAACCTGTACCTCCACGGCCCGTGGGATGCCTGGCCGTTCCACGACACCGCCCTGGCGGTGCGCGCGGCGCGTTTGGTTTCGCTGGCGCTGGGATTGGCGACGGTGACGTTGACTTATCAGACGGCCCGCTCACTTTTCGACGAGCCCACGGCGCTGGCGGCGGCCGGCCTGACCGCCTTCACGCCCATGTTCACGTCGCTCAGCGGCGCCCTGCAGAACGACCTGGGCGCGGCGGCGGCCGGCGCGGTCGTGATCCGGCTCGGCGCACATTACGCCCAGACGGGCTTCACGTTCCGCCGCGCGGCGCTGCTCGGCGCGCTGGCGGGACTGGCGGCATTGATGAAACTGACCGCCGCGTTCCTGCTCCCGGCCGCCGGTCTGCTGGCGCTGGCGGCGGCCTGGCGCGCGCGCACGGGGGCGCACAGCCGTGCGTCCCTACAATTCTTCGGCGTGTTTGTGCTGGGCGCGACGGCGGCGGCCGGCTGGTGGTTCGGGCGCAACATGTGGCTGTACGGCGACCCGACCGCCAACAACATCAACCTGGCGAATTTCGGCGGGCAGACTTCGCTCTGGGAGGGTGTGCAGTTGTGGCCCGAGATGTTGCCCTACGCCTGGACCACGTATTGGGGCCGCATCGGGCACGGCGGTATCGTGCTGCCGGACTGGCTCTACCAGGGCCTGGCCGCCATGACCGCCGTCGCCCTGGCCGGCCTCGTTATCCGCTGGCGGCGTCACCCCCCGGACCTGGCCGGCGCGTTCCTGATCACGGCCGGCGGTTTCGTCCTCCTGGGCTTGCTGATCTACGTCACCCTCAGCCCCACCGGCGCCAACGGCCGCTACGCCTACCCCGCCATCGCCGCCTACGCCGCGCTGCTGGCCGCCGGCCTGCTCCAGCTCGCGCCGGCCGGAGTGCGGCCTCGCGTCGCGGGCGGCCTGGCGGCCGGCATGGCCGCCTTCAGCGCCGCGGTGTTGTTCGTCTTCGTCTGGCCGGTCTACACGCCGCCGCCGGCCCTGGCCGGCCTGCCCGCCGGGGCCACGCCCCTGGCCGCCAACCTCGGCGACACCGCCCGGCTGCGCGGCTACGCCGTGGACGCCTCCCAGGCCGGCCCCGGCGACCGTGTTCATCTCACCGTCTATTGGGAGCCGCTCAGCCTCACCGACCGGCCATACTCCGTGTACGTCCATCTCCTGAGCGGCGACCGCCTGATCGCCCAGCGGGACACGTACCCCGGCCTGGGCCGCAACCCGACCACGGCCTGGCAACCGGGCCGGCTGTTCGCCGACACCTACGCCGTCATCCTGCCGGATGACGCGCCGGCCGGCGACGCCGAGTGGAAGGTGGGGCTGTGGCAGGCCGAGACCGGTGACTATGCTTTTTTGCTTGACGCGGCCGGTCAGCCCATCGACTCCGGCCTGCGCTTCGGGCGTCTGACGATTCGGCCAGGTCCATGACCCGCCCCCTGTCGCGCGTCGCCTTCTGGACGCTGGCCATCGCGGGCCTGTGCTTCCTGCTGTGGCTGCGGGCCCGCCAGCCGGCCAACACCGTCGACGACGCCTACATCACCTTTCGGTACGCCCGCAACCTGCTGGCGGGCGCGGGCTTCGTCTACAATCCGGGCGAACCTGTGCTGGGGACCACGACGCCGGCCTACACCCTGCTGCTGGCCCTCGCCGCCCTGGTCGGCGGTTTTCACGATCTCCCGCGCCTGGCCGTCGCGGTCAACGCCGGCTGCGATGCGCTGACCTTCGCCCTGCTGCTGCGCCTGGCGGCGCGGCTCACCGGCCGGCGCTGGCTCGGCCTGCTGACGGCCCTGCTCTTCACCCTGGACGCGCGCCTGCTGGATTTCTCCACGGGCGGCATGGAGAGCAGCTTCAACCTGCTGAGCATCATCCTGACTCTGACGTTGTTCTTTCACGACCGTCCGCGGCTGGCCGCCCTGGCCGCCGGCCTGGCGGTGCTGGTCCGGCCGGACGGCGCCACCCTGGCCGCCGCCCTGTTCCTGGCGCTGAGCCTGCCGAGACTGCGCCAGCCGCGTCGCTGGCCCTGGGCGGAGGCCGGCCTTTTCCTGGCGGTCGTCGGCCCGTGGCTGATCTTCGCCACCGCCTACTTCGGCCAGCCTATCCCGCAATCGGCGCTGGCCAAGTCGGTCGTCTACCGGCTGCCGAACGACCAGGCTTTCCGCGCCCTGCTGGTCCAGTTGCGCACGGTCTTTTCCTTCAGCCTTCCGCCGCTGAACGACCCCGAGCCTGTCTGGCGGCAGTTGCTCCAGGTGATCCTGCCGGGCGGGCTGGTGGGCCTCGGCCTGTGGTCGGCGCGGCGCCGTCACCCCTCGACCTGGCTGATCGGCGCATACATCGCCTTCTTCGTCGCCTTCTTCTCTTTCGGCAACCCGCTCTGGCTGGGCTGGTACGAGATCCCGCTGCTGCCGCTGTATCAGATGGCGATCATCGCCGCGGCGGCCTGGGCTGGAAGGCATATCGCGCCTGTCCTACTGCGTAATACAGAATCCGCCCTGCGCCCTGCGCCCTACGTATTCCCCGCCGTCTTCTCTTTCGCCGCCGCCCTCGCCTTAGCCCTCCCCCAGCTTTCACGCCTCAACGCCCTGCCCTGGGAGCAGGCCCGGCGCCCGCGTTTCGTAGTCAATTCATCCTTCAACAAAGACCGTGAGGCCGATTACCTCCGCCTGGCGCAGATGCTGGCGCCCGCCGCCGCCGCCGGCCGGCAGGTGGCCATCCCGGAGATCGGGGCCTTCGGCTGGGCCTACCCCGGCCCGATCTTCGACACGACCGGCCTGGTGACGCCGGAGACGCTGGACTACTTCCCCCTCCCGCCCGAGGTCCCGGTCGGCCTGTACACGGTGCCGCGCCGCCTGATCCTGGACCGGCGGCCGGACCTCTTCATCACGTTTGATTCATTCATCGCCGAGGACCTGCGCCCGGACGCCGCGGACTTCCTGGCGCTCTACCGGCCCACCATCGGGCTCGTCAGCTACGCCACGTTCCCCACCCAGCGCCTGGTGGTCTACCGCCGCCGGGACCTGCCGCTTGAGGTCGTCCTGCCGCCCGGCCTCACGCCTTCGCCGGTGGAGTACGACGGCGGCCGGCTGCGACTGGAGGGCCATTTCACGGCGTTCGGCGCGACCGCCGACTACGCCTATCTGGAGGTGACGCTGGTCTGGCGCAACGGCCCACAGCCGGTGGGCCGCGATCTGCTGGTGCGCGCCGACCTGTTCGCGGATGACGGCGCGCCGCTCTTTCAGATTCTCAACTATCCGGGCGAAGGGTTCTTCCCGACGCCGGCCTGGGCCCCCGGCCAGCTCGTGCTCGACCGCTATCAGCTCAAGCTGCCGCCCGGCGCCCCCGCCGGCGCGCGCTACACCGCGCAGATCACGCTGCTGGATAACGTCACCGGCGCCGTGATCCCGGCCCGGCCCGCCGATTCCGCCAAAGTCGTGGATAATACGCTCATCCTGCCCGAACAGACTGCGCCATGAAATACGTCGCCACCGTCAACGATCGGACCTATATCATCGAGATCAACGACGAACACAAGGTGCTCGTCGACGGCGTCGAATACGCCATCGACTTCATGCGCCTCGGCGATCAGCCGGTGTACACGCTGTTGGTCAACGGCCAGTCGCACGAGGCCTTCATCTACGAAGGCGATCCCAAGAACGAATGGGAAGTGCTGCTGCACGGCGCGCTCTACGCGGTGCAGGTGGAGGACGAGCGCGAGAAAAGCCTGCGGGCGGCCGCCGGCCTCAACCTCGGCGCGCCTTCGGGCGAGTTCAGCCTCAAGGCGCCGATGCCGGGCCTGATCGTGGCCGTGCCGGTCGTCGAGGGCCAGGCGGTGCAGAAGGGCGACAACCTAGTGATCCTCGAGTCGATGAAGATGCAGAACGAACTCAAGTCGCCGCGCGCCGGCACGGTGGCGCGCGTCAAGGTGAAGGCCGGCGACAGCGTGGAACACAACCAGACGCTGGTGATCGTGGCCTGACGGCGGGTGCGCATGTCCCTGAGCCTTCCACGCGCGTCCGGCAGCCGCTCCCGTCTGACGGCGCTGGCTGTGGCGGTCGGCGGGCTGGCGCTTTATCTCGGCGGACTGGCGCAGGTCCCGTTCCATCCCGATGAGAGCACGTACCTCTTCATGAGCCGGGACTTCGCCACGGTCTTCCTTCAGCGCGACCCGGCCGCCCTGGCGTGGTCCCCGGAACAGGCGCTCGCGGCGCAAACGCGCTACCGGTTGCTGGACGCGCCGCTGCCGCGCTACCTGATCGGCCTCGGCTGGTGGTCGCGCGGTTATGCGGCGGCCGAATTGAACCAGGACTGGGCCTGGGACCAGAGCTGGCAGGCCAACCGGGCCGCCGGCCGGCTCCCGGCGCCGGAACTGCTGTGGGCCGCCCGGCTCCCGGCGGCGGCGCTGGGCGCGCTGGCCGCGGCCCTGGCTTATTGCCTGGGTGTGGCGCTGGGCGGCCCGGCCGTGGGCCTAGGCGCGGCGTTGTTGCTGGGGCTCAACCCGCTCATGCTCCTCCACGCCCGCCGCGCCATGGCCGAAGGCTCGCTGCTCTTCACGTCCGTCCTGGCGGTGCTGGGTGGACTGGGCCTTGCCTGGGCGGTGGATGGCTGCGCGACACCGAATGCGCGCCGGCTGGGATGGGCAGGGGCGGCGACCGGAGCGCTCATCGGCCTGGCGGCGTGCAGCAAGCACAACGGCGCCGTCCTGGCCGCGGCCGTCCTGGCCGCCGCCGGTCTGGCTGTGTGGCAGAAGCCCTGGACGCCCGGACAGCGGCTCGGGGCGCTGGCCGTCACCGGCCTGGCCCTGGCGGCCGGCGCCCTGGCAGTCTTCGCCGCCCTGAATCCCGTGCTGTGGCGCGACCCGGCCGGCGCCGTCCGCCTCATGGCCACGTTGCGCGCCGACCTGATCCGGCGCCAGACGCAGCAACTCGGCCAACTGGCGCCCGCGTTGAGCCTGCCGACGCCGGCCGACCGCCTGCGCGCCACCGTGCTGGAGCTTTTCCTGAGGCCGCCGGCCGTCTGGGATGTGGCCGCGGCGGATCATCTGGGCCTGCTCCAGCCTCAGGCCGACGCGTATTTCACGGCGCCGCTGCACCGGACCTCGGTGCCGCTGGGCGCGGCCCTGGCCGGGCTCACGACCGCCGGGGCGGCGTTCAGCGCCCTGCGGCTGGCGCGTGACCGCTGCGGGCCGGCGACCCGCGCCGAGCAGGCGCTGTGGAGCTGGACCCTGGTGACGCTCGCCTTCACGCTGTTCGCCCTTCCCTTCGACTGGCAGCGCTACTTCCTGCCGCTGCTGCCGCCTGTCTGTCTGTTCGCGGCGCTCGGGGCCCAGGCCCTGGCCGCGCCGCTCCTCCGCCGCTTCGGCTCTCTCTCTGGAATCCGTCATGAGCCCACTGTCTGAGCAAACCCGACTTTGGCAAGACCGCACGCTGGCGCCGGCGCTACGCAAGAACCCGGAACGTCGGCCCCACTTTGAGACCTCGTCCGGCATCCCGCTCGAGCGCCTGTATTTGCCGGAGGACCCCGACCCGGACTACGCCGAGAAACTCGGCTTCCCGGGTGAGTATCCGTTCACGCGCGGCATCCAGCCGACCATGTACCGCGGCCGGTTCTGGACCATGCGCCAGTACGCGGGCTACGCCACCGCCGAGGAGTCCAACGCCCGCTACAAGTTCCTGCTGCAGCAGGGGCAGACCGGCCTGTCGGTGGCCTTCGACCTGCCGACCCAGATCGGCTACGACGCCGACGACCCGCTGGCGCTGGGCGAGGTGGGCAAAGTCGGCGTCTCGATCTCGTCGCTGGAGGACATGGCGCGCCTGTTCGCGGGCATCCCGCTGGACAAGGTCAGCACCAGCATGACGATCAACGCCCCGGCCGGCATCCTGCTGGCGCTCTACATCGCGGTCGCCCGGCAGCAGGGCGTCGAGCCCCGGCAGTTGCGCGGGACGACCCAGAACGACATCCTGAAGGAGTACGTCGCCCGCGGCACGTACATCTTCCCGCCCGGCCCGTCCATGCGCCTGGTCACCGACATCTTCCGCTACTGCCGGCGCGAAGCGCCGCAGTGGAACACGATCTCCATCTCGGGCTATCACATCCGCGAGGCGGGCAGCACGGCCGTGCAGGAGGTGGCCTTTACGTTGGCCAACGCTATCGCCTATGTGCAGGCCGCGCTGGACGCCGGGCTGGAGGTGGACGAGTTCGCACCGCAGCTCTCCTTTTTCTTTAACGCGCACAACCAGTTCCTGGAGGAGGTGGCCAAATTCCGGGCGGCCCGCCGGATGTGGGCCCGGATCATGCGCGAGCGCTTCAAAGCCCGGGACCCGCGCTCGTGGATGCTGCGCTTCCACACGCAAACCGGCGGGTCCACGCTGACGGCCCAACAGCCGGAGAACAACATCGTGCGCGTGGCCCTGCAGGCGCTGGCGGCCGTGCTGGGCGGCACGCAGTCCCTGCACACCAACAGCATGGACGAGGCGCTGGCGCTGCCCACCGCGCACGCCGCGCAGATCGCCCTGCGCACCCAGCAGGTCATCGCCCACGAGTCCGGCGTCGCCGACACGGTGGACCCGCTGGCCGGCGCGTACGTCATCGAGCGCCTGACCGACGAGATCGAGGCGCGCGCCTTCGAGTATCTGCGGCGGATCGACGAGCTGGGCGGCGCGCGGCGCGCCATCGAACAGGGTTACGTGCAGGCCGAGATCCAGGAGGCGGCGTACGCTTACCAGCGGGCGGTCGAGAGCCGGCAGCAGGTGGTCGTCGGCGTGAACGAGTTCGTCAGCCCGGAAGCGGCCGGGGCGGTGGAGCGCCTGAAGATCGATCCCGCCATCGAGGCCCAGGCCCGCCAGCGTCTGGCCGACCTGCGCGCCCGGCGCGACAACGCCCGTGTGGCCGAGCTGCGGGCGCGCCTGGAACAGGCCGCGCGCGGAGACGAAAATCTCATCCCGCTGTTCATTGAGTGCGTCGAGCGCGACATGACGGTGGGCGAAATCTGCCACACGCTGCGCGGGGTGTGGGGCGAGTATCAACCGACGGTCTGAGGCCCGCGATAAGGAAAGAGACGATGAGCAAGCCGATCCGCATCAATCACATCGCCCTGGTGGTGGACGACACCGAGCAAGCGCTGCGCTTCTGGCGCGACGGCCTCGGGCTGGAACTGGCGCACAGCGAAGAGGTGCCGGAGCAGCAGGCGGCCGTGGCTTTCCTGCCGGTCGGCCAGAGCCACGTCGAACTGGTGAAGCCGACGACGACCGACTCGGGCCTGGCGCGCTACCTGGCCAAGCGCGGCCCGGGCATGCACCACGTCTGCGTAGAAGTGGACGACATCGCCGGGATGCTGGACCGCCTGCGCGGCCTCGGCTTCCGTCTGATCGATGAGACCGCGCGCGTGGGACGCGACGGGCGCAAGTACGCCTTCATCCATCCGGAGAGCGCCCGGGGTGTTCTGGTGGAGCTGTATGAGCTGGCTGCGTAGTACTCAAGTCCCGCGCGGCCGCCCAACCCAATCTAACCAAACCCATCATTTTATTGATTGAATCGCGACGGGTTTCGTCCTATAATGCCGATAGTTAGCAAGGCGGTTCGTTCAGCAAGGCGCGTTCAGAAGTCAGTTTCATTCAGAAAGGACATTCTAAGATGCTCACCTTCAAAGACAACAAAGGCCAAGGCCTGGTCGAGTACGCGCTGATCCTCGTGCTCGTGGCCGTCGTCGTGATCGTGGTCCTGGCGATCCTGGGCCCGACGATCGGCAACGTGTTCAGCAACATCATCAACGCCATCTAGCCCCTCACTTCTGACCCGCCTGCTAACTGGAGCGGCCTCTCCGATCGGAGAGGCCGCTCCAGTTAGCAGGCGGGTC
>Ga0073932_1006516_pt1 | contig 11901 bp, 8 predicted proteins | sample DewCreD2012metaG_FD_76967 | JGI IMG/M metagenome (GOLD analysis project Ga0073932, IMG submission 76967) | Hot spring sediment bacterial and archeal communities from British Columbia, Canada, to study Microbial Dark Matter (Phase II) - Dewar... ... | reverse complement strand
TCATCATCATGACGTCGAACATCGCCTCGATGGAAATCCGCGGCATCTCCGGCCTCGGCTTCAAGGCCGAGTCGCCTGAAGCCGGCTACGACGCCATCCGCGACAAGGTCCTGACCGAGGTCAAGCGCTTCTTCCGGCCCGAGTTTCTCAACCGGGTGGACGAAGTTCTCGTATTCCGACCTCTTGACCGCCGACAGATGGAGGCAATCGTCGATATTCAGCTTCGCGACCTCTCCGAGCGCCTGCGCGAGAAACGGCTCTCGGTCGAGCTGACCACGGCCGCCCGCGACCTGCTCGTGCAGGAAGGTTTCGACCCGCAGTACGGCGCCCGGCCCATCAAGCGGGCGCTGCGCCGTTTGCTCGAAGACCCGCTCGCCGAAGAACTTCTCCGCAGCCGGTTCCGGCCCGACTCGGTCGTCTACGCCGACCGCGACGGCGACCGGCTCGTGTTCCGCGAAGCCCCGGCCGAAGCCAAGGCGCCGCTTTCGGAATGACGCCGCTGCTGCTGGCCTTTGCGCTCGCGGCTCAGGCCCGGCCCGATACCGCGAAAATGGTGCTGCTCGAAGTCGGCGTCAGGGCCCGGACCGCCGATGCTGAGCTGATAACCCGCACTGCCGGCCTCGCCGCCCGCCAGCTCTACTCACCCGCCGCCCTGCGCCTTGCCCTCGCCGATGCGGTCAGACGCGTCTACGGTCTCGGACTGTTCTCCAACGTCGCCGCCGAAACGACCCGCATCGGCGACGGCGTCACGGTCACCCTCGCGGTCGAAGAATACCCCCGGCTCCGTTCGGTCGTCTTCGAAGGCTACCGCCGCGTGCGCAAGAAAGACCTTGAAGCCAGAGTCAAATGGCGCGAAGGCGAAGTTCTCACCGACCGCAAGGTCTTCGACTGGCGCCAGGAAATCCTCAAACTCTACAAGGAAAAAGGATTCCTTCTCGTCAAGGTCGAGTCGGAAAAGTCCGAGCCTGACTCCGCCGGCCGGGTCGTCCTCACCTGCCGAATCGAAGAAGGCGACCCGGTTCGCATCCGCGACATCCAGATTCACGGCAACGAAGCCTTCACCGACGAGCAGATCGAAATCAAGCTCACCAACCGCCAGAAGACCTGGTATCGCAAGGCTCAACTCAAGGAAGACGAGTTTGTCAAAGACCTCGAACGCGTCGTCGACTTCTACAAACAGCGCGGCTTTATCGACGCCCGGGTCCTCGACTACGACATGAAGTTCGACGCCGGCTGGGTCACGATTACCATCAAGGTCAGCGAAGGAATCCGCTACCACATCGGCACGGTCGCCTTCGAAGGCGATTCGGTGATGACCGAGCCGCAACTGCGCAAGCTCGTCCGCTACCGCCCCGGCAGCGTCTACAACGCCAAGCTCACTCAGGCCACGCTCCAGGACCTTTTCGGCCTTTACTCCGAAGAAGGCTACATCTATGCCTCCGTCGTCCCGCTCGAACAGATGCGCTCCGACACCGTCGACATCACCTACCAGATAACCGAAGGTCGGCCGGCACAGGTCCGGCTGGTTTCCATCGAAGGCAACGAACAGACCTACGACAAGGTCATCCGCCGCGAAATCTCGTCTCTCCCCGGCTACGTCTTCAAACGCTCCGAGGTCATGCGCAGCCAGCGCGACATCTTCAACCTCGGTTTCTTCGACGACGTCTCGATCGACTACCGCCGCGCCGACACCGCCGGCACAATCGACCTCATCTACCGGGTCAAGGAGAAGAGCTTCTTCGGCACGGTCGGTGCCGGCGTCTCCTACTCGGCTCAGGACCAGTTCACGGGCTACGTCGAGCTCCAGCAGCCCAACCTGCTCGGTCAGGGTCTGCGCGCCGGTCTCAAAGTCGAAAAGGGCGCCAAGAAGGGTAACGTCGAACTCAGCTTCACCGAGCCCTGGCTTTTCGACACGCCGACATCGGCCGGAGTCAACGCCAGCTACGTCACCCGCTCCTACGACTACTACGACAAACAGGAAATCGGCGGCGGTCTCGCCTTCTCCCGACCGGTTCCGCTCGACTACACCCGCGCCTACCTCAATCTCCGCATCGCCGACGGCTATGTCCCGCCCTCCTCCATCCGCTCCGGCTATACGCCCACCGGCATCCAGAACGTCTACCGCGACACAGTTCACAAAACCGCCTTCAACCCCGGCCTCACCCTCACCCGCGACTCCCGCGACTACATCTACAACCCGCTCACCGGCTCCGCCACCACCTACACCTTCGACATCTCAGTCGGCGACATCCGCTTCCACCGCCATATCTTCGACATCAGTCACTACTTCCCGCTCTTCTGGAAGTTCGGCCTGATGGGACGCACCCGCCTCGGCTACATCACCGGCTTCAGCTCCGCCGACACCGTCCCGCTCTACGAACGGTTCTACGCCGGCGGCACCGGCCCGGACGGAATCAGAGGCTACGGCGAGCGCTCGGTCGGCCCGCTCGAAGGCGGCTACCGCGTTGGCGGCAAGGCCGAAGCAATCTTCACCCTCGAATACAAACTCCGCATCAACCCCCAGCTCTCCTTCCTCGCCTTCGCCGACGCCGGCAACGCCTGGAACTCACTCAACCAGTTCAGCCTCTCCGACCTGAAGCGCGGCGCCGGTCTCGGCGTCCGCATCGAAATCCCGATGCTCGGCCTTATCGGCTTCGACTTCGGCTACGGCTTCGACAAAGACCGCCCCAGCTGGGAGCCCCATTTCCAACTCGGCCGCACCTTCTAGCCTGTCCGGCCGCGTCCACGCCCTCCCCGTCCAAGACGAACCGAACTCCCAAAGACCCCCGGCACCGGAAAACCGACCCCAAAACACCTCAATCCCGATTCACGCCGCTATCCCTTGATTCTCCATGCAGTTAGTGACGCTGCCGCGATAACCTCTGCAATCCGGCCGACCGTGGGGGGAGTGACTCCCCCAGTCATCCGGCAGGCCGGTCACGGCGCCGGTTCCTGAACCGGCTGACCCCCGCTCCCCGGCCCGATACCGGACGCACCCTCGACACGCTCTACCTTGACTTCGGCCCGGCGCTCCCTACCATACCACGGTGACCGGACTCATACTCACCCCGAACCAATGAACGAAAGACCGGTATGCGCATACTCGGCTTCACCGAGACCTCGCTGATTGACTGGGACGGCAAGATTACCTCTGTCGTCTTCGTCGGCGGCTGCAACTTCTGCTGCCCCTACTGCCACAACCGCGAACTCGCCACCGACGACCCATCCCTCCCCTCGATTCAGTGGGCCGAAATCCGCGCCCTGATTGAACGCAAACAGGGCTGGATTGACGGCGTCGTCGTCTCCGGCGGCGAGCCGATGATGCACCCCGAAGTCTTCGACCTCTGCGCCGGCATCAAATCTCTGGGTGCACAGGTGAAGCTGGACACCAACGGCTCTTTCCCTTATCCCCTCAAAAAGCTCGTCGCCGTCAAGCTGGTCGACTTTGTCGCCATGGACATCAAGGCGCCGCTCAACCGCCGCTACTCGGCTGCCGCCGGCCGCCGGCTCGAACTCTCGCCCCTGCGCCGCACCATCAAGCTGCTCATCGAGTCCGGCATCGGCCATGAATTCCGCATCACCGCCGTTCCCGGCCTTGTTGACCCGGAAGACATCCCCGAAATCGGCCGGACCCTGCGCGGTGCGAAAAGCGTCGTGCTCCAGCAGTTCGACCCGGAACGCGCTCCGGTCAAAGCCTATCAGGAAAAGAAACCCTACTCGCTGGCCCAGGCCGAAGCCATGGCTCAGGAGCTCAAACCCTTCGTCAGCTCGGTCAAGCTCCGGGGCAAGTTCCTCTGAAACTCCAGCCCGAACTCGGCCGCAAACCCTGCCTCCACCGCCGAACGCACCCGTGCCGTCTCCACACCCCCTGCCTCCACCACCAGCGAAGTCATTCTGACTCCGGCCAGTCCACACGGATTGATCAGCCCGAACTGCCCCAAGTCGGTCGTCACGTTCAAGGCGAACCCGTGCCGGGTGACCCGCTCCTTCACCGCGATACCGATGGATGCGATCTTCCGCTCTCCGACCCAGACGCCGGTGAGCCCCGGACGCGCCCCGGCCCGGACGCCAAACCCGGCAAGAGCCCGAACCAGCGCCGACTGCATCCTCTCGACGAACCGGCGCACGCCGACCAACCCCTGACTCAGCTTGAACACCGGATAGCCGACCAGTTGACCCGGCCCGTGAAAAGTCACATCACCGCCGCGCTCAATCCGGAAGACCGCGATACCCCGCCGCGCCAGCTCCGACTCTGAAATCAGCACATTGGCCGGATCAGCCGACCGGCCCAGCGTGATGACCGGATGATGTTCGAGGAGAATCAGCGTGTCCGCAATCGCGCCGTCGACCCGCAGCCGCCAGACCTGCTGCTGAAACTCCAGCGCCCGGCCGTACTCGACCACACCCAGCTCGACCACCAACCCGGGCCGGGTCATGCCGCTGGCCTGAACCGACTGGTCCGCCATCTCCGGCTGGCCGGACCTCCCCTACCGATTGACGACGTGAACCGCGCGGCCGTGAATCGCCTCGGCCGCTTCGAACAGCAACTCGCTCATCGTTGGATGCGGATGCACAACCCGTCCGAGGTCGGCTGCTCGCAACCCCAGCTCCACCGCAATCGCCGCCTCGGCAATCAGCACGTCGGCCTGCGGCGCAAGAATCGCGGCGCCGATAACCTTGTCCGTCTCCGCATCAACGACCAGCTTACACAACCCTTCGCTCCGCCCCAGCGTCAGCGACCGGCCGACCGCGCTGGCCGGAACCTTCGCCACCTTGACCTCGCGGCCCTCCGCCCGCGCCTCGGCCTCGCTCAGCCCGACGGTTGCAACCTCCGGGTCGGTATAGACGCAGGCCGGAACCGCCCGGAACCGCCGCCGGCCGCCGGACAGATGCTCGGCCAGCGCCAGCCCCTCGGCCATCGCCTTGTGTGCGAGCATCGGCCCGCCCCGCACGTCCCCGATTGCATACACACCCTCGAGGTTCGTCTCGTACCCGGTGCCGGTCCGGACGAATCCGCGCTCGTCTGTCGCGACTCCGGCGACATTGAGGTCGAGCCCGTCGGTCAAGGGAACTCTGCCGGCCGCAACCAGCACCTTGTCCGCCTCGACAATCTGCTCGGCGGTGCCGTCAAAACAGACGACCCGGGCCGGACTGCCGGCGGCCACGCCCCTGACGGTCTGCTTCAACCTGATGTCAATTCCCTCCCGCTGCAGCTGCCGCTGCAGTCCGGCGGCGACATCGCGGTCGGTTCCGGGCAGAATCTGGTCGGCCAGCTCGATTACAACGACCTTCGTGCCGAGCCGGCTGAAGAAAGTCGCAAACTCCAGCCCCACCGCGCCGGCGCCAACCACCGCCAGTCGTGTCGGCAGCCCGACGAGTCCGAGGGCGGTGTTGGAATCGATAACCGGACCGTGGCCGAACTCGAGTCCGGAAAGCTCCAGTGGCTTCGAACCGGTGGCGATGACGACCTTGTCGGCGACAATGGCAGTCGTGGCTCCGCCGGCGGACGCGACCGCAAGCCGTCTTGGCCCGGTGAAACGTGCCTGCCCGGTCACGAGCTCGATCCCGTTGGCCTTGAGCAGAAACTCGATTCCCCTGACCAGCCGCTCGACTATCCGGCTCTTCCAGCCGAGCAGCCCGATAACGTCGATCCGGGGTGAGTCGAAGACGATACCTGACGTCCGCGCCTCAGCCGCGCTCCGCACGACATGCGCTGCGTGCAACAGCGACTTCATCGGAATACAGCCCCAGTTCAGGCAGATGCCGCCGACCCGCTCCCGCTCGACAAGCGCGACCCTGCGCCCAAGCTGTGCCAGCCGGATTGCGGCAACGTAGCCACCCGGACCGGCCCCGACTATCGCAACCTCAACCTGCTTCTCGACCGCCTGTCCGTTGACCATCGGCCGCTACCAGACCGTTCCCTTGATCAGCTCCGAGGCAATCACCAGCCGCTGAATCTGGTTAGTCCCCTCGTATATCTGGGTAATCTTCGCGTCGCGCATCATCTTCTCCACCGGATACTCGCGCATATACCCGTAGCCGCCAAAGACCTGCACCGCGTCAGTCGTAACCCGCATCGCGGTATCCGAAGCCATCACTTTCGCCATCGAGGCAATCGCCGAAACATTCTTCAGCCCCGCGTCAATCGCCCGTGCCGCCTCGTAGACCAGCGCTCGCGAGGCCTCGACCTGAATCGCCATATCCGCCAGCATCAGCTGCACTGCCTGAAAGCTGGCAATCGGCTGCTCGAACTGAATCCGCGTCTTGGCATACTCGACCGACTCGTCCAGCGCGCCCTGCGCGATACCCAGCGCCTGCGCCGCTACGCCCGGCCGCGTCTTATCGAACGTCCGCATCGTATGAATAAAACCCATCCCCTCGCGACCGCCGATAAGGTTTTCGGTCGGAACCCGGCAATCCTGAAACACCAGCTCCGCGGTCTTGGAACACCGGATACCCATTTTGTCTTCAATCTTGCCAAACGTGAAACCCGGCGTGCCGTCCTCGACTATGAATCCGGACAGACCCCGCGCCCCCCGTGCCGGGTCGGTCGAGGCGATAACCGTGTAAATCTTCGCCACGCTGCCGTTTGTGATGAACTGCTTGGTGCCATTGAGGATGTAGCAGTCCCCGTCCCGTCTCGCCCTCGTCTTGACATTCGACGCGTCCGACCCGGCTTGCGCCTCGGTAATCGCGAACGCCGCCAATTCACCCTCGGCCAGCCGCGTCAGATACTTCTTCTTCTGTTCATCGGTCCCGCCGAGGATTATCGGGAACGTCCCCAGCCCACAGGCCGCATAACACAGCCCGGCCGCGCCGTCAACGCGGCAGAGTTCCTCGACCACCAAGCACATCTCCATGATTCCGCCGCCCAGCCCGCCGTACTCCTCGGGGATATACACGCCCATCAGGCCCAGCTCGGCCAGTCCCTTCATCAGCTCGTGCGGAAACTCGCCGGTCTGGTCGAGCTGCTGCCGCACCGGCTTCATCCTCTCCTGCGCGAACCGCCGCGCCAGGTCCCTGATTTCCCTCTGCGTGTCGGTCAGGAAGTACTCCATCAGTATTGCCTCCTTGGCTGAATCACGGACTCGCCTGCCTCACCTCAGTCGCTGCCTGACCTCGGCCGCCACCCGCATCAGCCCCGCCTTCATCAGTAGCGCCGTCTCGCGGTAGAACTCCAGCGAGCGGCCGACCGGGTCGGCAATCTCGCCTCCTGCCTGAGGATAACCGGCAATAAACCGTACCCGTGCACGCGCACCGGGCACCCGCTCGCCTATCCACTCCTCGTGATATCGCTCCATCACCAGAATCAGGTCGGCGGCCTCTATCATCTCCGGCAGAAGCTGCTGCGCACGATGGGCGGTGATGTCCGCGCCCATCTCGGCCGCAACCTCGACCGCATACTTGGTTGCTGGCGCTCCCTCCGGCGCGTCGGTTCCGGCCGACCCGACCAAGACGCGCTCGCCCGAAAGCATCCGGCTCAGCATCCCCGCTGCCATCGGGCTGCGGCACGAGTTGCCAGTGCAGACGACAAGCACGGAGAAAAATACTTCGGGCCCCAGCCTCACCAGACCACCCAGTTCGCGCTCGAGCTCAAGTATCGCCGGAGTTCCCCGCCTGTCAACGACCGCCGGCTGCCGGGTCAGGTCAAGCACTGCCGGACCAGAGCCGACTGGCCCCTCACCGACGACGGCCAGCGTCGCCCAGTTCCCCAGCTCATCAAGCAGCTCGGAAAGACCACTGACATCGTCCGGCACTGCCAGCCATACCGGTCTGCCGGCAGCGGAAACCAGCTCCGGCCCCGGGCTCGCCTGCATCAACACACAACCGGGGGTGGCTGCTCCAACCACGACTGCAGCACCGAGCGTGAGCAACCTCTCAATCTTCGTCCGCTCCACGGACACCTGAGCCGGCACTTCGGCGACTGAGCTAACCAGCCGAAACGTCCTGCCAACGCGCCTGCTCAGCTCCTCCCTGTCCAGACCGATGACTCCGTATCCGCCCGAAACTGGCAGTATCACTCCGCCTCCGCCCAGCGCCTCGACGACGTGAGCGGGCCGCACCGACCTTGACTTGACAATCCTGGTCATCGGCTAGCCGCCCGCCAGCCGCGCCAGCCCGCGTGCGCCAATGTCCCGCCGGTAGAACATGCCCTCGAACCCGATACTAGCAAGTGCCGCATAGGCCTTATCTCTGGCCTCAGCAAGACTGGCACCGAGGCCGGTTATGCCCAACACGCGCCCTCCGGTCGTTACCACCCTGCCATCGACGAGCTTCGTCCCGGCGTGAAAAACAATCGTGTCCGCCGAGTCTTCCAGAGAACCGGTTATCTCCACGCCTTTCCGGTATGTGCCGGGATAGCCCTCAGCCGCGGCCACCACACACAGCGCCCAGCGGCCGGAGCAACTCAGCCGCGTATCCGCCAGCCTTCCCTCGACGCAGGCCATAGCCAGTTCGGCAAAGTCCGTTTCAAGCAGCGGCAGTATAGCCTGGGTCTCCGGGTCACCCAGTCGGCAGTTGAACTCAAGCACTCTCACGCCCTCGCGGGTTAGCATCAATCCGGCGTAGATGACCCCGCGGTAGTCTATTCCCTTTCGGCGCAGACCAGCGAGAAGCGGTTCGAACACCCGCTCGTGGACTTCTCGTTCCACTTCCGGGGTCACGGCCGGAGCCGGCGCGTATGCTCCCATGCCTCCGGTGTTCGGCCCTTCGTCACCGTCTCTCAGTCGCTTGTGGTCTTGGGACGGCCTCAGGTAGCGCACAACCTTTCCGTCAGTCAGGCCGATCACCGAAGCCTCTTCGCCTTCGAGCCATTCTTCAATAACAACGGTTCTGCCGGCATCGCCCAGCCTAATGTCCACCATCATGTCCCGCAGTGCCTGTTCGGCTTCGTCCTGGGTGCGCGCAACTACGACGCCCTTACCCGCTGCCAAGCCCGACGCCTTGATGACAACCGGAACCGGCAGTTCCCGCAGATGAGCCCGGGCCTTATCGAAGTCGTCGAACCGGGCATAACGGGCGGTGGGAATTCCCTGCTCCTCCATCAGCCGCTTGGCGAAGGCCTTGTCTCCTTCTAAGCGTGCGCCGGCCCGGTCCGGGCCGAACAGCGCCAGCCCGCGCCGGCGAAACTCATCGCCGATGCCCGCAACCAGCGGCAGCTCCGGCCCGACTATGGTCAGGTCGACCCGTTCAGCCGTCGCCAGTTCGGCTAGGGCCTGGACGTCCTCGGCCTTGATGTCGTCGCACCGGGCCAGTTTGGAAATGCCTGCGTTTCCCGGCGCGCAGAACAGCTCGTGCCCGAAACGGGCAAGACTCCAGACAATAGCGTGCTCTCTGCCACCGCCGCCGACAACAAGGACTCTCAACGGGCACTCCTCGACGCTGTATGCCAATGGACAGGGTTTCCGGCATTCAGCGCGACTCCCGACGGAAAGAACCCGTGGACTGCCTTGATGGCATCGGCTCTTGCCCGGCGACTCCAGACTCGCGTCATGTGTTGTGCGCTTCAGAATCTAGCGTTTGACCCGGTCTCTGTCAAGACCGATGCCGGCGGCTTGACTTGCGCACATTAGCTCATATCATCGTGCCCGTGAGTTCCGCCCCCGGACTTCTGCCTTTTCTGCTCGAAATCGGCACCGAGGAACTACCGCCCTCGGTTCAGCAACCTGCTGCCGAGGAGCTGGCGCGTCGGGTCGCGGCCCTTTTCTCCGAACACGAGTTGACAACCGGCGCCACTGAGGTCTTCTACACCCCGCGCCGCTTGGCTGTCCGCTTCGCCGACGTGCCGGCTGAGAAGCCGGCCCGTGAGGTCGAGCTGCAGGGACCGCCGAAGAAGGCGGCCTTCGATTCCGCCGGCAGCCCGACCCGCACCGCACAGGGCTTCGCTGCCGCTCACGGCAAGACCCCGGCCGACATCTTCCTGAAAGCCACTCCGAAGGGGGAATACGCCTTCATCCGCAAGCAGGCGCCCGCTGTACCGACTGCCGACATCTTGGGGGCCGGCCTCGGCCCGCTGGTCGCCTCATTGCCCTTCCCGCGCAACATGCGCTGGCAGGAAGGAAAGCTCCGTTTCAGCCGGCCCATCCGCTGGCTGGTGTGTCTGCTCGGCACCGATATCATCCCCTTCAGTCTTGACAGCCTCACGGCCGGCAACACGACTCTCGGCCACCGCAACTTCAGCCCCTGCCCGGCCGCCATCCCGGCACCTGCCGACTACGAGCGCGTGCTGCGCGAGTGCAGGGTGATTGCCTCGCCCGCCGACCGCCGCGCTGCGATTGCCTCCGCGCTTGCCGCGGCCGCGGCTGCCCGGGACTGCGTCCCCTTACAGGATGACGAACTGATCGAAGAGACCATCAGCATCACTGAGTGGCCAGAGGCCATTCTGTGTTCGTTCGACAGCAGCTATCTCGGCCTACCCCACGAAGTCCTCGTCACTGCCCTCAAGAAGCATCAGCGCTGCTTCGCGGTCGTAACCAAGCAAGGCGGGCCGCTCGCCCCCTGCTTCATCGCGGTTGCCAACACACCCGGTTGCGACCACGCGCAAGTTCGGCTCTGGTACGAGAAAGCCGTCGACTCGCGGCTCCGCGACGCCCGCTTCTTCTACGAAGCCGACCTGAAGCTCGGGCTCGAACCGCTCGTCGAGGAAGAGAAGAAGGTCGTCTGGAGAGAAGGCATGGGCACGCTCTACGACAAGACCCAGCGCCTGCGCAAGCTCTGCGCTCACCTCGCCGCCGTCGTCCCCGGCACGGACGCCGCCACCCTCGACCGCGCCGCCCAGCTCTGCAAGGCCGACCTGCTTACCCAGATGGTAAGGGAGAAGGAATTCACCTCCCTGCAGGGCATCATGGGCGGAATCTACGCCGGGGAGCTCGGCGAGGCAGCGGCAGTCAAACTGGCAATCTACGAACATTACCTGCCGAGTTTCATCGGTGACCGGATGCCATCGAGGCGACACGCCGCCCTGCTCAGCATCGCCGACAAGACCGACAACATAGTTGCCGCCTTTGTAACTGGTGCTGTCCCGACGGGGTCCGAAGATCCGCTCGCGCTACGACGGCAGGCTGCCGGGCTTCTCACCATCATCCTCGAACTCAAACTGCCCATAGACGCTCAGGAGCTCACCCGGAAGGCAGCAGGACTGTTCCCTGCTGCCCCTGCCGAACTCCCAGCCAGGCTCGACGATTTCTTCCGCGAGCGCATGGCCACACTACTCGCTGAAGGAGTGACAACTGACCAGGGAACGACGATCTACGTCACCTATGACGTGGCCAATGCCGTGCTCGCCACCCACTGGCACACTCCGGCCGAAGCCCTTGCCCGGGCTCAAGCCCTGACCGAGTTCCGCGACCGGCCCGAATTCGAGAAGCTCGTCGTCGGCCAGAAGCGCGTTGCCAACATCCTGAAAGGTATCAACATCGAGGGTCTGCCCGACCCGAAGCTTCTCACTGAAACGGCCGAGCAGAATCTGTGGGAGCAGTCACAGCAGGTCGAACCTGAACTGGATGCCGCCCTTGCCCGCGCCAACTACGCCCGCGCCTTCGAACTGCTGCTCGGCCTGCGCGGAGCCATCGACCAGCTCTTCACCGACGTAATGGTCATGGCTGAAGACGCGAAACTGCGCGACAACCGGCTCCGGCTGCTCGGCTACGTCCGTTCGCTCTTCCGCAAGGTCGCCGACCTCTCGCTGATTGTCCTCGAAGGAGAGACGTCCTGACCGCCCTCCGCCCTGCGCTCGTGCTCGCTCTCGTTTCCTGTGCCGCCCCAAAGCCGGCGCCTTCGCCGCCTCAGACGCTGACCCGGCCGGCCCTGCCGGTCATCGAACTCCGGCTCCGCGACTCGCGCATCTTCGCCGAAGTCGCAACCACGCCCGAGGAGCGCAGCCTCGGCCTGATGTTCCGCGAG
>Ga0073932_1006515_pt1 | contig 11901 bp, 9 predicted proteins | sample DewCreD2012metaG_FD_76967 | JGI IMG/M metagenome (GOLD analysis project Ga0073932, IMG submission 76967) | Hot spring sediment bacterial and archeal communities from British Columbia, Canada, to study Microbial Dark Matter (Phase II) - Dewar... ... | reverse complement strand
TGCGCCGGTCTGCTTTCACCCTCATCGAGCTGTTAGTGGTAATCGCCATCATTGCCATCCTCGCCGGAATGCTCCTGCCCGCGCTGGCCCGGGCCAAGGCCAAGTCGCAGGGCATTTTTTGCATGAACAACACCAAGCAACTGACCCTGGGCTGGCTGGTGTACGCGGACGATTACCACGACCTGCTGCTCGGCTGTCTGGACGGCCTGCCCAACCGCCGCGTGAACTGGATTCAGGGCGACCTGGCCGCTTGGAACGCCGACGCCGCCAACCTGCGCTACATCACCAACAGCCCGCTCTTCCCCTACGTCGGCGGGAGCCGCGAGATTTTCCGCTGCCCGGCTGACAAGGCGGTGGTCACGGTCGCCGGTCGCCAGGTGCCGCGCATTCGCAGCAACTCGATGAGCCAGGTCTTTGCCTTCGGCGACTGGTTGGACGGCTCGGGCACCGGGCGCAACCAGACCCGCTGGCGCATCTACGGCAAGGCTTCGGAAATCGTTCAGCCCACCAAGACCTTTGTCTTCGTGGACGAACACCCCAACAGTATTAACGACGCGGCCTTCGCCAACCAGTGCACCGGCGCCGAAGCCCGCGCCACCGCCCGCATCATTGACATCCCCGCCAACTACCACAACGGTGCCTGTGGCTTTTCCTTCGCCGACGGCCATTCGGAGATCAAAAAGTGGCTCAGCATTTCCTCCGGCCACCCGGACACCCGCGCCGGGCTGCGGAACATGCCCGTCTATTTCACCGGCGCCCGCAACCTGAGCCTGAACTTCGCCGTCCTGGACGCCTGGCTGGACGCCAAATGGATGGCGGACAACGCCACCGTCCCGACGCGCTGAAGTAAAGCGCCGGCGCGCGCGGCCCTCTCCCTGCCGCGACGCCGGGCGCGCCGATTCCCCGCCGCGGCGGCGCAAAACTCCTTCATCCCCCGCCGCCCCGCCGATGCTTCGGGCTTCGGCCTTCGGATTTCGCCCGGCCTTCGGCTTTGAGCGAAGGCGTCGTCCGGGCCCGTCCTGCGGGTTGTCCCTGCCACAGGGCCCCGGGCGCTCCATTGCCGCCTCGACGCTCCGGCCCGCAGGTTTTAAGTTCGACCGGATGCAGTTGACGCACACACCGCTGACCATCGCCGGGCGCGCCTTCGCCTCGCGCCTCATCCTGGGCACGGGCAAGTTCGCCTCACCCGAGCTGATGCGCGACACCCTGGCCGCCAGCGGCGCAGAAATCGTCACCGTCGCGCTGCGCCGCGCCGACCTCAGCGGCCGCAAGGACCCCTTCGCGAACATCCTCGAGTTCATTGACCCGGAGAAATACCTGGTGCTGCCCAACACCAGCGGCGCAATGAACGCCGCCGAGGCCGTGCGCCTGGCCCGCCTGGCCCGCGCCGCCGGCCTGCCGCCCTGGGTCAAACTCGAAATCCATCCCGACCCGCGTTACCTCTTGCCCGACCCGGTCGAGACCCTGCGCGCCGCCGAGCAGCTCGTGGCCGAAGGGTTCGTGGTGCTGCCGTACATCAACGCCGATCCCGTCCTGGCCAAGCGCCTCCAGGAAGCCGGCGCCGCCACGGTCATGCCCCTGGGCTCGCCCATCGGCTCCAATCGCGGCCTCCAGACCCGCGACCAGCTCCGCATCATCATCGAGCAGGCCACCGTGCCCGTGGTGGTGGACGCCGGCCTGGGCGCGCCCAGCCACGCCGCCGAGGCCATGGAACTGGGCGCCGACGCCGTGCTGGTGAACACCGCCATCGCCGTGGCCGCCGACCCCCCGCGCATGGCCCGCGCCTTCCGGGCCGCGGTCGAGGCCGGCCGCGCCGCCTTTGAAATTGGTCTGGCCGCGCCCAGCCTCGAGGCCCGGGCCACCAGCCCGCTGACCGCGTTTCTGGACCATCCCTGAACCGGACCCGCGCGTGAGCCCGAACCACCTGCCGCCTGCCCGCGTGCGCCGCCTGCTGAGCGCCGCCGCCCGCCGCCGCCTCCTGGTCGTGGGCGACGTCATGCTCGACCAGTTCCTCTGGGGCCGGGTGCACCGCATCTCGCCCGAGGCCCCGGTGCCGGTGGTCGAATTCGAGCACGAGAGCTTCATGCCCGGCGGCGCCGCCAACGTGGCCCGCAACCTCACCGCCCTGGGCGCGCCCGCCGAGTTGTTTGCCGTCATCGGCCCCGATGCCGAGGGCGCCCGCCTCCGCGCCCTGCTCGAGCGCGAGGGCGTGGATTGCCGCGGCCTGGTGGTGCACCCGGCCCGCCCCACCAGCGTCAAAACCCGCATCCTCGCCCAGCGCCAACAGGTGGTGCGCGTGGACCGCGAGCAGCGCGGCGAACTCGAGCCCGCGCAAACCGACGCGCTGTGGCGGCGGCTCCGGCGCCGGCTGGCGGGGGCGGATGCCGTGATCGTGGGCGATTACGGCAAGGGCGTGGTCACCCAGACGCTGCTGGACCGCCTGCGCGAGGAATGCCACCGCCGCGGCCTCTGGCTGAGCCTGGACCCCAAGCCCGTCCACGCGCTGCGGCTGGAGCGGCTCTCGCTGCTCACGCCCAACCGCAAGGAGGCCTTCGAGCTGGCCCACCGCGCAGACCCGCAGCCCGCCGCTGCGCCCGCGGCCGACCCCGCCCTGTTCGAGGTGGCGCGGGGGTTGTTGGACGCGCTCGCACCGGCGCTGCTCCTGATCACCCTGGGCGAGCACGGCATGTTGCTGTGCCGGCGCGGCCGGCCGCCGCGGCACATTCCCACCACGGCGCGCGAGGTGTTCGACGTGTCCGGCGCGGGCGATACCGTGATTGCCGCCTTCACCCTGGCCATCGCCGCCGGAGCAGCCCCGGAAGAGGCGGCGGTGTTCTCGAACCACGCCGCGGGCGTGGTGGTGGGCAAGCTGGGCACGGCCACGGTCTCCCCCGCCGAACTGCTCGCCAGCTTCGACCGCACGGCATGAAGGCGGTCCCGGCGAGCGCCCCGGGCGAGGGTGGTTACGTGCTGGTGCGCGTGGCCGGCGGGGCTTGGAGCGTGCGGGCGCTGGCGGAAGGCGAGACGTTCCACCCGGTCATCGGCCCCGTGGCCGAGGCGGAGGCGGTGTACCTGCGCCCGTTGCGGCTGCTCGAGCGCCTGAGCGCCGGCGCGGACGAATTTGTGGTCTGGGACGTGGGCTTGGGCGCGGCGGCCAATGTGTTGACCCTGCTGCGCGCCGCGCGGGACCTGGCCGCGCCACTGCGAGTGGTGAGCTTCGACCGCACATTGGCGGCGCTGGACTTTGCCCGGCGCCACGCCGTGGCGCTCGGTTACTTCGCCGGGTACGAGGCGGCGGTGGACCGCCTGCTGACCGCGCGGGCCGTCCGGTTCCGCAACGGCCGCCAGCCGGTGGACTGGGCGGTGTGCGTCGAGGATTTTCCCGCGCTGCTGGCGAGCGCGCGCGCCCGCGACCTGCCCGCGCCGCACGCCATCCTGTATGACGCCTTTTCGCCGGCGCGCAACCCGGAGATGTGGACCCGGCCGCTGTTCGAGCGTCTGCGGGCGCGACTGGACCCGGGACGGCCCTGCGCGCTGGCCACGTACTCGCGGGCCACGCTGGTGCGGGTGACGCTCCTGGTGGCGGGTTTTTACGTGGGCGCGGGCGGGGCCAGCGGCGAGAAAGAGGAGACCACCGTGGCGGCGAGCGACCCGGCGCTGCTGGCCCGGCCGTTGGACCGGCGCTGGCTGGCGCGTGCCCGCCGCTCGAACAGCGCCGAGCCGCTGGCCGGGCCGCGGTATGTCCAGGCGCGGCTGGCCGCCGCGACGCTCGAACGGCTCGAAAGGCACCCACAGTTCATGACAGGTTGAGCGTTAAAGTCGGTTCGGCCGATGGCTCAACCACCACCACAGTGCCCCGAGCGTGATCAATGCCAGCGGAGAGGGTTCGGGGACCAGTGCGAAACTCTCCAAACCTTTCATGTAGTTCAATCCTCCGTCCGGATTTTCGCTTAGATAAACCTGGACAGGATTGCTCCTGCCGAAAGGCCCACCTACGGCCAAGGCTTCTTCGTAGGTGTTGTAGGTAGAAGCCCAAACGCGCATTTCCGCCCAAACCATGTCCAGGGCCTTAAAAGGGGTCGCGACTACCGTGCTGTGAATGTAACCCGCTCTGTCGGTCCGAAAGTGCACTGGCGTCCCAACCGGAACCAGGCTGTCCACACTCCAGCCGACATACGCTTGGGCAAAATAGTTGGTTCCCGCCAAAGGCGCTCCATTCCAATCGAGGATTTTGGCATCAATGCCCCAGCCGGGGGACCAATTGGAAAAAACAAATTTGCCCTGAGCTTGGAGGTTTGCCCCGCCCCAGTGAAAGACCGCGATGAAAATGAAGAAGGCCTTTGCTTTTTTCACAGTGGCATTCTAACCGGCGTACAAATTACTTCAAGCACCGCACGGATGTCATAGTGCAGCCTGCTCCCGCCCGCTCAGTCTGGCGTTGTCAAGCGGGCGCGCCCTCCCTAGCTTGAAGCCGATGGCCACCGTCGCTGAGCAACTCCGCGCCGCCCGCGAGGCGGCCGGGTTGAGCATCGCCCAGGTTGCTGAAATCACCAAGATGCGCGCGGACCGCGTGCAGGCGGTCGAGGAAGGCAACTATGCGGCCTTTACCGCGCCGGTGTACGTGCGCGGGTTTGTGCGCACGTACGCCCGCCTGGTGCACGCGGACGAAGCCGCCGTGATGGCCGCGCTCGAGACCGAGCTGGCGCAGTTCGAACACTTGCGCGAGCCCCCGGAACTGCCCGGCACTTCGCAGGGCGTGCTGGACCGCGTGATGTTGCGCCTGTCCCAAGTGCCTTGGCGGGTGGTCTTGCCCGTGCTGATCCTCCTCGTGATCGTGGTGCTGGCCACGTGGATTTACCAGGCCCGCGAGCGCGCCCTGACCCGGGACCCGCTCCGCGGCGTACCCCCGGCACGGTACGAGCCGCCGCCCGCCGCGGGCGACACCCTCCCCCTGCCGCCCGCGCCGTGAGCCGGACCTGCTTCACCTGTTGCCCCGCCTGTACGTGAATGCCGAACCTTTGTCCTCCCCGCCGCCGCGCGTGGGGTTGATTTCGCTGGGTTGCGCCAAGAACCTGGTGGACGCCGAACTGATGCTGGGCCACCTGCTGCGCGACGGTTTCGAGATCACCAACGACGCCGCCCGCGCCGACGCGCTGATCGTCAACACCTGCTCGTTCATTGACGCCGCCCAGGAGGAAAGCGTGGACGCCATCCTAGAATCGGCTGCGGTGCGCGAAGCGCGGCACCGGGGGCAGGCCCTGCTCGTGGCCGGCTGCTTGGCACAACGTTACCGCGACGAGTTGCCCCGGCTTTTCCCCGAGGTGGACGCGTTCCTGGGCATTGACCAGGTGACCGAAGTGGGCCGGCTGGCGCGCGAGGCCCTCGCCCGGCGAAGGGCGCGACTGGCCCAAACCGCCGGCCCGGACCGGAAGCCCCCGGGTGACGCCGCCCCGCACCGGGCGAAGGCGCCAAGCCGGCCAGCGGCGCCGGACCACGCCGGAGCCGCGCCCGGAGCAACCACCGCGAAGCCCGCCGCCGCGCCGCTCCTCGAGGTACACCGGCGGCCCGGGTTCATCCCGGACTTTGCGATGCCGCGCTTCCGGCTCACGCCGCGGCATTTTGCCTACGTGAAGATCGCCGAGGGCTGCAACCACCCGTGCAGTTTCTGCACCATTCCCCGGATGCGCGGGTGGCACCGCAGCCGGCCGCTGGGGGACATCGTCGAGGAGGCGCGGCGCCTGATCGGCGAGGGCGTGCGCGAGTTGAACCTGATTTCGCAGGACTCGACCTACTACGGCCTGGACCTGCGCCCGCACGTCGCCGGCTCGATCGCCGCGCCCGCGCGTTTCCGCGCCGCGGCCGCGCAACTGCCCGCCGCCGCGCCCACGCTGGCCCGGCTGGTGCGGGCGCTGGACGCGTTGCCGGGAGAATTCTGGATTCGCATCCTCTACACACACCCCGCCCACTGGACCGACGAGTTGATCCAAACGCTGGCCACCTGCCGCAAGGTGGCGCGGTACGTGGACCTCCCCTTGCAACACATCCACCCGCTGATGCTCGAACGGATGCGCCGCGAGACTTCCCGGGAATACATCGAGGACCTGCTGCGCCGGCTCCGGGCCGGCCTGCCCGGGTTGACGCTCCGCACCACGTTCATCGTGGGATTTCCCGGCGAAACCGCCGCCATCTTCGAGGACCTGCTGGACTTCATCCGCGCGGCCCGGTTCGAGCGGCTGGGCGTGTTCACCTACTCGCGCGAGGAGGGCACCGTGGCCGAGCGCATGGCCGGACAGGTGCCGCGCCGGGTGCGCGACCAACGCCGCGCCCGGGCCATGCTGGTGCAACGGGAAATCGCCCGGGCGCATGCCGCCGCGCAGGTAGGCCACGAGCTGGTGGTGTTGACCGAAGGCCCCGCCAGCGCCGCGCAGCTCCGCGCCGCCCGGGTTTTCAACTGGGAGCACGGCCTGTTGCGCGACACCCCCGACGCGGGCGAACCGCCCCGCGGGCGGGGCTGGACGGTGGCCCGCGGCGAGGGCGATGCGCCGGACATTGACGGCCGGGTGTACGTGCGCGGGCGATTGCCGGCGGGGGAATTCCGGCGCGTGCGCGTGATCGGCCACACCGATTACGACCTGCTGGCCGATCCGGTGCGGTGAGGCCGGTCGCGCGGCCCGCCTCAACCCGAGGCTTACCGGGCCGGGCCTCGGCGTATTGCGCAACCTTGGCGGACCGCGGGTAACCGGGTACAACGGCGGCCGCCGATGAACCTGCCCAACAAGCTGACCGTCTCCCGCTTGGCGTTGACGCTGGCCTTCCTGCTGGCGGTCTTTTCGCGCACCGGCGCGGGCGACGCGCTGGCCCTGGGGGTCTTCATCGCCGCCAGCCTCACGGACCTGTTCGACGGGCGGATCGCCCGGCAACGGCGGCAGATCACCAACTTCGGCATCCTCATGGACCCGCTGGCGGACAAGGTGCTGATCTGCTCGGCCTTCATCGCCTTTGTGGACCGCGGTCTGATGCCCGGCTGGATGGTGGTGATCATCGTGGCGCGGGAGCTGGCCATCACCGGGCTGCGGCTGCTGGCCGCCTCGCAGAGCGTGGTGCTGGCGGCCGAGGGTTTCGGCAAACACAAGACCGTGTCCCAGATCGTGGCCATCGTTGCCATCTTGGTTGCCGCGGGATACCGCGAATGGGGCGCGGCCGCCGCCGCGGTGTTTGGCGGGCCGTTGCTGGGCCGGCCGTGGGTGGAGCTGTTCACCGTAGCTGCCCAGTGGTGGGCCGTGGCGCTGACGGCCGTCTCCGGCGGGCTGTATCTCTGGCGCAACCGCCAGCTTTACCTCGACCACCTGTGAGCCCGCGGGCCTGGATGTGCTGGGTGGCGGAAGGTTTCGGCGCGGGTCGCCTGCCGGTGGCGCCGGGCACTTGGGGCACGTTGGTGGGCCTGGGTTGGACGATGCTCCTCGTGGCCGCGTCGTCCGGGTGGGTCTTCGCCGGCGGTTGCGCGCTGGGTCTGGCGGCGGCGGTGTGGCTTTGCGGCGCGGCCGAGCGGCATCTGGGCCGGCCCGACCCGCCCTCAGTGGTGTTGGACGAGATTGCCGCCGTACCGGTGTGTTTTGCGGGCTGGCAGGTCGTTCAGCTCGTCCAAACCGGTCAGCCGCTGCAACTCGCCGACCTGGTGCGCGACGGCGCCTGGCAGGTCACCCTGGCCGGGGTGCTGGCGTTCCGGTTCTTCGACGTGCTCAAGCCCTGGCCGGTGCGGCAAAGCCAGGCCTGGCCCGGCGGCTGGGGCATCACCGCGGACGACCTGCTGGCGGCGGGGTACGTGAACCTGGTCCTGGCCCCGGTGCTGATTTTTTTCCCCCGGGGGTGAGCGGCGTCGCGCGTCGAGCGGCGCGGTCAATCCTGCGCGGGCGCCAGCCGGTAAGTGGTGTTGGCGCGCGTGGCGAATTCCCACACCCCGGGAGCAACCTGGGTGAGAGGCACGACGCGGCCCCGTGCCGAGCCGCGGCGGACCTCGAGCGGTGACGTGGTGCGGACCCGACAAGGATTGCCCAGCAGCGAACGCATCCGCGCCTCCCTCAGGCGGTCGTTTTGCCACGCCAGGTCCACCACGAACCCGCCGCGCGCGCGCAAGCCTTCTACGCGCCCCTGCGGCCAGGCGGTGGGCAGCGCGGGCAACAGTTCCAAGACAAAGGCCGGTGCGGTGTGCGCGGGGGCGGGCAGGGTTTCGTGGCTTTGGAGCAGCATCTCGCAAAGGCCGGCCGTGCCGCCGAAGTTGCCGTCAATCTGGAAAGGCGGGTGGAGGTCGAACAGATTCGGGGCCACGCTTTTTTGGAGCAGGGCCACGAGGTTGCGGTAGGCCTGCTCGCCGTCGCCCAGGCGCGCCCAGAAGTTGATGATCCAGGCGCGGCTCCACCCGGTGTGGCCGCCGCCGTGGGCCAGCCGCCGCTCGAGGGTCACGCGCGCCGCGCGCGCCAGTTCGGGCGTGCCGTGGCGGGTGATTTGCCGGCCCGGGTGCAGCGCGAAGAGGTGCGAGATGTGCCGGTGGCCGGGCTCCGGTTCATCGTAGTCCTCGCTCCATTCCATGAGTTGCCCGTGCCGGCCGATGCCGGGCGGGGGCAGGCGGCGCAAGGTGGCTTCGAGCCGGGCGCAGAACTCGGCGTCTCGGCCCAGCACCGCGGCGGCGGCGAGGCAGTTGTGGAACAGGTCGGTGATGATCTGCGTGTCCATCGAGGCGCCCATGCACAAGTGGCCCACGGTGCCGTCCGGCAGGCGGTAGGCGTTTTCGGGCGAGATGGACGGCCCGCTCACCAGCCGGCCCTTGGGGTCTTCGACCAGGTAATCGAGAAAGAACTCGGCGGCCTCCTTCATGGCCGGGTAGGCGCGCCGAGCCAAGAAGTCGCGGTCGCCGTGGAAGGCGTAGTGTTCCCACAAATGCTGGCAGAGCCAGGCCGCGCCCATCGGCCAGAGCCCCCACTGCGGGCCGTCGCCCGGGGCGGTGAAGCCCCAGATGTCGGTGATGTGATGCGCCACCCAGCCGCGCGCGCCGTAGTGCACCTGGGCGGTGCGGCGGCCCGGTTCGCGCAGGCTTTCGATCAGCTCGAAGAGCGGTTGGTGGCACTCGCCCAAGTGGGCCGGCTCGGCGGGCCAGTAATTCATTTGCAGGTTGATGTTGAGGTGGTAGTCGCTGTTCCAGGGCGGGCTCATGCCCTCGGCCCAGATGCCCTGCAGGTTGGCCGGCAGGTCGCCCGGCCGCGAACTGGCAATGAGCAGGTAACGGCCGTACTGGAAAAACAGGGTCAACAGGTGCGGGTCCGCCGCGCCGGTCCGGAAGCGGGCCAGCCGCGCGTCCGTGGGCTCCGCCGCCGCGGCCCCGCCGCCCAAGTCCAGCCGCACCCGGCGGAACAGCCGCTGGTAGTCGCTCACGTGCGCGCGGAAAAGTTCCGGGTAGGCCTTGCGCGCGGCCCGGTGGATTTGCTCGAGCACGGACCCCTCGCAATCGCGCCCGCCGAAACTGGTCGCCGCGCCCAGGATCAGTGTAGCCGTGGTGGCGTCCCGCACCTCGAGCCGTGGCCCGGGCGCGAAGACCTGGCCGCGGTCGGCCACGGCGCGGACGGCGGCGAAATATTCCAGGCCCTTGCCCCCGTCGAGCGTGCCGCGCATTTGCAACAGGTCTGGCGGGCGGGTCGAAACCGCAAACTCCTGCTCGCGGTCGAGCGTGACGAAGAAAGTCAACCGACCCGGGGCCGAGGCCGTCAGCCGCAGCACCAGCACCTGGTCGGGGTGACTGACAAACAACTCGCGGGTGTAGGTCACCTCGCCCACGCGGTAACGCACCCGCGCGACGGCGGTGTCCAGGTCCAGTTCGCGGCGGTAATCCTGCGCGGCATCGTGGCCGGGGAATTCCAGGCGCAGGTCGCCCAGGGATTGGTACGGTCGCAGGGTCATCGGGCGGCCCATCATTTTTTCACCGGCCAATTTCATGGCCTCGACGGGCCGGCCGGCGAAGAGCAGGCGGCGGACTTCCGACAGGGCGGCGCGGGCCTCGGGGTTGTTGCAATCCCGCGGGCCGCCGGCCCAGAGCGAGTCCTCGTTGAGCTGGAGCCGCTCGCGGGCCGTGCCGCCGAAGACCATAGCGCCGAGCCGGCCGTTGCCCAGTGGCAAGGCCTCACGTTCCCAGTGGGTGGCCGGCCGGGTGTACCAAAGCGTCAACGCCCCGGCCGGGGGCGGTGGCGCCGCGGCCCGGGTCAGCGGCAACCAACCGGCGGCCAGCAGCGCAATCAGGGTGGAAATGCGGCCCGGTTGGGCCGCGCGGAAGCGAACGCCGAACATGCCCGCACGGTTGGCAAAGGCCCCGGGCGCGTCAAGCCCCGGCGGCGCCAACCCGCCGGGCCGGCGCCGCCTGAATTTGAAATTTGGAAAGCAGGAAAGCCGCAAGGGATTTCCCGGCCCGTAAACCTGCCGCCCAAGTTTCCGGAATGCGCCGGCACGCCCCGGCATTGACGGCCCGCACCGCACCCCGCAGCTTCAACGCCGCACCGATGGCCGCCGCGCAACCTCCTTCCCCCGCCGCCCCGGTCCTTGGCCTCGAGGCCGGCGGTACCCGCACCGTGGCCCTGGCCGTGGACGCCGCCGACCGCGTGCTGGCACGGGTCGAGGCCGGACCGGCCAACCTGCGCTTGCTGGACGACGCCGCGCTGCGCCGGCACTTCGCCATGCTCGCTGCGCAGTTGCCCGCGCCCGCCGCCGTGGGCATCGGCATGGCCGGCGCCCGCGAGGAATCCGACCGCCGCCGCATCCGTACGGCCGCCGCCCGCGCCTGGCCGGGCGTGCCCTGCTGGACGGGTAACGATCTGGACACGGCCTTCGCCGCAGCGGGGCCGCTGGGACCGGGCGTGGCCGCGCGCGTGGTGGTCATCAGCGGCACCGGCTCCTGTTGCTTTGGCCGGCAGCGCGCGGGCCGGCGCGTGAAGGTGGGCGGCTGGGGGCATTTCTTGGGCGACCGCGGCAGCGGCTACGACGTGGCCCTGTCCGCGCTGCGGGCGGTGGTGGAGTCGCTGGACCGAACCGGACGCTGGCCGCGGCTGGGGGCGCGGCTGCTGCGGGCGCTGGCGTTGAACGAGCCAAACGATCTGGTGACCTGGCTGCACGCCGCCAGCAAGGCCGATGTGGCCGCGCTGGCCGTCGAGGTCGGCGCCGCGGCGGCGGCAGGTGATCCCTTGGCCGCCGGTGTGCTCCGCACCGCGGCGGATGCGCTGGCGCGGCAGGCGATCGAGTGCGCGAACCGCCTGGCTCGCGCGGGCGAGGTGGTCGAGTTCGTTTTCACCGGCGGGTTGTTGGAGCGGCAGGCGCGCTTTGCCGCGCGAGTGCGGCGGCAGGTGCACGCCGCCCTCCCGGAGGCGCGGTTTCGGCGGCTCGAGCGCGAGGGGGCTTGGGGCGCGGTGGCGCTGGCCCGCGCGTGTCTGGCGGAATCAGCGCCGGCGGCCCCGGGGCGCGCGGCGGCGGTGGCTGGAATCGAGGGGAGCGAAAACAACGCGCCGGTCGCCTATCCCATCCCGGAGACGACCGCGCCTTCGCCCACGGAGGGGCGCAACCCGCGTTCGCGGCGGCTGGACCGGATGTCGGTGCGGGCGGCGATCGAGTTGATGCTCCGGGAGGACGCGCGGCTGCCCGGGGCGGTGCGCGCGGTGCGGACCGGGTTGGAGCGGGCGGTGCGGCTGGCGGTGGCAAGTCTGCGGCGTGGCGGCCGCTTGATTTATGTGGGCGCGGGCACAAGCGGGCGGTTGGGAGTGCTCGATGCCAGCGAATGCCCGCCCACCTTCGGCGTCGAGCCCGAGCGCGTGCAGGGCATCATTGCGGGAGGGTCCACCGCCTTGTGGCAGTCCATCGAGGGCGCGGAAG
>Ga0073932_1006514_pt1 | contig 11902 bp, 19 predicted proteins | sample DewCreD2012metaG_FD_76967 | JGI IMG/M metagenome (GOLD analysis project Ga0073932, IMG submission 76967) | Hot spring sediment bacterial and archeal communities from British Columbia, Canada, to study Microbial Dark Matter (Phase II) - Dewar... ... | reverse complement strand
CTATGACAAAGACTCAACATTTGTCGCAAACTGGCGCGGCGTGGGCGTAAGCTTTTTCAGGCTTGCTCCTTACCCGCTCGTCACTCCAAGCCAGCTTCTGGCAGGCGTTCCACTTGCCAGCAGAAATAGGGGCCATGAAGTTGGCGGCAATCATTGACCGAGGAACCCGCAAAGACTTGGTTGACCTGTATTACATCCTGCAACATACTTCCCTCGAAACCATTTTCGAGATCGCGGCCATCAAGTACGCAAAGGTCAGCACTTTTGCTGTAAGCGCAACTCGCGCCCTGGCATATTTTGATGACGCCGAAGCCCTTCCGATGCCCAGAATGCTAGACAAAACGCCCTGGCAACAGATGAAAAAGTTCCTAAGCGCAAAAGCATTTGAAGCAGGAAGAAAGCGACTGGATACTTTCTGGAAGTAATAAACAACCATGTATATTTCGAACACACAAGGGAAGGCTGAAAAAGCCTTCCCTTGTTTTTAATCAAAATGGAGGACACATGAACTACCAACCCGGATACCACAAAACCGAACCCGGCCAGAAGTGCCGGATTTTCGCAATTCAAGTCGCCGTCCCGGCGAACGTTCACCCCGACGACATCGCCGACGAGATGACCAGCCTGCTGACGACGGCCATCGCCGACGAGCAATCTAATGTGCTGGACTGGCAGTATGCCCCAGGCTGCGGCCCGGTTGATTCCAATTTCGCCACAGCCAGCGACGAGCCGGTGGAAGGTGAGATTTTCGTCAACACGGTTGCCGCGCGGCGGGAGCAAATACTCGAAAAGACGCTGCTGGACTGCCTGAACGCGCTGAAGGACGCCGCGACTGTTGTTGACGCTGGGGATGGTGAAAACTATGCCTACCAGCACGAAATCGAGGTCGCCGAGGCTGTCTTGGCCGACGACCCGACGGCGCAAAGGCCGCTGGCCGATTCTCCCGTACCAGGACTTGGACGCGACATGCACACGCCCGGCGTCTGGCAGGTCGATGCCGCCGAAGAGGTGGTTGGTCACCACTCGTACCCCGTGTGGTGTGTGACCGCCGCGCATCGCGGAAAAACTCTCGCGATTTGCAGAATGATGGGCAGCGAACGCATGCCCTACGATGCCCGGCTGGTTGCCGCCGCACCGCACATGAAAGTGCTGCTCAATCTGGCTTATCGCTACCTGGCAGTCATGGTCGCCGAAAACATCCAGACGGTCTTGCCGCCGCAAGCAGTGATGTGCCGCATTGACGAGTTGATGGCGCAGATTGAGGCCCCGATTCCGCCCTGGCTGGAGGAACGCAAGCCATGATGAGCCAGTTGTCGCTTTTCGCGCCGGTTACGCTTTCCCAGCGCGAGCCGAGGCAGGAGAAGCCGGTCATTCCCACTGTTGAAGCGTCATACCCGGTCGTCGAAGCCTGGCCGCCTGCCGACTGGCTGGACGCCAGCGAAACGGCTGCTGAAATCGGCTGGCAGGGACCGGCGTTCATTACCACTGGCCTGCAAGACGCTATTCGCCGTAATGACGAATTCCTGTGGGAAATTCTTTGGACTGCTCGTTACCACTTGGTTGAACTGGGTGACAACCCGGCCCAATTCACGCTTTCGATGGGAAGCCGTGATTACCGTTTCGTGGCAAGCATCTCGGAATACTCCGGTATCCTGCTGCGCCTGGAAGCGTAGTCCCGCTTCCTCCACTGCCTTACAACACAGACCGCAAATCCGTCCCGCTCACATCCCTGGGCAAGGCGGCTTTGTCATTCAAGGAAAGACCACATGAACAAAAAACGCGAATCCGATATGTTTGACATCATGTTCGCTAACCCTCAAACTACGATGGAGCAGGCCAGCAACATCGTGCAGGCGAGGCAACGCCGACGGCAGGCAAAGCGGCTGATAGCAATCGTAGCCATCCTGCTCCTGGCCGCTATTTGCATCGCGCCATCACTTTTGGGAGGATAGCCATGCCTATAACTGACGACCTGATTGGCAAACGGATTGTCGATGTCCGCCCGCTCACCGACCTGGAAATGGTTGCTTGCGGCTGGGTAGGCGAAAAACCACCAGTCGCTTATGTTTTGAGCAACGGGACATTGATTGTCCCGGCTGCGGATGCCGAATTGAACGGCCCTGGCGTCCTTCTCGTCCTGGACAAACTGACCGGCCAGTTGGAGTTTGGCTTGGAACGGCTGACCGCTGGCTAATCGTAACCTCGAAATGGAAAGGATGAGGCCCTTCGCCTCGTCCTTTTTGTTTCGCGGCTTACGGCCCGAAAACACACTTATTTTCAATCGGAGGACACTATGAAAAAACTAACGCCAGGTCATGGCCGAGCCGTTCCAAATCTGGATTTTGGCCGTGCGCGAGGACGGCAAAGCAACTGTCGCCGCCGATAACGGCAGCGGCAAATTCCTGGTTTCCCAGGAAATCCCGTATACCACCTTCCCGCTCGACGAAATCACGTTGTACGTTACCAACGATGAGTACAACGGGATTGTGGTCATGCTGCCATCGGAATATTAGGACATATTGGCGAACGAGGATTAAGTCACACATCGAGAAAACAATGGAGCGTCCACCATCTGACGCTCCGTTGTTTCAAAAAACACACGGAGGACACATGAAACTCTATAAAGTCACTATCGTCCGCCTGGTTATGGCGGAGAACGAGTCCCAGGCCAAGGATTTGGCCGACCAGCAGGAAAACCCCTACGACGCCCAGGCTGAAATCGTCACCAGCGCCGACCAAATTCCCGAAGGCTGGCTAAACTGTTACGCTTACAGCGATGACGGAAGCGGAAGCGAGGAGACCATTGCCCAAATGCTGAACTTTCATGGCAGAACCGCCGACGATGCCCACTTGGAAGCGGACTACGAAGACCGCGTGAGCTGGATGGAGGATTAGTCTATGACCATCCGAATCGTTCCCGCCCTCGGCCCGCTGTCCTCGCTCTACTCATCATCCTGCGTGCGCTGCGGCGAACACGTCGCAGACTTCCGTGACCCGGAACGCGGCGAAGATGCTATTGAGCACAACGGCGGAGCCATCGTTGTTGACGCTCGCTACATCGACGACTGCGTTGTTGCCTGCGGCGGGTGCAAAGACAAGTGCCTTTGCCCGAAGTGCGACAGCCTGCTTGAAGCCGACCTGTGCCCAGATTGCCGCGCCCCGCAAGACATCCGCGAGTTCATCGAGATGTATCCAGGCGAGATTCCTGGCATGAGCGTCATAGCCTGCGCCATCGTCATCGACATCGGCAAAGGCGAATTGGTCGCCCTGGGCGAAAGCAGCGGCTATGTCTGGGGCCGCATTCAAGACTACTCGTACCCAGTCGCTGGCGTCCAGTACGCTGGCGATGACCGTAACCGGGCAATCCAGACTGCTGAAACCTGGAACAAAACCTACTATCAAAAACCATAAGGAGGCTACTATGAAATTAACACACATCTGTTTACCTGTCTTTAGCCAGGCGGAGTTTTACTATCCAGACGCCTTCTCAATCGACCTGGAAGTGCTGGATGAGTTGAAGCCGCTGGTCGAAATTGCCCAGCGACTGAATGAAACTGTGCGCAGTTTTCGGCAGATTGAGTTCGACTGGCCTTACGGCACTTGGCTCACTATTGACGAAAACATCGACGCAACCCCAGCCGTATTCCAGGAGCAAGACCCGTCCGAATCCGACTGGGCTACTGACTACAACGACCTGGCCCCAGTCGAAGGGGTATCTGTCCGTACCAATGGACACTATATTGAGTTCCGTTGTTACGAGGCCGACACGGGTCTAGAATCGTGGACTGCGCCAATCTATTGGCGAGGGGACCAGATTGTCTATAGCGACCGCCTGGCTTACAACATGCTGACCGGCGAGGTGACGGAGGTGGACAATGTGCAATAATCTTTCGTCTACCTGCTGGTGGATTGACGACGACGGCCTTGTCGCCGCCGGTAACGGCGATTGCTATTTGACAGTCGCGGAAGTGTTCGAGAGAGACGCGCTCCCGCTAATTGCCGCCGCGCCTGACCTTCTTGATGCCCTGCGAGAAACTCTCCAAGTTGTTGAGTATCTCGCGCCGGAAAAGTTCGACGACGCGGCCCACGAGGAAGCCTTCAATGCCACCCTGTCCCGCGCCCGCGCCGCTATCTCGAAGGCGAAGGGAGAGTAACCATGCCCAAGCATCATCACACTCCCGCCCCCTGGGAATCTGGCGTCGCCACGCTCAAGGTCGGCGTTCCTGCCGGCGTCGAGCAGTTCGCAGTCTGCGCGCAAGATAACCCTCGGCGCATCATCGCTGTCACGGGAACTGTCGGCGCGCCGGACGAGGCCGAAAGTATCGCCAACGCCATCCTGCTTGCCGCCGCCCCCGACTTGTTACAGTCTGCCAAGAACGCCCTGGCTGACCTCGAAGGCATTTTGCCTGAGTTCGAGCCTTCCGGCGACCGGGAACACCCGGCCTGGCAGACCATCAACGAACTCAAGGCGGCTATCGCCAAGGCCGAAAGCGAGGCCTGATGTGGGACTACGAAAAGCGCCAGCGCCGTAAGGCGCACGTCCTGTACCACATCCGAACGAACAGCGAGACCGCGCACAAAGCCCGCCGGTCTTACGCAGTCGCCCTGCTCGCAGTTATCCTGATGACTGTGATTGCTTGTGGCCTGCTCGTTTGGCGCTAGCTGTAACCTCGAATTGAAAAGGACGAGGCCTTTCGCCTCGCCCTTTTTGCTTCGCGGCATACGGCCCGAAATATACTTTTCTCAAACAAGGAGACACAATGAAATACCGCATCGCAACCCTTCTCTCGTTGCTGCTACTGGCAGCGTTTGTGTTCGCGCCGCTCGCCAGCGTGCGAGCAGACGAGTACGACCCGATGGAGGCGGTCTACGCCGAAATTGCCCGCCTGGAAGCCGCCGCCGCCGAAATTCCGGCCAACTACAAAAACCCACATCCCGCCAGCGAAAACTTTGCCAAACTGCCTGTTCCAGGTAAAGGCCCCTGGCAATACCTGAACATCAACGGCGGCGGGCTGGTTTCCGTCAACGACAGGGACGGGGTATTCCACAATTCCAGCGCCACCATCACCCGGAAAAAGCAGTTGCAACTCGGCCAGGTCTTCGATACTGAATTTGCCGCCGAGCAGCCAGAACAACTCTACAACAACGTCTTCCTGATTGGCTTTGGCGGCTACGTCCCTACCCGAAAGCAGGATGTCGTCATTGAGTTCAAGATGAAGGTCGACGAAGGCTTCTACGGTTCGACTGGCTTTTTCATCGAGCCGCAAGATACTTTTGCGCCGGACGGCAACTTTCAACTTCCCGCAGATTGGTTTGGCGTTTCCTATTCCGGCCCGGAGAATTACAACGCCGGCCTGAGCTGCTCCTATATCATCTCCTGGGTCCCGCTCAGCCAACAGCCTGTCGCTGCCAACCCGTTCCAGTGGAATGATTACAAAATTACGCTCCGCATGCTCAACCAAACCTACATGGAGGCCGCGCTAACCGTCAACGGCGAACAGGTTTGCAGCCAGCAGATGCCGCGTTTCCCCGTAGAGGTGCAAATCTGGTCAGACAACTACCTTTTGACCGCTGACGAAACGGGTATCACCATTGGTTTCAACAACCAGGAGACTCCGCAGTCGGTTTTGTTCGACGACATCTCGGTCAGGGCCAGGAAGAACAAGTAGCCCAGGTTTCAGGACGGCAAATTTCACCCCGGTTACAGGCCATCGTAGCCGGAGTCAATTTGCTGTTCTGGGCTTCCAGGGCAGCGCATACCTTACCAACAAATCGGAGGCTATATGACTGAAAGAAGGAAAAACGCTCCAGGATTTTTGATGCCCAGCGAAATCCTGCGGGCCACCCGCGAATTCGTCATCTTAGAACACGGAGACGAATGGCCGGAGGACGACTGGTTCCAGTACGGCAACAGCTGGGACATCAATGTTTGGAAGGATGAGAATGGCAGGGCCTTCGTCACCGCCTATCCCATCACTCCGCGCGGCTCGACCCAAACCAATCAGGGTATCACTATTCCAGCAAACGGAGATGGTTTGCTTGCCAACGATGACGGCACGTACACCCTGGCCGCTGACGCCAACGAGTTGCTTATCCATGCTGGCGTGTACAACGGCAGGCAGGTCGATGTGACCATCGAGCGGCGCATCGACGGTGGTATCGAGGCCGGAATCGACTACGGCGGCGATGCGTATGACCGCATCTGGGTCGGAGAGTAGCGACACGCCAACCATCGAACAACGGAACGAAACGAGGAGGGCCGTAAGAGACTTCCTCGTTTTTGGCAAGGAGGACACATGAAAGAAAAATTCGCAGAACACCGCTTTACCCCCCAGTCGCTCCGGCAAATCGAAATCATCAACGGCATCCTCGAAGAATATCGCCGGATGAGATTCAAACTCAGTCTGCGCCAGTTGTACTACCAGCTCGTCGCCCGCGACTACATCGAGAACTCGGTGCGCAGTTACAAGCGCATCGGCGAATTGGTGGCAGCCGCCCGCATGGCAGGGCTGATTGACTGGGACATGATTGAAGACCGCAACCGCGAAACGGTCATGAATACTCACTGGGCATCGCCCGCCGAGATCGTCCGCGCGGCGGCCAACGGCTTTCGCATCGACCGCTGGGAAGGCCAAATAGCCTACTGCGAGGTAATGGTTGAGAAGGATGCTTTATCAGGCATCCTGCTCCCGGTCTGCCGCGAACTGGATGTCCGGTTCGCAGCCAACAAGGGCTATTCGTCCGCCTCGGCCATGTACGAAGCCGGTAAGCGCTTTCGGGCGGTTGCCGCCGACTACGACAGCCAGGTCGAGGAATACCACCTTTTCTACCTGGGCGACCACGACCCATCCGGAATCGATATGACCCGCGATGTGCGCGAGCGGTTGCTGACCTTCGTTGGGCTGGGCGAAGAATTCCCGTTGGAAGTCCACCGCCTGGCGCTTAACTACGACCAGATCGAGCAGTGGAATCCGCCCGAAAACCCGGCCAAAGAGTCCGATAGCCGCTACGCCGACTACGCCCGTCGCTTCGGAGAGTCATCCTGGGAGTTGGACGCCGTCGAGCCGCGCACCCTGGCAACTCTGCTGCGCGAGGCCATCCTGGAACTAATCGACCGGGCCGAATGGGAAAAGGTCGCCGACAAGGAAAGGCGTATGCGCGCCGACCTGGAACGCCTGGCGGATGAGTACGAGGCAAGGAAGGGATAAATTGGGCGAAAATCGTCTTTGTAACCCCGAACTGAAAAGGATGAGGCCCTTCGCCTCGTCCTTTTTGTTTCGCGGCATACAGCCCGAAACATACTTTTCAAATCAAAACGGAGGTTCTATGAAAATGAAACTTATCCTGGAATCCCTGGAGTCCTGTTTGGAGATTCTTCAGGACCCTACCGGAGAAGTAGAAAACTACCAAGCCGAAATCAAAAAGGCGCAGGCCGCCCTGAGCGACGCCTGCGCCCTGGCAAAGCACGAAACGGCCGATGTCATCCTGGGCGGACTGTACGCAATGGGGTACGAGGCTGACCACATTCTCTTTCGCGTTACTGCCGAGGATTTCGCCGACCTGTTGGCCAACTACATGGCCGAGCGCGGCGCCAGCCCTTTCGACTTGATGCCCGACGAACTGGAAAGCCTGCTTTCCAGTGCCTGTGACTACCTCAACGGCGAGGGCATGTCCTGGGCGGATGTCGTTGAAATCGCCCTGGATGACGCCTGGCCGGAGCGGTTGAAAGGCAGTGACGCATGAGCCTGATAACAGCCGCCCTCCAACTCTACCGCGCGCTAGATGCGATGGTGAGTAACATCGAAAGCGGCGAGGTTGTAGTCGCCTGGGCTGACCCGTCGGGGCACACGGGCATCAATCACGACGCCGCAAAGGCAGCGCTGGAACAGGCTCGCCCGCTCCTGTCGGCAGCCCTCGCCGGGCGCAGCCCGCAAACCGAAGCCGAGTGCGCCCAGGAATGGCGCGAACTCATGGCAAAACAGACCCGCGAAGATTCTCTCGCCCTGGCCGACCAGCTGGGACAATAACCCGGAGGACAACATGCAGCAAGAACACCCGATTTACTACGAAGACGCCGATTCGTATGACTACGCAATCCGGCGTGGTTACGCAGCGGTCGAGGCCGATGTCTGGGGCGACCACGCCGTCGTCCATTTGCCCGGCGGCAAGCAGGCCACCATCGAGGGCAGTGCCTTCAGTCTTTTCGGCTTTGACCATAACCGCCCGAGTTCTACCGCCCAGGGAATTACCCGGTCGCTCGCTGACAACAATATTCCCGCCGTCTGCTGGCGGTTCCGCTGGATGGGCGGCGAGGCGTGTGATTGGGCAAACATCGAGAACGAGTCTGCTCGGCTGCACGCCGAGTCCGTTTTGTGGGACGAGGACAGGCACCAGTTGGTGGCCGCCCTGTTTGCCGCCAGCGACATCCAGCTCGCGAAGGCCGTCGTGGCCGGGCTGATGACCAATAGCGACAAGGTAGGAAAGACCTGGCTGCGCTGCTATGGCCCGCGCGTACTACTGGCATCGGCCAAAGGCCGCTACGTCCGCGTCTCGCGTTCTCTGGTAGAAAGCAATGCCGCCGGGAATGCGCAGGCCGTCCTGCACCCAAGGGCGGGTAACCCGCGCGAGTTTGCGGGCGACTTCTACGTCGTGGCCGCCCGGGGCGAGGACTTGACCCAGAAGTTCCGGGGGCGGCTGGACATGGCGCTGGAACTGCCGGTCAAGCCGGAGTGGGCAAGCTACCTGCTCTATGCCGGGGAGGACGCCGGACTGGTTGCCAACCTGTCATCGTTTGGCGCGGCTTTTTCGGGCCTGCGCGTTTCGCGCAAGGCCTATGGCGAAAACAGTTGGGAATCGGTCATCTCCGCAGGCCTGCGGGAGGGCGCGATTTCCATCTGACCAAAAAGCGCAGGAGGCAGAACGCCTCCTGCGTGATTTTGCCTTTTTGTTGTCAGGAATTTTCAAATCTAAAGATTTCTGCGAAATTAACAGATAGTTTGTGGTAGGGACGCTCGATGGTTGCCTGCGCTCTGCTGGACAGCAGACCGGAGATAACCATCTCGTCTCCCACACTTTCATCATCCGAAACACATTTCCCGGCGAGGCGCGCGAAAGATGCGCCCCGCCGGGCGCGTTTTCGCGTGTCTTGCCATCCCTGGAGGATACTCACATGGCAAGGCTCGAATCGCAATCGAAGTTACTGTACTATCCCACCCCTAACGTTATTGCAGAGACCATCGCAACCTGGTTCTCCGCGCCCCGCGAAACCCGCATCGCCGACCCGTGCTGCGGTACCGGCGAAGCCCTGATGCGCTTCTCGCAAGGTTTCGAGGAGGTCACGCGCATCGGCGTCGAGTTGTCCTACTCGCGGGCCGCGCAGGCCGAGAAGGTGCTGGACGCCGTTCTACCAACGTCGTTCTACGCCGCAACATGGAGCGCCCGGTCGGTTGGGTTGGTGTTCGACAACCCGCCCTATGACTGGTCGCAGCACGGCGAAACCGTCAACGGGCATACGCGCTCGATCCGACACGAGGTACTGTTCGTCGAGCGCGCCCGCGACAAGATTGTCGTTGGCGGGCATCACGTCATCATCATCCCCCGCTACATCCTGGGGGACGAAATCTACCTCGGCAAAGGCCAGCAAGACCGGGTCGCCCGCAACTTGCTGGGTTGGTACGAGGATGTTCACGTCTACCGCTTCCCGGATGACGAGTACGAGGCCTTCAAACAGGTCGTCGTGCTGGCCTGCAAACGCCGGGTGAAATACCAGGCTCCCACCAAAGACGCCATCGACGCGATTGTGGCGCTGGCAGATGAGGAGATGGACATCCCGGTCTTGCCGGAAGGCCAGGGCCAGTACGAAATCCCGGCTGTCAGCGGGCAGTACGTTTTCAAGTTCACCCCGCGCGAGCCCGCCGACGCCATCCGCGCCGTGCGCCGCGCCAACCCACTCGAGACTCCCGAATGGCAACGGGCAACCTACGTCCAGCCCATCGGTGAGTCCTTCAGCCCGGTCGAATCCATCAAAGTCGGCCACATCACCCTGCTCGTTTCGAGCGGCAATGTCGGCGTGGTCGGCATCCCCGACGAGGGGCTGCTGGTTAAAGGGACTTCCCGCAAGACCGCCACCACCTCCGTCGTCACCAACATCGGCGACAGGGGAAATAAGACCGACAGCGTGACTGAGACTGAAAGGTTCGAGCCAGTCTGGACGCTGGCCCGCAGGGACGGCAGCATCGAGGTCATATCAGACATCAGCCAGATTGCCAGCCTGGCGACCCGCTATGCCAGGCAGCTGGCCGATGCGGTGCAGGTCAAGAACGCCCCGCTCTACGCCAACAATCCCACTCCCCAGGAGTGGCAGCGCACCAGCCGGATTGCTGTCGATATGCCTCCCCTGCCTGGCCGCGACGAGCGCGGGTTGTTCGAGCGGCAACGGCATTGGGCAGTTGCTTTGCAGCGCGCCATGCGCAAGCAGAGTCACGCCATCGCCAACCTCGGCATGGGCACCGGCAAGACGCTCATCAGCGTCGCCGCGCTCAACGCCCTGGACGAGTTCCCGGCGATTGTCACCTGCCCGGCGCACATGCCGGCAGAATGGGTCAAGACCGTGAGTAAGGGCAGCGACCCGAATGACCCGATTCGGGTCATGTGGATTACGCGCCCGGTCAGCGACATCGCCCCGGCGCCCATCCCGGCGCAAGTCGAACATAACGGGGAAGTCCTCGATTTCTCCAAGCTGGCCTCCCCCATTTTCCACCCAAAGTACCAACCCGGCTGGATTACTGAATGGAACGCCAGCACCGGCAGCAAGTGGGCTTCGTTCTGCCAGGCCGTCCAGAATGCAGGCGGCCACGTTACCAGCGACATCCGCTGGCATGACGAGCAAAACAATGTCGTCAGGCGTTGGCGCAGGGCTTCCATTGACTGCGAACCCGCCCAGGCCGCGCAAATCGCCGCCCTGATTTCTCGGACGCTGGTTGTCCGACTGGATGGCGTGACCTACAAACCGGAATGCAAATTCCGCAGCGGCGGACTGGATGTCGCTTTCTTTGACCCGGACGAGTACACCCTGTTCGAGTTTGAGAAAGATTATCGGGCTGGCAAACTGGGCTGTAAAGCCGTCGCGGTTGTCTCCATCGAAAGCGCCAAGTACGACGCAGGCGATGACCAACGGCTGCATATTTTCAAAACGCACGCCGTCATCGAGGACGAGGAAACGGGCGAGAATCGCCGCGTTGCGCGGCATATCTGCCCGATATGCGGCCAGGAGGTCGCGCCGGAATGGCGCACCTGCCAGCGGCGCAACAAACGCCGCAAACTGGCCGACCCCATCGCTGACGAAAACGGCAAGGTAGTTTCCTATCACCTCGCGCCGCTCCCAGGCGAGAAAGACTTGCCCGTCTGTGGCGCGCCATTGTTCCAGTTCACCCGCAATCGCCGGGTTGGGGCTGCCCGCCTGGCGCAGAAAAAACTGCGCGGGTTGTTCAAAGTCTATGTCGCCGACGAGCTCCACAAGAGCAAGTCGCTCGATACCGACGCGGGCGTAGCCGACCAGCGGCTGATTGCTGGCACGAAATACTCGCTCGGATTGACGGGAACGCTGTTCGGCGGAAACGCCAGCAGCATTTTCCCGATTCTCTACCGCCGCGTCCCGGAAGTGCGGGCGCGGTTCGGCTACGATGACCTGACCCGCTGGGTGGATACCTACGGTCTGTGGGAAAAGAAATGGTCCGAGGACAACGCTTCCGTCACCGGTCGCGGCGCGTCCACCGGCATCAAACGATGGGGCTATCGCTCCCGCGAACTGCCGGGCGTCTCGCCCGCTGTTATCCGTTACCTGCTGCCCATCGCTGTTTTTGGGCAGGTGACCGACCTGGGGTACGAATTGCCGCCTTTCTCG
>Ga0073932_1006511_pt1 | contig 11904 bp, 10 predicted proteins | sample DewCreD2012metaG_FD_76967 | JGI IMG/M metagenome (GOLD analysis project Ga0073932, IMG submission 76967) | Hot spring sediment bacterial and archeal communities from British Columbia, Canada, to study Microbial Dark Matter (Phase II) - Dewar... ... | reverse complement strand
TTGCTTTATCTCTTTTGATTCGAGTTCTTTCATAAGTTTTGCCCCTGCAGACAGGAGTTCCCGTTTATTCCCATCAAATGATAAATATTTATCTGACTATTGTCAAATATGAGTAGAAGAAAATATAGGGAATAAAATTAGTAAAATGTATTATTAATTGCATTGGATCCTACAAACTTATAGAGACTTGGCGAACAGTTCTCTTTTTGTGTGTGGAATATTTAAGATAGAAAATTGATGGTATCAATATCAATATTGCCAGAAAGACGATAAAAGCCATACAAATAAGAGCGGCATCGTACCAGAATCCTTCAGGAAAGAGCAACAGCATGTATCCCTGGGCAGACCAGTACTGGTTGGTAAATGCCAGATAATGGAATTGCAAAAAAAGCTGATCAAAACTGGTAATTGAAGCGACAATGAGAACAGCGAGAAAAAAAAGACTCAAAGAACTTCCCCCGATTGCACTCCTTGCGAGGTCAGAACGGAATTGCCCTTTTTTGAAAAATATGAAAAATAGCGATATTGTCAGCATCAACAAAAAACTGATCAGCATGATCAGGTAATCAAGGTGTACCAGTGTTTTCACATCTCTGAAGTGGATCTGTTCTTCTACGGTAAAAACTTCTGTAGTTTTACCGTTGAGGTTTACATAAACATGGATAAAATCTTCGCTGGAATTGAAGTAGCGGATCAGGCTTTTTCCGATCATATTCAGGTCTGATTCCTGGAGACCAGTAGCTTCCTGAACATGATATTTGTGGAATCCATACTCGTACAGCCAGAGGCTGTTGAATCCCCATGCCAGGCTGGTCGAAATCAAAAAAACTGGTAAAGTGATAATGAAAAATACTTTAACCGAGTTTAGTAAAATTCTCAATCTGCAACCACCTGGTTCAATTGTACTACGTTTGAGGGTAAAACAATAATTAACAATTTATTGACATAGAGATTACCTTCTATATCAGGTAATATGACTAAAATCCTCATTATATTCGTTAAAAATTCCAACAAGATCTTGTTATGAAATCGATACAGTTTTTTATGTTAATCGTATAAGTATTTGACAAACCCTGTATACGCGGATAATATATATGTTCGGATTTACTTATTGTGCAAAATAACGTTTCTTTAATAATTACGTTATATAATCAGGATCATGAAATAACAATGATGTTCATGATTTCCAGGAGAATAAGAGGAAAAAGATGTTAACCCAGAAACAATGTCCAAAATGCGGTGGCAACATTTACCTGAGTGCTGATTACTACGGCAGATACGAACAGTGTCTGCAGTGTGGATATACCTGCGATCTGGATACGGTTGATGATCGTCCCAAGCAGGTAGCACAGAGAAAAGAAAAGACACTCTCAGTCTAGGCAAAAATCAACCAGAACCGGGTTTCGCAACCTGGAGGTGAACTTATCACCTATCAGCACGATATTCAGTTTTATCGCTTGACCAGAGAAGGTATCCCTTGCTTTCGCTGTGGGATCTGTTGTCAGCGTTATCAACCATACCTTGACCTGGAAGAAGTAAAGCTGATTTCTTCAAAACTTGGTATCACACCTGAAGAGTTCCTCGAACAGTATGCTGATGCTCGGTGGCCGAGCTCCAGGAGTTTCCTCATCCGGCATAATGAACAGGGTTGTATATTTCTTACCACTGGCAGAGAAAAATACGAAAAACTGTGCCTGATACATTCATTTAAACCTGCCTGTTGCAGCGCCTGGCAGGCAGGTTTACAGAAACCTGAATGCCGTGATGGTTTAAGATTGATCTGGAGTCTCGATTTAGATGAATTCGGTTGCATCAGTGGTGACGAAAAGAAAATTGAGGAGTTCCTCAATTTCCTTAAGTTGAGATAAATCATCCAATAATTTTATCTGGTCTTCCGGAGTTAATCCCGTATTCCAAGAATTTTATCATAATGAAAAGTTCTCAATTATTTTTCTTGTTATTTGTATAATTTCCATGATTTCACATATGCTACTTTGATAATTAGAGAGCAATTGTATACGGTTCAATAAAGCTGTGTTATTAGCTTTCAAATAAATCACCACTGATAATTCTGAAAATTTGGAGTTGACATATCTGGAAAATAGTAGTAATATCAGAATAATCAGAAAATACTGAAAATGCCAGAATTGTGGAGGCATTTATAAATGGCGTGCTGCAAGATAGAAGCTATTACTGCAATTGACGAGCGGGGACAGATGATATTGCCCAAAGAGGTAAGAGATAAAGCGGGCATCAAACCAGGTGATAAATTGGCTGTTATTGCCTGGGAAAAAGATGGACAGGTTTGCTGTCTGGCTTTAATCAGAGCTGAAGAACTGATGCCAATGGTAAAAGAGAAGCTGAATCCGGTAGTTAAAGATATAGTCGGTTGATCGTGACAGTCAAGGAGGTAAAAATTGGATAAAAGAAAAATAAAGAAGGTGGTCAGGGAAAAATATGGAAAGATTGCCAGAACTGGCGGTTCTTGTTGCGGAACTTCCGGACAAAAAGGGTGTTGTTGTGGAGGCTCACAAGAAGCAACGGTTATCAGCCAGAAGATTGGATACAGACCAGAAGATTTAATTGCTGTTCCGGAAGGAGCGAATCTCGGTCTTGGATGTGGTAATCCTGTAGCTCTGGCTGACCTTAAGCCAGGGGAAACAGTACTTGATCTGGGAGCAGGGGCTGGTTTTGATTGTTTTCTGGCTGCCAGCAGGGTAGGACAAACTGGAAAGGTAATAGGGGTTGATATGACGCCTGAGATGCTGGAGAGGGCCAGAGAGAACGCCAGAAAAGGGAATTACCATAATGTTGAATTCCGACTGGGAGAGATTGAAAATCTACCAGTAGCTGATAACTCGATAGATGTCATTATTTCCAATTGTGTGATCAATCTTTCACCGGACAAGCCAAGGGTATTCAGCGAGGCTTACAGGGTTTTAAAACCAGGCGGGAGATTGATGATATCAGATATAGTGTTAACCGAAGAATTACCTGAGTACATCAGGGAATCGGTAACCGCTTATGCTGGATGTATTGCCGGAGCCAGCTTAAAGACTGAATATCTGAAATATATTGAATCTGCTGGCTTTGAAAATCTAACTTTAGTTGATGAGACGCCATTCCTGATTGAAGGTATTGAGAATGATCCTCTTGCGATAACTTTGATGAATAACCTGGAGATTGACATAGAACAGACAAAGAAAATTGCATCCTCAATTTTAAGTTTAAAGGTCTCTGCGAAGAAACCGTCCTGAATAATCTAACATGACATAACTAAACATGACTTAATCGCATAAATATAGTATACTAATAATCGCAATATGGTAGTTGAAATCGAAGCTTTAAAGACGGTGAACTATTTTGCCGGGCTGGATGTTGCTGAGCTTGAGGCAATCAAACCTTATATTACCGAAAAGATGGTTGCCAAAGGAGAAGTTTTCCTTTTTGAAGGCGAATGGTCTGAATACCTGTATTTTCTGATCGGTGGACTGGTGAAGGTTTATAAAACTTCCAGCAATGGCAAAGAGCAGATATTGCACATCGCGCCTCCTGGTGAATCGTTAAACGATGTCTCTACTTTCGATGGAGGTGTTAATCAGGCTTCCATGCTGGCAATGACACCGGTACATTTGTATGCAGTTCGCAAAGAGGATTTAAAGCATATTTTAAATGAGCATCCACGCATTTATCTGAATATTCTGAAAGCGCTTGCTTACCGTATACGTCGCGATTCCAATCTGGTTGAAGAGCTATCCTCAACTCAGGTGATGGGCAGATTGGCTAAATTGCTTCTGGGGAAATACGCGGGAGAGGAGTCTACTATCGGTCTTTATTTAACGCAACAGGATATGGCAAGCATGATCGGAACCTGTCGCGAGGTAGTCAATCGGTCTTTAAAAATCATGGAGGAAAAAGGCGCCATTCGCCTTGGCAGGCACAGGGTGATTGTGCTTGACCGCGATCTTTTAGCAGACATGGCAAAACAAACAGTGGAGACTATGCCGAAATATTTGGAGGCAGAACCAGAGAAAAAAGCTGATAAATAGATTCGTTTTTCGGTATTGACAAAAACAATTATATTACCATATAATCTTGCCATAGCAAAATAAAGTATAAAGGCTGTGAACAGGACTAGTAAGTTTCCAGCGAAGTGCAGAGAGCCGGGTAAGGTGTGAGCCGGTACCAGCGCAGAAACCGAATGGACCTGGGAGCTGCAAACCGAAATAATAATTAGGTTTTGCCGGAATGGGAACCGTTAGCAAATCCCAGGATATCTCCTAAGCATGGATGTATCCGAAAGAGATGGCAGGTTTATCTGGATTGATATGACCTGCCAACAAGGGTGGCACCGCGAAAGTTAGTCTCTCGCCCCTTAGGGGTCGAGAGATTTTCGTTATATAAAGGTAAAATAACAAGGAGAAGAAAAATGGCAAACAACAAAGAAAAAACAGTTATATTTCTGGATCAAAAAGAGATGCCTACCAGATGGTACAATATTTTACCGGATTTACCAGAGCCTTTGCCTCCGGTTCTGCATCCGGCTACCGGCAAACCGGTAACACCGAACGATTTATCGCGGCTTTTTCCGATGGCTCTAATCATGCAAGAATTTAGTCCAGAACGCTACATTGAAATACCCGAAGAAGTACAGGATATCTATCGAATGTGGAGACCAACTGGGTTGCATCGCGCATATAGATTGGAAAAATATCTGGGAACGCCGGCTAAAATTTTTTACAAGTACGAAGGAACCAGTCCGGCAGGAAGCCATAAACCGAACACAGCAGTAGCCCAGGCTTATTACAACAAAAAAGAAGGCGTGAAAAGAATCGCAACAGAAACCGGTGCGGGGCAATGGGGTAGTGCTCTGGCTTATAGCTGTGCCATGTTTGGGATTGAGTGTAAGGTTTATATGGTTAGAGTTAGCTACAACCAGAAGCCTTACAGAAGAATAATGATGGAAGCCTGGGGAGCCAAGTGTGTTCCCAGCCCAAGTATGGATACCAAAGCTGGAAGAGAAGCGCTGGCAAAGGATCCTAACTCAGCGGGTAGTCTGGGACTGGCTATCAGTGAGGCAGTCGAGGATGCTATCACGCATGAGAACACCCATTATTCGCTTGGTAGTGTTCTGAATCATGTTCTTTTGCATCAAACCATTATCGGCGAAGAAGCTCTCAAGCAAATGGAGATGGCGGGATATTATCCGGATATAGTGATCGGATGTGTTGGTGGTGGTTCGAACTTTGGAGGCTTCGCCATACCATTCTTGCGGGATAAGATTGCTGGCAAAGCAAAAAATCTGAGATGTATTGCTGTCGAGCCACAGGCATGTCCATCTCTCACCAAGGGCCCGTATGAGTATGATTATGGTGACGTGGCCGGTCTAACTCCATTACTGAAAATGCACACGCTGGGGCACAGTTTCATGCCACCTCCAGTTCATGCAGGAGGATTGCGCTACCATGGTATGGCACCTCTTATCAGCCATCTTTATAAACTGAAACTGATTGAAGCCAGAGCTGTTTTCCAGAGGCCAACTTTCGAAGCCGGTGTTCAATTTGCCCGTACCGAAGGTATTCTGCCTGCGCCAGAAAGCGCTCATGCAATTCGTGTGGCAATCGACGAAGCATTAAAATGCAAGGAATCTGGAGAGTCGAAAGTGATTCTTTTCAACCTGAGTGGGCATGGGCATTTTGATCTTTCCAGTTATGATGAATATCTTTCCGGAAAGCTGGCTGATTACGAGTATCCGGATGAAAAGGTTAAAGAGGCTCTTGCCTCACTGCCAAAAGTTTAAAATTAGAAATCTATATTAGAAAGATTGCTGAGAGAATCCCCCTCGTGAAAAGAGGGGGATTTTGTTTGTTGTCATTTCCAAGCTATTTTTATTAGAGAAATAGATGGATAACGGCAGTATGTTATAATAAAAGTAAATTCAGACAGGAGTTGAGGTCTGATATGAAAGTGAAAATGTCTTTGTTTGCGGCGATCATTCTTTCCATTATGCTGATATTTTTAGTCGGCTGTGCTCTGCCTGGCTTAAACATAATTTCTGAGCCGTCAACTTCACCGCCTCCAGCTGTCAGTCCAGCAACCAGTAGTACAATGCCCATTAACCCTTCTTTTACGGCCCCGACGCTTTCAGGTGGTATTTCCACCAGCACTTTTCCGGATTTTGCAGATTTAATCGCCAGCGTGAAACCATCAGTTGTAGCAATAAATACTACAATCTCTGGAATAAGTATTTTTGGGAGTATCTACACCCAAAAAGGAGCCGGGTCTGGATGGATAATTGATCAAAGCGGTCTGATCGTGACCAACAATCATGTAGTAGCAGGTGCGACCACAATTTCAATTACGCTGGAAGATGGAAGAAATTTTTCCGCTGAAACGATCAGGGCGGATAGTGTAACCGATCTCGCTGTAGTTAAAATCAATGCAGATAATCTTCCTCCTCCTCTTAAAGTCGGAGATTCCTCAAAATTGAGAGTAGGAAATTGGGTAATTGCCATTGGAAATTCTCTGGGCGAAGGTATCAGTGCGACTAAAGGCATTGTAAGCGCTCTTGGTGTTTCTGTTTCCACTGATCAGGGCGAAACCTTATATGATCTGATACAGACTGATGCTGCAATCAATCCTGGCAACAGCGGTGGCCCCCTTATCAATATGGCTGGTGAAGTAATCGGTATTAACAGTATCAAAGTGGCCCAGGTTGGAGTAGAAGGAATGGGCTACGCCATCAGTACCAGGACAGCCATACCGATCATTAATGAGCTGATAACTGTTGGCTATGTATCACGTCCGTGGCTGGGAGTTGGTCTCTATACAGTTGATCAGACTGCGGTGCGGCAGCTCCGGCTGGCTGTGAATAAAGGAGTATTAATAACTTCTATCGTTAATGGTGGTCCCGCATACCAGGCTGGACTGCGGCAATATGACGTGATCACTAAAATTGATGGCAAAGAGGTCGCCACGATAGACGACCTCGTGAAAACGATCCGCAGTTACAAGGTAGGCCAGACGGTCGAAATTACCTACTGGAGAGGAAATAAAGAATATACGGCGAAAGTAACACTGGGTCAGGCTCCTACCTCTTCTTAGCCTGTTTATTTTTCCTTTTTAACTCCCAGGGTAACTGGATGGCCACTTAGCTTAAAACTTTCGGTAAATGAACCCTGCTGAGGCTCACCTCTGATCAGTTGTCTGGACAGGGTCTCCTGCTTAATGTAATCTGCATATTGATTAAAAATCGATTTAATATAATCATCACCTTCATAAAAGGTAGTGATGTAATCAGCTATTTCGAAGCCTGCTGATTTCCGCATGGTTTGCAACCGATGAACTAATTCCCTTGCCATGCCCTCACCAGCTAATTCAGGTGAAATCTGGGTAAGAACGGCAACGGAGACATCGCCTTCAGAAGCTATAGAGTAAGCGGATTTATCCAGTCCCTCAAGGTCGTCAACCAACTCCATGTTCTTGACGTTCAATTCTTCCAAAATCTGGGATTTCAATTGCTGGAGTCCTTCTCTCTCTGATCTTGATTTGATATTCACAAGTACTTTCGCCAGAGGCTGACGTACTTTGATTCCGGCACTGCTTCTGGCTGCTCTTCCCAAGCTTGAAATCTTAATGGCCATCTGCGTAATATCAGAGAGTCGCCGGTCAATTAATGCCGGATTTGCCTCTGGGAAATCGGTCAGATGCACACTTTCAGGTGCATCGGGAAAAACCGAAAGTACGAGGTTCTGGTAAATTTCTTCTGCCAGAAACGGCATGAAGGGAGCAAGTAATCTGGCGATGGTTACAAGGCAGGTGTAAAGGGTGTTATACGCAGCGAGTTTATCACGGTCATTTTCGCTTTTCCAGAACCTGCGGCGACTGCGGCGAACATACCAGTTTGAAAGATCATTAATGAAGTTTTCGATTTTGCGTCCGGCGTCAGTCGGATCGTAATTATCAAGATCGTAATCAACCTGCTGGATTAGCTGGTTCAACTCTGAAATTATCCAGCGGTCCAGTTCAACCTCAGGAGTAAATTTAAGTCCTGGTTCCGGGCGGTATTGATCTATATTGGCATACATAACAAAAAAGGAATAAACGTTCCACAGAATTAACTGAAACCGCCGTGTTACATCGGCAACCTGATCCTCGGAAAACCTTTTCACGTTTCCGGGAGGTGTTGCTGTGAGGCAATACCATCTTAGAGCATCGGCTCCATATTTATTGATGATCTTCCAGGGTTCAACCACGTTTCCGCGGCTTTTACTCATTTTTTCACCCTGGGCATCGAGAATATGTCCGAGGCAGATCACATTTTTGAAAGCAATCTGGTTAAATAGAAGCGTTGCCAGCGCGTGCAGGCTGTAGAACCAGCCGCGTGTTTGATCAACTGCCTCGCAGATATAATCTGCCGGATACCTGCCATCTTCAAACATTGTGAGACTTTCCGGATCAAAGGGGTAGTGTACCTGGGCTACCGGCATATCTCCAGAATCAAGCCAGCAGTCGATTACATCGGGGACCCGTTTCATCTTTCCACCGCATTTTGCACAGCTATAGCTAATTTCATCTACGTTGGGACGGTGTAGTCCGAGTTTGGTGGCTAATATTTGAGAAAGATCTCTACCGGTTTTTTGCTCCAGTTCGAAGACAGACCCTATACAATCACAATTTCCGCAGGCATCGCAACGCCACACTGGTAAAGGGGTTCCCCAGTATCGTTCACGGGAAAATGCCCAGTCAACATTGTTTTCCAGCCAATCTCCGAAGCGACCATATTTGATATGCTCTGGATACCAGTTAATTTTTTCATTGTTGGCGATCATCTCTTTTTTGACCGCGGTGGTGCGGATATACCAGGTCTGTTTGGCATAATAAAGCAGTGGCGTACTGCAGCGCCAGCAGAATGGATAGGTATGGCTGATGGTTCCACTTTTAAACAGGAGACCCCGGGATTTTAGATTTTCAATAATATCGCTATCTGCCTGTTTGACAAATTTACCGGCAAAGGGATAATTTCCAACTATTTTCCCCTGCAAATCTACCTGCTGTACGAAGTCGAGATCATTTTCAAGCCCTGCTTCAAAGTCAACCTCACCGAAGGCGGGAGCGACATGTACTATTCCCGTGCCTTCATCCATGGTAACAAAGTCGGTAGCTATAACATGATAGCTTAAACTATCGTTATCTGGCTGTGTTTTGAAAATCTTGATCTCTGCTCCATCCGGCCCGCGTGTTACTACCGGTCTTTTTCTCTCCACTCCGTAATGGTGGGGGTTGAACAGAGGCTCATATTCCAGTCCCACCAGATCACTGCCCTTTAAGGTGGCGGTAATATTTTTTACATCCAGTCCAATTCTGGCAATCAAATCTTCAGCCAGAATTAAATATTCATCTCCGGTATCAACGACAGCATAATTTGCAGAGGCAGATACTGCCAGAGCAGTATTACCCGGAAGTGTCCAGGGAGTGGTAGTCCAGGCAAGCAACATCACCGGTTTCTGGTTTTGCAGAGTATTTAAAGGTTCTCTGGCAGTTCTCAGGGTTTTGAATTTTACATAAACAGAAGGATCTTCGGTATTATCTTCATAACCCTGAGCTACTTCGTGTGAGCTGAGCGAGGTACCACAGCGTGGACAATGAGGGGTGACCTTATATCCCTGATAAATGAAACCTTTTTCCCAGAGTTGCTTGATCGTCCACCAGACAGATTCTATATAATGATTATCCATCGTGATATAGGGATGATCCAGATCAATCCAGTAGCCAATGCGCTCGGTAATCTCGTTCCAGCTCTTAATATATCCATAAACGCTATCTTTACAATGTTCGTTGAACTGTGCTATTCCATATTCTTCAATTTGAGTTTTATTGGATAGGCCAAGCTTTTTCTCTATTTCCAATTCAACGGGTAAGCCATGCGTATCCCAGCCAGCAATGCGAGGTGCATAAAAACCCTTCATTGTCTTGTAGCGAGGGATAACATCCTTAAAAACGCGAGCCAGCACATGGTGAATCCCGGGATTTCCGTTCGCTGTTGGAGGTCCTTCGTATAAAGTAAATCGTTGTTTACCTTTACGGGATTCAACACTGCGGATAAAAATGTTCTTATTTTTCCAGAACGGGAGAATCTGTTCTTCAAGTCTGGCAAAATCTACTTTGCTTGAAACAGGTTTAAACATATTTCCCCTTTTATCTCACCAATAATGTATTATTTTCTGTGTTTTGGAGAAACCACTACTTTACGGTTTTCGCCCTCACCTATGCTTTCCGTAATCAAATCTGGATCGTTTGCCAGCGTGACATGGATAATCCTGCGTTCGATTGGTGGCATAGGTTCGAGACGGAAAGAGCTCTTTTTAGCTTTAACCTGTGCCGCTACATTTAAAGCTAAGATACGGAGGTCTTCGTAGCGGCGCAGTTTATATCCTTCAACATCAATAATCACTGGTAAATTACAGGACATTCTCTTTGAAACCAGTATACGGGTGAGGTATTGAAGGGCATCCAGCGTCTGCCCGCGCCGACCGATCAGAATTCCCAGATCATCGCCTTCTATATTAAATATTATGGGATTAACACTGGTTTCTTCATCCTTAAAAACAGGTATACCGATTTTTACCCTGATTTTACCCTGGATATCCATCAGTTTTAGCAAATGATCCAGAACATCCCGAACTGTATTGACCAGATCGGAGTATTCTGGGGGTAAATCAGCATCTATCCGGGACTGGTCTAATACCGGAGGCTCATAATCTTCGCCGTCAGCAGAATAAAGGGAATTATTCATTCCCTCCGAACAATCTCCTGATGAAGCCAGATTTCCTGGTCTCATTTGCTCCATCCCTAGATGATTTATCTCCAGATTCTCCATCGTCAGATCCTTCCTGATGCTTAACGTCTTTTCCCTTTTCTTCTCTGGTCGGAGATCCAGCTTGAGCCAGTCTCTACTTCAATTTTTTATCTCTACCGGTGCCAGCTTCAGGCTCCGATGGTCTCCTGAATGAAAAACTGAGTCCACCCCATCCGGTTACATAGTATTGAACTACGATTGAGAAAATGTTAGAAACAACCCAATAAAGTGCCAGACCGCTGGGGAAAGAGAGGCTCAGGAATGTAAACATTATTGGCATCATCCATAGCATCAACTGGTTTTGCTGAGCCTGCCGAGGGTCCTGGGTAGCCGGGGTGACCATTTTTTGTTGTACCCACATTGAGATACCGACGAAGATGGCTACGATCGCATTTGGTGATGCGAGATTCAAGCCTAAGAACGAATTATTTAGTGGCAGTGTAGCGAGTGGTATTGCCCACGAATAAAAATACCGTGAAAGATTCAAAAGAGCTTCGGGGTTCACAGCCAGAGAAAGGATAATTGCCTGGTACAGGGCAATCCAGACCGGGAACTGTATCAGCATAGGAACAGCACAGCCGATCGGGTTTACTCCCGATTCCTTGTAAAGCTTCATTTGCTCCTGTGCTAGCTTCTGTCTATCTTTGGCATATTTCTTTTGTAACTCCGCCAGTTTGGGTTGAAGTGCCATCATGGCTTTTGAAGAATGTAGTTGCTTAAGTGTAAGAGGTAGCAAAATGAACCTGATTATCAGGGTCAGGATGATGATTGTCAACCCGAAGTTATTAAACAAAAAATGAGATAGCACGATGAGTATATTTATCATCGGCTGGAGGATTATTAAATCCCATGCGTTCAATTATTTACGCCTCACTTATTGATGTAGTTTGCTTTCAGGATGCTTTTAATGCGATATTTGATATTATTCTACCAGTTTCAACATCTACAGAATACAGGACATTATTAGAACCATTAATAAAAATCTGATTGCCTCTGGCGGCCAGTGGAGCCGTAATAGTCACATTTTGAGGTAAGGTTGCAATTAG
>Ga0073932_1006508_pt1 | contig 11907 bp, 11 predicted proteins | sample DewCreD2012metaG_FD_76967 | JGI IMG/M metagenome (GOLD analysis project Ga0073932, IMG submission 76967) | Hot spring sediment bacterial and archeal communities from British Columbia, Canada, to study Microbial Dark Matter (Phase II) - Dewar... ... | reverse complement strand
GGGCCACGGTGAGCACGTCGCCCTTGGGCAGGGCGTGTCGCTTGAGCGCCCGGAGTGTGGCCGGCGCGCAGACCAGCGCCGCGGCCGCCACGGCGCGGCGGGTCTGGACCGGCTTCGCGCCCACGTTAACCATGCGGGCGGCGCCGGCGGCGTCCAGGTGCGAAAAAGTTTTGGCGTGTTTCATGAGCCGCACTCCGTGCGCAAGAACTCGACCCGGCGGCCGCGCGTCAGCCCCGCTGCGCCGGCCGGAACGCGGAGCAGGGCGTTGGCCGTGGCCAGCGGCGTCAGGTCGCCCGAGCTGCGCCAGCGCAACGGAGTAAGCATGGCCGCGCCGTCCTGCAAATGCCAGCGCGCCGGCCAGAAGGTTTCGCGGCCGTGGGCCTCGCCGGCCAGGTCCGCCGCCAGCACGGCCGGGGCAAATTCCGTCCGCTCGGCCCGGCCCGACCACGCCTCGAGCGCGGCGCGGACGTAGAGGTGCAGGCAGACGAAATGGGCCAGCGGGTTGCCCGGCAGCCCAAAGGCCAGCGTGCGGCCGCGCTGGGCCACTAGGAGCGGCTTGCCCGGGCGGGCGCTCGTGCGTGTGACGTGCAAGGTGAAGCCCGCCGCTTGGAGCCAGCGGCGAGTAAAATCGTGCTCGCCCACGCTCGCGCCGCCCGAGATCAGAAGCAGGTCCGGTTCGGCGCCTGACGGGCAGATATCGGGGCGCGCGAATAACTCGCCTTCACCGACCCGAAGTTGCTCCGGCGCGATGCCCCATGACGCCAGAAACGCCCGCACCAAGGTGGAGTTCGAATCGCGGATTTGGCCGCGCGCCGGCGTTTGGTCCGGGGGCACGATTTCGTCGCCGGTCGCCACATGCAGCACGCGCGGCAGGCGCGTGACGGCGGGACTGACGCAGCCCGCGCTGGCCAGCAGGGCCAACGCGCCGGGGGTGAGCATCGCCCCCGGCGCGAGCAACACCGCGCCTGCCCGTGCATCCTCGCCGCGGCGGCGGATGTTCCGGTCGGCGTCGCGCCGGAGGACGGTAATGGTGTCGCCGGCGGCGCGCACGTCCTCCTTCATCACCACCTGCAATTCCTCGCCCGGCAAAGCGCCGCCGGTGGCGATGCGCACCGCCTCGCCCGGCCGGAGCGGACGCGGTTTCCAGTCGCCGGCACGGATTTCGTCCACCACGCGGAACTGCGGGCCGGGATCATCCAACCGGACCGCGAAACCGTCCACCGCGGAGCGGTCAAAGGGCGGCTGGTCTTCCGGCGCGCACACCGGCTCGCGCAGCACGCGTCCGGCGGCGGCAGTCAGGGGCACGCGTTCGGTGTCCAACGGCGGGCAAATCCGGGCCAGCAGCGCGCGCACTTCCTCGGCGCTGGCGGGTGACGCGGGGGTGGGGCGTGTCCCGCCGTGTGCGCCGACGGCCGGAGGGTCGAGGTTGGTTCGGACGGGCTCTGGCATTTGCGCCAGCGCCCGCCGCTTCCAGATCGGCACATCCTGTTTCAACCGGTCCATGAACTGCGCCAACAGCGCGAACGCTTCGGCGCGGTGCCGACCGGCCAGGCCCACGTAGATGGCCGCTTCGCCTGCGGGGATGACGCCCAGCCGGTGGATGATCCGCGCGGCCAGGCAGGGGTGCGTTTGCGCCAGTGCGGTGAGCAGGCGTTGGATTTCGCGTTCGGCCATGGGCGTGTAGGCCTCGTATTCGAGCGCGGCGATGGGCCGGGCATTTTCCTCGCCGCGGACCACGCCGCGGAACTCGACCCACGCGCCCGCGCCGGCGGCGGCCGCCGGCGGCGGCAGACTGGCCGGGATGGGGGCGTGGGTGAGCTGGATTTCGAGGTGCATGGCGCGCGGGTCAGCCGCCGGAGACCGGCGGGATCAGGGCCATTTCGTCGGCGTTGCTGAAGCGCGCGTCCGGTCCGGCGTACTCGGCGTTTCGGGCCAGACGCACCGAGCCGCGGAAGCGTTCGAGGCCCGGGTGGGCGGCGAGGAGTTGCCGCCAGAGGCCCTCGGCATCGGTTTCAGCGCAGTCGAGCTGCATTTCGGCGCAGCCGGTGACGTCCTTGAGGTGGGCGAAGAAGAGCACGCGCATGGCGGTCAGCGGGTGAGAGTTGGTTCCGAGGCGGAGGGCCGCGCCAGCCGGGCGTGGGTCAACCAGCCGGCGGCCAGTCCGATGAGGTACCCGTTGGGCAGGCCGGCGGCGCACAGGGCGGTGACCAGGGTGACCCACCAGCCGTGCGCATCGAGACCGGCGGCGCTCACGCGACGCAACAGGGCCAGGCCCTCGAAGAACAGGAGCACGCCCAGGACAGGCTTAGGAAAAATGTGCACTAGGGTGTCGAAGCTGCCGCTGAAGAACAGCCCGGCCAACAGGAACAGGCTCCCGTACACGATGACCGATCCGCCCACCCGCGCGCCGAAGGCGTGGTGCCCGGCCATGCCACCGCTGCCGTGGCAGACCGGGATGCCGCCCAGCCACGGCGCGGTCAGGTTCATCAGGGCGTAGGTCAGGCCCAGCTTGCGAATGGACGGGGCGCGGTCGGGGAACAGGTCGGCGGCGAGCCGGTGGGTGGCCAGGAGAGAATTGGCGAGCGAGAGCGGGAGTTGCGGCAGGGCCAGCACGAGCAGGCCGGTGAGCACGTCGGCCGGTGTGGGAGTGTGCCAGGCGGGGAGCGCAAAGCCGACGCCCGCTTCCAGGGCGGCCCAGTCCAGTAGGAACAGCGCGGCGTAACCGGCGCCCAGGCCCACCACCGCCAGCGCTGCCGGCCAGCGTCGGTTGCCCCGGAGCCCGATCACCAGCGCGAATGCCGCCGCGGCCAGTCCCCAGCCGACCGTGCCCCCGCGGGGGATGAAATCCCGGGCGGCCAGCAGGGTCAGTTGCAGGCCCAGACCGAACTGGATGCCGCGCACGACCGGCCCGGGGATGGCGCGCGCCAGCCAGGTTAACGCGCCACTGAGCGTGAGCCCGAGCACCAGCGCGCCGATGGCCAGGCCGCCGCCGTAAAGCACGCCGGGGGCGAGTTGCTGGGTGATGACCAGCGCGGCCATGGCCTTGAGTGGCTGCACCGGCATGGGCATTCGGTACACCAGCCCCGTGAACACCTGCAGCGCGCCGAAGACGATCAGCACGCTGGCGGCGTCCAAGCCGGCGGCAACGATCATGGCGGCAATCAAGGGCAGGTCGGTGCCCAGGTCGCCGAAGGCGCCCGCCAGTTCGAGGCGGTTGAAGCGGCCGGTGGCCCCCGCCAGCGCCGGGGCGGGCGGGGCCAACGCGCTTTGCGATGTCTTCAGGGCGGTCATAAAGGCGGCGGGGCAATTGGAACAAGCCGCCCCCACGCGGACAAGGGTGCTTCGGGCCGGGGCGGGGTGGCGTTGACTTGGGGCAAAGTTGGGACGGGTGGATTTTCCGAAAAACCCGTTCGACCGCGGCCGGTTCGACAGGCGGGGAAGGTTTTCAGGTTGCCGGCACGAAGCGTTGGAGCACCAGGGCGGACACGAAGAAGAGCAGGAACGCGGGCAAGACGTACCACGGCTCGCCCGCGGTGGCCAGGAGGTCCACCAGGACGATGCCGGCCAGGAGATTCGCCACGGCAAAGCCGGGCGGGCGCGTGTCGCGTCCGAGCACATGGCGCAGGGCGGGGAGAATCCAGATGACCAGCAACAGACTCAGGTAAAAGGCGCGCTCGCGGTAGCTGGGGCCGTCGGCAGAAGCTCCGTTCATCAGCCAGGCCAGCCCCAACGGCGCGGCCAGGGTCAGGGCCGGCCACCAAGCCGCCGGCTCGGGCCGGGATTCACGACGGGCGATGTGGCTGAGGCCGGTCACGTAAATGCCCAGCGCCAGGCCGGCCCAGAGGGCGTGCCCGAGCGGCCCGCCCGCGGCGAGGGCGGCCAGCAGATACAGTTGGGCGCGGCAGGCGCCCATGAGAACCACGGCCAGGGGGGTGCGTTTGTGCAGGGCGTTGTAGAGGACGATGTTGCCCGCCAGCACCACGGCAACAAAGCCGGGCGCGGGGCCGAGAAAAGCGCTGGCCACCCCGCCCAGGGCCAGCCACAGCCAGCCCAGTTGCCAGACGCGGGCCTCGGAAATCCAGCCAGCGGGGATGGGCCGTTCCTTGCGGCGCTGCCGGTCGAAGTCTGCGTCGAAGGCGTCGTTGAGGAACATGCCGCCCAAGTACAGGCAGGCCGCGGCGGCGCACAGGAGCACGAAGCGGGTAGGAGAACGGCCCTCCGCCAGCACCCAGCCAGCCAGGCAGTTGGACCAGACCGTGGGCAGGTTTGAGACCCGCCCCAACACCAGCAAGGTGTGCAGGCTCGGGCGGGGTAGCGCGGGACCGAACATCCGGGCAAATGCTGGGCCGAAAAAGGCGGACGGGCAACTCCGGAGCCGCCACCGGTGCACCTCGCCACATACAAAAAACCGGCGCAGCTTGCGGCCGCGCCGGTGGAAGCCGGGCAGAGTGGTGTTACTTGGCGGGAGCCGTGGTGCCGACCAGCCACTCGAATTTGATCGTGACCTCGTCGCCGGTGGTGATGCGTTGCATCCCGGGGATGTTCGGCGAAGGCGGCGTGATGCCGAAGTCGGTCATCTTGAGCTTGGCTTCGCCACTGAACTTGAAGCGCTCGCCATCGAGCCGTTGGAGGGCCACCTCGAGGCTGCAGGGCTGGGTCTTGCCGGCCACGCTCAGTTCTCCGGCGGTGTCGAATTTTGCGTTGCCGGCGGCGTCAGCCTCGCCCTTGAGCACCATTTCCTTGAGTTTGAACACGATGTCCTTGTGCTCCTTCATGTTCATGGCCTCCTGCATGATCTCGTCCATTTTCTGGCCGCTGCTGCTTTTGAGGGAGCGCACGGGGATGGCCAGCTCGGCCTTTGGGTTGACCTCCTTGGAGGTCAGGCTCTTGACTGTTTTGAGCGTCTTGTCGGTAAGGAACTCGGGCTCGACCTCGAAGGAGCCGCGGATGATGGCGCTCTCAGCGTACCAGTCGTGGATCGAAGAGGTGCCTTCCATCCGGACCTTGCCGCCGGGTTTGGAGGTGAGCTTGACCCAGTTGTCAGCAAGGGCGGAGGAGGTGAGGGCCAGCGCGAGCGCGGCGGCCACGGGCCAGGGGATGATGTTTCGTTTCATGGTCACGTGATTTTCGATGGTTTGGGAGTGCGGGAAATTCAGGGCTCAGCATACCGCGAACCACTCGCGGGAGAAGTTGACGGGCTCGCCTTTGACCAGGGCCTCATTGGCCTTGATGGCAGCCACCGTGGCCTGGTAGCCGTCGAGTGCGTCCGCCGCCGGCTCGCGCTTCTTGGTCAGTTCTTGCAGGAAGTCGCGAAATTCGTCCTTGGCGTCCTCACCGTAAGTTTCGGCGAAGTCCTTGACGCCCGCGGCGAGGTTGCCGGCGTTGATGAGGAAGTGCTCCAGCGCGTATTGAAGCGCGGACTTGGGGTCCACCACGTCCTCGTCCTGGCGCGCCTCTTTTTGGGCGTCCTGCTTGGTGGCGCCAGCGCGCAGGGTAATGCCGCTTTCCTTGTAGAAGGTCTCCTTGACCGCATACACCTCCCAGCCCAGCAGCGGCGCGTCAGCCTCTTTGAACATCCAGGCACGGCGTTCGCGCATCATGATGGCGCAATCGGTGCCGAAGAACATGCCCATCTCGGCGTCGAAGGAGTTGCCCAGCGTGGCCTCGAAACTGTAATGCATCCCGTTGGGGTAGCGGAGCAGGGCCTGGACGTTGTCGAACACGTCGCGGCCGTCCTTGTAGAAGCTGATGGCCCCCACGCCCAACGCGCCGGTGGGCAGGGCGTTGAGGAACCAGTTGGCCAGATCGAGGTGATGCACGCCGAATTCGCCCACCAAGCCGATCGAGGTCGTGCTGTCCAGCCGCCAGTTCAACACTTTCTCGCGCTCGGGCGAGGCCGAGGCCACGCGCCAGCTCATCTTTTTGTGGAACTGGCTGCGGCCCTTGAGCGGCGTGCCGAGCACCCCGGTGCGTACGAACTTGAACAGGTTGACAATCTGTTGGTCGGCGCGGGCCTGGAGGCCGGGTTGGAAGAGCAGTTTTTCGTGCTTCTGCGCCGCCTGGGCGATGGCGCGGGCGTCTTCGAGGGTCGTGGCCAGCGGGGCTTCGCAATAGACGTGTTTGCCGGCGGCCAGCGCGGCGAGCACGATGTCCTTGTGCAAGTGGGTGGGCGTGGCCACGACGACAGCATCGACGTCCCGGTTTTCCAGCAGCTTGGTGTAATCGTCGTACCGCTCGGCGTTAGGGGCAAGGTTGCCGCCGCGTTTGAGGTAGGCAGGGAAGTTGTCGCACACGGCCACGACCGGGCCAAAGGAGATGGTCGAGAGGGTTTTGAGCACTTCACGGCCCCAAGCGCCACAGCCGATCAGGCCGACCTTCACCGGCGGGGTTTCGCCCTTATAACTGGTGGCCGGCGGTTCATCGGCCGCCAGGATGGGCACGCCGCCCAGCAGCGTCATCAGCGTGGCCGCGGAGGTGCCCTGCAGGAACTCGCGTCGGTTCAGTTCGGTGGTGTCGCGTGGCTTCATAAATCGAGATCGCCGGCCCGGCTCGGCGTGTTCCGCCGGCCGCCCGCGGCGTGGCACTTTGCGGAACGGCGGGCGCTTTTGCCAAGGGAATTTACCGCGCCCGCGCCGGTGTCCGCTCACCCGCGGCCGGCCCGCCCCGGCGAGCCGTCGCGCGTTTGACGGCCGGTACACGCCCGGCATTCGCACGGGGCGGGAAAATGGCGCGTTTCCAAGTTGTCCCGGTTCGGCGTGCCCGCCATAGTGCGGGCATGAATTTCCGGGCCAAAATCTTCGCCGACCGCGAACAAGTTCGCGCTTGGCGCGAGATCCAGCGCGCGGCGGGCCGGCGCGTGGTGGCCACCAACGGCTGCTTCGACCTCCTCCATGTCGGCCACGTGACGTATCTCGAGGCGGCGCGCAACCTGGGCGACGCGCTGATCGTGGCGGTGAACAGCGACGCTTCCGTGCGCGCCCTCAAAGGGTCGGGCCGGCCCCTCAATCCGGAGGCCGACCGCGCGGCGGTGCTGGCCGCGCTCGAATCGGTCAGCGCCGTCCACGTCTTCGCGGAAGCGGATGCCCTGGCGTTTCTGGACCTGGTGCGGCCGGAGATTTACGCCAAGGGCGGGGACTACACGATCGAGACGATCAACCAAGCCGAGCGTCGCTTCGTGGAAAGTTACGGCGGGCGGGTGGTCGTGGTGGCCGGGGTGCCGGGCCGTTCCACCACGCGATTGGTGCAGCGCCTGGCGACGGGGTGAACACGGTGCCCCGCCAACGTAGCTTGCCGGGGCCGCGGCGGCTCGGCTAGGAACGGGCGCGGTGAATCGCCTTTGGAACCTTGTGACCACAGGCCAGGAGCGGTTGGTCCTGCCCATTCTCACCTATCCGGGTGCGCAACTCGCCGGCGTGAGCGTGCGCGAGATGGTGACCTGCCCGGAGGCCCAGGTGGCGGCGGTGACTGCGCTTCGCAAGCGTTACCCCATCCGCGTGGCGCTCTCGGCGATGGATTTGAGCGTTGAAGCCGAGGCGTTCGGTTGCGCGGTGCATCTGGCGGATCAGGAGGTGCCCACGGTGCCGGGCCGGCGCGTGCGGTCGCGGGCCGAGGCCGAGGCGCTCGAGGTGCCGGCACCCGGTGCCGGGCGCACCGCGGTTTATCTGGAGACGGTGCGCCGGCTCCGACAGCTCCCGGGCCGTCCCGTGGTGCTGGGCTGCCTGATCGGGCCGTTCTCGCTCGCCGCCCGGCTGTTCGGGGTGAGCGAAATGCTCGGCCTGACGCTCGAAGACCCTGACCTGGCGCACCTGCTGGTGGCAAAGGCTGCCCGGTTCCTGTCGGCGTATGCGGCGGCTTTTCGCGCGGCCGGCGCGGAGGGAGTGGTGATGGCGGAGCCGACGGCCGGTCTGCTGTCGCCGCAAGCGCTGGGTGAGTTTTCCTCGGATTACATTGGCCGAATCGTGGCGGCGGTGGAGGCGCCGGACTTCACGCTCATCCTGCACAACTGTGCCGCGCGACTGGTTCACCTGCCCCAGGTGCTGGCCAGCGGGGCGCGTGCGTTTCATTTCGGCGCGCCAATGGACCTGCCCGTGGCGCTGACCCGGGTGCCGGCCGGAACGCTGGTGGCCGGCAATCTCGATCCCGCCGCGGTGTTTGTGCGCGCCACGCCCGAGCAGGTGCAGACAGCCACGTTGGCGTTGCGGTCGGCCACGGCCGGTTCCCCCAACTTTGTGCTCTCCTCGGGCTGCGACCTCCCGCCGGAGACGCCGCTGGCGAATCTGGACGCCTTCTTTGCCGCGGCCACGGCTTGAAACCGGCCCCCGTGTCGGCTCACAGGCGCCGGGCCAGCTCCGCCTGGCTGGCGGCGAAGACTTGCTCGTGGAGGGATTGGCCGTGCGCGTCCATCGTCACCACCGCCGGGAAGCGCTCGACCTCGAATTCCCAAATCGCCTCCGGCGAGCCGAATTCTTCGAGGAAGTACACGCCGCGCACGGCCTTGATGTGCTCGGCCAGAACCTGGGCCGCGCCCCCGACCGCGTGGAGGTACACCGCGCCGGCTTCCTGACAGGCGGCGAGCGTGCGGGCGCCCATGCCGCCCTTGCCGATGACGCCGCGCACCCCGAACCGGCGGATGATGTCGCCCTGGTAAGGCTCCTCGCGCGCCGAAGTGGTGGGGCCGGCGGCCACCACCTTCCAACGGCCGGCCTCGTCTTTGATGACCACCGGGCCGCAGTGGTAGATGATGGCGCCGCGCAAGTCCAGGCCGGGCGGCAACGCGCCGCCCTTGGCCAGGTATTTGTGCACGGCATCGCGGCCGGTATAGAGCGTGCCGGTGATCTCGACGGCCTCGCCGACCTTCAGGGCGCGCACGGCGGCCTCGGAAACGGGGGTGGTGAGCGGGGTGGGCATGGCGGCAAAGGTTTTCGGCGGGTGCGCGGTTCAGTAAAGCCAGCGCGTGATGCGGCCTTCGAGGTCCAGCGCCACGCCTTGGCGCCGGTAGGCCCAGCACATGTAACTGACGCTGACAAAATACGAGGCGGGCACGCGGTTGAGAGTGCCGATCTTCACGCCCAAGAGCGTGGTTTTGCCGCCGAAACCCATCGGGCCGATGCCCAGTTCGTTGGCTGTGTTCAAGATGTCCTGCTCGAGGGCGTCCAACTCCGGCACCGGATTGCGGTCGTTCAGGCGACGCAACAACTGGACCTTCGAGTGCTCGTAGCCGGTGGCGCGGTCGCCGCCGATGCACACGCCGAGCACACCCGGGCCGCAGCCCTTGCCCTGAGCCTGGAGCACCGCATCCAAGATCGCCCGGCGGCAGCCCTTGAGGTCACGGTCGGCCCCCAGGCGTTCGTCCGGCAAGGAGTATTGGGCGCCGACGTTTTCGCAACCGCCGCCCTTGAGGACCAAGCGCACGCGGGTTTCCGGCTCGGGGTGCTGGTGGAAGTGGAACGTGGGCGTTCCGGGGCCGAGATTGGTCCCGTCGTTTTTGCCGGTCAGAGCGTCCACGGAGTTTTGCCGCAGATACCCCCGGCGCGTGGCTTCGCGGACGGCCTGGCGCGCAGCTTCGGCAAAGGCCAACTGGTCTGCGCCCACCGGGGTGTCCACGTAAAAGAGCACGCTGCCGGTGTCCTGGCAGATGGGCTGGGACTTGCGCCGGGCCAGCTCGATGTTGCGCTGGATGATTTGCATTGCCTCGGCCGCGATGGTGCCCCGGGCTTCGCGCTCGAGGGCGGCAAGGATGGCGGCCTGCACATCGTCGGGAATTTCGGCCGAAGTGCGGCGGATCAATTCCAATAGCGAGTCCCGCAGCGCAGTCATGATGCGACAGGGTAGGGGGGCGGTCTGGAGGTGTCAAACCGGAGGGGGTGATGCCCACCGTGCAAGGCCAATTCCCCTACAGCGGTCAATAATTTAGGAAACGAAAGTTAACCCCTGGAGCTGAACATTCCCCCGGACTTTTTTCAACCTCAGGGCATGCATCGAACTTCTCGTACCTCTCGACCGCCCAAGCCCAACGCTCTGGCTCACATCCAAATCCAACTGCCTCCCACACCCCATGTCAAAGACTGTCTCCGGAGCCAGTCCGGAGGCGATGTGATTTTCTGGTGTGGCCCAGGTGGCGCCGTTGCGGCGGCAGTTGAGCCAGCACGCCGGCCTGAGCCGCGCCGGGCCCCGCAGGCAGGCCCCCGAAGTCGTGGCCTGGGTCACGAAGCTGCCGCCCGACGAACTCGACGCCGCCCGCTGGCTGGCGGCCCATCGGGCGGCCTAGGGCATTAAAGCGGCCTGCCAGCGCCCGGGCGTCTCGCACCGGGAAGACGCCTGCCGGGTGTGGCGGCCCCGGGGCGATGCGCTTGATGGCGCTGTTCCGGCGCTTTAGCCACCGTCTGTTTTTGGAATGGCGCTCCGGGCAGAAGCAGCCCCACCACCAAATCACCCCCGACTTCTTCGGGGCAAAGAGCGCCGAGCATCAGCGCCTGGTCTGTCGCTGCCTTCGTGCCTGCCAACCCAACCTCCAAACCCTTTCGTGAATTGGCCCCGCGTTGGCAGAGTAGCTGGCCGATTCGACCTTGACGCCCGCGCAACACGCATGTTGCATGTCTGCAACTGCAACGGCGCGAGATCGGCATTCACCACTGCTACATGGAACGGATACGTAACTGGTTTCAGGCGTCGTTTCACCGCTGTGCCGGCTCAACGCCGTATCTCGGCCTGCTGACGTTGCCGGAGATCATTGTCCAAGAACTGGCCACCAGCCAGCGCTGGTTTGAATGGGAGGGCGGCCAGAGCGCGCTCGATTCTCTCCGGCAACGCCTGATGCGCGCCCATCGCAACGATCCGCCGCAGCGGGTGGACTTACGCGAATTCCCCTACCATGAATATCTCGGCCTGAACCACTGACCGTGCGCGCACCTGAAGGAGACGAAATGAATCATCCGCCGCTTGCCTTCCTCACGATTTCGCTCGCGGTCGCTTTGACCGCCTGCCGACCGGCTTCGCGGCCGGTGACGGGGCCGGCCGTCGCGCTGCCGCAGACGTTCACGGTCACGGAACGCTACGGCGTGACGCATCCGGACCAGATCATTGATTTCGATCTGCCGCCTGGCACGCCCACCAATGGCGTCAGCGTGGTTAACGACGCGGGCGAGCCGGTGGTGTTCCAGTTTCTCGAACAGGGGCAGAAGCTGGCGGTGCGGACCGCGCTCGCGGCCGGGGAAACGAAAACGTGGCGGCTGAGCAGTGGTCAGTCATCCGTCCTCAGTCATCGGCCCGGATCCGTTACCGTTGCCGAAACCGACACGTACTACGAAATCACCAACGACCGCACCGGTGTGCGCGTGGCGAAGCCGGTGGCGTTGACTGATCTGAAAAAAATCCCGGCCCCCGTGCAGGGGGTGCGGCTCGCCGACGGCACATGGACGGCGACCGGGCCGAATTATTTGACCGTGGACACCCCGGCAGCACGCGGGATGATGGTGCGGTTCGTCGAACGCGGTCCGCTGGTGACGACGGTGGAAGTGGCCTATGAGTTTGAAAGGCCCGACAACTGGCATCCGGTCGTGCCCAATCTCGGCCGGGCCGGTGGCGACGGGTATTACCGCTCGACGATCACGTTGCAGGCCGGGCAGCCCTCGATCTTGTTCGAGGAATACACCGACATGAAGTTGTCGTACTTGATGAATCTGTATCCCGGTGTGCAGCCCAATCAGGCCCGCTATCGCGGTCACAGCTCGCCGGGTCCGCAATACGGTTACTCTCCCGACGGTCAGCCCTACGCCGGCATGGCGAAGGGGCAGGATGCGTTTGTAGATTTGCAGTACGAGCGGCCGCAAATGCCCGGCATGTTTTCCGATCCGAACCACTGGTCGTTGATGGTGGTCTGGAACATTTGGTGGGCCGGCAGCGGGCCGT
>Ga0073932_1006507_pt1 | contig 11907 bp, 7 predicted proteins | sample DewCreD2012metaG_FD_76967 | JGI IMG/M metagenome (GOLD analysis project Ga0073932, IMG submission 76967) | Hot spring sediment bacterial and archeal communities from British Columbia, Canada, to study Microbial Dark Matter (Phase II) - Dewar... ... | reverse complement strand
TGGTTTATCAAGTCCACCAAGAATATTCAAGAGTGTACTCTTTCCCGATCCCGAAGCCCCAATGATCGCTATCATTTCCCCCCTGTTTATACTTATGTCTACTCCATGAAGAACCTCTAATAACCTATTTTCCCTTTTATCAATTAAAAAACTTTTCTTTATAGAAGTACCTTCAATTAATACTGTATTCATTTTATTCCCACCTTAATCCTTCTGAGGGTACAATAGACGATGCACGTTTTGCAGGATACCACGCTGCAAACCAGGACAAGCCTATAGAGGCAAAAGCAATGGCAATGAAATCGGTCCACCTGATCTCCACCGGTATAGAAGGAATAATATAAACCGTGGTATCAAGCGGAAAAATATTATACTTTATATGAATAAAAAGAATTATCATCCCGATTATAATTCCAAAAACCGTCCCGAGCACACCAAGAAATAATCCCTCAGTCATGAAAATTTTTGAAATATTTTTCGGAGACATTCCCATTGCCCGTAGAACACTTATATCCCGTTTCTTTTCAATAACACCCATCGTTAATGATCCGAGCATGTTAAAAGTTGCAACAAATATAATCAAACTTAATAAAATATAGCCTGTCCATCTTTCAATCAGCATTACGATATAAAGACTCTTATGCAAATCGAACCAGGTTGATACACTCGTTTCCTTCGGAAGAAATTGGAGCAAATCTTTCTTAACTCCATTCGATTTCTTAAAATCCACCAATCTCAGATCAATACCATCTATCCTATCCATGTAATTAAAAACTTTCCGGGCATCGTTCAGAGATATAAATGCATAGCTTAAATCATAATCTTTATTATTTGATTCATAAATACCCGTAACACGAAATCTTTTGCCTTCAGGTATTTTTATTCCGGATAAAGAACTTTGAATGTCTCCCGGACTGTAAACAACAATATCATTTCCCACGACCGATGATAATCTATCGGCAAGTGTCAAACCAATAATCACCCCCGGTATTCCCGAAGAATCCTGAAAATTTAATTCTCCAAGTACCATATTTTTACTTAAGCCGGTTACTTTGGTAACTTCGTCTTGATTAAGACCTTTTATGAAAACCACTCTATTAAATGAACCCGATGCAAGCATTGCTTTACCAATGATAAATGGTGCTATTGCATTTACTTCATTCATGCTTTTAAGTCGTGTACTTATCATAGAATATTCTGCAGAAGAAAACCCACCTTTTTTCTCAATACGAATATGCGGGTCGAAACCAACCAGTACAGATGTAACAACTGAACTGAACCCGTTAAATACCGAAAGCGCAATCAACAATGCAGCAACTCCTATCGCGATACCTGAAATTGAAATATAACTGATGACATTGATGAATCTAATTTTCCTCTTAGATGTCATATATCTTCGGGCAATAAATATTTCAACTGGAGTGATCATCCAAATCTGAGGAGAGTAACAGTATCAAGTTTTGCCGCCAACCTTGCGGGTATAAAGGTCGTAACCATACAAAGTATGAATGCAACCCCGGATACGATCAGAAAATTTTCCACATTCATCAATATCGGTACATTTTCCATAAAATAAATTTCAGATGGGATGGATATCAGATGCATTTCCTTTTGCAGCCAGCAAATTACAAATGCAAGTATGTTACCTGACAGTATTCCTGTAAAAGCAATAAAAATGCCATGGAAAAGAAAAACACGACGAATCATTGATTCTCCTGCACCCAGAGCATTGAGTATACCTATGGCGCGAGTTTTTTCCAGGACAAACATTAAAAGCGTGCCTATAATATTGAATGTCGCTACAATAATCACCAGACTCAACATAACAGGGGATAATTTTTGTTGAAGTGAGATCCAGGAAAAAAGATTTCGATAAATCTGAAAAATAGATCTTGCATAGTGCGGATAGCCGAGGAGTTTTTGAATCTGCTCAGCAATTAATGTAGATTGACCGACATCCTTCAGGTACACTTCATAACCCGAGACGGAATTCCCTAAACCAAAAAGGTTTTTAGTATTTTCGATTGAAGTAAAAGCATATGAATCATCAAATTCCACCATACCCGATTCATATAAACCACTTATTACGAATTGTTGAACATATGATTTACTTGGAATCCCCTGCCTTTGCTGTTGAAGTGTAAAAAGCGCCACTGTATCACCCAGAGTGTTGTTAAGTCGGTTGGCCAGGCGTTTGCTAATTACTATTGTGGGAAAATTATTTTTATCAATAGTTTGATACCCCCCCTCAATAATATATTTTTGTGTTTGAAATTCTCCGGCATTGTTATCTATTCCTTTCAGCAATACCCCATCAACCCCTGATTTTGAACGAATCAAACATTCTTTTGAGGTGAAAGGAAAAACATTAAGGATGCCTGGAATCTGACCTCGAATTTTATCCATCGATTCATCAGGATTCTGGAGCGGGAGATTTTGATAACCACGAACCTCGATATGCGATGTAAATGAAATTACTTTTTCCGTTATTTCTTTTTCAAAGCCTGCTAAAATTGATAGTGTAATGATAAGTGTGGCGGTCCCCAGTGTTACTCCGAGAATGGAAATAATCGTAATAAATGAAAGAAAACCGCTCTTACGTTGTGCCTGCAGGTATCGTTTCGCTATAAAAAAAGGAGTGCTCATGCAATGATTATTCTATCCTGATCACAATTTTTGGCCATACATCAGAAGAAAAGATTTTATAAAATTATCTAAATCACCGTCCATTACTGCCTGCACATTACTTGTTTCGACTTCTGTTCTATGATCTTTTACGAGATTATAAGGATGGAAAACATACGAACGGATTTGACTCCCCCATTCAATTTTTTTCTTTGTACTTTCTATAGCCGACCGTTTTGCTTCTTCCTCTTCCTTTTTTAACTGATATAAACGTGATTTTAGCATTTTCATTGCACGTTCCCGATTCTGGAATTGTGACCTTTCCTGCTGGCAGGCAACAATGATTCCTGTGGGAATATGTTTAATCCTTACAGCAGTTTCGACTTTATTGACATTTTGCCCCCCTTTTCCGCCTGACCTGTATGTAGAAAATTCCAGGTCTGCGGGATTGATATCAATCTCGACATCATCTTCAATTTCAGGATAAATAAAAACGGAGGCGAAGGAAGTGTGTCGCCTCGCATTTGCATCGAAAGGTGAGATACGAACCAATCTATGGACGCCGGACTCGGCTTTCAGGTACCCATATGCATACTGACCCTGGACTTCTATTGCAGCGCTCTTTATTCCCGCACCATCACCTGCCTGCTCATCAAGCAGATAGACTTTAAAACCCTTTCTTTCGCACCAGCGAAGATACATACGCATCAGCATTTCAGCCCAATCCTGTGCTTCAGTTCCCCCCGCTCCTGCATGTATGGTGAGTATGCAATTTTTTTGATCATCCTCCCCGCTCAGCATGTTTCTAAATTCTAATTCTTTCAGTTCGTTTTCAATTTTTATCAATTCGGATTCAAGTTCCGCGATAAAAGAATGTTCAGAACCCTCAGCAGCGAGATTAACTAAATCTTCAACATCATTTATTTTTCTCTGGATCGAATTCCATGCGTCTACCCAGCTTTTCCTTTGATTAATCTGCTGCATGATTTTTTGTGCGGCGACATTATCATTCCAGAAATCAGATGCATGTGTCTTTGATTCAAGTTCACTCAATTCTTTCTCTTTTGTTTCAATGTCAAAGATACCCCCGAAGGTCTGTTAACTTTTTTTTAAGTTCACCCAATTTATCCTTAATATCGCCAAACATTGATCTCTTTTCCTTTATTTACAGTATTAATCTGTAATCTTAATATGTAATTCTTTAAGTTGTTTTTCATCCACTCTTGATGGTGAATCATCCATTAAAGACATTGCGCTGGTAGTTTTTGGGAATGCAATGACATCACGAATAGATTTTTCTCCTGCAAGGAGCATACAAATTCTATCAAAACCAAATGCTATTCCACCGTGCGGAGGAGCACCATAACGTAGCGCATTAAGGAGAAATCCGAATTTATCATTTGCATCTTTTTCACCGATTCCTAAAAGTTCAAATACCTGAGATTGCAGGGAACGATCATGAATTCTTATACTTCCACCTGCTATCTCGTTTCCATTCAGGACAAGATCATACGCTCTTGCGCGTACTTTAAGCGGATCGGTTTTCAAAATCGGAATATCTTCAATCCTGGGAGAGGTAAATGGATGATGTACTGCAATACATCTTTTCTCCTCCTCATCATATTCAAACATTGGAAAATCTGTAATCCAGAGATGCTGGTACTTACTTTCATCAATTAAATTTTGTCTACGACCGATTTCGAGACGAAGTGCTCCAAGCGCATTGTATGTTTTAGACCAGGTATCTGAAATTATTAAAATTAAATCACCTTCCTGTGCTTTCATTCTTGCTGAAATTTGTTTAATAACATCCTGACCAAGATATTTTTCCGCGGGTGATTCTATTTTACCTCCGCTGAGACGGATCCAAACAAGTCCGCCTATTCCCAGGTTCTTCACAAAATCGGTAAGTCCGTCTATCTGACTTCTCGAATACGAAGCACAGCCCGGTGCGGTCAATCCTGCTACAACGCCTCCCCTTTTAATATTTTCAGTAAATACTTTAAAATTAGTCGCGGCACAAACATCGGTAATTGAATTCAGTATCACATTAAAACGGATATCAGGTTTATCAGATCCGTATTTCTCCATTGCTTCTTTGTATGTTAATCTCGGAAAGGGAATTTCTACATCAATGCCTTTAATCTCTTTAAAAAGTTGTTTCATTAATCCTTCCGTCACATTCATAACATCAGACTCGTCAACAAATGACATTTCCACATCAATTTGTGTAAATTCTGGCTGTCTGTCTGCACGTAAATCCTCATCACGAAAACATTTAACAATCTGGAAATACCTGTCCATTCCCGCGATCATCAAAATCTGTTTAAATGTTTGAGGTGATTGCGGGAGAGCGTAGAATTTCCCGTGATGTATTCGACTCGGTACCAAGAAGTCGCGTGCTCCTTCGGGTGTACTTTTCATCAGGAAGGGTGTTTCAATTTCGAGGAAATTAAGATTGTCGAAATATTTATGTGTCACCTGATACATTTTATGGCGAAGTTCAAAATTTTTCAATAAAGAGGGACGTCGAAGATCCAGATATCTATATTGTAGTCTCAGTTCTTCGCTTGCAGTTACATTATCAACAACATTAAATGGTGGAACATCTGCCCGATTAACCACTGTCAACTCTTCCCCTATAACATCAATTTCTCCTGTTGGCATAGAATGGTTTATCATTTTTTCAGGTCTGAGTGTTACTTTACCCGTCAATGAGACAACATCCTCGTTATGCAGGTTTTCAACTGATTTATGTAATTTAGAATCTATCTGCGGATTAAAAACAACCTGAGTCTTACCGTATCGATCCCGAACAAGGACAAATATGACCCCTCCAAGATTTCTTACTGAATCGACCCATCCATTTAATGTTACGGTTTTACCAACATCACTTCCTCTTAATTCTCCGCAATTATGTGTACGTTTGCGATACTCCATACATTTCAAATTATTATTTTTATTATTAAAGAGTTAGTCTGAACCTAACCGTTTATTTTTATTACAAAGCGACTGAAATATATATAAAATGGGTATGAGGAACAAATAAAGTCAACGCCTTATTCAGAAGACCGATTTTCTAAAGGATATTTTCCGTTGTAATTTTGGCTGCAAATTGAAGATTATTAAAAAATGCAAACAATCTTTATATTTTTTATAAATTAACCGAGGTGAGTGTTTAACTTCTCGACCAATTGTCTTTTATTTATAAGTCCGACTATCTGCTCTACAACCTGTCCACCTTTAAAAATCATTAATGTTGGAATGCTCATTATTCTGTATGCAGTCGCAGTTTTTGGATTAGCATCAACATCTAGTTTTGCGACTTTTATTTTGCCGTCAAATTCCGATGCGATTTCATCGACTGTTGGGGCGATCATTTTACATGGACCGCACCAAATTGCCCAGAAATCGACTAAAACAGGAATTGGTGATTCAATTACCTCACTTTGAAAATTTGAATCTGTTACAACAATAGGTTTCATTTATTAATTATTCCCTTATTATTATTATTTTCTATTTATAAAAAAAGATACAAAATTTTATGTTGAAAATCTAACTGACGATGGACCAAGCACTTTTTCGGTCTCATTGATGAAATCATCACTCAGGTCAACTCCATATTTTGTTGTTTGAAGAAACATGACCTCTTCGGTATCATCATTAATAACATTAAAAATGCATGGATATTTTCCCTGATGGCTTTCAATGATATTTTTTAAAAGTGTTAATGACTCATCATTGACGGAATTTATTTTTAGTGATAAAATTACATTTTTTGTAAATTTTTCTTTCGCAGTTTCCAGTGGAAATATTTCTCTTGCAATGATTCTTAAAGATTCACCTGTGTGTTCAGCACTTCCCACCACCATGACCATGGTATCGAGATTGAGGTAATTCTGGTATTGACGGTATGCATCCGAAAAAACAATACATTCACCCCGTCCGGTAAAATCCTCTAATGTTAAAAAGGCCATCATCTGTCCCTTTTTATCAACCTTTTTCTTAATTGCCGATATTATTCCAGCGGCTCTAATAACTGCTCCATTTTTAATTGATGAGGATTTGCCAAGAGTTGCGGTTGTAAAAGCCTCTATAACTTTCTGATGTTTTCTCAAAGGATGACCGGAAAGATAAAATCCGAGTACTCCTTTTTCTCGGGAAAGTTTTTCACTTTCGCTCCAATCCTGTATATCGGGGAGTGGAGGATAATGTTCATCAGTTGATTGCTGCATTAAACTTTCGAATAACGAAGATTGCCCTCTTGATAAATGATTTTTCTTATTTTGACCGAATTGAATTGCTTTTTCTATAGATTCATAGATCTGCGCACGATTTTTATGAATCCCGTCAAATGCTCCTGCCTGTACCAAACTTTCAAGTGTTTTTTTATTCACAAGATGCAGGTTAACGCGGGCGCACAGATCAAAAATATTTTTAAATTTTCCTTCCTTTTTCCGTGCTTCGATAATATTTTCGACGGCACTGACTCCCACGTTTTTAATTGCACTTAATCCGAAACGTATACCTGCAGGTGTGATAGTAAATTTCACTTTACTCTCATTAACATCAGGTGGAAGCACATTAATATTCATCCGTCGGCATTCTTCAATCAATTCAACAACATAATCAGTATCGCCTATCTCTGCTGATATTGTTGCGGCCATGTATTCAGAAGGATAATGTGCCTTGAGGTATGCAGTCTGGTATGCAAGAACCGAATAAGCCACGCTATGAGATTTGTTGAATCCATAGGAAGCAAATTTTTGAATCATGTCGAATATTTCGCCCGCCACCTTTTTACTGAATCCATTTTTCAGTGCACCTTCAATGAATTCATTTTTCTGTTTTGACATTAAACTTTTATCTTTCTTACCCATCGCACGTCGCATTATGTCTGCTTTAGCGAGTGAAAAACCTGCTACTTCGTTTGCGATTCTGATTACCTGTTCCTGATAAACGATAATTCCATAAGTTTCTTTCAATATTGGCTCCAGACGCGGGTGTAAATATTCAATTTTCGCACCCTGTTTTCGTCTTATAAAATCTCCTATCATATCCATAGGACCTGGCCGATACAGAGCATTCATGGCAACCAGATCATTAATTGAATTTGGTTTTAATTTACACAGCCAGTCCTGCATACCGGGAGATTCAAATTGAAATACTCCAACGGTGTGACCTTTTGCAAATAATTCAAAAGTATCTGGATCATCCTCGGGGATTTTAGTCACATCAATTTTAACACCATGTTGTTCTTCTATAAGATCGATTGTGTTTTCGATTACGGTTAGAGTCCGAAGCCCCAGGAAGTCCATCTTGAGAAGTCCTGCTTTCTCAAGGTCTATCATGTTGTACTGTGTCATTAATTCGGTTTGTGGTGTTTTGTATAAAGGCACAAAATCAATTAATGGACCGGGGGCAATAACGATTCCGGCGGCATGTGTGGAGGCATTTCTGTTCAATCCTTCCAGGACGAGCGAGATTTCTATCAATTCTTTGATCTTCTCATCGTTACTTTTTTTCACCCATGCTAATTCCGGGTTTGTTTCCAAAACCTCAGCAAGGGGAGTAACCCGCCCCTGTACAACAGGGATCAATTTAGTAATTGATTCTATTATATTAAGAGGAACTCCCAATACTCTTCCGACATCTTTAAGTACGGCTCTTGACGACAACGTTCCAAACGTAATTATCTGTGAAACAGAATCGGTGCCATATTTTTCTTTAACATATTCAATAACACGGTCACGTTTGGTATCTGAAAAATCAATATCGATATCAGGCATACTGACACGATCGGGGTTAAGGAAACGTTCAAAGAGCAATCCATATTTTAAAGGATCTATATTAGTAATTCCGAGCGCATAACTGACAATACTCCCTGCAGCGCTTCCCCTTCCTGGTCCGACCAGAACGCCCAATTCTTTTGCGATTTTGATAAAATCATAAGTAATTAAAAAATAGCCTGCATAACCCATTTTTTTTATAACATTTAACTCATGAGCGAGTCTTTGTTCAATTTCAGGAGTTATATTATCATAGCGTAATCGAATTCCTTCATGGACAATTTTTTCTAGATATTCGTCGTGAGTCGTTACGCCCGCGTCCGGCGGGATCGGGAAAGCGGGCATATGAGGCTGGGAGGGTTCCAGACTGAATTCTTCGATTTTTTCCGCTATTTCGATTGTTGATTTAATTGCTTTCGGAAAATCACGAAATGTTGCAATCATTTCATCTGCAGATTTGAAATACAACTGATCTGTTTTATATCGGAGTTCATGGTAATCGGTCGTATTGGAAGCGGTTGCATCTGGTATCATCAAAAGGACGTTATGTGCGATTGCATGTTCCCTTTTGATATAATGTATATCATTTGTTGCGACGAGTGGTATTTCAAGTTCTTTTGATATGACGGGCATTCCGGCAAGAATAGATTTTTCTTTTTCCAGTCCGTGGTTCTGTATTTCAAGATAAAAATCATCTTTGAATATTTCCTTTAGTATTCCAGCCTCTTTAACAGCAGATTCTTTATTTCCATTTACAAGGTGGTAGGCAACCACTCCGTTTGGGCAGGCAGAGAGGGCAATTAAACCTTTTGAGTATTTTTGTAATAATTCCAGGTCTATTCTTGGTTTATAGTAAAATCCCTCAATATGTGCATAACTGCACAATTTCATTAAATTCCGATAACCTTCATAATTTCTTGCAAGGAGAACAATGTGTGAGTAAATCCCTCTTCCAAGTCCCTGTTTAGTAATTTTACCATTAATCTCTTTTGTAAATCTTGAGCCACCCATAAAAATATACATCTCGCAACCGAGAATCGGTTTTATTCCTGATTTTTTTGCTTTACTATAAAACTCAATTATTCCAAACATAACACCATGGTCGGTAAGCGCAACAGCATGCATATTATTATCAACCGCCGATTGAATAAGGGCGTCTATGGTTGCCGCCCCATCGAGCAGACTATAATCTGAATGATTATGGAGATGTATAAATTCGGACATGAGAACTAAAGATAAAAATTTTAAAATTAAAAACAATAAAAAAGAGTTGGATTGATTCCAACTCTGAGAAAAATTTCAAATAAAATTTTCAGACTTCAGGACTCAATGTATTTCTCGACATAAGATACTGCTTTCCCGATTTCGACGAGTTCTCTTTTCCCACTTCTTCTTTCTTTTATTTCTACTTTGCCGGCACCGATATTTTTATCACCCACAATAATTTGCAGTGGCATACCAAGGAGATCGGCGTCCTTAAATTTAAATCCTGGAGAGACGTCAGTCCTGTCATCATAAATCACATCAATCAATGATTCCTGAAGTTTTGCATATAAATGTTCAGCCGTGGAAAATACTTTTTCGTTATTAGGGTTCACTGTTAATAGATGAACATGAAATGGTGCCAGCGATTTCCCCCAAATAATTCCGTATTTATCATGATTTTGTTCAATATGGCATGCAATAATTCTTTCTACTCCTATGCCGTAACTTCCCATGACAATCGGATTTTCTTTACCTTTTTCATCTAAATAATAGGCATGGAGTGCATCAGCGTATTTTGTTCCAAGTTTAAAAATATGACCAAGTTCAATCGCGTTTATTATCCTTAATGAATTATTGCACTTCGGGCATGGTTCTCCGCTTTCAACAGTACGTAAATCGTAGTAGCCAGATATTACTGCATCTCTTTGCAAATCGATGTTTTTGATATGATAATCATTTTTATTTGCACCGCTAATCAGATTGTTTGCTCCTTCCAATCTTTTATCAGCAATTATTGTAAATCCTTTCAGACCTACGGGTCCTATTGATCCGGCATCTGCACCTGTTAATGACAATAGTTCATCAGGTTGTGTGGGTCTGACTCCTTCACCTAAAGTTGATAATAGTTTTGATTCATTAAGTTGATCATTTCCCATCATCAGAATCAGTATAGGGGTTTTATCTTTCATATAGACGAGAGATTTTGCCAGAATATTTTCATCTACATTCAAAAATTCTTTAAGTTCGTTTATAGTTTTTATGTTTGGTGTATAAATTTCTTCGATTGGATTGTTATTGTTTATCCGCTTTGCTTTTTGGACGTTAGAAGTTGCCACTTCTAAATTTGCAGCATAACCGCATTTATCACAGACAGCGCATGTATCTTCTCCCGCTTCGGATTCAATCATAAATTCCTGTGACGCACTGCCGCCCATTGCTCCGCTTGAGGCACCCACGATAAAAAATTTCAAGCCGGCGCGTGTAAATATTTTTTTATACGCTTCAGCATGAAGTTCATAGCTCTTATTGAGTCCTTCCCAATTTGCATCAAGAGAATATGAATCTTTCATAATGAACTGTCTGCCACGGATGACGCCTGATCTTGGTCTTGGTTCATTCCGGAATTTCATCTGTATCTGATACCATATTTGGGGAAGGTCGCGGTAAGAGTTTACATGGTTTTTTGCAATTTGTGTAATGACCTCCTCATGAGTAGGGGCAAGTACGAGAGGTCGATTTTTTATATGAAACATTGTATCGCCAAAAGATTTTACGCGTCCTGTTTCTTCCCATAACTCGAGCGGATTGAGGGCAGGGAGGTGGAATTCCTGTCCTCCTATCGCATCCATCTCATCGCGGATGATCTCCATAACTTTTTTCATGATTTTATAGCCGAGTGGCAGGAAGGAATAGACACCGGCTCCAAGGGGACGTATCATTCCGGCGCGGAGCATTAACTGATGACTCGGAATAAGCGCATCCGAGGGAATTTCTTTTAGTGTTGGTATAAAATATTTTGTCAGTCGCATTTAATTATTATGTTATGTTTTTGATTGGGGATTAAGAGCATGGAGAGGAGTTTTGTGTAAGGAGCGATGAGTGCTGAGTATTGAATTGTGCATCATTCATCACTCAGCGCTACCCGCTCGCTTCTCTCCACTTTCTGCTATTTGTACCCCCGAGAGGATTCGAACCTCCGACCAACGGTTTAGGAAACCGCTGCTCTATCCATACTGAGCTACGGGGGCGTTGAAAAATCAATCAATTTCACATTATAACCGCTATTCGATAATAAAAAACCAAAAAAACCACAAACACCTGAAATGTACCAAATATTTTCGAATTATTTTTTATATACAAAGCCGACCAACGGTTTAGTCCCAAATTAACATAAGTTAACGAGCACAGCGAAGTTAACTTATATGTTAATTTGAGGATCCCGTCCGTAGGACGGGAGAAACCGCTGCTCCCCGCCCGACCGCTGAATGTTCATTGCATCGGGCGGGCG
>Ga0073932_1006504_pt1 | contig 11913 bp, 10 predicted proteins | sample DewCreD2012metaG_FD_76967 | JGI IMG/M metagenome (GOLD analysis project Ga0073932, IMG submission 76967) | Hot spring sediment bacterial and archeal communities from British Columbia, Canada, to study Microbial Dark Matter (Phase II) - Dewar... ... | reverse complement strand
CCTGACGCGAATCGGAAACGATTCGCGGGCAGAAGCGCTTGTCTTGTCGTGTCCGCGTGATTTTGAAAAAGACCCGGTCGCACTGGTATGATGACTTCTGGGAGGGGGCTGACGGATTGGGGATCGAACGACGACGGGGCCGTTTTCGTTTGACACCACGGGGGAGCCCTCCCTAGACTCTCGGACCTCTTCGGAAATTAACTCCGCGTTTTTTGTTATATAATGCTGAAAATGCGGAGTTTAGTCGGCTGTAAACGAAAATCAACCGCCGACTCACCATCCCTTCAGGAGTCATGTCAGGATGGCAATGGCACGAGCAAAAACAAGCGTCAACAAGCCTCCCGCCCGTCAGGCCAAGCCTGCAAAATCCGCGACGGTCAAGACGGCTGCAAAAAAAACAAGCATCTCGAAGCCGGCCAAATCCCAAAAGCCCGTTGCCAGGCTTGCGATGACTGTCCACAAAGCGCTCCCAAAGCCTGAGACGATCAAAAAGACCGGCAAGGATACGAATCTTGTCTCGACCTCGGCGGGCACAAACGGCAACAATCACAGTCTGACGGTGGCGGAGCGAAAGAAACTGAAGCAACTGCTGATCGAGGAGCGGGACCGCATTCTTCAGTTCCTATCCAATGTTGACGGCAACGCCCTTCATCAAAGGACCGGCGAAGGCGACCGAGATCGTTCCAGTTATTCGATCCATCAAGCCGATTACGCCAGCGATAACCAGTCGCTGAATCTGGCCTTGGCCCAGCGGCAGATTGAGTCTGCCCGACTGGAGGAAATCGAATACGCCCTGAAGCGAATCGACACCAAGAACTACGGCAAGTGTATGAGGTGCAGTTGCAACATCGGCTTTGATCGCATGCAGGCCAAGCCGTATGCCTTATATTGCATCACGTGTCGGTCGCAGATGGAGCCAACCCGGTGATGGCGTTTGAGCGCAGAGTCTGAACGCCTCAACAGGTTTATTGCCCGGTGCGGGATAGCTTCGCGGCGGGCGGCAGATGAACTCATCGCCGCCGGCCGCGTTGCCGTCAATGGGACAATCGTCTCACGACTGGGAACTGGGATCGATCCAAAAAACGATGTGGTTTGTCTCGATGGAAGTCCCATTCGACCCCGACCTGAGACTGTCGTTGTTCTATTCAACAAACCCCGGGGTGTAACCTCCACTTGCTCCGATCCCAATGCCAATAAAACGCTTCGGCCATTTATTGACCGCTATGGCCTCCGGCTGTTTCCCGTTGGAAGGCTGGATCAAGATAGCGAAGGGCTGCTCCTGCTCACTAATGACGGCGCTTTAACACATCGGCTGACCCATCCCCGCCATCACGTCGAAAAAGAGTATCGGGTATCGGTCAGGGGATGTTGGAACGAGGAGGTCAAAAAATGTCTCGAAATGGGGGTGCAGCTGGAGGATGGCGTCACGGCGCCTGCCAGAGTCGAGGATATCCAAACGGGCGATGACGCCATTCGCTTTACCATGGTCCTGAGGGAGGGGAGAAATCGCCAGATTCGAAGGATGTGTGAGGCATTGGGCTTGACCGTGATTCGCCTGAGAAGGAATCGAGTCGGCGCCATTCGATTGTCCGGACTCAAGCCGGGGGAGTCGCGCCTTCTTACAGCGTCCGAGATCGAGGCTTTGAGGCAGTCGGCCTCGGAATCCAAAAGTTGAATGTCAAGTAATGGTATTTGTCAACAGTCATTTATCCATGGGCGTGTTTTGACTGACATACCAGCGACCTTCAATAGGACATCCCGCCTCCTCGCGAAGATGTGACAAGTCATTAAACTTTACAGGTATGCTTTTCCAAAGCCGGTAAGGCGGAGCGTCCCTCAGACCTGGAAAGCCTGCCCGTTCCACAACATCAAAATGCAGTATCCCCAGTTTGCTTATTGCCGTTTGGCCTGCTGCGCCCAATGGCTGGCCTCGCGCCACGCGTTGGCCTTGACTCACTTTAATCGAATCGGGCGCGAGATGGAAATAACGGGATCTTTCGCCATCCGAGTGCAAGACTTCAACAAAAGTGGCGTAGTCCGTATTATCCATAGGTTCTCCTGATTCCCGGACTTTAGTTACAGTCCCGCTCCTCGAAGACACGATAAGAGTCCCCGGTTTCGCAAAAAAATCGATGGCAAACCGTGAACGCCCCTGATGGGATGCTTCACCGTCAACGCTTTGGACGCAAAATCTTGCCTGCCCAAAAGGGAAGGGCAGATAATACTCCGAAATCATCGCTTCCATCGGTCTGTCTGGAGTTACAAGCAACGGCGCGTCCGGAAGCGATGGCATGGACCTGGAATGAGTTGTTGCATTCTGGGAACCATTTATGGAGGAAGAAAGAGCCTTGGTTTCTCTTTTTTCAAGAGCCAACTCCTTGACCGTTGCTTCCGCAGCCTTCATCCGCGCGAGTTCTTCTGCCAACGCGGGATCGTTGGGCTGCTGTCTCTGCAGATTCTCAAGAAGAGCAATATCCAGGGGAAGATCAGACATCTCTCGCGCCAGCAAAGAGAATCGTCGTAAGAATGGAGCGGGCAGGGCGCCGCTCACTCCAGCTCTGGCCAGTTCCAGGAACTTCGAGGGCTTTCCGTTGGCTTGGGCGAACTCGGCCAGCACGATGCTTCCTCCCAGATTATTGCCGAACTCCGCGTTCATTCGTTCCAAGTATGGGCCGGAGGACCCATAGATGGATCGCCGCATCGCATAGCTGAAATTGACCCATACGTCGGCGTCTTGAGGATTTCTCTTCAAACTTCGGTGAAAATGAGCAAGAGCACGAGGATAATCGCCGGCCCGAAGACAGATGGAGCCTCCGAGATTATGATAGGAGATTTCATCGGACCTGATATTGAGCAGTTCGCGGGTAATCGAGTAGGCCAGGCCATATCGTTTCAAATGAAACTCGCACAATGCCTTGCGATATAGCAATGCTTCGGAAGCGGGGGCAATCGCCAACTGCTCATCTATCCATAGCGAAGCCTCCGTATAGGCCCTTCGCTCTATCATCGAATCGAAGATTTCCAAGTCAGCGGCAATCGACGCCTGAGCCAGGACCATGCTTATGAAAGCGGAGACGATTATTGTTTGAAGGTCAATGAAGCGACGTTGAGTCATAGATTTGTTCCTCTATCGCGTTAAATACAGCAAAAAAACGCCAATGGCTGTGATGTTTCAGAGACAATGGACCATGTTTCGGCAATACAGATCAGGCTTTTCGGTTCTCCGGCTTCATTTAAAGGCTTCGAGTCGTTTTACCCTTGCGCCGTCCCGCAAGTCAATCTATGTGTTACGACCAGTGTTCGGTATTGTGCTGGGGCGCGTTGGGGGAGTGTTTCACGTGAAACACTCTGGACCCAAGGCCCCCTAAAATCACTCTGCGCCCCTGCCATGGCCCACATAATTGCGATTGCCAATCAGAAAGGCGGTGTTGGAAAGACGACCACCGCCATTAATCTCGCTGCCTGTATCGCCGCTTCTGGCAAACGGACTCTTCTTGTGGACTGCGATCCTCAAGGAAATGCCACCAGCGGATTGGGAATCGACAAAAACTCCCTGACCCGGACCATATACGACCTTCTTTTGGAAAACGCTCTTTTCGATGAAACCGTTATTTCGACCGAAATCGAACATTTAGACTGTCTCCCTGCTACTGTTTCTCTCATCGGCGCTGAAGTCGAGTTGGTTAATGAGGCAGACCGCCATGATCGTCTCCGTAAACAGATCGTTCCGGCTTTGGAAAAATACGAATACTGTATCATAGACGCCCCGCCCAGTCTTGGGCTTTTGACCGTAAATGTCCTCTGCGCCGCCCGAGAGATCATCGTTCCTCTTCAATGCGAGTATTTCGCCTTGGAAGGGGTTTCCCTGTTGATGCGAACGATTGCGGAGGTAAAGAAGTCTCTGAATCCGGCGCTCGAAATCCGGGGCGTTCTGCTTACACTCTATGATGGACGCACCAATCTGGCTCGACAAGTCGCCGATGAAGTGCGTAGCCATTTCCCAGGCAAAGTCTTTTCGACCGTGATTCCCCGCTCCGTTCGTCTGAGCGAAGCCCCCAGTTTTGGGAAACCCATCATTCTTTACGATTTTCGATCTTCCGGATCGCAGGCATATATCTCTCTTTGCCAGGAGGTTCTCGATGGCAACCCAGAAACGACCGGCGCTGGGACGGGGATTGGGAGCGCTGATTCCAACCCAATCGTCCACGACTCCAGTAAGTCCGGCTCCGTCGCCGACGCCGTCATCGGCGATGCCACCGTCAACGGTTCATAGGATCGCTCTGAACCGAATCGAGCCCAATCCCGACCAACCCCGGCACTATTTTGACGACGAGCGCCTGAGAGAACTCGCGGACTCGATCAAAGTTCACGGCGTTCTTCAGCCCCTGCTTGTCAAAAGGGCAGGCGATCACTTCCAATTGCTTGCTGGCGAACGCCGCTGGCGGGCGTCAAAGCTGGCCGGCTTGGACGTGGTCCCGGTGTTGATCGAGGACGTGACGGATGAAAAGCAGTTGGAAATCGCCCTGATCGAGAACTTGCAGCGTGAAGATTTAAACGCCATTGAAGAGGCGCGCGCCTATCAATCCTTGGTCGCCAAATACAAACTCACTCAGGAAGAAGTGTCCCAAAGGGTCGGCCGTTCCCGAGCTGCCATCGCCAACTCGCTTCGTTTGCTCCGTTTGCCTACGACGATTCAGCGCGACATCGAATCAGGTCTAATATCCGCCGGCCATGCCCGGGCCATTCTCTCTCTTGAATCCACAGAAAAGCAGACCCGTTTGCACAAGATGATCCTTGCAGACGATCTTTCGGTTCGTGAAGCCGAACGCATGGCGCGAGCTCTTTCCGAAACCAAGACGCCCGCTCTCAAGCCCCAGAAGGACATAGACCCCCAGATCAAAGCCTTGGAGGATCGGCTGATGGAGGCGCTGGGAACCGTGGCCCGTCTGAAACCCACGAGCGCAACGATGGGCCGGATTGAAATCGCCTATAATTCACTCGACGAGCTGGATCGCATCCTGATGCTGATCGGGGTGCAGGAAGAAACCGTTTAGGAGCTTAATAACAACCATGGATGTATTTGATTACTTAATGGATGCTTCCTGTGGACTGCAGTTGGCGGTCCAGAGCCGCGCGCACCGTCCCTGGCTGGGAGTTGATGTCGTCGCCGCTCTTAAAGACACCGATCCCGTCGGCATCGCTTGTCTGGTGGCTCTGGCCATCCTGTCAATCGTCTCTTGGGCGGTGATTGCATTTAAGTATTTGCACATCCGTCAGGCGCGCCGTCAGACCCAGCGCTTCGTGGATGCGTGCGCCGAGACAGGCCAACTGGCCGACGCGTTCAAGATATCCAGCTCTTTCCCCGACAGCCCCTTGGCGCAAATCGCCCGTGAGACCTACATCGAGGTGCAGACCGAAAACTGGTATCGCTCCGCGGCCGCCGGCGGGGTCAGTCATCACCTCGAAGTGGCCAAGATCGGTCTGGAGCGCGTTCACGATCGCACGATCACACGCGAAATCCGCCATCTCGAATCGTGGTTGATCTTCCTGGCGACGACGGCGTCCGTGGGTCCATTTATCGGCCTGTTTGGCACGGTCTGGGGTATTCTGGGCGTTTTTCAGGCCTTGTCGCTCCAATCCTCGGCAAATCTCCAAGTCATTGCGCCCGGCATCGCAACCGCATTGACGACGACCATCGCGGGCCTGCTTGCGGCGATTCCCGCAAGCGTTGGGTATAACTACTTCGTCAACAATATCCAGATTCTGACCAGCCGGATGGACGCCTTCGCCCTCAAGTTGTCCAACATTGTCCAGAAGCAGATTCTTGGGAGTTGATCCATGAGACGCCATCATCAGCCGTTGCAGCTGCAATCGTCCATCAATCTGACGAACCTGCTGGACATCGTGTTTTGCCTGCTGATTGCCTTCATGATCGTCGCGCCGACGCTGGACTACGGCTTGGACCTGGACCTTCCCGAAGTGGCCGATGCTCATGCGCTGGCGGCCGAGAAGCCCGTCAAGGTCTCGATTTCCAAACGCAAGACCCCCGAAAGCGCTCCCTATATCACTCTGGAGGGGACGCGCGTTGACAACGTCAAGGACCTGAAGGAACGGCTGATAGAGCGGCGATCAAAGAATCCGAAGATTAACGTGATCGTCCAGTGTGATGAAAAAGAGGAATCCGGCGTATTTTTGCAAGTGATCGGAGCTGTCCAAGGCGCCGGATTCGAGAGCGTTGGACTGGAGACCGAGCCTTACGATGAGCGATGAGGGTCTTCATTGCATCTCTCAGCGCATTGGCCCCGTTCCCCGCGTCCAGTTTGCGATTCATAAGCGATAAATAAGAATATCCGGATTATTGAAGCCGTATCGAACCAATGGTCGGCGGAATACCGCGACAGGTCTTTCGCCTTCAATCAGGCTGACAAACATAACTGTCATGTCCGGAACCTTGTCGGGATATTTCAGATATCGATCATAGGCGATACTGCTGATAACGCAGAAAACCGGTCTTGACACCGACATGGGCCGGAACAGCTTCAGGCTTTCCGGCAAAAGCCTTTTGGTCTCAAATCGCTCTGGATCGATGAATGGACAATAGTCGGTCTGAAGTATGATCGCGTTCGAGGGGATGTTATTGTGGATATAAGCGTGGGCTTGGTCTCTTGTGTCGGGAACCATGCCGACAACTCTCAGGATAGAAAGAATTAATGGCCAAATCAGAATCAAGGCAATCATAAGGGAGATTGACGCTGGGGCAACGGCTGGACTTCGTTTTTTCGAATTCCACTGCCAGAGCCATGCCACGGCGATTCCTGCCGAGGCGCACATTACGGGAACCAGGGGGAGGATGTATCGGGCAAACATCGGATAAGGCTTCGCACGGGAAATCTCAGCCGACAAGTAGAATAACATGACATATCCAGCCAATACCCACCCTATGCCTTTATTTACCAAAACTAACAGAATCAAGCCAAGAATTGACATCACCACTATCGGAACTGTCAAGCCAGGCAGGATGGAATACCGAAAATGAAACAGAAATCCTTGCTCCAAGGCGCTTATGGATATGCGGTCGTGGTGTCCGGACAGAGCATATTGAGTCTGATAGGCGATTCCGTCCCAGAGATATCGGATATGAATAACAAACAGCGGATTGATGACTGAAAATCCGGCAAAGAAGGATATTGTTGCCAAGCATATATTGTTGACACGCTTGTCATGTGAAGGAGAACGTCTCAGCAGGGAGCAAGCAATCACAAGCGGCAACATGATGGCGCCAGGGAATTTGACGCCAAACGCGATGCCGGCAGCCAGACCCGCGAATGCATGTTCACGCCAACCGCCTCTTTCCATCAAGTGAAGACAGAGAACAACACAGACGGCGACCGCCAGCGCCAGAGGCGTGTCCTCCTTAATGTAGTGAGCCGAGACGACGGGCAGGGGAGCAATGGCATAGAAGGCAGCGCCCAGCAGCCCCGCCTTTTCACCGAATCCGTTATTCGGCGGTATCCCGGCCGATCCGTCAGGTTCGACAGATCGGACCGAAGCTTCAAAGTTGCTTCCCAGATTTCGTCCGATGAGGAAAACAAAGTAAACCGTCGCTGTTCCCAATATGGCCATCCATACCCGTCCCAGCCACAAGGCATAGCCAAAGGGCGCATAGTCCGCGGGATAGGGGGAACGGAATGAAACGATTTTATCGAAAAGGGGCTTCACCCAGCCGGTCACGGAATAGATGGCAAACAGCGAGTAGTATAGAAATGAGGGCTGGCGGTTGGTGTGGATGAATCCGGTCTGAGGGAGATGGTAGCTGTCGATGACCTTGCGCCATTCGTCGGCTGCATAGTCAAAGGGGATGCCAAAGGTGGAACCCCACAGGCGCAGCGCCAAAGCCCCCATGAGGATCACGCCGAGAAGCGCTGTTGTTCTTCGCCGAGATGAACTCATGGCTCGTGGCGCCGAGGGATGCGTGTAATCCCGGGCCGCCGCCTGGCCGAAGACGTTCCGCGTCGCCCGCCGGGACTGTGCGCAAGGATCACAAAGAACGTTCTGGGCGTCTATTCCAGCCGAATGTCGCACAGTTCCAGTTCCGGCGTGCGGCGTCCTTGAAATTCGTTGAGAGTGGGATGCCCGGCCACCGAGATAGAACCTTGGTGTCGCAGGAGACGTTCGTCGAACTTGCCGAGTTTCCATCCGATGGCGCTGATGTATGTTCCGCTTTGATACAACCGCATTTTGAGGTGATTCTGGCCCACAACGCGGGGCGTGTCAGCCAGGGATACGCCCGAACACGAGACGATCGGCCGTGGATGGCCTTCGCCGAAGGGCTGAAGATTCTCGAGGGCTTCGACGGCTTCGACGCTAAGGGCCGACAGCGGGGTTTCGAGGTCAATGAGGATATCCGGACACAGCTGCTCGTCGCTCAGCCGCGCGTTGGCATAGGCGACCATGGCGTCGCGGAAGGCGTCCGCTTCACCGGTCTTGAGACGGAATCCGGCTGCCATCGCATGACCGCCGTAACTGTCCTGTGAAGGGAAGAACGATCGCAGCGCGTCGCATAGATTGAAGCCGGCGATGCTGCGCGCCGATCCTTTGGCCGTGCCCGCCCCGGCATTGAGTGTGATGATGAATGCGGGCCGGTAAAACATTTCAGTCATCCGTGAGGCAATGAGGCCCACGAAGGCCGGATGCCATCCCTCGCGCGCCAGGACGGTGACGCGCCGGCGGTCGGCCTCGGGCAGATTTTCGTATTCTTCCATCGCCTCTTCGAGCATGGCCTTTTCGATGTTGCGGCGTTCGGTGTTGAGGTCATTCATCTGCTGCGCCATTTGACGGGCGGCGTCAATCTCTTCGGCCAGCATGAGCTGAACGCCGAGGGCGGCGCTGCGCGTGCGTCCGACGGCGTTCAGGCGCGGGGCCAGGCCGAAGCCGATATGGCGGGTGTTAATGGATCCATGTAATCCGGCCACTTCCATCAATGCGCGTATGCCGGGGCGTTCTCCATCGCGAATCATGCCCAGCCCCGCGCGCGCCAGGATGCGGTTTTCGCCGATAAGGGGAACCATGTCGGCGATAGTGGCCAGCGCGACGAGGTCCATCTGCGCCTTGAGAAATGCGCGTCCTTTTTCCGGATCGGACCCCATCTCGCGCAGGACGCCATGAGCGAGCTTCCATGCCACCCCCGCGCCGCTGTATTCGGTATGGAGATAGGGGCGATCATGGCGTTTGGGATCAACGATGGCGCATGCGGCCGGCAGCTGCTCGCCCGGCTCATGATGATCGGCCACGACGACGTCGATACCCAGACGGATGGCATGGTCGATCTCTTTGTTGGCCGTGACGCCGTTGTCAACGGTCACGATGAGCCGGGCGCCGCGCGCAGCCAGTTTGTCAATGGCCGTGATGTTGAGGCCGTATCCTTCATCGACGCGATGGGGAATGTAGTATCCCGCATCGGCGCCGAGAAACCGGAACAGCGCGATCAGGATGGCCGTGGCGCAGATGCCGTCGGCGTCATAGTCGCCATAGACAACAATCTTCTCGGAACGGGTGATTGCGCGGGCAATGCGTCCGGCGGCGCGATCCATGTCGGGAAGTTCAAACGGATCGCGGACTCCGGCCAGGGGCGCGTCCAGAAAGGCGCGGGTCGCGGCGCAGTCGTGAAAGTTGCGGTTGGCCAGAATCCGTGCGGCCAGTTCCGGCAGCCCCATTTCCCGCTGGAGGCGGCGCGCTTCGTCAGGATAGTCCGGCCGGTAGGTCCATCTCGGCGGTTTGACAAATTTCATTGTATCGGCATGGCGGCGGGCGCCAGCGATGGCCGGCGCTCAGGAAAGCCTGGTTGGTGTGTGTTGGGGCGAGTGTGGCGCCGGGGCAGGGGCGAGTCAATCCGCGAATGGAAGGACATGGAAAAAGCGGTTGAACGGCGCGATAAGTGTTGGCCTTTCTCCGCCGCGTCTGGCCAATGCGGTTCACTGTGTTGTGTCAGCGGGTCCCGGTCGCCGGCCGGGACCTACTGGCCTTAAATGAACAGCATTGGCGATCAGGCAATCTGTTTTCCTGATCTGCGGAGGCGTTCGCTTCGAGCCAGACTTCCATTTCGCATCGGTCGCAAGCAAAGCGCAGCTCGAGCCGTTGACCGGCGTCGTCAATCAGATACAGGGGAGGCGCCGCCGTGATTTTTCCTTGCGGTGCGGGGGACTCCTTGCCGGCGCACAAACCGAGTTCCCGGCGCAGGCAGTATCGCAAAGTCATGACGCGCCGTCCTCTCAAATCAAGCCCCGATTCGGCAGCCGGCTCGATGTGATGGACGCCGTGCCGGCGATAGAAGGCCTCGGCTTTGCGGTTCAGGACATTGCCCTCGAAGGTTAACGTGTCAGCCGGGTAGGGCGCCGCGTTTGGCGTGAGCAGAGCGCGCGGACGAGGGCGGGCGGCCTCCCGGGCCAGGCTGAGATTATTGAGCGCGGCGCGGCGCAGGGCGTTGAGTTTTGCAATCGGGATGAAGCGCGCCGATCCCGGTTCGATCTCGACGCCTTGGCAGACGAAATCCCCTCCGCCCGTTTTTGCGAGTTGGCGCCGGATTGTTTCCACAGCGGCATCCGCCTGTTTGGCGGGGGGCGTCTGGACGGTGACGCAGCAGGCGCCCTCGACGCCGTCTTCATCCCGGGCGACAACCAAAACGCGGTCGGCCGTTGCGCTCAGGCGCATTGTGACGGCGATGCGCCGGACTGGGCGGCTCTTGCGCAGGGTCGTGAAGAAGGCATGGTCGAAGTTGCGGAAGATGACGGTTCCTTTCGATATTCCTTTCCGATTTTCGGGCACGAAGCGCCGGTCGGACGCTGCGTTGACGACGGCGCCCCGGAGTTCTCCCGCCTGATCGAACCAGCACACGCCGTCGCCCGCCCTTAATGGAAACGCCGACTCCAGAAGCACGCCCTCGCGGTCAACCGAGGCGACGCGGCCCACCTCCTCACCCCGCATCTTGGGCGTGTCATGGGCGCCGACGCCGCGCGCCGGGCCATGTATGAAATATGCCGTGAAGCCGCGATTGAAGGTTTTGTCCGGATTCGGCAGGAAGCCTGCCGTCGCGGCGCCCGAAGAGGCTCGGCGCAACCCCCGCCGTTGAAGGACTTCGTCGAGGCGGGAGCGATAGAACGCCACGATGTTCGCGACGTAGGCGGCGTCCTTGAGCCGTCCTTCAATTTTGAGCGAAGAGGCGCCGGCGTCGATCAGTTCGCCGAGATAATCGGAGAGGTTGAGATCGCGCAGCGACAGCAGATGACGCCGGCGAGCCAGGACGCGCCCCCCGGCGTCAACCAGCGAATATGGCTTGCGGCAGGGCTGGGCGCACCGACCGCGATTGCCGCTGCGCCCCCCGGAGGCATAGCTCAGATAACACTGTCCGCTGCGGCAGACGCACAGCGCGCCATGCACAAAGCATTCGAGTTCGATCCCCGGAGCGGCGCGCTTAATGGCGGCGATGTCGTGGAGCGACAGTTCGCGCGCCAGGATGGCCCGCTGGAAACCCACCTTTTCGAGAAAGGCGATCTTTTCAGGGGTGGCGTTGTCACATTGCGTGCTGGCGATCCGCGGCAGGGGGGGCAACGGCAGTTCGAGGAGTCCCATGTCCTGGATAATCACAGCGTCGGCGCCGCATTCGGCGAGGCGCAGAATCAGGTCCAGGGCGTCGGGCAACTCGTCGTCGCGCAGCAGCGTGTTGAGGGCCACATACACCCGCGCCCAGAAGCGATGGGCATAGGCGATGAGCGAGGCGATGTCGTCGATGGTGTTGGCGGCGTCTTAGCGCGCGCCAAAACGGGGCGCGCCGATATAGACGGCGTCCGCGCCGCAGTCAATGGCGGCCCGGCCGCACTCCAGATCGCGCGCCGGCGCCAGCAGCTCGATGGAGCGCGG
>Ga0073932_1006492_pt1 | contig 11942 bp, 11 predicted proteins | sample DewCreD2012metaG_FD_76967 | JGI IMG/M metagenome (GOLD analysis project Ga0073932, IMG submission 76967) | Hot spring sediment bacterial and archeal communities from British Columbia, Canada, to study Microbial Dark Matter (Phase II) - Dewar... ... | reverse complement strand
GGTATATGTCGGGCGCCTCCACCAATCCCAATCCCGCCGTGTATGCCTATGCCGCCGCGCAAGTCAAAAAGGCGATGGAATGCGCAATGGAGCTGGGCGGCGCCGGCTATGTGTTCTGGGGAGGGCGCGAAGGATACGAGACATTGCTGAACACCGACATGAAGCGCGAGGTGGAGCATCTGGCCCTGTTTCTTCACGGGGCCGTTGACTATAAGAAAAAGATCGGTTTCAAGGGGCAGTTCTACATTGAGCCCAAGCCCAAGGAGCCGACCAAGCACCAGTATGATTTTGACGCGGCCGCCTGCCACGCCTTCCTGCAGAAGTTCGACCTGGTAAAGGACTTCAAACTCAACATTGAGTCCAACCATGCGACGCTGGCGGCGCACACGTTCCAGCACGACCTGCAATACTGCGTGGACAATGGCATCTTGGGCTCGGTGGACGCCAACCAGGGCGACCTGTTTCTGGGCTGGGACACCGATCAATTCCCCACCAACCTCTACGAGACGACCCTGGCAATGTATACGATCCTGCGCGGCGGCGGCTTCACCACGGGCGGATTAAACTTTGACGCCCACGTGCGACGCCAGTCCATCGAACCCGACGATCTGTTCCACGCCCACATCGGGGCGATGGACGCCTTCGCTCGCGGCCTGAAGATCGCAGCCCGGCTGATCAAGGACAAGGTCTTCATCAAGTTCGTCCAGCGCCGCTACGCCGGCTGGGACTCGGAGCTCGGCGCCCGGATCGAGCAGGGCAAGGCCTCCTTCACGGAACTGGAGCGCTATTCGCTCGCGCAGGGCGAACCAAAGATACAAAGTGGCCGGCAGGAAATGCTTGAAAACATTTTGAATGACTATATCCGATGAGGATCACACTCAACGAGCAGCCGGTGAATCTGACGCCAGGCCAGACGCTGTTCGCGCTGCGCGATCAAATCAAGCCCGGCGCGGATGTTCTCGTCGTCAATGGGGCGCCGTGCCGGACGGACACGATCCTGTCTGAAGGGGACGCGGTGGTCCTGATCCGGCGCGGTGAAATCCCTGAGGCGGACGAACTCGAAGCCCTCATGGCGGCGCGGCATACTCCGGGCGTGCACTCCCGGCTGAAACGGTCGTGCGCCGGAATCGCCGGGCTGGGCGGATTGGGTTCGGCGATCGCCATCGCGCTGGCGCGCCTCGGCGCCGGCCGGCTGATCCTGGCCGACTTCGACGTGGTCGAGCCCAGCAACCTGAACCGGCAGCAGTATTTCGTCGATCAGATCGGAATGCTCAAAACCGAAGCCCTGAGCGAAAATCTGAAGCGGGTCAATCCCTACGTGGTCGTGGAGACGCACGCCGTCCGCCTGACGCCGGAAAACGTGGGCGCGATCTTCGGCGCCGTGGACGTCCTGATCGAAGCGTTCGACACGCCCGAAGCCAAGACAATGCTGGTGGAGAGCTTTTCATCGGCCCGGCCGAACACGCCCATCGTCATGGCAACGGGCCTGGCCGGCTTCGAATCCAGCAACACGATCCGCACGCGGCGCCTTGCGGCCAATCTGGTGGTCGTCGGCGACCTGGAGACGGCGGCGCGGCCGGGCGTGGGGCTGATGGCGCCACGGGTGGGCGTGGCCGCGCATCATCAGGCCAACGCGGCGCTGCGGATATTGATGGGCAAGAACGCGGAAGGAGACGCGACGGCATGAGAATCCATGTCAAGTATATGGGGCAACTGCGCCATCTGGCCCAACGCGACGAAGAGGTCGTCGAGACGGCGGCCAATGAAACGCTGGAGGCGGCGTTGCGCCGCGTTGCCGGCGCGTATGATGCCGCTTTTGGCCAGATTCTGTTCGATCCGACCGGCGGATTCCGTCCCTCGGTGACGATTCTGATCAACGATGCGCCGGCGCACAAGAGCGCGCTGCCGCCCCTTCGCGACGGTGACATGGTGACGCTCCTGCCGGCGATTGCCGGGGGATGAGAGAGCCAGGAAAAGCGGCCGATGCGCGCCTTGGCAGAGGCGCGTGCGGCGGTATCATGAGCGACATCAGCGGAGACGCCTAGACATGAACAATCGCGCCACAGCCGTGTCGTTAAGTGACGAAGAACGCGCCGTCTATGAGTGGCAGATGTGGGCGCGCGGTTTTGGGGAGGAAGGCCAGAAGCGCCTGAAGGCGGCGACGGCGCTGGTCTCACGGTGCGGCGGACTGGGAGGACCCGTGGCGCTGGAATTGGCGGCGGCCGGGATCGGCCGACTGATTGTGGCTCACGGGGGGGCCATTCAACCCAGCGACTTGAACCGTCAGATCTTGATGACGGCCGACGGGGTCGGCAAGCCCCGGATCGAATCTATCATCCGGCGCCTGCATGAGTTTAATCCGCGCGTCGAGATCGAGGGCGTCGCCGAGAACATCACGGAGGCCAACGCGGCCGAACTGGTCTCCAAGGCGGACATCGTCTTCGACTGCGCGCCGCTGTTTCGGGAGCGCTTTGCGCTGAATCGTGAATGCGTCCGCCAGCGCCGGCCCATGATCGAGTGCGCGATGTTCGGCCTGGAGGGTCAGGTCATGACGATCTTGCCGGGACAGACGGCGTGCCTGGCGTGCCTGTATCCGGAAGACCCGCCGGGATGGAAACGTCAGTTCCCGGTGTTTGGCGCCGTGTCGGCGGCGGCGGCGTGCCTCGGCGTGATGGAAGGAATCAAACTGCTATCGGGGATGGCGCCGGCGGCGCTGGCCGGCCGGCTGCTGTATTATGATCTGGCTTCGATGGACTTTCAGAAGATTCCCGTGTCGCGCCGCGCGGATTGCGAAGTTTGCGGGCGGAGAGAAAACCCTTGACCCCGGCATCGCGGGAGGCCATTATTCTTTGCTTTTGAATGGGCGCAACGCCCTCGTTGGGACCTCCTTCGAGAGTCAATTCTATGGCCAGAAAACCGGGAGAGCAGGTCCGCCCCCAGGCGGAACGGGTTCGGCTTTGCGTTCCCGCTTCCACGTCCAATCTCGGGCCAGGTTTTGATTGTCTGGGTCTGGCGCTGTCACTGCACAACGTGTTCATCTTCGAGCCGGCGCCGGAGGTGTCGGTCGTGGTCAAGCTCCACGGCTGCGACGACCACGACGGCCAGATGGTCGCCGAGGGCCGCCGCAACCTGGTCTGGCAGTCAGCCGATGAGGTGTTCCGGCGCACGGGGGCCCGGGTCAACGGCCTGAAGATCACAATGAACCTCGCCGTGCCACTGGCGCGCGGATTGGGCAGCAGCGCGACCGCGATCATTGCCGGGGTGGCCGGCGCCAATTTGTTGCTGGGCTCGCCGTTGAGCGATGGCGAGGTGTTCGGGCTGATTGTGGACCTGGAAGGCCATCCGGACAACGTCGCCGCCTCGTATTACGGCGGACTGACGGCGGCGATGATCTGCAAACGCACACCCCATCTGATTCGTTATGATGTGCCGCCGGACATCCGGATTGTCGCCGCAATCCCGGACTACCCGCTGTCAACGGAAAAGGCGCGCGCCGCCCTTCCCAAGGAAGTGCCCTTGTCCGACGCGGTTCACAATCTGGCGCGGACCCCCTTTGTTATTGAAGCGTTGCGCAATGGCGCGCTGGAAAACCTGGCGCTGGCCATGGATGACCGTCTGCATGAGCCGTATCGCATCGCTCTGCTGCGCAATGGACGGGCCATTCGCAAGGCGGCCCTGGCGGCCGGAGCCGCGGGCGTCGCCATCAGTGGAGCCGGCCCGACGATGATCGCCTTCTGCCACGAACCGACGGCCAAGGCCATCGCCGAAGCGATGACCGCCCAGCTCAAGGGCGGCCGGGTCGAAGTCCTGGGCGTGGACAAGAAAGGCCTGCGGGCGACAGTCCGAAAATGACACTGCGAGCACAGGGCATCCTGGGGCGCCCATCGCGCCGTCTTGCCGTGGCGCTGTTCGGATGCGCCGTGGTCGCCACCTGCTCCCTGGCGCAGGGCGACGAGGATGACCTGACGCCCTCCCCGTCGCCGGACATGGAACTGCAAGTCCCCGCGCCCAGCGCCCCGCCCTCCCCGCTTCAACGCCCCGCCGAACGGGCGGTTTCCGATCAAGCAGGCATGGATTTTCTTCAGAGCATCGAGCGCCGCAACCGCTGGCTCGAGGCCGTCTCGGGGCGTTTCATCCAGATTCGCTCGTCTCCGCTGTTCGCCGTTGACATGGTGACCACCGGCCATTTCGTCTGCACGCGCTATCCGTATCGGATGCGATGCGACCTGCGGACGCGCGGACTGCGCTCGGACGAGACGCCCACCACGTGCGTCGTCTGGTCCGACGCCGAGCAGACTCATGCGCTGGCCGCGGGTCTGGGAACGGCGGACGACTTTCCCGCGCGCGTCGCCGGCAATCAACTCAAACGGCTGAACTTCCTGGCCTTTGGCTTTTTCGCCCGGACGGCGGAAGTGGCCAACCTCTACGCCGTTCAAAAGGATGCCCAGAATCCCAATCGCCTGCGATTCATTCCATACTTCCCGCCGGAACTGGGCGGGGTGACACTTTTGACGGTGGACTTCGACGGCAGGAGTCTTTATCCTACGCGCGTCTTTATCGCCGAGGAAAATGGCGACGCAACGCTGATGATGTTGCGCAACACACTGGTCAACGTTCCTGCCTCGCGGGAATTGGACGACCAACTTACACCCTACCGGCAAACCCGGCGCGTTGCGCTGGGCGGTGATCCGGGGACCACGCCATGAATCCAACCGCCGTTTCAACCCTTCCCATTGCCCTTGCGAGGGCGCGCCTGCGGACCTTGAGCCTGTGCGCGCTGGCTGGCGCCGTCCTGTGCGCGGCCGCGTGCGCCCGCGTTCCACGGACGCGCCATCTGCCGGAATACGTGCGAGGCGTCCATGTTCCGCTCTTCAAGAACAACACGTTCGAGCCGGACGTCGAGGAAGACCTCACGCGCGCGGTTCAGGAGGCGCTGGCCGAGGACGGGCGCCTGTTGGTGGCGCGCGAGAAGGAGGCCGATCTGGTGATCGAGGGCCTGCTGACGGCCTATGAAGTCCGCGCCGTGAACTTCGAGGATGACGAGTTTCCATGGATGTCCGAAATCCTCGTCGAAGCGCAGATTACGGCCTACGATCCCTATGATTACGACCGGCAGTATCCGCTGGGAACCTGGAAAAAAATCAATGCCAAGCATACCTATTCCAGCAACACGCGCCGGACGCTGCGCTACACCGACGTGGAGGAAAAGAAGCGAGCTCTGACCCAGCTGGCGCGCCAGATTGTGGCGGCGCTGATTTATACCCCCCCCGACGATCTGGACAAGATCGAGGAGCGCCGCGCCGAGGAACGCGAAACCGCGCGCGGACGGCTGGGACAGATTCGGTTCCGTTCGGCCTACGCGCCCCAGTGAGCGTCCACCCGACGACGACGACGCCATGGTCCCAGCCGAACACCCCCCCGCTCACGATATCGACGCGCTGGCGCTGGGATGCGCGTCATACGACGTGTTGGGGACCGTGGACGAGTTTCCTCCGCCCGACGGCAAGGCCCGCATCCATGATCTCAAACGCGAAGGCGGAGGGCCCGCCGCCACAGCAATGGTCGCATGCGCGCGACTGGGAATGCGGACCGCCCTGATTGCCAAAGTCGGTGAAGACGACGAGGGCCGGCTCATTCGAGCGGAATTGGAACGCGAGGGGGTGGACACCTCCGGATTGATTGTGGGCTCCGGCCAGCGCTCGTTGCTGGGATTCTGTTTCGCCCACCGCAAGTCCGGCCAACGGATTGTCTATTACTACCGCAGCGAACTGCCCGTCCTGGACCCCGCGCAGATTAACGCCCGGTCGGTCAAGCGCTCGCCGTTGCTTCTCATCGACAGCCAGGAGCTGCGCGCCGGCGCGCGGGCGGCCGAAATCGCGCGGGGCGCCGGCGCAGTGACGGTCATGGACGGTGGGGGCGTTCGCAGCGGAGTGGCTGAGGCGCTGCCCCACATCGATTATCTGGTGGCCTCGGCCGGATTCGCCCTCAAACATACCGGCTGCGATCGGATCGAGCCGGCGCTGGAGGCGCTGCGCTGGACCGGATATCATCGCGCCGTGGTCATTACGCTGGGCGAGGACGGCTGGATCGCCGCCGAAGGCGGCAGGGCGCCCCTTCGCGGCGAAGCCTTCCGCGTCAAGACCGTGGATACCACGGGCGCCGGCGACGTGTTTCACGGCGCGTTTTGCTTTGGCCTGGCGCAGCAATGGCCGCTGGAGCAAATCTGCGCGTTCAGCGCCGCTTGCGCCGCCCTCAAATGCCGCGCGCTCGGAGGACGCGCCGGCGCCCCACGGCTGGCCGAGGCGCTCGCCTTCTGCCGCGAAAACGCCCGGCGCTTCACGTGGCCCGAGCCGGATCGGCCGTGAACGAGAGGGGACCCGAATTGCCGCGCCGCTTTTCGGCCTTGACGCTCAAGCCGGGGGTGATATATGACTTCATCCGCATAAACGAATCTATTCGACTCCATCCACGGAGGGAATCCTGTGACGCAAGACATACTGGAGCGGATGAAGCAGTCCCCTGTCGTCTTCGACGGCGCGATGGGAACCATGATCTATTCCAAGGGCGTCTTTCTCAACGTCTGCTATGACGAGTTGTGCCTGAGCAATCCCGGCCTGATCCAGGAGATACATCGGGAATATGTCGCGGCCGGCGCCGACGTGATCGAGACCAATTCCTTCGGGGCGAATCGGATCAAGCTACGCCAGTTCGGGCTGGCCGAAAACGTTGAAGCAATCAATCGCGCCGCCGTGCGCCTGGCCCGCGAGGCCGCCGGCGAGCAGGCATGGGTCGCCGGGTCCATCGGCCCGTGCCTGAAGACCGGCCAGATGCTCAAGGGAGAGAACAAGCCCGAAATCGTGGCGGCCTTTCGCGAACAGATGTCCGCGCTGGCTGGCGCCGGGGCCAGCCTGCTGCTGCTGGAAACGTTTTGTGATCTGAACGAATTGCGTCTTGCGGCGCAAACGGCGCGCGAGTTCGCCCTTCCCGTCTTCGCCTCGTTTACCGTCAACGACGCGGGCGAGACGGCCTTGGGCGCGCAGGCCGAAAGCGTCGTCGCGGCGCTGAACGACGCAGCCAGCGTGGACGCCATCGGGCTGAACTGCGGGGCCGGCCCCGCGGGCGTCTATGAGGTTCTGGAGCGTGTGCTGCCGCTGACCCAGAAGCCGTTTCTGGCGATGCCCAACGCCGGCGTTCCGCGCGAGGTTGAAGGGCGGATGCTCTACCTGGCCAATCCCGAGTATTTCACCGAATACGCCAAGCGATTTATCGAGTTGGGCGTGCGGGCCGTCGGCGGATGCTGCGGAACGACGCCGGCGCACATCCGCGTCATGGCCCGGGCGGTCAAGTCGCTGAGCGGGGCGCGCCGGCGCGTCGAGGCCGCCGCGCGCGCGTCGCGTGAGGAGGCCCGGGTGGCGGCCGTTCCGACGGCGGCCAAGTCGCGCCTGGCGAACCTGATCAGCCGGGGTCGGCGCGTGACATCCGTCGAGCTGCTCCCGCCCAAGTCCTCCGACCTGGCGCCGTTTCTGGCCAAGGCGCGCGCCTGTCACCTGCGCGGCATCGACGCGATCAACATCCCGGATGGGCCGCGCGCCAGCGCCCGCGTCTCGCCCATGGTCGCGGCCATCGCCGTCAAGAACGAGATCGGCATCGAGCCGGTGCTGCACTACTGCTGCCGCGACCGCAACCTGATCGGAATGCAGTCGGACCTGCTGGGCGGCTTCGCGGCGGGACTGCGCAACTTTCTGATTATCACAGGCGACCCGCCCAAACTGGGCGAATACCCCGACGCCACGGGCGTGTTCGACGTTGACGCGATCGGTCTGACGCGCGTGGTCCACAATCTCAATCACGGATGCGATGTCGGAGGAGCGACGATCGATCCCCCCACGGCCATTTTCATCGGCGTGGGGGCCAATCCGACGGCCATCGAGCCGCGCCGGGAAATGGACCGCTTCATGGCGAAGATCGACGCCGGAGCCGAATTCGCCATCACGCAGCCGGTGTTCGACGCCGACGCGCTGTTTCGTTTCATGGACCAGGCCGCGGCTGCAGGGCGATGCCTCCCGATTGTGGCCGGCGTCTGGCCGCTGACCAGCTACAAAAACGCCGAATTCATGCGCAACGAGGTGCCCGGCGTCAGCGTGCCCGCCGCCGTGATGGACCGCATGAGCCGCTGCCAGACCAAGGAAGACGGACTGAAGGCGGGAGTGGAAATCGCGCGCGCCATCTGTGAGCGCATCGCCCCGCGCGTAGCCGGATTCCAGATCAGCGCTCCGTTTGGCAGAGTCGAGTTGGCGATCGAAACGGTCGAGGGACTGTAAACCGCAGGAACATCGTCCCTTCGGCGCCCCTGGTCCACTGCGGCCGCTCAGCCGTTGAGCGCCTTGGCCAAGACCCGTCTGGCTTTGGCGGCGTCAGCCTTGGCGAACTCGAGATAGCACATGGACTTGCCACTGTGCGCGCCGGCGGCCAGACCGACCATGTTGATGCCCGCGTCGCCCAAGGCGCGCGTAATCCGGGCGCCCAGGCCCTTCTGGTCAAGGCCCTTGATGCGGATGTAGGCCAGTTTGGCGTTCCGGCTCAACCGCAGGCGTTTCGCAGCGCGGATCACGGCCGCCCCTTTGAGCGGCGACACAAAGATCAGACCTTTGCCCTTGGAGTCCTGCCGGGCAAAAACGAACTCGAGGTTCGCGCCGGCCTCCGCCAGCGGCTCGACCACGTCCGCCAGCCCGCCGGGCCGGTCCTGGATCGCGCCGTGCCACACATCCACCTTCTCGATGTCGTAGGCCATGGTTGTTCTCCTGTGTGGGATATGCGGCCCGGCCGGCGCAACTTCAAGGCATACGCGCGCCGGCCCGAGCGGCAAATGTGACGAGAGCTTACGCCCGGAACACGGGCGCGCGCAAATGCTTTCGACGGCCGTTCAACGATGCGTGATGAGGATTTCGATGCGGCGGTTCTGGCGCTTGGCCTCGACGGTGTCGTCGGGAACGACCGGATGGTATTGGGAGTAGCCCGCCGCCGACAGCCGGTTTTCGGGGATTCCCAGCAGCGTCAGATATCGGACAACCTTCATGGCGCGCGCCAGTGACAGTTCCCAGTTGTCGGGAAAGCGTGCGGTGGCAATCGGATCGGTGTCCGTATGGCCTTGGACTTGAATGTTGAGATTGATTGTCTTGGGTATCCTGGCTTCAAGCGCCTTATAAGTCTCGGCGAACTTGCGCAGATCGTTCTTCCCCCCGTCGGTCAGGTCCGCGCTTCCGGAGGCGAACAGGACTTCGCACTGGAAGACGAACCGGTCGCCGACCACCCGGATGTTCTGTTGTCCGGCGAAGACGCTGGTCAAACGGGCGAGGAACTCGCTCTTGTATTTTTCAAAATCCCGCAGGCGGGCGATTTCGGAGTCGCGCTGCTGAATGATGTCCATGAGTTTGGTGATTTCCAGCTGGGAACTGGCGGTTTGCGCGCGGGCCTCGCCGAGCTTGGCGTTGAGATCCGCTATCTGTTGGGTCAGCGTTTCCACGGACAGGTTGAGTTGCGACAGCGAGGCGTCTTTGGACTCGGCGTCCTTGCGGGCGGCGGCGAGCTGCTGGGTGAGCGTCTCAATCTTTTTCAGGTATTCTTCGATGGCCTGGGTCAGTCGGGTGATGTCGCTGGCGCGCGCCGCGACCTCTTCGCGCAGCCGCCGGGACGCCTGCTCTTCGGCGGCCAGACGGTCGCGCGTGGCCGCCAGGGTGGCCGTGGTCTGCGCGAGCTGGCTGGCGCTGAGTTCGGCGCGACCAGCCATGCGCCGGAGGTCCTCGCGGGTGCGAGTCAGTTCGCCGCTGAGTTCGAGCGTTTGGGCGCGGGACAACTGAAGTTGAGCCGCCAGATCGTCGAGCCGCTTGGACAAGCTGGCGAGGGCCGTTTCGCGAGAGCCCAGACGTTCGAGAAGGCTGGTCTGGGTGATGACGAAGACCGTCAGCACAAACGTCAGGACCAGCACCGACGACAGCAGGGCGTCAACAAACGACGGCCAGTAGTCAATCGTGAGGTCCTCTCGCAGGCGGCGTCTCATGAGTCGCTCCGCGTGATGCGCAGGGCGCCGGTCTCCTGTCGCAAAGTCCGGATTATTTCTTTGAGCAAATCCTCGTTGCCCTTGCGCGCGCCCTCGTGAGCCGCCAGGAGGCGGGCAAGGCCCTCGCCCATGTCCTGCAACTGGCTCAGGCTCAAGCGCTGGCTTTCGTCTGCAGCGCGCGCCAGGTCCACCATCTTGCCCATGGCGTCGCGGATCAGGTCTTGATTGGCGGCAAGCCGGGCAATCGCGGAATGGGTGGTTTCGATGTCGGTGCGCACGGCGGTCAGAATATCGCGGAATCGGTCCTGCATGTCCTCGGTCCGTCCAATGATGGCGATCAGGCGGTCGAGGTTTTCCTTGAGTTGGCGCTGGGAGGCCTCAATATAGCGGGCGATGGTGGCGTCGATGGTAGAAGGGGTCGGGGCGGTCGTTCCCGCGGCGGAGGCCAGGTCTTCGGCCGCCGGGACGGGGCGTTCCGGCAGAAAGGCGGGCATGAAATGGCTGCGATCCAGGGCTTCGATCCGGGCAACAAAACGCGACTGGGCCGCGGCCAGCTGCAAATGGAGGAAACCCATCATCAGACTGGTGACCAGGCCGAAGACGCTGGTGCTGAAGGCCGTGGACATTCCCTTAAGGGGCTGGCGCAACTCCTCCTTGAGCTGCGTGAGATATTGCGCGGTGTCCCCGGCGCCGTCGGCGCGCAGGCTGCCGATGATGGTCTGAACCCCGTCGATGGTCATCAGAAGGCCGACAAAGGTTCCCAGCAGTCCCAGAAAAACCAGCAATCCGGCAAGGTAGCGCGTCACGCCGGCGTGGACCGACAGCGTGATCGAGACCTGGTCGGAGTGGGCCGTCGCGTCCAGCGCAAGACCCCGGCGCGCCTGATCGGTGTAGAGCAGCAGTCGTTCGCGGATGAACGAGGCGGGCAGCTTGCGGATGGTCTCGGCGCTCATCCGGCCGCGATCGCCGATGACAGCGAAGTGCTCGCGGACGCTGTCAAGAACGCCGAACTCGATCTGAAGGCGCGCCAGGCGATACAGCGCATAGACGAGGCCGACGCCAAACGTGGCGACGATGGCGCCGTTGAGATAAGGCGTCATGTTGAAAAACAACGCCACCTGTCTGCGCTGCCAGAAGCAAACGCCTGCGGCGCCGATGATCAGAAGCAGGGCGGACACCACGTTCCACCCCGCGCCCCGCTGTTTGGCTGCATTCGACATGGTTCCAACCTTTGCGCTGGCTGACGTTTCCCTTTCAGGGGGCCACCGTCACGCAGGCCTTGACGACTCCCCCCTCGTAGGCGGCAAACGAACGCAGGCCCGCTTCGGCGGTTTCCAGCGTGTAAGTGTGCGTAATCATTTCCGCAAGGCCCAGGTTAAACCGCACCGCCAGCGCCAGGGCGCGGGCCACGGTTTCATTGGCGCGGCGCACCACGCGGATGGCGATTTCGCGCCGGCGCAGCCGGGCCAGATCGAGAACGACCTGTTCTTCTTCATTGATGCCCGCCAGAACGAGCTGGCCCGCTGGCCTCACCGTGCGCAACGCATGGTTCTGGGCGGCCACCGTCCCGGCGCACTCGAAGGCGACATGAACGCCGCCGTCGCCTCCAGCGGCGCGGGCGGCGGCCTCCAGATCGTCACGTTGGGGATTGACAAAAATCCCGGCGCCGTAGCGCTCAGCCCACGGCTTCTTGTAGTCGCGCACGTCGGCGGCAAGGACTGCCGTCGCGCCACAAGCCCGAAGCGCGGCAATCAGCGTCAGGCCAATGGCGCCACAGCCGAAGACCGCGGCCGTCCATCCCGCTCGGAATCCCGCCAGGTCCATCGCGTTGAGAGCGATGGCCAGCGGCTCAAGCATCATCAAATCTTCGAGGCTCAACGCGCCG
>Ga0073932_1006490_pt1 | contig 11946 bp, 11 predicted proteins | sample DewCreD2012metaG_FD_76967 | JGI IMG/M metagenome (GOLD analysis project Ga0073932, IMG submission 76967) | Hot spring sediment bacterial and archeal communities from British Columbia, Canada, to study Microbial Dark Matter (Phase II) - Dewar... ... | reverse complement strand
GCGCCTGACCGGGCGGGTGGGAAACAGCGTTCACTCGGTCCTCCCCACCCAAGTCCCATCCAACATAGCCCTCCATTCACGCACGTCTTCTTCGGTCCAGCGCTCGAGCGCGAACCCGGCGTGCACCAACACGTAGTCCCCCACTCTGACGCCGTCCACCAAGCCCAGGTGCACCTCCCGCAGAGCCCCGTCCACGGAGACCTGGGCCAACTCACCGTTGATGGCGAGCACCTGGGCAGGTATCGCTAGGCACATCGGACTTCCCCTCTCTCCCACCGTGCCAGAGCCACGGTCGCCTGACCTAAGCACAATCCGCCGTCATTGGCCGGAACCGCGATGTTGAAATGCACAGAGAGCCCCCTGTTCCGCAGGTCCTCGCTCAAACGAGTCGATATCAACCGGTTCTGAAAAACACCGCCGGAAAGTAAGATGTCTGTCACCTCCCGCTCCTCGGCCAGACGCGCCGCCAACTCGGCGCAGCCAGCTGCCACCGCGTTGTGAAACGCAGCCGAGATCTCTGCCACTGGGACACCTCGCCGGGCCTCTGCCACAAGCTCGACGAACGCAGGCCCGAAGTCCAGTACGGGAAGGCCCCCCGGCAGCTGCGTGCCTTCACGTATGGTGTAAGAGTACCGCCTGCGGACACCAGGGTCGGCAGCCGCCTCCAGCCTGATGGCTCCTTGCGCCTCGTACCCTGCCCGGTCACAGAGTCCGAGGAGCGCCGCCGCAGCATCGAAAAGACGCCCCGCGCTGGAAGTGAGCGGGCAGTTGAGATCGGCCGCAAGCAGACCCGCCACCGCTTCGTATTGCTCGACCGGCCCAGCCCACTCTATGCCCTCCAGACGGCAGATGGCGACCGCCATACGCCATGGCTCCTCGATAGCTCTCTCGCCCCCCGGCAGTGGGTACCGCCCGAAGTGTCCGACGCGTTCGAACGTCGCCCGGTCAGCCACCAAGAACTCCCCTCCCCATACCGACTCGTCCTCGCCGTAACCCGTCCCATCCAAGGCTATCCCAAGGACCGGCCGCATCAGCCCGTGTTCGGCCATCACCCCGGCGATATGCGCGTGGTGATGCTGCACCCCCACCGCCGGAATGCCATCCAGCCGCGAGGCGTATCGCGACGACAGGTAACCGGGGTGAAGATCGTGGGCCACCAGAGCCGGCGTGACCCGCAGCAACTCCAGCCAGCGATCGATCTCCTCCTCGAAGAAGGCATAGGTGGAATGCTCCGCCAAATCGCCGATGTGCTGGGAGACATAAGCCAGTCCTCCGACGACCAAGCAGAAAGTGTTCTTGAGGTCGCTGCCGGTGGCAAGTATCACGGGGGAGTCGTCGGCGATACGGAGTGGCGCCGGGACGAAGCCTCGGGAGCGTCGCAAGAAATGGCGTCGCCCCTCGACCACCCTCAGCACCGAGTCGTCACAGCGGTGCAGCACTGGCCGGTCGTGGGCCAGCACCGCGTCGGCTATGCCCTGCTCTAGTAGACGAATCGCCTGGTTCTCGTCTTGGGCTATCGGCTCCTCCAGCCGATTCCCGCTGGTCATGACCAAGGCTTCGAACTCCTCTAGCAACAGGTGATGGAGTGGGGTGTAAGGCAGGAACACTCCTGTGTCGCGAGTGTCCGGCGAGACAGCCGGGCTCAAGACGCCGTCGAGGACCACGATGGGACGTGCCGTGGAGACCAGCTCGGCTATTTCTTCGGGAGAAGGCTGGAAATAGCGTCCCACCACGGTAAGGTCGCGGAGCATCACGGCCAAGGTCTTGTGGGGTCTTTGTTTGCGCTCTCGCAACCTACCCACGACCGCCGCGTCGAACGCATCGCACGCCAAGTGGTAGCCTCCCAGTCCTTTCACCGCGATGATGGCGCCTTGTCGAAGAAGCGCGCACGCCTCGTGCAGAGCGGCCTCTCCTTCGGCCAGGCAGCAGCCCCCTTGTCCCAGCAGACGTAACCGGGGGCCGCACTTAGGGCAGGCGTTAGGCTCGGCATGGAAGCGCCGGTCTCCAGGGTCATCGTACTCGCGCGCGCAATCTGCACACAGGCGAAAGCGGTCCATCGAGGTATTGGCGCGATCGTAGGGCAGCTCGCGAATGATGGTGAAGCGAGGTCCGCAGTCGACGCAGTTCGTGAAAGGGTAGCGATAGCGCCGATTCTCGGGGTCGCACAACTCACCGAGGCAAGCCTCGCAAGTCCCCAGGTCCGGTGGGAGCTGCACGGTCACTGCTCCCCCCGTCTGGGAAGCCACGACCTCGAACGTGGCCGTGCCTTGGAGAGATATCTCTTCGGTCACGACCTCAGCCACCACCGCCTGGCGCGGCAGGCGACGCGGTAGGGTGGCGAAGAAATGAGACAGAGCTTCGCGCGGGCCCTCCACCTCCAACGTCACCCCCGCCGGGTCGTTGCGGACGAAGCCGGTAAGCCCACACGAGACCGCATGTCGGTAGATCGCCGGGCGGAAACCGACCCCTTGGACCCTTCCCGTGATCCTTGCTCGTATCCGCGCTTGTCTCACGGTGGCGCCTGCTTGCTGCCCAAGGTCTACCCGTCGGCCTGCGCCTGCTGAATGGTCAGTTCGACCCACCCTGCGAACTCTTCCAGTCCCTGACCCGTGCGGCAGGACACCTGGATGAGAGGCGCCGTGGCATTGATAGCGCGGAAGTCGCTCAGGAACACGTCCATATCGAAATCGGTGTGCTCCAGGAGGTCGACCTTGTTCAGAACGAGTGCCTTCAGCTCGTGGAAGAGGAGGGGATACTTGGCAGGCTTGTCGTGCCCTTCCGTCACGCTGAGGACCCCCACCTTAGCAGCCTCGCCTAGGTCGAACTCCGCTGGGCAGGCGATGTTGCCCACGTTCTCGATGAAGACCAGGTCCAGTCCTTCCAACGGGAGTTCGGCCAGGCCTCGGGCCACCAGAGCCGCCTCTAGATGACAACCGCCGTTGGTGAGCAATTGGATGACAGGCACCCCCAGTGCGCCGATGCGCTCGGCGTCCCGCGTCGTGGCGATGTCACCTTCCAGGACTCCTACCTGATACCGCGCCCGAAGCAAGGGAATCACTTTCTCGAGGAGCGATGTCTTGCCCGCGCCTGGCGCGCTGATGAGATTGAGAGCAGCCACTTTTGTCTCAGCCAGCCGCCGTCGGTTCTCCTCGGCGGCCTGGTCGTTCGCCTCCAAGATGTTTTGCAGCACCCTTATCTCCATAAACCAGCGACCCCTTTCCGACTAATCCTCAAGCTCGACGCTGACTAAGTCCAGCTCCTGCCCGCTTAGAAGGTCGGCCCCCAGACTCCCACAATCCGGGCAGACCAACAATGAACCCTCCACCCGGAACTCTCCGCCACATCGACGGCAGCGGGCAGTCGCCTCTACCGTCTCCACCTCAAGACGGGAGCCCTCCAAGGCCGTCCCTCGGGTGATGGCCTCGTAGTAAAACTCGAGGCTCTCTTTCACCACCAGCCGCCAACTACCGATGCGGACCCCCACCGCCAACACCGGACGGCCTCCATGCGCCACGCGCACCGCCTCCACCTGCTCCACCAAGGCTTGGGCGATGCCTAGCTCGTGCATACCGACCTTCTCACCGCCAGGTTCAGCGCGTTCGCATCCGCGTAGGCCACCCGCGCGCTAGGATAGACACCATGAACAAGGTGAGGACCATCGTACTCGGCATGGGTAATCCCATTCTCTGCGACGACGCGGTAGGTATCAGATTGGCCCGCGACTTCCAAGCCCGCGCGCCGCGCCGCCCAGAGGTGGATTATGTCGTGGATTGCTCGGTGGGCGGCCTCAACCTGCTCGACCTGGTCACTGGCTACGACCGGCTCATCGTATTCGACTCGATCCAGGGAGGGGGCGGTCCCCCGGGTACCTGGTACCAGATGACCGGGGAGTCGTTCCGGGAGACCATGAACTTGACCAACGTGCACGACGCGAACTTTACCACGGCGATGGAGCTGGGGCGGCTGATGGGATCTCGCCTGCCGAGTCCGGCTGACACCCACATCTTCGCAGTCGAGATAGCCGACAACACCACTTTCTGCGAGCAGATGACCCCGTTGCTCGAGGCCGCCTATCCTAGGTTGGCCCAAGAGATACTGGCCGAGGCCCTGCGTCTGCTGGACCAGCCCCTCAGTCACTCGCCGGAGTAGAAGCCATCCAGTTTTCGCCCAGGCGGGCGGCCTCCCCTGCCTTCTCAGCGCTGGGTATCACCGGTCCTGTCTCGCAGCCCACTGGAGAGTAGTAGACCATGCCACACTTCTTGCAGCGATACTGCTCTGTCTCGTTCACCACCGCGAAGGGCCGATTGGGAGTGGAGCACTCCGGGCAGGGCATAGTGCGCATCTCGCTCTTGGGACCGGCAGCCGGCACAGCAGTCGTCCGCGGCGGAGCCAAGTACTGTTTGGAAAACGGCTGGTCGACCAAGCGCGAGCGCAGCTTCTCCAGGCGGTCAGCCACGATCTCCGCGATCATCCTGACCGCGCGGTACCCGATGTGGTTGTTGGCGTCGAACAGCTTCTTGAGCTTGTCGCCATCCATGGCGATGATGGTGCAGTCCTCAAGCGCCCAGATGTCGCCTTTGAAGGTCTGATCGTCGAGCACCGCGGACCAGCCGAACACGTCGCCCGGCCCCAGCTCGGCCACATTTACCTCATGGCCGTCACGGCTGCTCATGCGGACGACCACCCTGCCCTCTTTCAGCAGATACAAAGCGCCCGCCGGTGTACCTTCCCGGATGATGCGCGTACCCGCCCCGCGTTTCTCGACCGTGGCAAGTTTGGCCACTTCCTCCAACTCTCGATCGTTCAGTTCGCTGAAGAGACGGCAACACCTCAGTTCGTCGATGCCCACCATGTCGTCCCCCTTCCTCGCCGGATTCCAGGGGCGGCGCCGGGACGGCGCCGCCCCTTTCATCCAGCATGACCCTGCGACTGCTAGCAGTTGCGCCTGATCGTCTTGACCAGCTCCCCGCCCTGGTAGATGGCGGCCTCCAAAGGCATCTTGCCCAGGCTGTGAGTGGCACAGCTGTAACAGGGGTCGAAGGCGCGGAAAGCCATCTCCACCATGTTGAGGAGCCCCTGGTCGGGTTCCACACCGGGCTTGATGAGTGCCTGCGCCACCTTCTTGGTCACCATCTGGATAGGTGCGTTGTTGTTGGTCGTCCCCACGATCAAGTTGGCGCTAGTACATATACCCTGTTCGTCGCAGGTGTAATGATGGGTGAGCGTGCCCCTCATGGCTTCCACGATGCCGAAGCCTTCGCCCGTGATATTCCGCGGGATCACGCGCACCTGGTCACTGGTGATCTCGGGATCGTTACAGTAGGCCTGCAACGTCTCCGCGTTCTGCACCATCTCGACCAGCCGGGCCCAGTGCTGGGCGAGGAGGGCTTTGCAGGGATGTCCGCCCAGGGTGGTGTACATCTGTTCGAAGGCTTCCTGAGCTTTGGGGGTGGCCATGCGATCGGCCACGTTCAGACGAGCGAGCGGGGTAGCACAGTAGATGCTGGTGTCGATGCCTTCGACAAAACCTTTCCAGCCGCGCTTCTTCAGATAGGGGAACTTCAGGTACGACCACGGTTCCACATGCTCGGCCACGTACTCAGCATACTCGTGCTGGTCGTACTTGCAGATCTCGTTGCCCTCGTAGTCGACCACCCGGACCTTACCGTGGTAGAAGTTGGGGGCGTTGTTCCCGTCCACCAGGCCCATGTTGTGAACGTCCAGCGTGTAGGGACCGTTCAGGATGAGCTCCACGTATTGGGGATTGCTGAGCACCACGTCGGCAAAGAGCTTCAGGCTGAACTGGGCGAAGTCATAGAGCTCATCCACCCAAGGCTTGATCTGTTCCAGCTCTTCAGGTTTGAGCCGCTTGGCTACACCACCGGGCAGACACCAGATGTCCTGAGTGTTGCGGCCACCGATGACGCGCTGAATCTCCTGCGCCAGACCCCGGCAACGGATGACCTTGCCGCCTATTTCCAGTCCCACCTTGCCCACTACGCCCAGGATGTTGCGAATCGCCGGGTCAGCGTCGGGCCCCAGCACGAAATCCGGGGCAGCCAGGGCGTAGAAGTGCGCAGTGTGGCTGTGGATGTAGTGAGCGTTGTAATACATCTCCCGCAACTTGTGCGCTACGGGAGCCACCTCGTTGCCGAAACAGCCATCGACGGCCTTGGCGCTCGCCATGTGATGGCTGGCCGGGCAAACCCCGCAGATGCGGGTCACGATGCGAGGCAGTTCCTCGATGGGCCGCCCCACCACGAACTGCTCGAACCCACGCAGCTCCGGTATCTGAAAGTAGCAGTCCGCGACCGCCCCCTGGTCGTCCAGGAAGATCGAGATCTTGCCGTGGCCTTCGAGCCTGGTTATGGGATCGATGGTGATGGTCTTTGTCATTGGCGATAGCTCCTTTGCAGAAGCGAAGCGGCGACACCATAGCGATAGGCGAAACTCGTGAAATCAGGCAGCCCCGCCAATATCTCCTGGATCTCGTCGGGATCCTTGCTGTCGACGATAGAAGCCACAGCGCTGGCTAGCTTGGCCCCCTGGTCGACCACCCCTGGAGCCGGGCCGTAGCAGCCCCGGCACGGGATGCCGCTGGTGGGACAACGCACGCCACATCCAGAACGCGTGGCGACTCCGCAGCAAAGCACGCCCTGCTCAAGCAGGCAGGTGTCCGGGTCGGCCATGATCTCCCACGGCCGGTAGAACTTCTTGACCTTCTTCTCGTTCTTGGTGCGAGGGCAATCCTCGCACAGCGCGTGGTCGAACGCCCCCACCACCGAGCCTTTGGGCGGAAGCTCGCCCTTGACCACCGCCAGCAAGGTCTCTCTCACCCGGTCGGGCTGCGGGGGACAGCCGGGGATGTAGTAGTCGACATCGACCACCTGGTCGAGCTTGTACACCCGCCGGTAGAAACGCGGCAGCTCCAGATGCTTACCGTTCAGACTGGTCTCCGGCTGCGGTACAACCCGGTTGCCCCACTCTATGGAAGGGTTGCGAAGGTAGGCGGTCTCCATGATCTTCTCGCGGGAGGTCAAGTTGGCCAGCCCGGGGATGCCCCCCATATAAGCACAGGAGCCGAAGGCGATGAGCAGCTTGCTTTTCTGCCGCAAGAGCTGCGCGATGTGCTCGTTCTCGGAGTTACGCACCCCGCCGTTGAAGATGGCGAGGTCGAGTTCGCCGTCAGCCATCGCTTCGATGTCTTTGTACTTTCCGTCGGCAGCGATGGGCCACATCCGGATGTCGGCCACCGCCGCCACGTCTAGTATGAACTCATTGGTGTCGAGCACGGCCACATCGCAACCCCCGCAGGCCGCGCCCCAGTACAGTGCGATCTGCAGTTTCTTATCGGCCATCGCTCACCTCTCCGCCATGTCTTGCGCCAGAACCTGCTGAATGGGACTCGGCCCCAACTCTCGTACCCGCTGGGTCATGTCGTTCACCACATCGGCGAACCGCTGCCCTTCGCTGGCGCTTACCCACTCCAGACGGACCCGGGCAGGCTCGATACCATAGTCGGCCAGAATCTTCTTGAGCAGAGGGTAGCGACGCATCATCTTGTAGTTGCCCTCCGAGTAATGGCAGTCGCCCGGATGGCAGCCACAGATGAGCACCCCGTCCGCCCCGTCCCGCAGGGCTTTCAACACGAAAGTAGGGTCGATGCGGGCGGTGCACATCACCCGAATGACCCGGATATTGGGCGAGTAGTGGATGCGACTCGTCCCCGCCAGGTCAGCCCCGGTGTAGGAGCACCAGTTGCAGAGAAAGCCCACCATCTTGGGTTCGTAACTCATGCCAGCACCCCCTCGATCTGCGCGAAGATCTGGCTGTCGGTGAAGTGACGGGCCTTGATAGCGCTCGACGGGCAAGCGGCCACACAGGCGCCGCAGGCCTTGCAGACGGCACTGATGACCGTGCTCTTCTTCTTTTCCGGGTCGTATGTGATAGCCGAATATGGACAGAGGGTGTTGCACACCCGGCAACCCGAGCACATATCCTCATCGACCTCGGCGAAGACCGCATCGATCTCGATGCTGCCGCGGATGGTCTTGGCCAGGATGCGGCCCGCCGCCGCCCGGGCTTGAGCGACCGTGTCGGGGATATCTTTGGGAGCCGCGCATACTCCGGCGATGTAGATACCGTCAGTGGTAGTCGCGACCGGATCGAGCTTCGGATGGCTCTCGATGAACCAGCCGTCTTTGTCGCGGCTGATATTCACCAGGCGGGCGACAGCCTCCGAATCCTCCCTGGCCTCCATGCCCACCATGAGGATGACCAGGTCCGCCGGGATCTCGATCTGCTCGCCGGACAGCTTCTCGTTGACCTCGATCAGCATGTCGCAGTCATCGCCCGGCCCCGCTTTGCGGATGACCGGGTGGTCGTTCTTGGCGTACATCAAGAACAAGGTCTTGGCTTCGGAGCCCCGCTTGTAGAAGTCCTCATGACCCTTGCCGAACGCGTGCATGTCGATGTACACGTCGCTCACATAGCAATCGGGAATGGCGGACTTCACCTCGTGCGCATACTTGAGGGCGGTCATGCAGCAGACGCGGGAGCAGTAGGTGTGGAACTCTTTGCTACGGCTGCCCACGCAGTGGATGATGGCCACGTACTGCGGGATCTTGCCCTCCTTGGTCTGAACACGACCCGCCCGCAGCATCTTCTCGAACTCGAACGAGGTGACGACGTTAGGCAGTTTCCCATAGCCGTAGTGGACCACTCGCGAGGCATCGAACTCCTTGTAGCCGGTGGCCACCACCACGTTCCCCACTTTGAACTGGCTTACAGACGCGCCGTCGCCCCAAATAGTCTCCACGGTCGCGGTGAAGTTCCCTACGAAGCCCTCCAGCGAGCTCACCTCCGAGTGTAGGAGCACGTCGATGCGTTTGTGCTCCTCCACCCTGGTGACCAGAGAGGTTATTAGGTCCCGGGCGGAGTCGAGATAGGGAGCTGTGAGGTCTACCCGGGCGACGTTCCCCCCGAGGGTGCCTTGTCGCTCCACCAGATACACCCGGTTCCCACCGTCAGCCAATTCGAGCGCGGCGGTCATACCGCACACCCCGCCCCCGATGACGAGCACGTCCGGACACATCTCCACCGACATCCGTTCCAGTGGCTCGTGCTTGGCAACCCGCCGCAGCGCCCCATAGGTCAGAGCGCGCGCCTTCTCAGTGGCCACCTGGGGGTCATCATGCACCCAGCTGCACTGCTCCCGGATATTCGCCATCTCCACGAAATAGGGATTGAGACCCGCACTCTGCAAGGCCTTGCGGAAAGTGGGCTCGTGCATGCGCGGGCTGCAGGCGGCTACCACCACCCGGTCCAGTCCCTGCTCTTGGATGTCGGCGACGATCATCTCCTGGCCCGGGTTGGAGCACATGTACTTGTAAGTCTTAGCGACTACCACCCCAGGTTGGTCAGATACCGCGCGCACCACCTCTTCGCAGTTGACCACCTTGGCGATGTTAGTGCCACACTGGCAGACGTATACGCCGATTCTCTGCTCTTCCATATCGTCACCCGCCTATGCTGCCGATTGCGCGGCCATGGCCGGCTCGAGGGCCTTCTTCTCCTCACGTTCCATGGCCTCAGCCCGGACCGCGGAGAAATACATGGCCAAAGGTCTGTAGGCCAGATGGGACCACTTGCTGAACGGCACCTCCAGGCCCAGCATGGGTACCACTCCCATCAGGTGGACTATGTACGTGACGTTGGCCGCGGCATCGAAGCCCACACGATGAAGGATGTGCTGCAGGATGCCGGTGAAAGCCACGAAGATGAGGAGCACCAGGAAGATCCAGTCCGTCTCATGCGAGTGGGCGTAGTGTGGCTCCGACTTCTTGAGGCGCCCCCGCAGCGCGAAGATGGTGGTGCCCAAAAGACCGACGGTCGCGAGGTAGCCAAAGACGTGCACCCGCCAGTCGATCTCGGGACCGGACCACATAACACCCAGGAAGAACATGATGAGCACAAGCATGATGAGGTAGCTCAGCATGAGGGCCAGATGGATGGCCCACGGCCGCTTGTGCTCACACTTCGCGTAGCGTTTCTGGGTCAAGAAATGAAGCGGCAGTAGATAGAGCCCTTTGAGATACAGCCAGAAGGGTACCTTGAGTCGCTTGTCCCGGCCCATGGTGAACCACCACATGCGGACACAGTTGGTGAGCAAAAGCGCCAACAGAACCCCAGCCAGCGCCCAGTCGAAGATGTGGATGCTGGCGGCTGGCAGGAAGGCGTTCTCTCCGCTGTAGCTGTGGATGTTACCGCCGCGAAGTACCGCCCATAGCACGAAGGCCAAGGCCGTCAGAAGGGCGCCGCCGATGACGGCCAGGAGCTCGATCTTGCCCGACTTGTAGAAGAGCCGCGAAATCCCGCTGAAGTCGTACTTGCTGGTAAGCCACCGCCGGAGCGACATCATGGTCTCGCCTGGCTCAGCTCCCCGCGGGCACTCTTCAGAGCACTGCCCGCAGTAGTAGCAGAGCCAAGGCTCCAGGCTGCCCTTGAGCTTGTCTTCCAGGCCCATCTGCAAGTAGCGCATGGGCCGCCGGGGGAAGATATAGGGTTCTTTGGAGAAGGGGCACACCGCCGAGCAGTTGCCGCAGTGGTAACAGTTCTGGACGTCTTCCGCCCCGTACAGCTCCAGCTCGTCGATGAGTTTGGGGTTGACTCGTATCGCCATACTGGGCCTCCTCAAACTCGGGCGAGGCTGCGCGCACGCGCCTCGATTTCACTCAGGGATAGGTCGGCCCGGCTGTCTAATCCGCGACCGGTGTTCACACTCTTGAGCACACCGGCAGCAACGGCCGAGGCCTGAGCGACCGTATCCGGGATGTCCTTGGGGGCCTGACAAGCACCCGCGACGAAGACACCGCCCCGCTCGGTGTCTGTGGGGTCGGAGTTGTAGTCAAGTTCGCTGAACCAACCGTCCTCGTCCCGCGCGATGCCCAACATCGCCGCCAGCTTGTCGCTGCCGCGCGCCGGAACCAGTCCGACAGCCAGGATGACCAGGTCCACCGGCGTGTCGACCATCCGATCGTTGATGATGTCTTCGCCTTTGAGCACCATCTGCCCGTTCTCTTCAACGATGCGGGCAGTGCGGCCCCGTACTACGAAGGTGCCTTCGGCGGCGATGCGCTCTGCGAACTCTTCATAGCCCTTGCCGAACGCACGCATGTCTATGTAGAACTCGTAGCAAGTGGCGTCAGGGAGCTTCTCCCGGACCAGATGGGCGAACTTAAGCGAGTACATGCAGCACACACGCGAGCAGTAAGGGTTGTGCTGCGCGTCCCGCGAACCCACACAGTGGATGATGGCCACTCGGCCGGGCGGCGGTCCCTCGGGGTCGAGGACCCACTCGTCGATCTTCTTGCGCTTGTTGTGTCTGAGGACTTTGGTGACTATCTTGCCCCCGGTGGGACCGGAAGCGTTGGTCATGCGCTCGAACTCAAGAGCCGTGATGACGTTCGGCAGCTTCCCGTACCCGTAACGCTCGATCTTGGTCGCGTCATACACGTCGTAACCGGTGGCGATGACGATGTTCCCCACCTCGAACTCGACGGTCTGGTCCTTCTCCGAGAGGTCGATACACTCCTTGGGGCACTTCTTGGCACAGACCCCGCACTTCTCGCCACCACTCTCGAAATAGAGGCAGGACGCCTCATCCAGCACGTAAGCGTTGGGGACAGCCTGCGGGAAGGGTATGTAGATGGCCTTGCGGTTCGCGATCCCCGAGTCGAACTCACTGGAAGTCGACCGCGGGCAGACCTCGGTGCAGGTGTTGCAGGCTACGCAGGCCTCGATGTCCACGTGGCGGGCTCTCTTGCGTACGCGCACACGGTAATGCCCGGGCGAGCCGCTTATGTCTTCTACCTCTGAGTAGGTCATAAGGTCGATCATCTCGTGCTGCCCGACCGCCACCATCTTGGGGGTCAGGATGCAGGCGGC
>Ga0073932_1006489_pt1 | contig 11950 bp, 12 predicted proteins | sample DewCreD2012metaG_FD_76967 | JGI IMG/M metagenome (GOLD analysis project Ga0073932, IMG submission 76967) | Hot spring sediment bacterial and archeal communities from British Columbia, Canada, to study Microbial Dark Matter (Phase II) - Dewar... ... | reverse complement strand
GCGCCGAACAGGCCCAAACAAGCCCAAGCAATCAGCCACGCGGCCGTAAGCCGCGCCCAACGGCCCACCGCGAACGACCGACGCCCGCAGTGCGTTCGAAGGCGAGCGGCCTTGTTGACAAGCGCCGCCCAAGGGGCAAGCAATCGAGGCATCCAAACGCAACGGCGCGAATCGCCCGCGCGCGACAACCAACAGGCTTTCATCATTCGAAACTCCGGCAAGAAGGGGGAACGTGCGTCAATCGACGCGATTGGGGCGAATCGAGCGGGCAAGGGCGAATCGGCGCGGTTGCGGCGCACCAATAAGGCGGGCCGCTCCCTCAGATCGCCTCGCCCGTCCCGTCGGCGACGACCGTGAAGCGATAGCGGAAGAAGCGGCTTCGGGCCAAGTCGCCCGGTTCGGTCCAACGGTCGGCCAATTGCGGCACCGGATCGACTCCCCCGGCGCGCACGGCCGCGGCCACCGCCATCGAACAGAACGGGGGCAAATCGCCGGTTGCGCCGTTGGCGGGCGCATCGGCGTCGTCGCACTTGGGGCGAAGACACCAACGCAGCAGCGGGGCATGGACCAGTGCGCAGCGGAGCAGCGCCCGCCAGCCGTAGGCCCGCCCCGTGTAGCCGAACATGTGGCCGACGGCGCGGCGTCGGTCGAAGCCGCGGCCTTCGGCGTCGGCGGCGAAGACGTCGATCGGGCCGCGCCGCACCAAGTTGGAAAACAGCACGGCGCGGCCCCCGCGAAACTGCCGCACTTCGAGCACCATCAGCCGCCCTTGCCACCAAGCCGCCAGGGCGGCGTGGCTATAGGGCGATCGCCCCGCGGCGGCAATCAACCGCCCCGGCAGGCCGCGATACGGGAACAACAACAAGTCGCCGTGGCGGATTCTTCGCCGCGCGGCCGAATAGCAAAGCATTCGTTGCGTCGGCGACGGGCGTTCTGACCTGAGACGAAGCATGGCAATTCCCTCAACGGATATATTCCGACTCTTCGGATGTGTTCCGACCTCTTTTTCGTCAGCCGCGAAACGCCTCAGCAGTCGCACGTAGGCGCGTCGGCCGACGGAGCGTCGTCGGCCCCGCCGCCGAGTTCACCCCAACGGCGCAAGCGGCGGAGCATCGTGCGCCGCACGCGACGATAACGCCGTTGATGTTCGGGCCGAAGGTCCATGCCCACGACCATCGCAGCCGCAGCGCCCGCGGCCGTCGGGCGTTCGGCGAACGGCCGATAGCCCCGCGACTGCTTGATCGCCTCGACCGCGCACGCCCAACACGGAAGATGCACTCGGCCGCCGCATTGGGGACAGCGCTTCAGCGGCCCGGTGATGTCGAACGGAGGCCCGGCAATCGGCCGCAGGGGCTTCTTCCGGCGCGTGCCGGCGGCAATCGCCGCCACCGTGCCGCGACTGACGCCGGTGCGTCGGGCAATCGCCCGTTGGCTGAGCCCGCCAGAGGCAAGCAGATGTTCCACTTCCGCAACTTTCGCCGGACTGAGCATCGTCGAGGTCTCCTCGGTGTTGGGCGACCGCCTGCAACAGAGCACGCCCGCAATAGTGAACGGGTGTACATATTACGACCGCGCCTGGCCCGATTTCAAGAGACGAATCCGCCGGCGGAATATTCGCCGTAAATCGCTTTGGCAAAAGAGAATGCGCGCGATATGCCCGCGGAATCAGCCCGTTGGTGGGACACCGATTGGGCACCGATTGGGCACTGACAGAGCACCGATGGGAGACGGTGGGCCGACCGCCGGAAGCGGCCCGAAGCCTCAACGCCGATGCTCGCCGCGCTTTGAGTACGGGCGAGGAACTGGTTGAGAACCGGTCGAGAGACGCCGGCTGTTCATCGGGCCGAAAGGGCTTCGATTCGCGCGACGGTCTCGCGAAGTTCCGCGACGAGAAGCGGGGCGATCCCTCGTCGGTCGAACAGATCGGCCAGTGCGCGATAGTGGGCCAAGGTGCGCTCTTGCCCGCCGGAAAAACGCTGCCAGATGTTCGGCCCGTACGCGCGCAGCGCCCACACCAAGCAACGCGCGTTGTGCAAGAGATCGGCGGCCACGATCAGACAGGCCTGCGGATCGGCCTGTTCCAATCGCGCGCAATGCTCGGCCTTGCGTTGCGGCCAGGGCGGTTTGGGCTGAACGAGGTGGTCGGAGCAGTCGCGGACCCAGCGGGCCACCGTCGGGCCGAAGCGATCGGCGATCTGCCGCAGCGTCGCCTCGCCGCCCTGGTCCTCGAAGGCGTCATGCAGCAGGGCGGCGATGGCCTGCTCTTCGCTGCCGCCCGCCTCAAGTACCAAACTCGCCACGGCCAACAGGTGGGCGACATACGGCTCGTCGAACACCTTGCGCCGCTGGGCCGCATGCAGATCGACCACGTAGGCCACGGCCGCCGAGAACTGTGCGCCGACGACGTTCGCGGTTGCCGGCGGCTTGGACGACTGCTCCGAAACGCCGCGGCCAGCCTGAGGGGCTTCTCCTCCGGCAGCGCCGGTCCCATCGGGCAATCCGGCAGCAGCGCCGTTCGCGTGCAACGGTTGCGGACTCTGGTCGCTCATGGTGCGGGCCGATCCTCGAACGATTTGAACTCGGCCCAGAACGGCAGATGCTCGAACAGCTCGGCCGCTTGATCCACCGTGATCCGGCAGTGGCGCATCACGTCGAATACCTCGGCGCGATGATTGAATTCGCTGGTAACGCGGCGTTGAAAGAGGATGTTGTCGGCCCGCCGCGTGCCGCGCACGGTGCTTGGCGCGCCGAACAGCGCGGCGGTCAGATCAGGCAGTCGGCCCAGTTCGCCGAGCCGGGTTTCGTCGGTTTCCAGCGTGCCCAGCAAGATGATGTCGTCCTCGCCGTGCGGTTCGTCGCGCACCGTGCGAAATACCCGGGCCAAAAGCGACATTTCTTCGTCCGCGCGGCTCGGATCGACCCGGGCGACGATCAACCGAAAGGTGAAGGCCTGCTCGGGCGGCGGGCCGCGCACGCGGAACTGCGCCACCAGCGGCGGGCAGACGAATGCGCCGGCCGGATCGTTCACCCAATGGACGGTCGTCGGATCGACCTCGATCGCCGTTTGATCGTAGAGCACGGCCGAAAGGATGCGGTGGTTGCTGTGGTTCGGCTCGCCGCCGGCGATCCAGGCATACTTGCGGCCGGCGGCCGAATTGACCGCTTCGACGACCCGCGCCGGCTCGCCGCGAATCGGTGCGGGAAAGCCCATCAACGCGATCAACTCGAACTGCGGCACTGTTTGCAGCAGCACCTCGGCCATGCGCGGATGGCTGAGTTTGCGGTCGTCGAGCCCGTCGACGCAGAAGCCCGCCAGGCGAAACGTCGGCGTCGGCGCACGCGCGGGAACGGCCGGGTCGGCCCAGAGGGGCACGGAGACCGGCGCCTCGGCGCGCGGGACGATGCGCCAGGCGACGGTTTGCCCGTCGCGCGTCTCGCGCTCGACGCGCCAGTTCCACCCGAACCAAATCGCCCCAACCGCCAGGGCCGCCAGCAATACCGCCAGTGCCGTTTTGGCCATTGTCGGGCTTCCTTTCGCAACAAACATCGACCATGCGCCGCGGCCGTGTCGCCGGCACGCCGGCCTTGCACCGCCCGCTCGGCCCGGCCTACTTGCGCACTTCGGCCACGATGCGGCTCAATTCGGGCAAAATGAGTTTTTCCATCGCGCGCCGCACCGACGACGGTGAACCCGGAATACTGAAAACGATGGTTCGGCCCATCATCCCCGCCGTGGCGCGGGTGAGCATGGCCGCCGGTCCGATATCTTGATAGCTCAGCCAGCGATAGATCTCGCCGAAGCCGGGCAATCGTTTGTCGAAGATCGTCAGCAGCGTTTCCACGGTAAGATCGTCGGGGCTGAGGCCCGTCTTCCCCACCATCACCACCGCGTCGATGTCGGCCCGCTCGCGGAGACTCCGCAGAATATCGCGGATGCCCTGCGGGTCTTCGTCGATCAACTGCCGCAGTGCCACCCGGTGCCCGCTCCGCTCCAACAGCTCGACGGCGGCCTTGCCGCCTTCATCGGTTTCAAGGGTTCGGGTGCTGCTTACCGTAATTACCGCACAGGGAACGCTAACTGCACTTTTCGGTGGGGCAGTAGTATCGCCGGTCGCGTTGCTCATCGTAAAGCCCTCATAACTAGAAAGAGAAAGAAAGAAAAGACCTTTCCGCTGAAGGTTTTGCGTTGCCGACGCATGGCCGACTTCCGTATATTATAGGTGTCGGGGGCGATGCACAACCCGGGCAAGGGCCTGCCCGCACCCCGCGGAGCGCGCGGCCGCCGCCGCACACGGGGCGGAGCATTGAGAGCGGCTCGATGAGAGCAACTCGCGGCAAGAGATTCGGCCGGGCGCGGCATCGTTGTTTGGTCGGCGGGCCGCGCCGGTTGTTGTTGGAAAAACGCGAGTCGTTCGCGAGCAAGTTGGCGGGTGAGTTGATGGGGAAGTCGCTGGGAAAGTCGTTGGGCGCGTCGATCGTCGCGGCATTGCTCGTCGCCTTCGGCGGCGAGGCCGTGCGGGCCGACGTCTTCATCCTTCGCAACGGCGGCCGCTTGGAAGGCGAGTTGCTCAACCCGACGGAGAAATCGCGCCTTCAGTACGAAGTGCGTTTGCCCGACGGCGGCACAATTGTCGTGCCGGTGGACGAGGTCGAGCAGCACACCCCGCAGCGCGCCGAAGAAGAAGAGTACCGCCGGATTCGCGCTGCGTATCCCGACACGGTCGAAGGTCAATGGGAGTTGGCCGAATGGTGTCGGCAGAACAAACTGATCGACGAGCGCGACGCCCATCTTCAGCGCGTGATCGAGCTCGACCCGAACCACGCCCCGGCACGCCGCGCGTTGGGCTACACCCAAATCGACGGCCGATGGGTCCGCCGCGAAGACGAGCTTCGGGCCCGCGGGCTGATCCTTTACAAGGGCTCGTATCGTACGGAACAGGAAATTCGCCTGCTCGAGGCCCGCCGCGAACAAGAATTGGCCGAGAAGGATTGGTTCCAAAAGATTTCGCGATGGCGGGCGGCGCTGGGCACCGACCGGGGCGAGGCGGCGCGCAACAGCTTGTTGACCATCGAAGACCCGGCGGCGACCAAGGCCCTGGTGCAAGGGCTGCGCAACGACCGCGATCCGCGGGCGCGGATGCTCTACGCCGAGATTCTCTCGCGCTTCGGCACGCCCGAGGCGGTCAAGGCCCTTGCGGCCTCGGCCCTGGAAGACGGCGACGAAGAAGTGCGGCTCACCTGCCTCGACTACTTGGCCAAGAAACCGCATCCCGACGCAGTGGGCTACTTCTGCTCGCAATTGAAAAGCAAAGACAACATCATGGTCAATCGCGCCGGCGTCGCCTTGGGAAAACTGCGCGATCCTTCGTCGATCGCCCCGCTGATCGACGCCCTGATCACCTCGCACAAATACAAGATCACCGGCAACCCGAACCAATACAACGTGGGATTCGGATCGGGCGGGCCGAGCGGGTTCGGCTTCGGCAATTCCACGCGCATCGTCACCGAAGCCAAGGCCAACCAGGCCGTTCTCGACGCGCTGGTGGCCATGACCCGTCAGAACTTCGGCTTCAATCAACGCGAGTGGCGCAACTGGTTCGCCATGCAGAAAAAGAGCGAACAAATCGACGCCCGCCGCGACTGAGCGTGCATCAACCGGCAACCCGGCCGCCGGTTCTTCTTCGCCGCCCGTCGTTCAACGATGCGCAAGCGACCGCATCTTACGCGGCTGCCGCATGGCTGCCCGCGCGCTGGCGGAAACTGGTGGTCGTTTCCACCGTGGGCGCCTCGTCCGCGGCGTCGTCGCTCATCGCCTCGCGCAGTTCCTCTCGGGCGCCCAAATAGAACGCCATGCCCACCAAGGCCACCAGCAGCGAAATGATCCGATACCCCAGGGCGACGACCAACCCTTGGCCCCATTCCAGCGCAAAGACGCGCACGTAGAGATAATCGATCACCAGCTCCATCGGGCCCATCACCAACGGAATCACCCCCGTGGCCGAGGCCAGCGGGACGACGACGAACTCGCTCATCAGGTCGATCGCGTTTCCCCCGCCGTTATAGATTCCCAGGGTAATCCAATAGATGCCCAACGTAGTCAGCGAGTGGACGGCGACGGTCAGCAGCGACGCGCCGGCCAGCACGCCCGCGGCATTGCGGTAAAGCCGCACGGCCTCGATCAAGTGCCCCAGTTGCCGGCCCACATAGGGTAATCGCCCCAAGGCGGCGCTGAGCCGTCCTTGGGTGGCGCCGGGAATGAACACCGCCGCCAGCACGGCCGTGGCCGCAAGCGTTCCGATCAAGGTTGTTACGGCGATCGAGTGCACTTGCGGATCGTCGTGGCGATAGAAGCCGCTTAGGCCGATCGCCGCCGAGGCCACCACGAACAGAATGTAAAGCCCGATCACCCGATCGACGACCACCGAGGCCACCGCCCCGGCCCGTCGCCCCGGACGCTGCCGGGCCAAAACGACGGCCTTGAGCAAGTCGCCGCCGATAATGCCCATCGGCGCCAGGTTGAAGAGAAACCCCAGAAAGCCCAGCCGCAGCGCCTCGCGCATCGTAAAGGGAATATCCAACGCGCGGACCAGGTAGCACCAACGCACAAAGGTAATCACAACGGCGGTCAGCAGGCACACGAAGGCCGCCGCCAACAGGCCCCAATGAAACCCCGGCCCGGTCATCTGCGCGTGCAGTCGGTCGAAGGCCTCGCCCTGCATCGCGCGGCCGAAGAGCCATGCGACAATGCCCAGCGACAGTCCGACCTTCAGCAGCCCCACAAGCATCCTGCGCACGAGTGCAACTCCCCTTCCGGCACCCCCGGCCGCGCCGCAATCACTCGCCGAACGGCCCGGTGAAAAAGTCGGTTTTGCAAGCGCCGCACGGCGTCTTTCCCGAGGATTTCGATGCTCGGTTTGCGCCCGCTCGGCTTTTTTCCACGGACTGCGGACGGCGGCCCGAGGCGAATGCTCGGCTAACGTTTGCTCGGCTAACGTTAGCGATCCGGCAGCGGGGAGTCAATGTCAATAAAACAGCGATACTGCGCACCCGGCGCAAAACAGCAACTCAAGAAAAGAGCGGCTGTTTAAGCAAAGCGCTATCGCTCCTCCTCCGGCCCAATCGTCGTCCACGGGGGCAGCTTGATCTGTCGTGCAAAGCGGCGATGAGTGAACGACTGTGCGGAAAAGTCGATCGCAAGCGTTGTTCGCGTCAGCACTTCGAGCGGCTGATAGTCGAGGTCGTTCGGCTCCACCCCGGCAATGAGGTAGTGCCCCCCACGGATATTCCAACGGCAGAGAACGCGGTCGCCCTGGCGGCCGCTGAACCACTGGGCAGGCAGGTACGAGGGCGGCCCGATCGTCTGGTTCCCCCCGCCGGCCACATTCAGCACAATCGTCGGCAACGCGGCACTCGGCCCGAACGGGTTGTATCCGCCCGAAAGCGTTTGCACCTCGGGCCAAACGGCGGCCGTCACATCCCAACGGTGGCAATCTTGGGCGAGCGTGCCGAAGAAGTCGCCGGGCGTTTGCATGGCGACGATCTCCCAGCGATTCCGGTCGGGCGCGAACAGCGCAATGCCCAGCGCCCCCGGGTCGTTGCCTGCCGTGGGCGGCTTGGAGAATAGCGCCAGCGCGTCGAAGACGGTGATCGTTTCGCCCGGCGGCGTGCCGCGGTGTTCCGTTCCCTGATGATCGACAACGATCGTCCGCGCCTCGGCCGACCCGCCGCAGCTCAGAGCGGCGGTCATTTCGAACCGTCGCCACGGCGGGGCGGGCGCAATCAACTCCCATCGCCCGCTCTGCCGATTCCAGCGCGCGGTGCATCGTGCCGGAGGCGCCAGCGGCGGCGGTCCGACCGGCTGCCCCCCGTTGCGCGCGCACGAGGGCCAATAGAGCGTTTGCGGAACGCCGAGGTCGCAGCCGCCGACGCTGCCGTTGGGCAAATGCCACAGCATCCGCGCCGCCGGGCTGAACGGCACGTCGCCCTCCTCGGCCGACTGCGGCATGCGAAAGGGCTGGGCCAGCTCGAACAGCGCGAAGACCTCGCCGCCGCCGGGGTAAAAACCCCAACCGGCCGACGAGAACCAGCTCTCTTCGCCCGAGCCTTCGCGCATCGCCCGCGACACCGCGTCGCTCCCGAACGCGGCCGCCGAGCGATCAGTCCGCCGTTCGGAAAAGCGATCGGAAGAGCGATTCGCCCCGGGGAGCGAAACGCGGCCCAACTGTCCCCAAGAGCCATCTCGTCCGTTGTTCGCCATCGCACTTCCTTTCGCACTTTCTTTCGCACATCGGCGCGCCGGCAACGCACCTTCCGCCCGCGGCCGCGTTCGCTCCGCGCGGCCGACGATCTCATTCGGCGGCAAACAGCCCGGTGAAGTTGACCGCCGCATAGTACGGCCGTCCGTCGAGCGTGGTCAGCCGGTCCCAACCGGGCGACGAGGCCGGCAGCGATCGAAACGCATGATTCCAGCCGGCGATTCCGCCCGGCGTTTTGATCGCGCGTTCGCGGAACACGTAGGTCAGCCGCCAGCCGAAGGCGGCCGTCCCCTGGGCGTCGATGCCGATGAACTGCCGCCGCGCGATCGCGCCGTCGAACAGAATCGTCTCCGGCGGCGCGCCGAGGAACGGTTGCGCGTTGACGCACCCGGCCGCATTGCGAATGGCCCCCCACGGCGGCAGCGGCGCTCGATGCCAAGTGATCTGATGTTCGACGATCGGCACGCGCAACGGCGGAATCGCCTCGACGGGCACGGGAATCGTCCCGTCGGTTTCCCATCGCAGCGTTTCGCCGGGAACGCGGATCGTTTGTCCGGCCAACTCCATCCGATAGGTCAGATAGGTGTGGGCCGACACACTCGGCAGGTCGCCCCGGCCGGAATCGCGGTCGGCCAAGGCGTAGTCCACCGTCACCAGCGCCCAACGGCCCGAGTAGCTGTTCAACTCGACGGTCGGATCGTTCATCGCCGCGCGAGGCTCCGCCTCGGCGGGCCACGGCTCGACGCGGACCTCGACGGCCAGCACGCCCGATCGGCCCGGATACCCGCCCGGCGGCGGCAAACCCAGGGCATAATGCTCGCCGAGCAGTTGCGCCACCAGCGCGTGCCGATCCTCCCAAGCGACCACCAACCGCCGCTCGGCCGCGATGCCCTCGGGCGAGAACACTTCGCGCGGCGATCCGTCAAGCTCTTGAAATGCGATCGTCATCTTCGCCTCTCGATCTGCGTTCGGTTGATCTCAACGGGTTGCTCTTCGGCTTCGCCAAACCCAGCGACGCGTTCGACCCCGACATTCGGCAGACTCGCCTCCTCATGATTGGCGAAGACCTGCTCTCCGCGCGCCGAGACGACCGCCTCTGTTCTTCAAGAAGAAAGTCGTCTTACGGCGTGCACCGGATCAATCAGAACCTGCTCGATGCACCATCAGTTCCAACCCCACGGCGAACACCCAATGTCCCCAGGCCCGGGCGAGGGCCTCTTCCTTCAGGCACCGGCAGGCCAGAATGCGGTCGCCGCCTTCCATCGCCAGGTTCGCGCGGTCGAAGCGGCGCCGCAGCGCCTCGGCCGCCGCCTCCGCGTGGTGAACGTGCGCGGAATGGATTTCGACGGTCGCCTCGACCCGCTCGACCCGGGAGCCGTCGGGAAATCGCTCGTCGGCCGCCGCACGCCAGCCGACCAGCGACGCCCAGGGCAATTGGTCGTCGGGCGGCGCGCCGGTGAAGAAGCGCGAGGCCGGCAGCAGCGCCGTCAACTCGCTCGATGTCGCCCAATGGGCATGAATCGCCTCGGCCAGGTTCATGCGACGGCCTCCACTTCCACAACCGCCGGGCGGTCGATCCGCTGGCGGTCGCGCACGGCGACCACGCCAAACCACCGGCCCGAGGCATCGCGCAGCCGGCAGCGGTGATCGAGCGGTTCGGCTGCCTCGAGTTCTTCGAACAGCGCCGAATCGAACCAGACGAGCCATCGCTCGCCGCTTCGCGGAGCACCCGCCCGATCTCCGTCTTCCACCGCACGCTCCAACGGTTGCATCCGGACCGGCACGGCCGACCGCCGCAACACCCAAGCGATCTCCGCCTCGCCGCTTGCCGCCTTTGAGCAGTCGGCGCGAAACAGATCGACCGGCACCGTTTCGGCATCGCTCCAAGGAAGCCGGCGAACAATCACCTGCGCGCCCGCTCCGGCAGGGGCCGTCCGCACGACGATGATCGTCCAGCTCTGCCCGTCGGCGCCGCGGATTCGCGCCCCGGGCCGCAGCATGTCGGGCGCTGCGGCCGTCAGCCGCATGAGGCGATCGTCGGCCTGGAATTGCCCGGCCGATGCCGCCGCCTCCCGCAGGCCCAACGCCCGCTCGGCCAAAATCGCCACCGGCTCGCCCTCGGCCTGGGGCGGTTCGCCGCGGGCGATCAGCCGCGCGGTGCGGCGGCCGTCGAACACCTCGGGCGGTTCGTCGGCCCAACGGTTCAAAGGATCGCTGCTCATCGTCGCCTCGATTGCATGCACGAAAGTTCAACGGTTTGCGCCGAGCCTGCCGACACGCGATTGGTCTTCGCAAATCATGGGGAGGCAAGTCCGCCGAGACGGGAAATCGAACAGGTCGCCGGGTGCGGCTCGGTTCGGCTCGGTTCGGCTCGGTTCGGCTCGGTTCGGTTTGGTTCCGCTTGCTTTGGCGAAGCCCAATAGCCCGCCCGCCGGAACCGCCTCAGGTCGTCGCCCGGCTGCGGCGCTCGAACGGCGCCGCGGCCGCCAGTTTGGCATCGCACCAATCCACCGTCTGCTGCAAACGGCGAAGGTAGTCGGCCCACTCGACCTGCTGCCCTTCGATGCGATAGCTCGGCTTCGGCTGCGCGGTGATCTCGGCGATGCGGGCCAAGGTTTGCTCGCGGATGCGGCAGAGTTGATCGATATCGTTTTCCATCATGGCGGACCTGGAAGCTGGTATTTGCCGGAGTCTTCCGTCGGGGAGGGACTGCGGAGATCGATTCTTCGCCGAAAAGCGGCGGCGCCGTCCGCCTCGGGGCCGACGTGCGCTTCGTCATGGCACGGCCGGATCGCGCTGGTGCGGTCCGGCGCCGCCGCAATGACTGGGCAACCGCCGCGGGAATCGCGGGAATCAAACGGCTCCGGCTGCTTCCGCCTGCCGGCTCCGATTTGACCGCCGCTGCTTCCCGCCGCGATCGCCGGCGACTACTGCCCGCCGCGGCTGCGGACGATGTAGCGCGGATTGATCACCGCGGCCGCGCCTCGTTCGCTCGCCTTGAAGCGGACGACGATATCTTGGTTGAACTCGGCCTCGCTGTTCGGCGGGGCCACCGAAACGGTGATCGGCCAGTTTTCCATGTAGGCCAGCGCCTTGCGGAAATCGCCGATGAACCACATTCGCCGGGCCTCTTGCGGCTCGTAGCCGGCCGCCAGCAGCAGCCGATAGGCCAAACGGCTTTCGTACACTCCGTAGCGGCCCAGCGGGTTGGCCGCCGTGGTTTGCGTCGCGCCGCTTTGGTAGGCGATTTCAGCCGCGTTGAAGATGCGGTGCGCCGCGTGGCGATAGGCGGGCATCACCAGCACGCTGGTGGCGTGAACCAACACCGGCTCGCCCGTGGTCGGGTCGGTCATCTCGGCGAACGCCTGCTCGGCCGCATCGACGTCGGTCCAATCGACCAATTCCGCGTCGATGTCGTTGACCCACGGAGCGGGGCCGCCGTCCGGACCGGCATCGCCGGCGGCATAGTAGGTGTTGTAGCCCACGCCGTTGGCGCGGTAGTTGTTCTCCAGCCCCAAAAGCAGCGAGAGGAGCCGCTTCTCTTTGTTCAGCCCGAGCACTTCGCCCACCTCGGCGGCGCGCTGCAACACCAGATGGGTGCGGTCGAAAAAGATCGCTTCTTTCGTCACCGGCACGATGAACCCGCGTTTGGCCGTCTGCGGCGTGTCGATGTAGTCTTCGCCGAACCCCAGGCT
>Ga0073932_1006484_pt1 | contig 11959 bp, 8 predicted proteins | sample DewCreD2012metaG_FD_76967 | JGI IMG/M metagenome (GOLD analysis project Ga0073932, IMG submission 76967) | Hot spring sediment bacterial and archeal communities from British Columbia, Canada, to study Microbial Dark Matter (Phase II) - Dewar... ... | reverse complement strand
CGACCGCCTTCTGGTGCTCCACGCGGACGCGCAGCGAACTGATACCGAAGGCCAGGTCATCGGCCAGTTCCTGGAGGAGGCGCACCTCCGCCTCGTCGAACGCATCGGGTTCCTGTGCATAGATGCTCATCGCGCCAAAAATCCCGCCGTCGATCACCAGCGGCAGCGCCACCGAAGACCGGATTCCCAGGGCGTCGACCGCCGCCCGCCACGGTTCGTAGCGCGGGTCGTCCTCGACGTTGCGGATTACCGCGGGCTGACCACTGCGAATCGCGGTGCCGGTCGGACCCCGGCCGCGCTCCTCGTCGGCCCAGGTAATCCTCAAACTCTCCAGGAATCCGCGCTCGCAGCCGGCACAAGCGACAGGCTGAACGCTCCGCGCCGGGTCGTGTTCGGCTCGGCCGACCCAGGCTATGTGATAGCCGCCGTACTGCACGGCGACCTGGCAGATGCGCTGGAGCAGCGTGGTTTCGTCGGACGCTCGGGCGACCGCCTGGTTGCACTCGCTCAGGATGCGCAGGGCCCTATTGACGCGGCGCAGTTCGTTCTCCACGCGGGTGCGTTCGACGATCTGGGCCTCGAGTTGGCGGTTGGTCTCGGCCAGTTCGCGCGTGCGCTCGCGCACGCGGACCTCCAGCTCATCGCGGGCCTGGCGCAGCGACTCCTCGGCGCGACGGCGCTGCCGGCGCTCCTCCGCCTCGCGCAGCGCGCGGCGGACTGACGGGACCAACCGTTCCAGCCGCTGCTTGAGGACGTAATCCACGGCCCCGGCCTTGAGCGTTTCGATCGCCTGCTCCTCGCCGATCGCGCCGGACACGAAAAGGAATGGGACCTCCGGGCAGACACGCTGCGCGATCCGCAGCGCCGACATGCCGTCGAAGGACGGGAGCGAGTAGTCGGCCAGGATCAAGTCGACCTCGGCACGGGCCGCCTCGGCGGCGAAGGCCTGCCCGGTATCGACCACGCAGATCCCGCATGGCACACCCCCCTCTTCCAGGTGCGCCGCCACCAGTTCGGCATCCAGCGGGCTGTCCTCCAGGTGCAAAATGCGCAAGCGGCGCCGGCTGTCCGGCGGGTCGACCGACTGCTGCTGTGACGCCGACATTGACATTACTACTTCCCTCAGGTGCCGCCAGTGCCGCCGGCGCCCAGACCGGCGCCAATCCGACCATCGGCCGGGCGCCGGTGTCCGTCGACGCCCGAATCGCCGGCACGCTCTGACTTACGGGTTCGTCGTACCCGGAGGCGGCTGGTTAATCACCGCCCAGAACAGCCCAACCTTCTTCAGGGCATTGACAAAATCGTGAAAATCGACCGGCTTGACCACGTACGCGTTGGCGCCCAAGGCGTAGCTCTGCACTAGGTTCCGTTCCTCGCGTGAACTGGTCAGCATGACCACCGGTATCATCCGCAATTGCGGATCGTTCCTGATGTCCGTCAGCACCTCCAGGCCGTCCACCTTCGGCAGTTTGAGGTCCAGAAGCACCACGGCCGGGTTGCCCTCGGCGCGAAGCTTCCACACCCCGCGGCGGTGCAGGTAGTCCAGTGCCTCCTCGCCGTCGCGGGCCACCAGGACCTCGTTGGCCAGGTGGTTCTCTTCCAGGGCCGCCAGCGTCAGTTCGATGTCGTTGAGTGCGTCCTCCACCAGCAGGATCCGCTTGAGTTCCGGTGACATCACTTCTCCTCATCCCGGTGCCTTGGCAAAGAAAAGTAGAACGTTGCTCCCTGGTCCAGCGTACTTTCGGCCCAGACGCGCCCGCCGTGCCGGTTGATCATCCGCCGCACGTTCGCCAGGCCGATGCCGGTCCCTTCGAACTGCTCTGGCCGGTGCAGCCGTTGGAAGACCCCGAACAGCTTCTCCTTATACCGCGGGTCGAATCCGACGCCGTTGTCCCGCACGAAAAACACGATCTCGCTGCTATCGTCCGCCTTGCATCCCACCTCGATGCGGGCCGACTGGCGGCCGCGGCTGAACTTCACCGCATTGGCCAGCAGGTTCTGGAACACCACGCGAAGCATGACCGGATCCGCCTGCACCACTGGCAGATCCGCCACGCGCCACTCTATTGTACGCCCTATCGTTTCCGGCTCCAGGGCCTTGCGGACCTCCTGGACCAGGTGGTTCGGGTCAACCTTGGTGCGCCGCATCTCGCTGCGACCCATTCTCGAAAACGCCAGCAGGTCGTCTACCAGGGTCCCGGCGTGTTTGGCTGTCTCCTCGATGGTCTGCAGGTAGTGCAAGCCCTTTTCGTCCAGGATGGACTGGGCCTGGCGCGCGAGCAGCTGCGCGAAACCGTCTATGTGCCGCAGTGGGGCCCGCAGGTCGTGCGACACCGAGTACGAGAACGACTCCAATTCGCGGTTGGCCTCCTGCAGCTGGGCGGTCCGCTCAACGACGCGACGCTCCAGGGTCTCGTTCAGCCGGCGGACCTCCTCCTCGGCCTGCATCCGGTCCAGAGCCACGGCGATCTGATCGACCACCGCCTTCATCACCGCCAGTTCCTCGGGACTGAACACGGCCCGTTGCCGGCTGCCGAATCCGAGCGTGCCGATCACCTTGTCCCCGGCCATCAACGGGTGGCACGCATACGCCTGAACACCCCAACTGCACAGGATGTCTACGTCCGGGTCGTGGCTGTTGTGAATCGTCTGGGCGACGATGCGCTGCCCGTCCCTGGCCACTCGTCCGCAGATCGCCTGCCCCATCTCCAGCCGTGCGATCCGGCCGGCCTGCTCGGGCGATATCCCGGCCGAGGCATTCAGATACAGGTACTGCCCCGACGGGTCGACCTGGAAGTTCAGGAACAGGTCGCAACCGAGCTGCCGCATCACCGTCTCGGCGGTCCGCTGGATCGTGCCCCCCAGCCGGCGGGTCGACAGCAACTGCGCCGAGACATCCGCCAGAATCTCAAGGCGGCGGTTGCTCTGCTGCACGGCTTCCTGCGCCTGCTTGCGGTCGGTGATGTCGCGGCCATAGAGATTGGCATATCCCTTGAGCGGCAGGGGCGTGATAACGAAAGAGTAGATCCGCTGGCCGCACTGGATGTCCGCCTCACGCACCTGGCCGTCATTGAGACAGTCCTGGATGTGCCGGTAGATGGATGGCGGAACCGTCTGGCCAACCTCGCAGGACCATGTTTTTCGGATGCCGTCGCTGGCCCCATTGGCATACAGGAGCCTGCCGTCCCGGGCCACGCGGAGCACCGGCGAGGGGTTTTCGTTGGGAAACTCGGCCAGGCTTTCGATCTGCTCCTGGGCGCGCTTGCGGTCCGATACGTTCAGGGCCAGCGAAAGAACGGACACCAGATTGCCCGCGGCGTCGCGCAGCGCCGAGTTGTACCACTCGCAGTAGACGACCGAGCCATCCTTGCAATAGTTCCTGTTCGAGCAGACACTGCGGGGCTGCCGGCCGGTCACCAGGGCGGCCATCACATCGGCGACAGACGAAGCGTCCTCCTCGTGCACGAACCGCAGGTCCGCCACCCGCCGGCCGAGCACTTCGCTCGCGGTCCAGCCGAAACAGCGCTCCGCAGCGCCCGTCCAGCGGGTGATGCGGTAGTCCGCATCCCACTCCACTACGGCTAGCGGCGAGTTTTCCACGTGCTGGCGCAGACGCCTGTACGTCTCGCGCAACTGGCCCAGGGCCTGTTCGCGTTCGCTGCGGGCCCGTTCCCTCTCCGCCTCCAAATTGTTCAGCGAAACCGCGTTCCGCCAGATCAGGATCGCAAACGTCACGATCAGTGCCAGCACAAGGGACGAAATGGCAGAATTGACCTCGTACTCTAGATGCCGTTCGCCCTCGACGCGCAGCCAGCCCAGCACAATCGGAAGCACAACCGAGGCCAGCAGCAGCCGGCGGGCCATCACCCCTCCGGCCCGCTCGGTGGTGATCGTCGCCATCAGCCCCTCGTCGGGCCGGGCACACAGGATGCCCGCGGACAGCACGAGCAACCCCAGGGCCGTGTGCACGGCAATTGCAGTGAGTGTAGGCAGCGAGTAGAGCGCGGGGGCATCGTAGAGATAACCGACAACCGGCAGCAGGGCGATGATCCCGCCCGTCAGCGCAAGCACCTGGCTGGTCCAGCGCCGCCGCGGCGTTGGGGCATCGAGCAGCAGGAGCGACAGCCCGTAGAGAAGGAAGCATGCCGATGCCGGCGGGCCCATGCGGTTTGGGCTAACTGTTCCCATTGCCCCAGCAGGCTCGCGGAAGAGGACTTGGTCGATCCCCAAGTCCCACCCGGCCAGATGCTCGAGAAGCGTCAGCGCACCGATCGTGGCCACGACGGCTGCCAGCACCCGGGCGGCGCGGTGCTGCGGCGACATTCGCTGCGGCCCCTGCTGCATCCAGAGCGACAGGCCCGCCAGCACCAAGCAAAGCGCGGTGTTGGCCTTCATCGTGATGCCGTCGGTCAGGACGCCCTTAAGCCGCTCGGTCTCCATGGTCCAGCCGAGCAGTACGAGGACGCCCAGCCCCATTACGACGCCGGCGCAGACGCGCGAAAATGTGCGCATCGAGATCAGCATCCACCGGCTGAACGGCGGCGAGTCATCCGGGTAAGCGAGGGCATCAGCCGAGGCATGCGGCATGGGAGCAGCAGCTTCCTGCACCTGCCGAAGGCTCGTCTCGATCAGCGCCTTGACCATCAGGGCGAATGCGACGATCAGCAACAGATGCCCAGTCAGGTTGAACGGGTCGTCGTAGCGCCTGTAAAGAATAAACGCGACCTCCGCGCCGAAGCTGGCCGCCAGCGACCAGGCGATCGGACGCAGCACACCGGACGGGAAGAAACGCCTCTTGCGGTCCAGCGTGACAATCGAACCCAGGAACATCGCCCCGATTACGATTTCACTGATCCACTTGAAAGGGGTAAGCGGGTTCGGCTCGGCCTCCGGCACATAGCATGTTGGGAAGACCTTCCACCAGAAGATGGACGCCACGACCAGCCCCGTGGCCAGTGCCCAGCCGGCGAAGACCCAACCTACCCGCAACGATCGTCCCAGCCACAGCGGCGCCGCCAGGAACCCAATCGCCAGCGCATACCGTGCGGCGACCCACAACTGTGTGGCTGTGTTGGCGGTTGTGTCGGAGAAGACCCCCATCCCCTTGTAGGCCAGCATGTGAAGCACGTGCAGGACCGCGACAAATAGGCAGCAAATGCCCACGAACAAGAGGTAGTTGTTGTTCAGCCGGTGGCGATACGTCCAGGCCACCACGAACACACCCAGCGCGACAACCACCGCGAACAACTCGACTAAGGCGTGGAATAACAGGAAGCTGTACCGGCTGATTCCCAACAGCCCGAGCAATATGAATAGCGCCGCGAACGCAGGCGCATAGGGTAGCCGTTTCGAAACCTCTTGCATGCATTCCTCGTAATCAACGGGCGCAACCGCAGAGCCGGGTCTGCCACACCGTCCTTTCGGCGGCTGGCTCGGCCGCAGCTGGCGGCTTACCCGCAGCATAGCCTCGATTCACGATCTTGCAGCTTGGGCGCGGCGGGGGCAAGGTCCAAGCCCATGGGCAATTCGCAATTCAAAATCCTGTTCGCCGAAGTCCAACGCACACAATATATTAGGCAACCCGTATCCACCTTGGCCACAGCCATCGTCTGCAATACAGACCGCTAATCCGGCCAGATTTCATGGCGTCGACATCTTAAATCTCAAGCCGATGCATCGGCAAGGCCTCTTGTCTTCTGCCCCAACACCATCATAGGCATAGTAGGCCCATGATCGTTTCGGCGTCCCGCATGCACGTTTTTTTCCGGCCACTGGCTCAGCAGTCAGGGCTCGAGGCGGCTCCCCAGCCTTTCCCGTCCACCCAGGTCCATTTAGAATACGCGCCGTCGAAGCAACGACTTATCCCGCATCATGGAGGGCTCGACGCGATGCGCAGGAAAATATCCGCTGCAAGCCTACTGCCGCTGATCGCAGCGAGTGCCGCCTCAGTCCTGGCCCAGGTGCCGCTCCTGCCAATTCTCGCGGCCGGGCAGGCCGGCGAGCCGACGGCTACACGGACCGCCGTAACCACCCAACCGCCTGTCACGCGCCAGGCCGGCCGGATCCGCATCGACAAGCCCGAGCACGACTTCGGCCAGGTGTGGCAGGGCGACACGGTCAGCCACATCTTTGAACTGGTCAACACGGGCGATCAGCCCCTGGCCATCCGCAGCGTGCGAGCCACATGCGGCTGCGCAAAGGTGGAGGAATGGGACAAGACCGTCGCTCCGGGCGCCTCCTGGCGTGTCCCGTTCAAGGTTGATACCAGCAACCAGCGAGGCAAACTGAACAAGTCGCTGATCGTGCAGACCGACGATCCAGCGCAGCCGGAAGTGCGCTTCATCGCCACGGGCGAGGTTCGCCCGCGCTTCGAACTGACGCCGAGTCGGCATATCAACTTCGGCTCGCCCGACCGAAGCAAGCCGGTCCGCCGCAGCGTGACGATCACCAACCGGCTTGACAAGCCCGTCTTCCTAACCAGGCCCCAGGTTGACAGCGAGTCCTTTCGCGCGGAGCTGCGTGAAGTCGAAGCCGGGCAGATATACGAACTGGCCGTCGAGACAGTTCCCCCGATGCGGGAAGGCCCGATGCGGGCAAAGGTAACCGTTCAGACGGGCCTGGAGGAGTATCCGGAGATCTTCGTGCTGGTGTATGGCTACGCCCAGCCGCGCGTGTCGCTTGTTCCGCAGACGCTCCTGGTCCCGCAGCCGCTGAAGGAGGACTACCGCCGGCGGATCACTCTGCGCAGCAACGACGGCACCCCCATCCACGTCACCGGCAGCCGGGCTTCGTCCGAGAAGATCAGGACCGAGGTCGAAGCCGTTTCTGAGGACCAGAACTACAGCATCTGGATCGAAATCGACGCCGGGACGACGTTTGGGGATGCCAACGAGACGATCACCGTAACGACCGATAGCCCTGACACCGCCACCTTCACCGCAACTGTCAGGCCCTACAACCTCACTGCCAGCCGCGTTGCACCGGGTCCCCGCCCATTTCCCGCCGGGCAGAATGCGTCGACCACTCAGCGTTCGGCCCCCCAACCGGCGCCAGCGGCGCAGATTCGGCCGGGGCCGGTTGAACGCCCTGCGACAACTCATCCAGCAACGGGCGCGACGGCTGACAAATGAGATACGCATTGCACATCCTGATCCTGTTGGCATCGGCGGCGGGACTGGCGGCCGGCACAAATTCGGTTCGCGTGCACCGCCTGCCCTGGTACGTTCCCCGCGACCGCGTCTATCCGCAACCGACGCCGGAGCAACGCGCCGCCGAGATCACCCGCGAGGAAGTCCTCGCCGCGACCGAGCGCGGCGTGGTTCTCATCGACACCCGAGAACCGATGCAATATGAGAAGGGTCACATTCCCGGAAGCATCAACATCCCGGCCCCCAAGGACGGCGAGCCTTTCGACCTCAACCAGGTCTTCACCTATGCCGCCCCCGAGGACGCGCTAATCGTCTACTGCTCCGGCGAGGAGTGCGAGGACAGCCGCAACGTCTTCGATGTTCTCAAGCAGACAGGCTTCCAGAACGTCCGCCTGTACTTCGGCGGCTGGCGCGATTGGACCAGGGCGGGCCTCCAGGTGGAACAATGAACCACCACCGCCGGATGTGGCTGTGGACCAATCGGCTGACCCGCTGGGCATTGGCAGGGGTCTTTCTCTACGCAGGAATCAGCAAGGTGCAGGATCCTGCCCTGCTGGCCCGGCAGATCAAGAACTATCACCTCGCGCCGTGGTGGGCCGTGTACCCGATGGCCATCACGCTTCCATGGGTGGAGATCACCGCAGCTGTACTGCTGGTGCTGGGCGTGTGGATCATCGAATCCGTGAGCGTATTGGGTGCCCTGTCGGTCCTGTTCATCGCGGCGGTGGGCTGGGCGCTGCACAAGGATTTGAACATCCAGTGCGGCTGCTTCGGCGGCGACTCCATGGCCGGCTGGGGACATATCGCCGGCAATGTCGGGCTGCTGGTTCTGGCAGCAGTGACTGTACTTGCGTACTGGCGCAGCCGGCCGGCACGTTCCGAACAGCCGGGTCATATTCTTTCTGCTTCGCAGGGCGTGCAGCGGGAGTAGCATCTGGTATGCAGACGGGTCCTCGCGCCGGTGTTGGCCCCCGCTGGTATCGATGCGAGCGTCCATCCCGGTAGGCAGCGGGGCAACGGAAGGGATTCAGGCACGCGCGGCCAGGAACGTCTGTCTAGGAGCCCTTGGCTTGCATGTAGACCTCCTCGTACGGCTGGAGCACCACCCAGCCGTCGCCCTGGAAGACCATCTGGAGAGATTCGCCGCTGCCCCGGCCGAGAAAGGTCTTGAAGGAGATGTCGGTGCGGAAGTCGGGGCTGAGCGAGCCGGACCAGGCCACGGTGGCGTTGGGGTCGGTATAGACGGGCTGACCGGGCGTGACGCGGAGCGTTATGGGTTCGTAATGCGTGGTAATGGCAACCCGGCCGGTACCGGACAGGCGGATGTTGAACAGGCCTGCTGCCAGCAGGCCGGCGATGCGCCGCATCATCTTGATGTCCCACTCGATGGCGGGTTCGAAGGCGAGCAGGTCGTTGCCGTTGACGAAGAGCGTCTCGCCCTGCAGGTGCAGGACGCGAACCTTTTTTCCCTTGTCGGCCAGATAGAGCCGGCCCTGCCCATGGGCCTTCATGAGCTTGGCGCCTTCGCCGGTGAAGGCCTTCTTGAGGAACTTGCCCAGCCCGTGCTCGAGTATGCCCTCTCGCTCGAAGTGGATCTGCCCGGTATAGCCGATCATGGCACCGGCCTTGGCCCAGACCCGGCCATTGAGATTCACCTCCAGCAAGTAGGGGTTCTCCAGTTCAAACGCGTCGCGAGCCTCGTCACGCTGCGCGGTGGCGGCGAGGAACTGGTCGATCGTGCGTACCGTCTCGGCCATGGACTGTCTCCTAAAGAGGGAACACGTAAGCCTGACAGATGTCTGTTTGAGAATATCGACACGGGGGGCGGTGTTTCTTTCAGCGGGTGTACGGGCAGCAAGCAAGCCTCCGGCAGCGTCGGAACAAAGGGGTCAAACCCTCGGACGACCCAAAGGGTTTGACCCCGGAAGTCGTGGAGCATGCAGACGTCGCACCCGAACCTACTGTCTTGACAACAGCCCGGTGCCGGTGGCATCGGTCATGTGGAGGCCACTGAAAAGGAACTCCGATGATTCCGTCCACACGATCTGGTCATTGGCGTTGAGTGCCGCCTCCCAGTGATAGGTGCACAGGATCGGCGGCTGACCATCGTGGATATCGATCTGCAGGGACAGGCGGACGCTGTAGGCCGTCGCGCTGCGGGTCACATCTTCCACGGCGGCGTTCACGGTTACCATGTGCGCAGGAGGATCGCCGATCGCCTGGAGATCGAACACAGCTGTGTCCCCGGGATTCACGAGGTTCGCAGCGGGTATTTCCAGCAAGGATGGGTCTCCCCAGAACACGAGGAAGGCATCAGGCTGATACGTATCGCCGAAGTCGATGGTGCTGGCCTTGCTCTTCTGCCAGGTACCGACGATCTGCTCCGTGTCGGGGTCGATGAAAAAGAACACGTAGTTCATCGTTCCGTGCCATGTGCCCGTAATCGAGCCGGGCTGGCTGCCTGCGACATAGATCGTGGCGACGCTGGTGCCGATCCTGTTCTGGTCGTTGGTGGCGGTGAATGTGACGGCCTTGGGGCCGTTGGTGGACGGCGTGACGGTACCGGTCCAGATCCACTGTTCAGCGTTGGCCGTCAGGGCCTGGACGGCCGGACCACCGAGCTGCGAGAGGTCTGCGACGACGGACTCTACCGTGCCCTCAGTATCAATGGCCGTGCAGGAAACCGTGATCGTGCCGGGCTGGCCGGCCTGGAGAGCGCCGGTGACGCTGGAGGCAGTGATTGTCGGCCGGCCCGCGGCCGGCGCGATCGCCACGACGGCCGAGGCGGTAGCGGTGGCGCCCCGATCATCGGTCGCGGTCAAGGAGATCTGAACGTGGCCAACCTGCGGCGGGGTGACCGTGCCGGACCATGACCATTGCCCGGCCGAGCCGCTGAGCGGCTGAACGGACGAGCCGCCGATCGGAGAGAGTCGGCAGTAACGTTGCGCACCACACCATCGGAATCGCCGGCTGAACACGAGAGCGATATGGTACAGGGATCGCCCTGGGTGAGGGTGCCGGACACGACCGCGTCGGCGATGGCGGGAGGCACGTTCGGGAGGGCCACCTCGACTGTGGCGACCGCATCTGTCGGATCCTGGAACTGATTGTTGACGAGGAAACGGACATTGAGAGGCCCGCTCTTTGTCGGCAGCACCAAGCCCGACCAACCCCACCTGGCTCCGTTGCGGACAAGTGGTTGTACCGTCAGGCCGCCGACCTCAGACAGGTCTGCGCTGACGCTTTCGACCGCGTAGTTGAACGCACTGACTGTGCAGGAGACGGTGAACATGCACGGCTGGCCGGTGATGAGCGTGCCTGCCACGGTATGATCGGAGATCGAGACGGTGCCCTGTTGGCGATCCGTACGAGTAAAGGTGAAGGAAACGACTGCGCTGGCCCTAAGGCCATCTGCGTAGGCGACCGCACGGACGGTCGTGGTCTCGGTGAGGGTGATCTTGCCGGTGTAGACGGTACCGACAAGGTCGGACGGGATGCTGCCGTCGGTGGTGTATCGGATGGCAGCACCGGGTGTCGGGCAGGTGATGCTTAGTTCCATTGAGTCAAGGAAGGAGCATCCCGCCGGACTGAAGACGGGCGCATCGACGCGGTCGGAGTCGCCTCCGGGGTCGGCGGCGGGGTTGGGCGTCGGACAGCCGCCCAGGCAGAGGACTGGTCCTAAGAGGGTAAGGCAGAGTGCGCACAGCCGAACGGTATGAAGCATGATGATACCTCCGGTTGCAGATGGCCAACTGCTTGAACCTTGTTGGGAATCGAGCGCGTCCCTGTGCCGCGATTGTACTGAGATTCTGCCAAGGTCGGCATCGGGAAACGCAGACGATGCCTGTGAGAGGACGGAGGCCGGCCGGCACTTCGGCATACTTATGAGGATTGCTTACGCCTGTGTCTATGGGTAGTTAAAGACGCCGGGTCTTATCACTCACAGCGCCTGCACGCAGTGGCTGAGACATTCAAGGCTTGTCTGTGGTTGTTCCAGGATCGCGTGGACAGTCGGTGCAACTGGCGCTACACGGTTCGCCGGGCGTTCGGCCATGTCGTCAGCCACCTGAATCCGCACACTCACCTTTTCAGACGGGTCTACGGATAGACCTTGCCCAGCAGGCGGGGGAAGGGGATGGTCTCGCGGATGTGCTTGAGGCCGCAGATCCAGGCGACGGTGCGTTCGATGCCCAGGCCGAAGCCGCCGTGCGGGACCGAGCCGTACTTGCGCAAATCGAGGTACCAGGCGTAGTCTTCGGGGTTCATGCCCATTTCCTTGATGCGGGAAACGAGGGTGTCGTAGTCATCCTCGCGCATCGAGCCGCCGATGATCTCGCCGTAACCTTCCGGGGCGAGCAGGTCGAAGTTGCGGACGGTCCTTCCCTGGTCCTCGGTTTCGAGCTTCATGTAGAACGCCTTGGCCTCGCGCGGGTAATGGTGCACGAAGACCGGCCGATCGTGCGTGCGGCTGATGACGGTTTCGTCGGCGCCGCCGAGGTCGTCGCCCCAGCGGAAGTCCTGGACGATTTTCATGTGCTCGGGGATGTGCTGGAGCTGTTCCTGGAGGTCGGCCATCTCGTCGCGGGCTTCCTGGATCTGGCGGGTGAGCAGGTCCTGCTGGGCGGGCTTGCGGGCATTGGCGAGCTCGGCTTGCAGCTTCGCGATGTTCGCCTGCATGTCATTGATCCGCGATTGCAGCCGCTCCATCTCGCCTGCCAGAAAGTCCTGGGCGGCCGGGCCGCGAAGCAGATCTACGGCCTGGCTGTAGGAGAGGCGGGCGAAGGGACGCTTGAGCGCCTCGAGCGGCGAGG